>JACXTT010001736.1_pt1 | contig 35772 bp, 28 predicted proteins | sample 9270951 | NCBI WGS metagenome assembly JACXTT01 (sample SAMN15532306, study PRJNA645909) | rock metagenome | isolation source: weathered quartz diorite | place: Puerto Rico | collected 2017-06-21 | reverse complement strand
CGACGCCTCCGCCTCGACCGCGAGCGCGCCGGGCGCGCCGGTCGGGGAGCGCCCGGCCGGCGCGCTCGAGCCGCCCGACCCGGTGGCTTACCGGACGCTGCAGGACTACAAGGACGAGGCCGAGCGCATCTTCATCCTGAGAAAGCTCAAGGAGAACCGCTGGAACATCTCGCGCACCGCCCGGGCGATCGACACGCCGCGGAGCAATCTGTACAAGAAGCTGGACCAGTACGGCATCTCCAGGGACCAGGTTCAGGAATGAGCGCCTGCCGCCGCGCGCGGGTCCAGCCGTGACCTTCCGCCGCAGCGTGGTGATCGTGGACGGGGTCCGGACGCCGTTCTGCAAGTCGTGGGGGGTCCTCAACGACGTGCCCGCCGACGAGCTGTGCCGCATCACCATCGGCGAGGCTCTGGCGCGCATCGATCTCGACCCGGGCGCGGTCGACGAGGTGATCATCGGCAACATCGCGCAGCCCGCCGAATCAACGCCGATCGCCCGGGTGGCGGCGCTCAAGGCGGGCCTGCCACGGCGCGTGCCGGCGTTCACCGTCAACCAGAACTGCGGCTCCGGGATCCAGTCGATCGTCAGCGCCTTCCACCGCATCGAGTCGGGCGCGGCCGACGTGATCGTCGCCGGCGGCGTCGAGTCGATGTCGCGCATTCCGTTCCTCCTGGGCCAGGAGTTCACCGACGACATGATGCGCCTGCGGCGCGCGCGCGCCCTGCCGCGGCGGATCGCCGCCTTATTGACGATGCGTCCGCGCGACCTGCGCCCGATCGCGGCGCTGGAGGTGGGGCTGCGCGACGCCGTCTGCGGCCTGAACATGGGGGAGACCGCCGAGGTGCTGGCGCGCCGCTTCCGGATCAGCCGCGAGGACCAGGACGCGTTCGCCCTCGAGAGCCACCAGCGCGCCGTGGCGGCGCGCGCCCGCCTGCGCGAGGAGATCGTCCCGGTCTTCCCGCCGCCCGGCTGCGACGGGATCCAGGACGACGTCGGGCCGCGCGAGGGCCAGACGCTGGATCAGCTCGCCCGCCTGAAGCCGGCGTTCGATCGGCGCCACGGCACCGTCACGGCGGGCAACTCGTGCATGCTCACCGACGGCGCCGCCAGCGTCGTGGTCGCGGCCGAGGAGCGGGCCCGCGAGCTCGGTCTGCCGTATCTGGGCCGCATCCGCTCGTACGGCTTCGCGGGGCTCGACCCCACGGTGATGGGGCTGGGTCCGGTGTACGCCACCGCGATCGCCCTGGAGCGGGCGGGGGCCGGCATGCGCGAGCTGCAGCTGATCGAGATCAACGAGGCCTTCGCGGCGCAGGTGCTGGCGGTGCGCAAGGCGTTCGGGTCGGACGAGTTCGCCCGCGCCGAGCTGGGGCTGGGGGCGGCGCTCGGCGAGCCCGACCCCGCGATCACCAACGTCAACGGGGGCGCCATCGCGCTGGGGCATCCGGTCGGCTGCTCCGGCACCCGGCTGGCGCTGACGCTCCTGAAGGAGATGGCCCGGCGCAACCTGTCGCTCGGTCTCGCCTCGGTGTGCATCGGCGGCGGCCAGGGGGCCGCGCTCGTCCTGGAGCGGAACTGATGAACACGCGCGCGACCAGGGCGGTCGAGACGGGAGAGAAGACGCTGTCGATGGAGGGGCCCGGCGTCGTCCTCGAGACGCGCCGTGACGGTCTGGCCTTCCTGGTCTTCGACCGGCCGCACGACAAGGTGAACCTCCTGTCGGCGCCGCTCGTGGCGGTGCTGGAGATCCTGGTCGACCAGGCGGCGCACGACAAGAACGTGCGCGCGCTCGTGGTCGTCAGCGCCAAGCCGGGCTCGTTCATCGCCGGCGCCGACATCAACGAGATCCGGGCCCTGCGCACGATCCAGGACGCCGAAGCGGCTTCGCGCAAGGGACACCGACTGTTCGACGCCATCGAAGGGCTGCCGTTCCCGGTGGTCGCGGCGGTCAACGGCACCTGTCTGGGCGGCGGCACCGAGCTGGTCCTGGCCTGCCATTTCAGGGTGGCGGCCGAGGACCCGCGCGTCGAGATCGGCCTCCCCGAGGTGCGTCTCGGCATCATCCCGGGATGGGGAGGGACGCAGCGTCTGCCCCGGCTGGTCGGGATCGCCTCGGCCCTCGACCTGATCCTGACCGGTCGCACGCTCGACGCCCGGCGCGCCCTGAAGATCGGTCTGGTCGACGAGGTCGCGCCGCCCGAGTACCTTCTCGACGCCGCCGAGCGTCTGGCGATCGACGCCGCGGAGGGGCGCCGCCGGCCCCGCCGATCGCGCGGCGGTGCCACGCCCGCCGCCCGGCTGAACCCGGTCCACCTGACGCGCGTCGCGCTGACCGCGCAGATCGCGCGGCGCAATCTGCGCCGGCGCGTGAACGAGACGCACTACCCGGCGCCGTACCGCGCCCTCGAGTCGGTCGTGCACGGCATGCGATACGGCATCGAGGCGGGTCTGGCGCGGGAGGCGGAGCTCCTGGGACCGCTCGCGGCCGGCCGCACCGCCAAGAACCTGGTGTCCGTCTTCCTGATGCAGCGCGAGGCGCGCCGCGACCCCGGCGTCGAGGACCCGTCGGTGCGCCCGCGCGACGTGCGCTCCACCGCGGTGATCGGCGCCGGCGTGATGGGCGGCGGCATCGCCCAGACCCTGTCGAAGAGCGGTCTGCCGGTGCGTCTGAAGGACATCGAGCTCGCGGCGCTGGCGCGCGGCATGCGCGCGGCGCACGACCTGTACCGCGCGAGCGTCAAAAAACACCGCCTCGGCCGGCGCGAGGCCGAGCAGAAGGCGGCCCTCATCCAGCCGACGCTCGAGTACACCGGCCTGCGCCGCTGCGACGTGGTCGTCGAGGCGGTCGTCGAGTCGCTCGCCGTCAAGCACCAAGTGCTGCGCGAGGTCGAGGCGGTCGCGCCCGAGGGCTTCCTGTTCGCCACCAATACCTCGTCGCTGCCGATCGGCGCCATCGCCGAGCCGGCGCGCCGCCCCGAGGACGTCGTCGGCCTGCACTTCTTCAACCCGGTGCACAAGATGCCCCTGGTGGAGGTGATCCGCGGCCCGCGCACCTCCCCCGAGGCGGTGGCGACGGCGGTGGCCCTGGCGAAACGCATCGGCAAGACGCCGATCGTCGTCGGCGACGCGCCCGGCTTCCTGGTGAACCGGATCCTGATGGCCTACCTGGGCGAGGCCCTCCTGATGGTCGAGGAGGGGGGGGTGATCGAGGAGATCGACAGGACGATGCTCGATTTCGGCATGCCGATGGGTCCGCTGGCGCTGCTCGATCAGATCGGCATCGACGTCGCCAACCACGTCGCGGGCGTCCTGTCCGAGGCGTTCCGCGACCGCGCTCCGCGCTCGACCGCCCTGCAGATCCTGAAGGACAAGGGCTGGCTCGGGCGCAAGTCGGGGCGGGGCTTCTATGTCTATCCCGGCGGCGCCGAGGAGGGTGACGGCTCCCCGGCCGGCGGTCGCGGCCGGCGCGGCCCGGAGGGGCCGCCGCGCGAGGTCAACGAGGCGGCCTACGCGCTGATCTCGCCGCGCCCGCGCACCCCGATCGACCCCGGGCCGACCGAGACGCGCCTGGTGCTGCCGATGATCAACGAAGCGGCGCGCTGCCTCGAAGCCGGGATCGTCGCCAGCCCGGCCCGCGTCGACCTGGCGATGGTCCTCGGGACCGGCTTCCCGCCCTTCCGCGGCGGGTTGCTGCGCCACGCCGACAGTCTGGGGCTGATGGCGATCGTGCAGGGGCTCGAGGCGCTGGCCGGGCGACACGGCCCGCGCTTCCTGGCCGCCCGCCTGCTCCTGGAGATGGCGCGCGAAGAGAAGACGTTCTTCGACAAGGACTGAGACCCACCGCATCGCAAGGAGAGCGACCGTGCCGACATCGACCTCGACCGCCAAGAGCAAACCCGCCCCCCGGAGCGCCGCGCTACCCGGCAGCTTCATGAAGTCGCTGTTCGCCGGCTCGCTGCCCGCGGAGATGGTCTTCCCGTATCCGCGTCTGGACGCGGACGCCCGCGAGACCCTGAGTCTCGTGCTCGAGTCGTTCCGCGGCTGGGCGCGCGAGCGTCTGGACGGGGGCGCCATCGACCGGGCTGCGGCGTTTCCGGAGGCGCAGGTGCGCGAGCTGAAGGAGCTCGGAATGCTCGGCCTGACCGTCCCCGAGGAGTACGGCGGCGCAGGCCTGTCGATCACCGCCTACTGCCGGCTGATGGAGGAGATCGGCCACCACTGCGCCGCCATCGCCACCATCGTCGGCGCGCATCTCGGCATCGGCAGCAAAGGGATCCTGCTGTACGGCAGCGAGGCGCAGAAGAAGCGCTGGCTCCCTGGAGTGGCGAAGGGAGACCCCCTGTGCGCCTACGCCCTGACCGAGGCCGGGTCGGGGTCCGATGCGGCGTCGCTGAAGACGCGCGCCGTCTGGGACGAGAAGCGCCAGGCGTGGATCATGAACGGAGGCAAGCGCTTCATCACCAACGGCGGTCACGCCGGCCTGTTCACCGTCTTCGCGCGCGCCGAGGTCGGCGGCGAGGACAGGATCAGCGCCTTCGTCGTGACCCGCGACCTCCCCGGCGTCTCCACCGGCAAGGAGGAGGACAAGCTCGGACTGAAGGGCTCGTCCACGACCGATCTCTATCTCGAGAACGTGCTGGTGCCGAAGGACAACCTGCTCGGCGAGCCGGGACGCGGCTTCAAGTACGCCATGGAGATCCTGAACGACGGCCGCGTGTCGCTCGCCGCCGGCGCCGTCGGCGGCGCCAAGGAGATGATCGACCGCTCGGTCGAGTACGCCAAGCAGCGCCGCCAGTTCGGCCGCCCGATCGCCGAGTTCGAGATGATCCGCGACAAGGTCTCACGGATGATGGCCGACACTTATGCGGCCGAGAGCATGGTCTATCTCACCACCGGTCTCGCCGAGCGCGGCGACGTCGATTACTCGATCGAGTCGGCCCTGTGCAAGATCTTCTCGTCCGAGAACGCCTGGCGAGTCGTCAACCACGCGGTGCAGATCGCCGGCGGCAACGGCTTCATCAAGGAGTACCCGTACGAGCGCTTCCTGCGCGATTGCCGCATCAACATGATCTTCGAAGGGACCAACGAGATCCTGCGCCTGTTCGTCAGCCTCGCCGGCGTGCAGACGCTGGGAGAAGAATTGAAGAAGGTCGGCCGCGCCCTGCGCGATCCGATCTCCGAAATCGGCGTGCTCTCGGACTTCGCGCTCAGGAAGATTCGCCAGGCGATCACCGACGAGCAGTTCCCCGACATCGACCCTCTCTTGAAGCCCACCGCCGTGCGCGCCGCCCATTACGCCGAGACGCTCTCCACCACCGCCGAGCGCGCCCTGCGCGCCCACGGCAAGGAGATCCTCGAGCGCGAGTTCGTCCAGGAGCGTCTCTCCGAGGCCGCCGGCGATCTCTACGCCCTCATCGCCTGCCTGTCGCGCGCCAATACCCGCATCCGCGACGAGGGCGCCGCCAAGGCGAAGCGCGACATCCTCCTGACCCGTACCTTCGGCAACGCCGCCTGGCGCCGCATCCGCCGCCGCTTGAGCCAGGTCGAGAAGAACCAGGACGCGAACCTGGTGCGCGTCAGCGACCTTGCGTACGAGCAAGGCGGGTTCGGAGAGAACCTGATTTCCTGATTGAATCAGGGTGCCGGAAAAGCGAACCTTCCCCCTCATAACCTGCGCGGCTCGCTGCGCCAGTAGTCGGATTCCTTGTGGTCAACTCCGCGGTTGACGCGTAATCGCCTGAAACGCTAGCATGCCCGCCGTCCCTGACAGGGCGCGGCGTTTCACGAGGCGGGCGGCCGGGTGGCTGGCCGGCGGCCGGCCGAGGAGATCAGAGAAAGCACAGGGGAGGCGGAGCGTGCGGATCGTGGTCCTGGGAGGAGCGGGCATCATCGGGCGCGCCATCGCGCGCGATCTGGCGGACGATCGGGAGGTCAAGGAGATCGTCATCGCCGATCTCGACCTCGAGGGCGGCCGGAAGGTGGCCGAAAGCCTGAAGCGGCCGGGCGCGACGGCGGTGAAGGCCGACGTGAGCGACCACGCCGGGCTGGTGGCGCTGCTGCGCGGCGCAGGGGCCGTCGTCAACTCGGTGCAGTATTACTTCAACCTCCCGGTCATGAAGGCCTGTCTCGAGGCGAAGACGCATTACATCGATCTCGGCGGGCTGTTCCACACGACGCGCAAGCAGCTCGAGCTGCACGACGAATTCAGGAAGGCGGGTCTTCTGGCGGTGCTCGGTCTCGGGTCGTGCCCCGGCATCGCCAACGTGCAGGCGCGCGCGGTGGCCGACGGCTTCGACGGGGTCGAGTCGGTGCGCATCTACAACGGCGCGACGCCGGACATGGGCGACTCGCTCGCCTGGGCCTACTCGATCCAGACGATCTTCGACGAGATCACCCAGCCGCCGGTGGTGTTCCGCGACGGCAAGTTCCAGGAGACCGCTCCGCTCGGCGAGGAGGAGCTGTTCCGGTTCCAGGACCCGATCGGCGTCTCGAAGGTGCACCTGTCGCTGCACTCGGAGGTCGCCACGCTCCCGCTGACCTACGGTGCGAAGGGGATCAAGGAGTGCTTCTTCAAGATTTCCTTCTTCGGGTACTCGGAGAAGGCGCTGCGCCAGCTCCAGTTCCTGGCCCAGGTCGGCATGGCCGGGACCGAGCCGGTCGAGGTCCGGGGCGCGAAGGTCCGGCCGCGCGACGTGCTGGTCGAGGTCCTGAAGCGGGCGCCGCAGATCGAGCGCACCGGCAGCCTCGGCTTCAAGGACATCGTCACCGAGGTGCGCGGGTCGTGCCACGGAAAACCGGTGGTGGGGAAGGTCGAGACGACGTGCTGGCCGCACAAATCCTGGGGGATTTCCGGCGGAACGGTCCTGGTCGCCTCGCCTCCCGCGATCGTCGCCCGCTGGCTCGCGAAGGGACAGGTCAAGCAATCCGGCGTCCTGCCGCCCGAGCAGGCGGTCGACGCGTCCGCCTTCTTCCGCGACCTCGAGGCGCGCGGCGCGCGCACGACCGTCGCCGTCGCCGAGCCGTTCCCGGCGTAGAGGTCAGGCGGGGCGGCGTCGAGCGCGCCGGGTTCGCGTCAATTCAATCCGTCCAGGAACCGCTGCACGGCCCCCCACAGCTCGGCGGTGTGCCGCGGCATCAGATCGTTGTGACCGCCGCCGCGGATCGCGACGAATTCCTTTCTCCCTGGCGCCAGGTCGTACAACCTCCGGCCCAGAACGAACGGCGCGATCTCGTCGTCCGTTCCATGGATGACCAGAAGCGGCGCGCTCACCCGGCCGATGCGGGCCGCCGAATCGAAGCGATACGAGCCGAGCCCGCTCGCCGCGTAGAGAATCCAGTGTCCGCCCGCCCTCAGCAGATCCGGAGCGGAGGTGAAGCCCGATTCCAGGATGACACCGGCGAGCGTCGGCGCCCGCTCGCCGGACGGCAGCCCGTCCGGCGCCGCCGGCGTCGGGCCGCCTCCCTCGGCAGCGTCGGCGGCCGCCAGTCGAATCGCCACGGCGGCGCCGATCGACCGGCCCCAGAGGACGATCCGCGACGCATCCACCCCCGGCCGCCCGCGCAGATAGCGCAGCGCCGCCTCGCCATCGCGGTACAGTCCGGCCTCGGACGGCTGACCGTCGCTCTGCCCATAGCCACGATAGTCGACGAGCAGGAGGTCGTGCCCGGCGGCCCGCGTGAGCGCGGCGACGTCGAGACAGCCTCCGACGTTCTCGGCGTTGCCGTGGAAGAACAGGAGAGTGATGGGCAGGCGGCCGGGCGCCCGCTCCGCGGCCGGGATGAACCAGGCGTGGAGCCGCACCCGGTCGCTCGCTTGAAGGAAGACGTCATCGAACGGGAGGCCCGCCGTCACCGGAGTCTCGAAGTACGAGCGCACCGGGTAGAACGCCAGCCGCGGCTCCAGGACGAGGATCGCGATCTTGAGCGCCAGGACCGTCGCGACGACGATGCCGCCCGCGGTCAGGAGGGTACGGGCGATCGTGAACACGGATGCCGAGGGGCTCACCAGAGACTAGACGGCCTTGGCGATATCGGCGAACAGCGTGTGATCGTCGTCGAGGGTGACGTCCTTCGGCTCCGTGGGCGACAGGATCTTGATGTCCTGCTCCATCTGCACGACCGGCTTGTACTGAGGGATCGTCTTGTCCTTGAAGTGGATGTGGATCGGCATGAGCACGCGCTTCATATGGTTCTTGTCGGACTGCGCGACGTGCACCGTGATCAGATACTTGCCATCGGGCTGACGGTCCGAGCGCCATGAGTAGCGGAACTTCGGGATCCCGATGTCCCAGAACCATTGATCGAAGAAGTAGGTGTAATCCGAGCCGGTGACCCGATTGATCTCCCGCACGAGCATCTCCGTCGAGATATTCTGGTTCTGGTACGTTTCTTGAACGGAACGCATCACTTTGGTGTAGGTCTCGTCATCGAGCTGCACCCGGAGCATGTGCAGGACGTACGGTCCCTTGTCATAGAGCAACGCGGTCCGGTGCATGCTGGCGTTCGGACCGTTCAGCATGTTCGCGGCGGCGATGGGAGCCTCCGGGTCGCCGACCTTGGCGAGCTTCTTCCACTCCTCCAGAGTCCGCTGGAAACGCTTGGCGCCCTGGTACTCCTTGACGAAGATGCCGGAGGCGTATTCCGCGAACGACTCGCTCAGCCAGGTGTCATCGTCGTTCGCTCCGTCGACCTGGTGTCCCCACCACTGATGTGCGAATTCGTGCGCGACGAACCCGTGGACGAAGTCGCTCTCCAATCGGGCCTGGGAGAGAAAGGCGGCGCCGGTCAACTGCACGAATCCCTGGGGTGATTGACCGAAGTCGAGCTGTGGCCCCATCTGGGCGATATGCAATTCGTCATAGGGGTACGGTCCGTAGATCTTCTCGTAGAGCTTCAGGACCTCCTTCCATTCGTTGAAGAAGCTCTTCACCTTGTCCGCGGGAGCCGACAGATTGGCCGTAATGGGCGTGGAAGCTCCCAGGATCTCGAGCAGCTTCGAATCGGTGATCGTCGCGGTCATCGTCGGGAAGGAGTGAATCGTCAGGGGTACGGTCTTCTTCGATTCCTCCCCGACGTAGGTCGAAGAGTCCTTCTGAAAGCGCCCAAAGATGATCCACGGGAACTCGACAGGCTTCTCGCACTCCGTCTCGATGGCGTTGAGGCCGTTCTCTTCGAACTCGCGGACGATTCTCCCCGATCCGGTAATCAAGTACGGCTTGGGCACCCGCACGACCCAATGGAACGACCCCCGGCCTCCCTGGTATCCGTACTTCGGATACCAGTCATCTTCCAGGAGCCCGAACGATTCGGCCGTGAGCTGGAAGATGACCTCCGCCTTCCCGCGTACGGAAAGCGAGAACGGGGTTCCCACCCTCAAGGGATGGTTCATCAGCACGATCAGCTTGTCCTTCTTGTGGAGATACTCGAGCGGCTGACCGGTCTCGTCGGTCACCGCGAGCGTCTTGACAGGTCGATAATCTTCGTACCAACGGCTCGAGTATTCGGCATTGTTGTCGAGGTCGAATGCGATGGCCTTCAGGTCGTCGACGAGCGGCTGGAGGCGCATCGTGATGTTCCACTCCACTTCCTTCGTGGTCGGCAGGTTGAGGGTCATGTCATGGTGCTCGATGCGGATGAGTCGTGATCCATCGTGATCGGGCACCAAGACGTAGTGTCCCGCCGCGTCGTAGTCGCCTTGCTTGTGCCAGAGGCACCAGGGCACGAGGTACCGGCGTCCCTTGGCCCCCATCGATTCGCTGCTCGTCAGCAGGTTCTCCTTGATGGCGGCGGGATCGTACAGATAAGTCAGCCAGTCGTGCTTGACGGTGTGCAGGTCGGCGAGGAAGAAGTCCCGGTCCTTCAGTCGCGAGAGCCGATTTTCGAGGAAGCGCATCTCCAGCTGCAGGGAGCGGGTTCCATCGATCCATTGATTCCGGTCCTTGAAGAAGGAGACGGCTTGCGCGACGCTCGCGCCGGCTGCCGGGGCGCTCTTGCCCAGAGCACGGATCGTGCGGTCGGTCCCGTCGCCGAACCGGAACACCGCCTCGGTGAAAGGCTCCTTCAAGGTCTCCGCGCCGGAGTACTTGTTCAGCATAAAGCGCTGCGTCCGGTTGGGCGGTGTCATCGAGGCCTCGCCATCGCCGACGAAAGCCGCCCCGGTGATCTCGCCGCCGATCGGTTGCATCAGGAGGACGATTCCCTGCTTCAGCAGAATCGTCATGGTGTCCTTCTTGATTGACACATTGGTGACCGAGTAGCCGGTGGAGGTGTCGAGACCGGTCTGGTAGAAGGCGTTGAAGACGTCATCGCGATGGGCCGCGAAGTCGAAGCCGGCCGGACCCGCCGGAGCGCTTGGGGTGGGCGCGGGCGTCGCGGAGCCCGTTTCGGCAGCGGGTGGCGGCTCGGGCGGGGGAGCGGCCTGGGCCGCGGTCGAAAGCACGCGGGGCAGGCCGGTCGAGGGCGAGGCACCGGGCGCCCCGGTCACGACGATCAGGAGTGCCACGACAAGAGCACCGGGCCGGATGGGCGAAGAGAACGAGGTCGACATCTCAACCTCCTGGGACCGCCGTGAGCTGGATTCGTAGGCGGACGCGCCGCCAAAGTCCGACGATCTTATCACCCTGGGCGGATGACGATCGCCCCCGTGGTGATTTGCGGCGCGAAAGTTCGGCCTGCCGGCACCCTTCAGGCGATGAGGCGGGCGATTGCCTTGAGCGGGTCGGCCTTCTGGTCGACGACGGCGGCGATCCCCTCCAGAAGCGGCAGACGGAGACGATGGCGCGCCGCCAGCTCGCGGGCCAGTCGGACCGATCCGATCCCCTCGACCACGCCCGGGATGGATGCCAGCGCCTCGTCGGCCGGACGCCGGCGCGCCAGCTCCTCGCCCATGCGGCGGTTGCGGCTGTGGCCGCTCAGGCCCGTGCCGACGAGATCCCCGAGACCGGCCAGACCGTAAAAGGTGGCGCGCCGGCCTCCGAGCGCGACCCCGAGACGGGCCAGCTCGGGGAGGGCGCGCGCCAGGAGCGCCGCCTTGGTGTTCAGACCGAGACCGAGCCCGTCGCACAGGCCGAAGGCGAGGGCATAGGCGTTCTTCAGGACGCCGCCCAGCTCGACACCGGCCACGTCGCGGCTGATCTGCATGCGCAGGACCGGCGTCTGCAAGTCGCGCCGGACGGCGCGCGCCAGTCGCGGGTCGCGACACGCCAGCACCACCGCCGTCGGCGTGCCCCGGCTGAGCTCGTGCGCGATCGACGGGCCGGAGACGGCCAGGATGCGCGCCGAGAAGGCCGGCGGGATCTCCGAGGCGATCACCTCGCTCATGCGCAGGTAGGTGGCGGGCTCGAGGCCTTTCGAGGCGCTGACGATGACGGGCGCGTCCATCCCGGCGGATGGCGTCGCGCGACCGGTGCCGTCCCCGAGCGTCCGGCCGATCGGGCGGGCCACCTCGCGCACGACTTTCGATGGGACCGTCACGACGATCACGCCGGCGCCCGCCAGCGCCTCCTGCAGATCCGTCGTGACGCGCAGCGCGCGCGGCAGCGGCACCTCGGGAAGATACTTGGTGTTCAGGCGGCGGTCGCGGATTTCGGCCGCGACGTCGGTCTCGATCGTCCAGGCCACGACATCGCGGCTCTTGCCGGCGCGGATCCCCGGGACGCCTCCCGACAGCACGATGCCGAGCGTGGTTCCGAGGTTCCCCGCGCCCAGGATTGCGACCTTCACGCTCGCCATCGCACCTCCGAGACGCCGGATCGACGCGGCCGGCGGCGTACTCTAGCATAGGGGCGATGCTATAATTTGCGCCGGACGCCACCCGGGAGCGGCATGGAATACGAACCGGTCATCGGCCTCGAAGTGCACTGTCAGCTCCTCACCGAATCGAAGATCTTCTGCGGCTGCTCGACGCGCTTCGGCGCGCCGCCGAACACGAACGTCTGCCCGGTCTGCCTCGGTATGCCCGGCACGCTGCCGGTGCTGAACCGGCGGGCGGTGGAGTTCGCCCTGCGCGCCGCCCTGGCGCTCGATTGCGACATCCACGCCGGCTCGATCTTCGCCCGCAAGAACTACTTCTACCCCGATCTGCCGAAGGGATATCAGATCTCGATGTACGACCGGCCCCTGGCGGTCGGCGGCCACCTCGACATCGACGCCGGCGGCGGCACGCGGCGCATCGGCATCACCCGCATCCACATGGAGGAGGACGCCGGCAAGCTGCTGCACGAGGGGTTTCCCGATTCCGAGACCAAGTCCTACGTCGACTTCAACCGCTCGGGCGTGCCGCTGATCGAGATCGTCAGCGAGCCCGATCTGCGCTCGCCCGGAGAGGCGCACGCCTACTACTCCAGCCTGCGCAGCGCCCTCGTCTACATCGGCGTGACCGACGGCAACATGGAAGAGGGGTCGCTGCGCTGCGACGCCAACGTGTCGCTGCGGCCGCGCGGCCAGACCGCGCTCGGCACCAAGGCCGAGCTGAAGAACCTGAACTCGTTCAAGTTCGTGCAGCACGCCCTGGAGCACGAGATCCGCCGTCAGACCGACCTGCTGTCGCGCGGCGACAGGGTGGTCCAGGAGACGCGCCTGTACGACCCGGCGGAAGACCGGACGTACCCGATGCGCTCCAAGGAAGAAGCGCACGACTACCGCTACTTCCCGGAGCCCGACCTGCCGCCGCTTCGCGTCGAAACAGGATGGATCGACGAGGTCCGCCGCGATCTGCCCGAGCTCCCTGCGGCGCGCCGGCAGCGGTTCGTCAAGGAGTGGGGGCTCAAGGAGCAGAGCGCCCACGTTCTGACGGCCAGCCGGGCGATCGCCGACTACTTCGAGGCGACCGCGACCGCCGCCGGGGACGGCCAGGCGGCCGCCAACTGGATCGAGACCGAGGTGCTCCGGAAGGTCAAGGAAGGCCGGGCCGAGATCCAGGCGGCCGGGGACATCCCGCTCGGTCCGGACAGGCTCGGAAAGCTCGTCGCGATGATCAGGGACGGCACGATCTCCGGCAAGATCGCCAAGGAGGTGTTCGAGGCGATCTACGACACCGGCGACGATCCGGCCGAGGTGGTGCGCGCGCGCGGTCTGGGCCAGGTGACCGACGAGGGTCCGATTCGCGCGGCGATCGCGCGGGTGCTCGCGGAGAACCCGGACCAGCTCGCCAAGTACCGGGCCGGCAAGACGGCGCTCCTCGGATTTTTCGTCGGCCAGGTGCTCAAGGCGACGGGCGGCAAGGCCAACCCGGCGCTGGTCAACCGCCTTCTCAAAGAGAGCCTGGACAGGCCTTGAGGCGGCAGCCCGGTCCGGCGGCCACGGCGCGGGCATGATCCAGTTCTTTCACGTCACCAAGAAGTACCCGCAGGGCTCGCAGGCCCTCTCCGACGTGAGCGCGCACATCGAGAAGGGGGAGTTCGTCTTCCTGACCGGTCCGAGCGGCGCCGGCAAGACGACTTTCCTCAAGATGATCTTCCGCCAGGACGTGCCGACGTCCGGTCAGGTGATCGTCCACAACGAGGACGTGGCGACCATGCCGGCGCGCCGGATCCCGCACCTGCGGCGCCGGATCGGCGTCGTGTTTCAGGACTTCAAGCTGCTGCCGCGCAAGACCGTGTTCGAGAACGTCGCCTTCGCCACGCAGGTCATCGGCCTGCCGCGCAAGGAGCAGCGCGCCCGCACCTTCCAGGTGCTCGAGATGCTCGGTCTGAACCACCGGCTGCACAACTACCCCGAGCAGGTCTCGGGCGGCGAGCAGCAGCGCATGGCGATCGCCCGCGCCCTGGTGAACCGGCCGCTCATCCTGCTGGCCGACGAGCCGACCGGCAATCTCGACCCCGACCTGGCGAAGGAGATCATGAGCCTGTTCAAGGACATCAACTCGCACGGCACCACGGTCATCATCGCGACCCACGACCGCGATCTGATCCGCCGCATGAGCCGCCGCGTGATCGCCCTGGACCACGGCCGCCTGGTGGCGGCGGCGGTGGCCTGATGCGCCGGCCGCGCGGGGTGGCCTGAGATGCCGCGCCTGCTGCAGGCGCTGCGGCACTGCCTGCGCGAGGCGTGGGACGGTCTGTGGCGCAACCCGGCGCTCAGCATCCTGTCCGCCGCGTCGATCGGCATCTCGCTCTATGTCCTGGGGCTGTTCCTTCTGCTGGCGTTCAACCTCAACGTCTTCGTGGAGACCCTCGCGAAGGAGATGCAGGTGCAGGTGTATCTCAAGGAGGAGGTCACCCCCGCCGACCTGAAGACGCTGCGGGCGGAGTTCTCCTCCGACCCGGCCATCGAGGTCGTGCGCTACGTGTCGAAGATCGACGCCCGCCTGCGCTTCGAGCGCGATTTCCCGTCGCTGCGCGATCTGCCCGAGCGCGTCGGCGGGAATCCGTTCCCCGCCTCGTTCGACCTGGAGATCCGCGACGAGGACCGGAACCCCGGGGCGCTCGACCGGATCGCCAAGACGTACGAGAAGGCGCCCGGTGTCGAGGAGGTGCGCTACGACCGGGGCTGGACCGAGCGTCTGGTCGGGCTCGTCAATCTGGCCAGGCGCGGCGGTCTCGGTCTCGGCGTCCTCCTGCTGTGCGCCGCGCTGGTGACGGTCGGCGCCGTGGTCCAGCTGACCGTGCTGGCGCGCCGCGAGGAGATCGAGATCATGAAGCTGGTCGGGGCGACCGCGGCGTTCATCCGCGGGCCGTTCCTCCTGGGCGCCGCCGCCCAGGGGCTGGCCGGGGGTGCCTGCGCGCTGGCCGGTCTCTACGTCACGCACCGCATGGTCGAACGGACGGTGGTGTTCACCACCAATCCGTTCATGACGATCGTGGCCGGCCGGTTTCTGCCGGCCCAGGCGTCGGCGGCGCTCGCCGCCGGCGGCGCGGCGCTCGGGATCGTCGCCGCCATCCTGTCGCTCCGACGAGCCGGGACGTTCTGAACCGCCACACAAGGAGGCCTACCGATGCCGCGACAGAGCAGTCGTCTCCCCGGGAGCATGGCCGCGACCCTGGGGGTGATCATCATGGCGGCGGCCGGGCTCGCCGTCGGCGTGGTGTCGTGGGCCACGAGCGCCGCCGCGGAGGGAGAGGCGACGAAAAAGGTCGTGTTCCAGAACGAGCGCGTCCGGGCCCAGTCGAACTACTACCCCGCCGGCGCGTCGACCCCCGAGCACGAGCACGCCTCGCCCCGCGTCGTGGTCGTCATCGAGGGCGGCACGCTCGAAGTGCGCGACGCGTCCGGCAAGGTGTCGACCCTGTCGCTGAAGAACGGCGACATCGTCTGGAGGGCCCCCGAGAAGCACTCCATCACGAACGTCGGCTCGACCCCCGTGCGCCTGGTGGAGATCGACGTGCTCGACTGCCCCAGGCGCTAGAGCGCTAGAACTCGCGCGCGATGTAGAACTGGGACACCGTGCCGCCCTTGCGGAAGGGATCGTCGATCCGCTCGACGGTGCACGGATTGGTGACGTAGCAGTCTCCCGGGACGGTCGGGTCGCATGTCGTGTTGCACGCCTCGATCGTGTTCGAGAACTGCTTCGCGAACGACCAGGTGAGCTGGAAGGGACCGAGGTAGAACCCCCATCCGAAGCCGTACGAGGCGCGTCCGTCCCCGAGCTGCCCGTTCTTGGAGTCCCAGAACTTGTAGTGCCGGTTCACCGGGTTGCCGGAGGAGTCGACGATGACGGTGGCCGGGTCGAGGTTGCCGTTGATCGCGCCGGTCAGCTGGAATCCCAGACGCGGGTCGTAGAACTGGTAGCCGCCGAACCAGGCGGAGCCGACGTCGAGGAACAGGAAGCCGCGCAGATCGCGGATGACGCCGAACGGGAAGGCGAGGGCGTCGACGAGCGGGAAGCGGTACTCCAGGTTCAAAAACGAGATGCGGTTGCCGAAGAACTCGCGGAAATCGTAGCCGCGCAGCTGGTTCAGCCCGCCCATCGAATAGATGCTGTAGCCGTTGCCGTTGCTCACGGCGCCGGCCAGACGGAGCGCCAGGAGCGAGCGCGAGGTCACCCGGCGGTAGAGCCGGTAGTCGAGAATGGTGTTCACGAACGTGCCGCTGTTGAAGAGGTTGGTGTCGCCGCTGGCGCTCAGGGTCGGAGCCCAGTCCTGGTCGAGCTCGAAGCGCTGGCCGTGGTAGGCGCCGAACTCCTTGAAGCGCGTCGTGTCGCCGCTGATGCTCCAGCCGACCTGCGGGAACTTCTCGGACAGCGTGGCGAATTCGGTCTCGAACGTGACCGGGTTGACTCCGAACGGCCGGTCGATGCTGCGGTCGAAATAGCCGACCGACGTGCCGATCCGATAGTAGCGGTTGAGCGGATAGCTGATCTCGACGCCGCCCCCGGTGTAGCGGCTGAACTGACGGCTGCGGGCCGTGGCCCCGGTGACGGCGGACTGGACGAAATAGAAATCCCGGTAGTCCGTGACGAAGGTGCTCCAGTTCCACCGGTGCTTCAGGTTGAAGTAGGAGTAGTAGAAGTTCGAGAACGTGGAGACCGACTGGAAGCTGAAGAACATCCGGTGGTCTCCGAGCAGATCGGACATCAGGACCTGCGCGTTGCTGAGAACGGTGCCGTCGTCCGCCACGCCGACCAGGACGGACGGCGCGTTCTCGACGTGGTACCGGATCTTCTCGTACTTCGACCGCTTGTCGTCGTCGAGGGTGAGCTGCAGCGGCGGCTGGAACGGCTGGATCTCGGCGGGCTCCCGCGCCTGCTCCGCCGGGCGGATGATCGACTCGGGCTCGCCCGGCGCGGTGCGGAACAGGCGGAAGCGCCCGCCGCCGTAGTAGGTGTAGACCAGCGCCGTCTTGCCGTTCTCGTCGGGCAGCTCGAGCGGTGTGAAGACGCCCCCCAGGATGTCCGTCTGCCGCCGGATCTCCCCGGACGACAGGTCGATCGAGTAGAGGTTGAAGATGCCGCCGCTCGCGTCGGAGGAATACCAGACCTTCTTGCCGTCGCGGGAGAAGGACGGCTGGATGTCGCTGCTGTCGCCGAAGGTCAGCTGGACCTTGCGGGAGGGGTCGTTCGCGTCGACCAGGAAGATCTTCTCCGAGGAGTTGATCCTCCGGTTGTAGAGGATCTGGGTGCCGTCCGGCGACCAGGCGGGATTGCCGTCGTAGAACTCGTCCTGCGTCAGGTTCTTGACCTCCGCGGTGTCGAGGTCGTAGGTGAACAGATCCACCTGGCCGCCCCGGTTCCCCTCGAAGGCGATCTTCTTGCCGTCCGGGCTCCAGGCGGGCGACAGCTCGTCGTCCACGGTGGGGATGCTGATCATCCTGTCCAGATCGCCGCGCACGGCGTCGTAGATCAGAAGCGCGCGCTCGTTCTCGCGGCGCGCGAAGAAGGCCACGCGGTCCCCCTCCGGCGACCAGGTCAAATCCTTCTTGCCCTGGAAGGCGCCGTAGACCGGGTACTCGAACTGGTTCGTGAACCCCTTGGTCAGATTGCGGAAGATCTTGCCGTCTTTGGCCGATAGGATGACCACGTCGAGGTCCTCGTAGCGCGTGGTCATCGCCGCGATCAGCTCGCCCGAGGGCGACAGGGCCGGGGAGAAGGTCACGTACTCCTCGTCGTAATCGCCCCGCTTCTTGGCGGCGATCTCCTTGCCGTAGTCCTCGGCCTCCTTCTTGTCGAGCAGGGCCGGCAGGTATTTCTTCTGCAGGAACTTCTTGAACTGCCGATCGAACTCGTCCGCCTCCAGCCCGAAAGCGTCCTTGATCGGCTTGGCGATGTTGTTGGCGAGCAGGCTCTTGCGGAACTCCCACAGGAGGTTGCGGATCCCCTCCGAGCCGTAGCGCTCCTCGATGAAATCGAACGCCGCCTGGCCGTAGCGGTAGGTCAGGAAGTTGAGGGTCTGCAGCCGGTGGATCGGAGGGATGAGACCGTTGACGACGGCGTCGCGGATGATCATGCGGTCGAGATTGTCCTCGTCGCGCCCCAGGTGGCTGGCCAGCCCCTCCATGATCCAGGAGGGGACGTTGGCCCGGAAGGCGCGCGACAGCGATTCCTGGTACAGGATGCTGAACTCGAAGACGTGCGTCAGCTCGTGGCCGATGAGGGAGTACTTCTTGTCGGGGGGCACGTCCATCGGCAGGACCATCCGGTTCTCGATCGGCTCGGCGAAGGCTCCGACGAACTCGGGGATGAAATCGAGCACGATGTTGGTCTGCTCGAACTCCCCGTGCGTCTTGTAGTAGATGAGCGGGATGCGGAACTTGATCTCGTGGTCCAGCATCTGCGACAGGCGCATGTACTGGCTCTCGGCGTCGGAGACCACCTCCTGCAGCAGCGCCTCCTCCTCGGGATAGTAGTAGACGTCGAAATGCGGGGACCGGTAGATGCGCCAGTCGAAGTTCTGGTAGGCGATCTTGTTCTTGCCGAAGCCCAGGACCTGTTCGGGGACGGCGAGCGACGCGAGCGCCAGCACGATGACGGCGGACGGAGCCAGACGTCTCACGGAGTCTCCTACTCGTTGAAGATGAAGCGCTGCGCCGTCCGCGGCTTCGGCACGACGATCGACAGGACGTCCTCCTCGAACTGCTCGAACAACGTATACAGCGCGGTCAGGCGGTCGGTGCCGTGGCCGTTCACGGTGTTGTCCCCGGTGAACTGGTCCTCGTACAGCAGCCGCCCGGTGGCGCCCTCCAGGAAGAAGAGGCTCAGGGCGAGCGTGAATCCTTCGCGCTCGACGAAACGGGTGCGGCGCACGCGCTGCCCGGTGACCGGCGAGATTTCGTCCATGGTCACGAACCCCGATCGATCGGCGGCGTCGTACGACACCTTCCCGGAGATGATCAGGTCGGCCCCGAACGTGTCCGCCAGGCGCCGCCAGAATCCGCTGTTGGCCAGGAGATCCTTCAGCGGCTGCTCCGGCAGGGGGGGAGGGTCCACGTCCAGGATGTTGAGGTTCGTCTTCTTGCGCAGCTCACGGCGCAGCAGCTTCACCATCTCCTTGTTGACGTCGACCCCCGGAAGCTCCTTGTCCACGAGCATGCTGGTCACGAGGATCTTCTTCATCCCCCCCATATCGATGCGCGACGGCATCGGGGTGGCGATGATCACCCGGGTGGTGCCCGCGATCGTCGCGGCGGGCCAGCCGAGACCGAGCCCCGCGAAGACGATCCAGGCCACCCAGCCGATCGGCCGCCGCACGGCGACTAGGCTCCACCCGGGGCGGCCGGCGGCGTCGATGCGGGCGTCGGCTCCGGGGTGGCTGACGGCTCCGGCGCGGCCGACCCATCGGGTCCGGGCGAAGGACCTGGGGCGGGCGTCGTTCCGGGTCCGGGCGAAGACTGTGGAGCCGGTGTCGGGGCCGGCTCGCCGCCGCAGCCCTTGACCGTCTTGCAGAGATCCTGGAACGACTGCCAGTTGTCGCGGATCTCCTTGCTCTCTGGATCGAGACGGCGAGCCTCCTCGTACTCCTTGCGGGCCTTCTCGAACTGTCCGAGGCTTTCGTAAGCGACACCCAGATTGTTGTGGAGATGGGCGCTGTCGGAATGGTCCTTGAGAATCCTCTCCCAGCGGAAGGCCGCCTCACGCCACAGCCCCTGCTGCGCCGCCTGCGCGCCGAAGCGCATCTCGTCCTTGAAACTATCACGCCCGCCGGCTTCCGCATAGGCGGTCGCGACGATGATCAGGCAGGCCGCACGAAGTATCCGCTTTCCCATCGTCGGGCCCCGGGCCTTCCGTCCGGACTGTCGGCCCGGCTCGGACCGAGCGATCGGGAAGGGGAGGACCGCAGGAGTATAGAGCAATGATCGAGCCATTTTCAATGCGCGAACGGGTTGACAACCTTTGCCGACTCAATAGATTATCCATTGATGCCTCGCGTAACCAAGGACTGCTTCGGCACGGTCATCGCCAGCCTGAAGAAGATGAAGGAGTGCGTCCGCTGCGAGCTCCTGGCGGAATGTCGGGCGATCAACTGGCAGGGGCAGGAGGAGACCGGGTCCCACCCGGTCGTGGTGCGCAAGACCCCGAAGAACGGGGACAGCTCGAACACGACTCCGGCCTGACGGGCGCCTACTCTTCGATCGGCTCGAGCAGGAACCGGAGCGCCGGCGCGCGTCGTGACAGCGTCTCGCGGAGCGCTGCCCCAGTGCGCCCCGGGAGCGCGAAGCAGGCGATCCAGGCGGCCCCTGCGAGCATGACCAGACAGCCCAGGCGGTGGGTCGCCGCGGAGACCGTGCGGACGCTGTCCTCCCCCAGCAGACCGAAGCGGTAGAACAGCTCGTTCCAGTCGTGGTCGCCGCCGCCGACCAGCGGCAGGGCGAGATCGCGCGCGTCGGCCATGTAGACCGAGACGTTGATCAGGTTCTCGCCGACCCACCAGGCACAGCAGGCCGCCCCGAGCGGGCGCGACGGACGCGTGACGAGGAAGTAGATCGCAAGAGCGAGCGGCACGGCCAGCTGTCCCAAGGTGCCCCCGAGATAATGCAGGGTCGATCCGAACGGCGCGAGGAACAGGTGCCCGGCCTCGTGGAACGCGAGGTTGACGAGATCGAGGAGGCAGCCGTCCTGGAAGCCCGAGGCCAGGCGCGCCGTCCAGAAGCCGAGGAGCGCCAGCAGCAGGCCGGCGAGCCACGCCTCGCCCTGCCTCCCCCGGGCCATCGGCGCGGTCGCGGCGCCGTTCACGGTCGCTTCGGCGGCGCGGACGCGTAGCAGCTGGTGCGCGCCTGCACCATGTGGCCGGGCGCCCGCGCCAGGAGAGCGACCGTCCGCCACCCGGATCGCTCGGGGGAGGCGGGCGCGTAGCTGACCAGGTATTGATGCCGGAGCGACTCGGAGATCCGGCGGCAGGCGGTCTCCGCCTCGTCTTGCGAGGCGACCACCTGGAACTCGCCGCCGGTCTCCGCGGCGGCCTTGCGCAGCAGCGGCAGGGGAGGATCATCCGCGGTCCCCAGGACCACGACGTTCAGCGTGGAGCCCGATTTGCGGACGGCGTCCAGGGTCTCGACCAGCGTCTCGTCGAGCGTGAGGTCCGGTGGCGCCGGCGGTCCCGCCAGCTCGGGCCCCCCGTACACGAGCGCCAGGATCACTCGCCCTCGCGGGCGCCTGACGAGGCCGCGCTGCGCCTCCTGGAGCGCCTCGGCGAGCGTCGCGGAGCTCGGATCGGTCCCCGAGCCGATCGCCGACAGCCGCTCCTCGAACGCCCCCCGGTCGTAGGAGAACTCGAGCGCGGGGCCGGTGGGCTCGGCGGCGGCATCGGTCGCGTCCTTGCCCTTCGCCTCCGGCTTCTCCGGCTTGCGACTCCCCTGGGTGACGGCCGGCCGTCCCGCGGCCGGGCTCGCCCGCAGGGCGCCGACCTTGGCGATCCCCAGAGAGTCGAAGGACAGCAGGGACTCGGTGAAGGCCAGCGCGCCACGCACGAGGGCGCCGCGCGCCGCCTCGGACGCGGGGGACTGGACCACGATGGCGATCGTCTGCGGGACCGGCTCGTTGTCGAGATGCAGGATCGACTGGCGTGTGCCGTTCTCGGTCAGGACGAAGTCGCCCACCGACAGCCCTTCGACGAAGCGGCCGCCGGAGTCCCGCACGATCGCCGGGATCATGGCGAGCGGCGTCACCGCATCGCCGGCCAGGTCGGCGGCGCGGGAGATGAAGGAGACCTTGGCGCGCCGCCCGCCCGCGGTGAGGGCCGTGACGACGATCGTGTGCCGCTGGATCTCCGACCCGAAGTCGATCTCCGTGGCGTAGGGCGCCTTGCGATCGGTCGACACCAGCCTCCCATCGACGAAGAAGTCCACGCCCGCGACGGTGTCTCCCGGCGGGAGCGTCGGGTCGATGACGATGCGCGTGACGCCGACCAGGTACGGCTCGTTCGGCTCGGTCATCGTCATCGAGAAGCCGCCGTCGTCGCCGCTGCGCTGCGCGGCGCCGCGGGGCTGTTGCGGTCGCGGCCGTGGCGCCGGCTGGGCGCCTCGGAGAAACGTCCCCAGCCCGAAGAACAGGGCGGAGCACGTCAGCAGGCTGAGGACGAGAACGAGGCGGCCTTTGCGGAGGACCACGCGGCGACTCCCCGGGTGTTGGACTGCAACGGGAGGGAAAAGATAAGGGCGGGGGGCGCGCGCGTCAAGCGATCTCGATCTCGTGTACGATGCGACCGGCGGGACGTTGAGCGGACCGGGGGACCTTTCGATGCAGCCCGATCGCCCGATCAGGACCGTGCGCAGAGCACAGGGACGACTGGACGCCCCGGCGTCCAAGAGCGCCACGCAGCGGGCGCTCGTCGCCGCCGCTCTCGCGCCGGGGCGATCGCAGCTTCGTCATCCGCTCCTTTCCGACGATTCACGTCACCTCGTCGCCGCTCTCGGCGCGGTCGGCATCGCCACGCGCGTCACCGGGACCGACGTCAATGCCGCCATCGAGGTCGATGGGCGCGGCGGCGAGATACCGGCCATGCAGGCCGAGGTCTCGGTCGGAAACGCCGGGACGGCGATGCGCTTTTTGACCGCCCTCCTGGCGCTCGGGCGCGGCGCCTATACCATCGACGGCGACGCCCGGATGCGGCAGCGGCCGATCGAAGATCTGCTCGCGGCCCTGCGCGCGCTCGGGGCGACGGCCGAGTCGCTGCGCGGCAACGGCTGCCCGCCCGTGCGGGTCGGCGGCGGGCTCCGGGGCGGATCGACCCGTCTTCGCGGCGGCACCAGCAGCCAGTTCCTCTCCGCCGTTCTCCTGGCCGCGCCCGCCGCGCCGCAAGGCATCCGCGTGGAGATGGAGGGGCCGATGGTGTCGCGCCCCTACGTCCGCCTGACCATCGACGTAATGCGCCGTTTCGGGGCCGACGTCCAGACCGTCTCCGGAGAAACGGAGGTGTTCTTGGTGCCGCCCGGTCGAGGCTACCGGGCAGTCGATGTCGAGATCGAGGGTGACTACTCGTCGGCGTCCTACTTTTTCGCGGCGGCGGCCGTCACCGGCGGGCGCGTGCGTGTCGATCGGCTCGAACCGAAGTCGTCCCAGGGCGACGCCAGGTTCCCGGCTCTCCTGGAGCGCATGGGGTGCCGCGTCGAGACCGGCGCCGGCTGGGTCGCGGTCGAGGGGCCGGAGACGCTGCGCGCCGTCGACGCGGACTGCGGGGACATGCCCGACATCGTTCCGACGCTCGCCGTCGTCGCGCTGTTCGCACGCGAGGCGAGCCGGATCACCGGCGTGCCCCACCTCAAGGTGAAGGAGAGCGACCGTATCGCCGCCCTGGCGACTGAAATCGCCCGTCTCGGAGGCGCAGCCACGCCGCTGCCCGACGGCCTGACTATCACGCCGCGCCCGCTCCGCGGAGCGCGGGTCGAGACCTACTCGGACCACCGGATGGCGATGGCGTTCGCCGTCGCCGGTCTGCGTATCCCGGGGGTGGTCATCGCCGACCCCGGCTGCGTCTCGAAGTCGTTCCCCGATTTCTGGGACCGCTTCGAGCAGATCACCGGCGAACCGGCTTGATCGATCCGTACCCGGACACAAAAAAGCCCCCGCGGGCGAACCCGCGGGGGCTTCGATTTCTGAGACGCGCAGAAACCTAGAAGCGCAGCCTGGCTCTGCCGTAAATCCGCGTCACAGAGTCGTTCGGCGTTGCTCCGCCGGCGGTCAGCGCGTCATCCGGGCTGAATTGCGACACAGCGGCCGTGAACGTCAGGTTCTTGCTGAAGTTGTAACCGTACCAGACGTCGGTCTCCGTCCCCATCTTATCGTTGCCGGCCAGGTTCTTCTTGTCTGTCGAGAACGTCCAGTACTCCGCACCGACCTCGTGCTTGTCGCCAAACATCCCGTTCCAGCCGACGCCGAGCCCCTTGATCCCTAGGTTGGCAACGGAATTGGGACCGAGAGAGGTGGAAGTCCCCGCGAGCTGGAAGAAATCTCCGTGGCCAAGCCGGTTGTGGAAATCGCCGAACATCGGGATGAAGGCCTTGTCGTCCTTGTCGGCCCCGTTATTGTCGCCGCTGGCCATTCCGTAACGCGCATAGAAACGGTGATTGTTCTTGCCCGCCTTCATGTTCCAGCCGATCCATCCTTCCGCCACGTTGCCCTTGGCCTTGTTGTTGGTGGCGGCGTTGCTGGCATCACCCGACTGCGTTGCGTATTCCGCATTCCAGAAGAGACCGGTCTTGTTGACCATGTCCCTGCCCCAGCGGACGCCGATGGTCGTGACGTCCTCTCCTCCAGCGTGGAAATTCGAGAGGTTCATGGCGTAAGCGTCGAGATTGCCGAGGGGCAGAGTCCAGTTCGTATACACGCCGCCGAAGTTGGCGTTGTCGACCGCGCCGGTCCCGATCTGGTCGGGCGGGAGGAATCCAGCGCCCGTGAAGACGTTGGCCTTGTTTTCGTTGACCCTGCTGTAGAAGACCATGATGCTGCCCTTCTTCAGCTTGAAATCCCCGGTCATGCCGTCGAACGTCTGTCCCTGGTAGAAATCCAGGTCACCGAGCAGCAGCTCGGTCCCCTCGACGATCTCCTGGCGGCCGATCCTGGCGCTGAAATTCTTCCACCAGATCTTGTCGAGGGTGATATTCCCCTGGTACAGCTCGGCGTCGTTCCCGGTGAAGTTCAAGTCGGACCCATCGCGCGCCGGCTGTGACAGGCTTCCGAACACTCCGCCGTTCTGGAACTCGATCCAGGCGGTGACGCCCTTGGTGAACTTTCCCTCGGCGGCAATGCGCACGCGGTACGGCCAGTAGTTGAACTGGTCCGCGTTGTTGCTCTTGTCGAAGTCCTGCGTGTTGGCGTGATACTCGTAGCCGGACCGGAGCTCGCCGTGCAGGGTGAACGGCTTCTCTTCCTGCGCCATCGCCGGCGGAGCCATCAGGACGACGACGCCGACTGCGAGCAGCGCGACATAGAAAAGCTTCTTCATTGACCGGAACCTCCTCCGAATGGGTTGGAACGATCTGGAGCGTCCTGCGACTTTGGACCTTACAATCAGCGGGCCGATCAGAGTTGCGAACCAGGATGGGGACGGGTACCCCCTGTCGGCTGCGGCCCTGATGCACGATTCCCCCTGTTCACCTCCTTCGATGTTGTCTTCGTCCGGTCAGAATGCGATTGGACAGACAAACACAGCCGGAAAATGTGTGTGCAATGTGGCTGCCAAGACGACGATCGATCGGCTGATACTAGTTCAAATGAAACAGGTGATTGATTTTCTGGAGATATCCACAGGGTGACGACCCGGTCACATAAGAGCCTTTCCGAGCCTGTTTATCCATTGTTTTGGATGAAATTGTTCAAGGTTATGGATTCCAGGAAGAACGGTGGCACATGCCGGACCGACCAAGTGCGTTGTAGTGCGATCGCCAAATCGCTAGAATGGATCCAGGAGGCTCGGTGGCGGCCATGTCGGCGACAAGGCTCTCGAGGCGGTTGGTGATCGCACCTCTGGCGCTGGTGACGTCCGTTCTCGCCGGTTGCGCGCAGTCCTCGGGACCGGAGTCCGCGAAGGAGCCATCGACTGGAGCGGGAGGTTTCGTGGCCGATACCAAGCCGGTGCCGGCGGCCCGCTGGCTGGATGCGACGGTCCCCAGGGGCGCCACGATCAAGCTCACCATGATCGACACCCTCAGCCCGCAGACGAGCCACCAGGGCGACATGTTCCGCGCCCTGGTCACCGAGGCCCTGATGGTCAAGGGGATGGTCGTGGTGCCGTCGGGATCGAACGTTCTCGGAACCGTGATCGAGGTTGCGCCGGAAACCCTGAAGCTGCGATTCGACCGGATCGATACTCCGACCGGGGCCACCGCGCCGATCGGGGCAAGACTGCTGCACGGAACACCGGGGCCGGTGATGCGCTCCAACTCGGCGTTGACGATCGTTCTCGAAGAGCCGCTCGAGATCAAAGTCAAGCAGTAGGCGCGATCCGTAGTGGCGCCCGATCGACGCCCGCACTATTATGATATCCGTCATCCATGAGGTGCTTGCGGGGGCACCGAGGCCCCCGACCGCGAGAGGAGGGTCATGACACGCAAATGGATTGTCCTGCTGGTTCTTGCGGCTGTTCCCCTGCTCCTCGTCTGCACGATCGCGTGCTCGAGCCAGAGCACCGATACCCCGGAGAACGCCGAGCAGGCTCCGCCGCCCCCGAGCGATACCACCGTCGCGGGCAGCACGCCCCCTGAGACCGAACAGGCGCCGCCGCCCGAGCAGAAACCGGCTCGACCGACCCGCCCGCAGCGGACGCACCCAACATCGAAGAGCACCGGCACCATCCCGGAGGAGCGGACGCAGAACGAGATGCCTCAGCAGCCGGCGGCGCCGCCGCCGGTCGTCGTAACGCTTCCGGCCGGCACGGCACTGGCGGTCACGATTTCGGACGCGATCTCCTCTGCGACCGCCCAGTCCGGAGACCGGATCAGCGCCACACTGAAGAGCCCGGTCATTTCGGGCGATCGCGTCGCGTTCCCGGCGGGCAGTCGCGTCGAGGGCCGGATCACCGACGTCAAGTCGGCCAAAAAGGGCTTCAAGGACACCGGCGGGGCGCTCTCGATCTCGTTCAACCGGGTCGTTGCGCCCGACGGTCACTCTGCGACCATCGAAGCCGGGTTCACCCGTCTGGCCACCGGCAGCGCCGGGAAGAAGGCCGGGATCATCGGCGGCAGCGCCGCCGGCGCCGCTATCCTCGGAAAGATGCTCGGCAAGGATCCCAAAGGAGCGGCGTTGCTCGGGGGAGCGATCGGCACCGCGGTCGCCGGCAGCACCAAGGGCAAGGAGGCGGTGATCGAGGCGGGCGAAGAGCTGACCGTCAATCTGCAGAGCTCGGCGGACACCACTCTGCATCCCTAGAGCCGAGCCGCAAAAAAACACCCGGCGCACCGGGCCGATTCGTCATCGGACCCGGGTGCGCCGGGCTGCTTCGCCGCCGCGACGGCGGCCATGGGGCGTCAGCCCCTACGCCGGCTCGCGGCCGGCGCCATTCCTCAGTCGCTCAGGTGTACGTCCACCTTGCACGCCTCGGCGTTCCAGTTGCCGCTGCCATCGTCCGCGTTGACGTTCATGTTGAAATGGCCGTTGGCCACCGAGCTGTTGCCGCTCTTCTTCACCGAGTCGAACACGAACGTCAGCTCGACGCCGTTCTCGATGCGCTTGCCGGCGATGACGTGACCGGAGACGCCCGGAGGCGTGAAGCCGCTGCCCCGCATGCCGAAGCTCATGACCGGCCCGCAATTGCCGGTGCAGCTATAGGTCATGGTGAACGTGATCGGCGTGCCCATGACGTAATTCTTCACGTTGAAGCCGCAGTCATAGGTCAGCTTGTTCGTGCCGGACATTTCCGTGCACTGCGAATCCCGCGTCACCGCCTGGGCCCAGACAGGGTGGGCCACGGCCAGCATCGCCAGGACGACCGCCGCACACATCAGAGCGCGTTTCATCTCGCTGCCTCCTGAGACGCGCCCACGCTACCCGGGCCACGTCGCGCTCCCTGTGAGGAGCAAGCCCGATACCATGTCGCGCTTCTGTACGCCCGATGTCGTGACATACGCTAAGGTCCCGTAGCGGGCGCAGTTCCAGTGCACCAGAAAAGCCACGTCTGCCGCGGTTCTGGACAGATCACGGTTGAGTCAGACACTTGTCGACGCCCGGGCGACTTCGATTGTCAGTCGTGGGAGACGGAAACGTTACGGCTGCGGCTGGAGGAGCGACTGGAAGACGGGGTCCTGACGGATCCTGGCGAAATCGGGGTCTTCCCGCATCTGCTCGGCCGGCAGGTAGCCTGCCTGGCGGGCGCGCTCGAGGCTCTTGAAGGCGGGCTCGCGCTGCTGGGCCAGGGACTGCGCCCGCGCCAGCCGGTAGTGCACGGCACCGATGTCGCTCGCGGCGGCGCGCTCCCCGGCCAGGGCCAGGGCGCGCGCGGCCGGGGAATCCTCGGCCAGCCGCCGGGTGCCGCCCGCAGTGCGCAGCCGCGCCATTTTCAGGGCCGACTCGGACAGCTCCAGAGCGTCCTCGAGCGGGTCGCTTCCGAGAATTGCCTTCTCCAGAACGGAAGCCGCCTCGCCGGTCTCCTTCCTGGCCTCGAGATCCTGGGCCAGAGAGCGGGCCAGCCGGGTGGGCGCCAGGGGCCGCTGGCACGCGGCGCGCAGGAGCGCGGTCACCTTGCGCTCGTGGCCGTGCGCCCGAAAATGGGTGATCAGGTGGTCGTAGGCATCGAACAGAAGGTCACGGCCGCGCGCCGGACCGTCATAATCCGCGGGCACGCGCTCGATCAGGGTGCTGAAGAAATACTCCGCCTCCGCATCCCTCCCGAGGCGGGTCAGGCAATACCCCTTCCCGTACAGGGCCAGGATGGCGGGGAGGGGGGTGCCCTCCGGAATGCTGAGTCCGTTGTAGAGATCGAGCGCCCCCTCGTAGTCCTGCAGCGTAATCTTCAAGGCCGCGGCCCCGAGCCGGACCCGGTTCTCGCCGTAATTCCAGCTCTGCGTCAGGAGGTTGTAGAGCGCGCTGGCGTGCGGCAGGTTCCCCGCCTTCAGAAGGGTGGCCGCGGCGCCGAGCTGCGGGGCGATCGCCTCCTGGTCGAGGTCAATGGCCTGGCCGAACATCTCCATCGCCGGCCCCGGCTGACCCGCCTCTCTCAGGGCCTCACCGAGGGCGGTCAGGACACGCGAGTCATCGGGCGCGATCTCCGCGGCGCGCCGGCACGCCGTGAGAGCGCCTTCGGTGTCCAGGCGCAGACGAAGCACGCTTCCGAGGGCGACCTGGGCTTCCGCCGAGCGGGGGTCGAGGGCGGCGGCACGGCGCGCCTCGGCGAGAGCGGGCGTCAGATGGTCGGCCGCCGCGAGCGCCACGGCGTGGATCGCCGCCGCCCGGGCGTTGTTCGGTGACAGCGCCACCGCCCGTCCGGACTCGTCCAGCGCCGTCTGCAGGCGCTCCGGAGATTCGTCGAGCCCGAGCCCGTAAACGTAGGTCGAGACCCGCGCCAGCCCGGCATGAGCGTCGATCTGATCCGGATCGAGCGCCAGGGCCTTGCGGAACAGGCGCTCGGCTTCCGTCTGGTCCTCGGGGCGGGGCCGTGCCGCGTACTCGTTCCCGCGGGCGGCATAAGCGTCGGCGCTCAGACGGCCCGCGTCCCGGGCGCTCGTGGGTGGGTCGTCGGGGGAGGAGACGAGGGGCTGAGCGACGACGGCCGGCGCCAGCAGCGTCGCCAGCAGGACGAGCGCCCGGCCCAGGCCGGAACCGGCTCCTACGTGTGCTGCGTCGCGGCGCCGTCGAACAGGGTGCGCAGACGGTAACGCACGCGTCCCGCCATGCGGTTCAAGAGATGCCCGCGCGGCAGGAAGGTGAAGACCGGGTCGCTGCGGTGGTCGTACTTCTCCAGCTCGTCCAGGATACGCGCGTGCCCCGGCTTCAGGTTCAGCCCCTTCTGGAACGCCTCGAACGCCGGGGCCTTCATGCGGTGCCGGAGATAGACGATCCCCAGGTTGCAATACAGATCGGGGTCGAAGAACTCCCTCTTGACGGCCTGCTCGCAGAGCTTCAATCCCTCCTCGGACTTGCCCTGGGACAGAGTGAGCGCCAGCCCGAGATAGGAGATGTATTTCATCTTCGGGTTCTTCGCCCCTTCGCCTCGCTCCTGGTCGATGGCCTGCTGGAACAGGGAGATCGATTCCTTGAAGTTGCGCCGCTCGAGCGCCTGAAGGCCGCCGCGCCAAGCCGTCTCCGACGGGGTGATCGGGGTGTTCGCCATGACACCTCGTTGCGTTGAGAAAGCGCCAAGTTTCCATGACCCAATATAGTCCGGTCGAGAGGGCAGTCAAATGGGCGCCTGCCGCTACAAAAAGGAAACCGCCCGGGGCTGGATGGCCGCCGGGCGGCAAGAGAGGCGTCGACTGAGAATCACCCTGTTCGGAGGGCTATTCCTCCTCCTTGGACGAACCGTATCCGGACCCGTAGGTCGGCGTAAAGCTGGACATCGGGGTCGTGGAGGGAGCGGCGGCCGGAGCCGGAGGAGTCATGACGCGGGCCGCAGGCTTGCGGCGGGCGGTCTTCCGGGCGGCTTTCCTCGCCGGCCTGGCCCTGCGGGCCGTCTTCCGGCGGGCGACTTTCCTGCCCGAGGTCCTCTTCCCAGAAGCCCTGCGGGCCGCTTTCTTCCGGCGAGGGGCTTTACGCTTTTTTGATTTCTTGGCCACGGTCTCACCCCCTCTACTTGAGTTGTTGGAAAACGGCGTTCAATACATCACAAGGGTGATCCTTTGTCAAGACGGACGGGCGCGCGGTTCGGAGGTCGTCAGCTCTTGTAATCCCCGTAGGGACGCTGGTTCCAGACGCGCGCGCGGAAGTCGCCGTCGCGGCCGTTGCGCAGCTCGTCCAGGATGCGCCGGGCGACCGCGAGCTCGCGCTCGGCTTCGTCCCGATCCTGATACATGTAGGCATCATCCACCACCGCCGGCGCGATGGCCACCTTCTGCTCCAGCGCCTCGATCAGCTCCTCCTGGATGGCGATCGCCTTGCGCCGGGCCTCCTCGTGCAGCGTCTGGTCGGCGCCGCGCTCGATGTCGAACAGGGAGGCGAACGTCTCGTAGACGCGCTCGTAGACGCGCGAGGCGTTGTCACGCGCGTCCCGGAGCGCCGCCTCCAGATCGCGGGCATTCAGCGCGCCGGGCTCCAGCGGCTGCGGGCGCTTCGGTCCTCCGAGACGCGTGTGCGTCAGGTAGGAGGGGAACAATCCTTTGATGGTGTCGCCCACCGGCTTGATGGCGTGCCCGTCCTCGCCCACGCCCTTGGGCTGGATCCCCTGCAGGATCACCTGGCCGACCTCGGGGCGCAGCACTTCCTTCGGCGGGAGATAGCCGTAGCGCAGGATGTCCTGCACGCCGGTGCCGCTCATCGTGATGTGCTGCTCGCGTCCGTGCGGGCAGGTCTTCTCGGATGCCACCGCTCCGCAGCGCGTGCAATAGAACGACTCGCGGAAGAAAATCGGCTCGATGCCCAGCTCGTCGCGGTCGTAATCGGAGAAGATGCGCTGCGAGGCGTACGGATCGTAGAAGCTGCCGAACCCCGCGTGGTCGCGGCCGACGATGAAGTGGGTGCAGCCGAAATTGCGGCGGATGAGAGCGTGCAGGATCGCCTCGCGCGGGCCGGCGTACTGCATGGTGATGCGCAGGGGCGCCATGGCCACGCGGTCGGCGGGGAAGTACTCGCGCAGCGCGACCTCGTAGGCCTTGATGCGGAACTCGTTGCGGAAGTAGGCGCGCCGCGTCGTCTCGACCACCGGGTGGATGAACAGACCGTCGAAGATCTCCAGGGCGCACTTCTGAAGGTGCTCGTGTCCGCGGTGCAGGGGATTGGCGGTCTGGAAGGCGACGACCGTGGTCCAGCGCCGCTCCTCGTGAAACAGGCGCCAGGCGTCCTTCGGCTCCAGGCGGTATTTCTCGAACGGGCCCCAATGCGTTCTCTCCAGGAGATCGATCGGCCCGGCCAGGGCGACCTCGCCAAGCCTGCGATGGATGGCGTCCACGCCGGGGTGCCGGCGCTCGGTGGTGCCGAACAGCTTGCGCGCCCGCTCCGTCTTGTCGAATCCGTATTTCTCCTGCAGGTGCAGGAGGCCGACCGGGGTTCCGGACGCGTCGACCAGCGCCAGGGTCTCGCCCTCCCGGGCGCGGTCCACCACGCGTCGTCCCGCCTCGTCGCCCGGCGCGAGCGTCGGGGGGAGCGTCCATGGAGTGCCGTCCGCGAGCCGCCCCCGGTCCAGGATCGAGGCGTAATCCTTGCTGTCGGGGTACCCCTCGAACGGGCTCAGCACGCCGGTCGCGATCATCTCCAGGGTGACCACCTGGTCCAGGGTCAGGGTGAGCCTCGGCAGGCGTCCGGCGAGCTCTTTCGCCCGATCGCGCTCGGCCCCGGCCAGCACGCGATCGACCAGACGTCCACCGACCGGAGTCGGCCCTGACCGGACCGGCCGCCGTCCCGCCGGCGCCTCCGCCACCACACCCTTCTCGCTCGTCATGACGTTCCTCTCCTGATAGCAAAAAACCCTTCCCGGGCGACCGGAAAGGGTTGTCGGATTGTCCGCTCGAGACCGCCTACTCGCCCCTGTCCCCCGGAAGCCGCATGTCCGCTCTTCGACAACAGCCGCCGCGTGCACGAAGGTTCTTGGCCATGAAACCGGGGCTCCCGCTGTTCCAAGTTGAGCTTCGAACTATACGGCAGGCATTCCTTGGTGTCAACGAAGATCCGCACCGGAGCGAGGCGCGGCGGCACTCGGCGGGATCGAGGTTCCGGGGGAGCGGGCCCGGCGGCGGCGCGGGGCCTTCGAGCCGGCGACGGGGCCCCACGTTTTTCAGTGGGGCAGGAGCCAGGCGAGCAGAGGCCGCGCGCGCCGATCCACCGCGCAGCGGTTGCGCGCGCGGCCGTGCCCCGCGCCGCCGCCGGGCCCGCTCCCCCGGGGCTGGGGGATCCCTTCCAGATCAAACGAAGGCGCGAAGCAGCTCAGCGGAGCTCCTGGAAGATGGACGGGTCGTCGGTCATGACGCCGTCGCCGCCCAGGGCCAGCAGGCGACGCATCTGGCGCGCCTCGTTGACGGTCCAGAAAAGGACGAGGAGACCGAGCCGATGCGCGAGGCGGACGCGGCGCGCCGCGGCCAGGCGGACGTGCGGATGCACGGCGTACAGGCCGACTCTGCGGTGCAGCGATCCGAGACCGCGCAAAGAGCGGGAGGCCAGGAATCCGATCGGGACGCCGGGCATGGCGGCGCGCGCCCGCACGCGGGCGGCCGGCGAGAACGACGAGACGATCACGGGCTCGCGGAAACCGACGCGCGCGAGAGCGCCGGCCACGGCGCGGGTCACGGCGCCCGCATCGCAGGCCGCGGCCGAGGGCGCCAGCGTCTCCCGGGCGCTCCGCCGGCCGGATTCCTTGATCTCGATGTTGAGCCCGCAGCGCCCGCGCGCGCACTCGAGCGCCTCCTCGAGCGTCGGGATCCGCTCGCCTCGGAAGCGCGACGAGAACCAGGCCCCCGCGTCCAGACGCCGCAGGTGCCTGGAGGTGAGCGCCGACACGGGCCCGCGCCCGTTGGTCGTGCGGTCGACCGAGTCGTCGTGGATGACGACCGGAACGCCGTCGGCGCTCAGATGGACGTCGAGCTCGATGCAGTCGGCGCCGAGGCGGATGGCCTCCCGGAAGGCGGCGAGCGTGTTCTCGGGAGCGCGCGCCGAGGCCCCCCGGTGGGCGATCCGCAGCGGAGCGTCGCGCGGCGAGCCCGGCCGCGGATCGCGACCGTCGGGGGTGGACATCGGCGGGCCGGCCTTCAAGTGACCGGGGCCTCGGTCGCCGCGCGCTCCACGCGCTTGCGATCGTGCGCGCTGCGCAGGCGCTTGCGCAGTCGGATGGTCTTCGGCGTGACTTCGACGAGCTCGTCGTCACCCAGGAACTCGATGCAGTCCTCGAGCGACATCTCGCGGCGTGGCGTGAGCCGGATGGTCTCGTCGGAGGTCGAAGCGCGCATGTTGGTCAGGTGCTTCTTCTTGCAGGGATTGACCACGAGGTCGTTGTCGCGCGTGTGCTCGCCGACGATCATGCCCTCGTACACCGGAACGCCCGGACCGACGAACAGCGTCCCGCGGTCCTCCAGGTTGTGCAGCGCGAACGTCACCGTCGTGCCGGCCTCCTTGACGACCAGCGCGCCCCTCGTGCGCGATGGAATCTCGCCGCGGTGCGGGCCGTACTCGTGGAACACGTGGGACAGGATGCCGGTGCCGCGCGTCTCGGTCAAGAACTCGCGCCGGAATCCGAGCAGGCCCCGGGCCGGCACGGTGAACTCGAGACGGACGCGGCCGGTCCCCGCCCCGCTCATGTCCGCGAGCTCGGCGCGCCGCGCGCCCAGCATCTCCATCACCCGCCCCATGTAGGTCTCGTCGAGATCGAGCACCAGGTATTCGATCGGCTCGAGCAGGCGGCCGGCCCCGTCCCGGCGCAGGATGACCTGCGGCCGCGACAGCTGGAACTCGTATCCCTCGCGGCGCATCGTCTCGGCGACGATCGCCAGGTGCAGCTCGCCGCGCCCCGAGACCTTGAGCGTGTCGGGCGAGCCGGTCTCCTCGACGCGCAGCGCCACGTTGGCGCGCGCCTCGCGCAGGAGCCGCTCCCGCAGGTGGCGCGACGTGACGAAACGGCCGTCCTGCCCGGCGAACGGCGAGTCGTTCACCATGAACTCCATCGAGATGGTCGGCTCGTCGATGCGGATCGGCGGCAGCGCGTCCGGGGTGTTCGGGTCGGCGATCGTCTCGCCGATCTGGATCTCCGGGATGCCCGCCATCGCCACGATCTCGCCGGCGGCGGCCTCGTCGACCCCCTGGCGCTTGAGACCCTCGAAGGTCTCGAGACGCGTCACCTTCCAGGTCTGCACCGTGCCGTCGAGCTTCAGGAGGGCGATCGGATCGCCGATCCGGAGCCGGCCGCGCGAGATGCGTCCGACCGCGATGCGGCCGACGTAATCGTTGTAGTCGAGCGTGGCGATCTGCAGCTGGAGGGGCGAGTCGGCGTCGCCGGGCGGGCCGGGGACGCCGTCCAGGATGGCGTCGAGCAGCGGCCGCACGTCCGTGTCGGCGTGCTCCAGCTCGCGCCGCGCGTAGCCGAGCTTCGCCGACGTGTAGATGTGGGGAAAGTCGAGCTGCTCGTCCGCGGCCCCCAGATCGATCATCAGCTGGAACACCTCGTCCAGCACCTGATGGGGACGGGCGTCCGAGCGGTCGATCTTGTTGATCACGACGATCGGCCGCATGCCGAGCTCGAGGGCCTTTTTGAGCACGAAGCGCGTCTGCGGCAGCGGCCCCTCGGCGGCGTCCACGAGCAGCAGGGCGCAATCGACCATGCCGAGGATGCGCTCGACCTCGCCGCCGAAGTCGGCGTGACCGGGCGTGTCGACGATATTGATCTTGACTCCCCCGTAGCGTATGGACGTGTTCTTGGACAGGATCGTGATGCCGCGCTCGCGCTCCAGCTCGTTGCTGTCCAGCACGCGCTCGACGATGCGCTCGTTGGCCCGGAACGTGCCGGTCTGCTGCAGCAGCCGATCGACCAGGGTCGTCTTGCCGTGGTCGACGTGCGCGATGATGGCGATATTGCGGATGTCGCCGCGACGGGCATGTCCGGACACCGGGGTCCTCTTCGGAAAGTCGGGATTATAGCGCCCCGCGGGTCCGCCCGCGTGGCGCCCTCCTATTCGATGGTGAATCGGATCTTGGGGGTGGCGGGTCGGACGAGCGTCCGCACGCCGGAGACGCGGTCCGACTTCTTCTCCAGCAGGATCTCGCGCGTCGCGCTCTTCAGGAAGTACAGCTCGATGATCGACATCCCGGCGAACACCTTCTCGATGTCGCGGTTCTGATACACCTGGCGCTGCAGGGGCGGACCCGGCTGCTGGTCGCAGGCCACATGCGTCTCGTCGAGGATGCGGTAGCGCCGCGGCGTGTCCGTCCCGTCCGGGCGGCGCGCGTGGAAGTATCCCAGGAAGAGCCCGCCCGGCTTCAGGATGCGGCGGGCCTCGGCGGCCAGAAGACCCAGGGCCGCAGGCGCGTAGAAGTTGCAGATGTCCCAGGCCACGATCGCCTCGAAAGTCCCGTCCGGATAATCGAAGCGCGTGGGAAGCGCGGCGTTCCGGACCGGAACGCCGCCACCGGCGGCGGTGCGCGCCGGCGGGACCGGGGTCTTGGCGCCCTGCGTGGAAGCGAAGGTTCGCGGCGGCAGGACGATGCGTCGCGACGGCCGCGCCCCGGGACGGCCGCTCGAGCCGGACGAAGCGACGTGCCCGGGGATCGAGGCGCCCGCCGAAGGATCCGGCGCGACCGGTCGCGCGGGCGTCGCCTCGCCGGCGGCCGGTGGCGCCGCGGCGTCGCT
>JACXTT010001735.1_pt1 | contig 35791 bp, 34 predicted proteins | sample 9270951 | NCBI WGS metagenome assembly JACXTT01 (sample SAMN15532306, study PRJNA645909) | rock metagenome | isolation source: weathered quartz diorite | place: Puerto Rico | collected 2017-06-21 | reverse complement strand
CCAGGGATTATGGCAGATTTTGCCCCTGAAGGTCACGTCCGGGGGGGACAAGCAAAGGAAAAAATCGTTTCCAGCTCAACCGACCTTGACAGCAAAACACGCATTCACCGGAAGAGCCGCATTTTCGGCCTTGTCTCCGGGATTGACCACCGTGCTATGGCCGCTGCCAGCCTGCAATGCCCTTTCTCGATTGGAAGGATACAATTCCTTGATGAAAATCCTCTTTATTCATGGCTGGAGGTCGACGGAAATGCTGATCTCGGTCGCGCCGGCTGGGCTGGAGAAGATGTTCTTCGAGGCTGGCGTTCCGGTTGCCCAGGGAGCCACGATCGCCTTGCCGACGACGAAAGCAGAGGTCGAAAAGCTACTGGCCGTCGCCCCTCGCTACGGCATCGAGATCAGAATTCCTCACCACGGCTAACCAATGGCATACGACGAACCGCTCGCCTCTCGCATCCGTAAGGCCCTGGCCCGCACGAAGAACATCGACGAGCGAAAGATGTTCGGCGGCGTTGGCTTCCTCCTGAACGGCAACATGCTCGTTGGCGTTTGGAAGGACTCGCTCATCGTCCGGCTTGGCCCCGAAGAGGGCAAAGAAGCATTGCTGGAGCCACATGTCAGAGAATTCGACATCACTGGCAAAGCGATGAGAGGCTGGGTGCTGGTTGAGCCAGAGGGGGTTGAGGAAGACGACCAGGTGAAGGACTGGATTCAGCGGGCGAAGATATTTGTCGGGAAGTTGCCGGGGAAGTGAGCAGCCCACGCCGGCCGCGAACCTGGCTTCACCGAACCGTGGCCGTTATTCCGGATGACCGGTAGGTCGTCGTCGCGTGGGCGGTGCTGACACGAAAGCTTCATCCCAACGGATCCTGGCCGGTGCGCCACGCCCGCTCCGCCGAGTCGGCCAAGATCAGCGGCTATCTTGGCTAGCTCAGTTCACCGGGATGGTGCTGCCGGCAGATTTTTGCACACCCCTGTATCCACCAGCGCATCGCCTAAACTTCCCCGGTGAGGAGAAGATGAAATCGATCCGTTATCCATCGTTGTATCAAGTCAACACCCGCGTCTGGTTGACCGAGTTGTCGCGAACCTTGGGAAAACGCGCCACCCTGGACGACATTCCCGAGTCGGAGCTCGATCGTTTTGCTCAGAGGGGCTTCGATTGGGTCTGGTTCCTCAGCGTCTGGCAGACTGGGCCGGCGGCCCAGCGTGTCTCGCGCAGCAATCCGGAGTGGCGCAAGGAATTTCAGGACACCCTCCCCGACCTGCGCGAGGAAGACATCCCAGGCTCCGGTTTCGCCATTACCGGCTACACGGTTCATCACCAACTCGGCGGCGACGCCGCCCTCGCCCGCCTGCGCGATCGGCTCAAGAAGCGCGGCCTCAAGCTCATGCTCGATTTCGTCCCCAATCACATGGGCCTTGGTCATCCCTGGATCGAGGAACACCCCGAGCATTTCATCCGCGGCACGGAGCTCGACCTGGCGCGCGCTCCGCAAAACTACTCCTGGGTCAACCGCAAGGCCGGCGCCGTGCTCTTTGCGTACGGCCGAGATCCCTATTTCGCCGGCTGGCCCGACACGCTGCAACTCAACTACGCCAACCCCGCGACCCAGGAAGCGATGATCGGCGAGCTCATCAAGATCGCGGGCCAATGCGATGGCGTCCGCTGCGACATGGCCATGCTGGTATTGCCTGAAGTCTTTGAACGGACCTGGGGCCAGCGCGCCCCGCTCTTTTGGCCGAACGCCACCCGCCGCGCGCGGGAGCAAACGCCGGGCTTCACCTTGATGGCCGAAGTTTACTGGGACATGGAATGGACGCTGCAACAGCAGGGCTTCGACTACGCCTACGACAAACGGCTCTACGACCGGCTCCGCGAACATCATGCCCGACCGGTGCGTGAACATTTTCACGCCGGTCTCGACTACCAGGATAAACTGGCCCGCTTCCTGGAGAATCACGATGAGCCGAGGGCCACGGCCACGTTTGCCCCGGAAGTTCACCAGGCGGCAGCGGTCGTTACCTTTCTGTCGCCAGGCTTGCGTTTCTTCCACCAAGGGCAGTTCGAAGGGCTCAAGAAGCGCATCTCTCCGCATCTGTCCCGAGGCCCTGCTGAACCCATCGACCAAGAACTGCACGACTTCTATGACCGGTTGCTTACGGTCTTACGTCAGCCAGCCTTCCGCGCTGGCCAATGGCAGCTACTTGAATGCGCGCCGGGCTGGGAAGGCAACTGGACTCATGATTGCTTCCTCGCCTTCGCCTGGCAAGGTCCGGCTAAGGAACGGTTCGTCGTGGCTGTGAACTATGCCTCCAACCAAAGCCAATGTCACGTGCGCTTGACATTCCCGGATCTCGGCGGCAAACAGTGGCGACTCCAGGATCAGTTTGCCGCCGCTGCCTACGACTGGAACGGCGACGATCTGCAGTCACGGGGACTATTTCTGGACATGGCGCCCTGGCAGGCTTCCGTGTTCTCCCTAATCCGGGCCGGGACCGCTGGCCATGATGGATAACATGACCGTGTTCGACCTGGAGGAATTGGAATTGGCCTACGTGTGTGCGCGAGCGTCAAGTTGGCGAGACCGACCCGACGATGGCAGCCGCCTACCTCAGTGGCAACCGGTGAGCCATGCCGCCAACTCGATCGCTCCGCGTACTGCGGGATCATATCGCCGCCCTCACACCAATAACTATAGGGTCGTCGTCGCGATTTTCGCTTGTCCGCCCGCGCGGCTCGCTCCTATCATATAGGCATTGCCAAATACCCTTAACCAGGAGACACGTGACCATGACGGCCCTCGCAACCAAGACCCCCGTGAAGAAGAAAGCCAAAGGAACCAAGCCGGAGCACGATTTTGTCATCGCGGACCCGTCGCTCGGGGCTTGGGGCCGCAAGGAGATTGCCATTGCCGAGCACGAGATGCCCGGGCTGATGGCGATTCGCAAGAAATACGCCGGTACTCAGGCGCTCAAGGGCGCTCGCATCGCCGGCAGCTTGCACATGACGATCCAGACGGCGGTGCTGATCGAGACGCTGCAGGCGCTTGGCGCCGACATTCGCTGGGCGAGCTGCAACATCTTCTCGACGCAGGACCACGCCGCCGCCGCGATCGCCGAGCAGGGAACGCCGGTCTTCGCCAAGAAAGGGGAGACGCTCGAAGAGTACTGGGACTACACGCACCGCATCCTGCAATGGGCCGACGGCGGATCGCCCAACCTCATCCTCGACGACGGCGGCGACGCGACACTACTGCTCCACCTCGGCTCCGACGCCGAGAAGAACGCCGGCCTCGTCAAGGAATCCAAAGCTACCTGCGAAGAAGAAGAGTTCCTGTTCGCCTCCATCCGCCACAAGCTCTCCGATGACCCGACCTTCTACAGCCGCACGGCCAAGAGCATCGTCGGCGTCTCCGAGGAAACCACCACCGGCGTCAAACGGCTCGTCAAGATGGCGGCCGACGGTAAGCTCCTCTTCCCCGCCATCAACGTCAACGACTGCGTCACCAAGAGCAAGTTCGACAATCTCTACGGATGCCGTGAGTCGCTCATTGACGGCATCAAACGCGCCACCGACGTCATGGTCTCGGGTAAAAAAGCCGTCGTGTGCGGCTACGGCGACGTCGGCAAGGGTTGCGCTCAAGCCTTCCGCGGCTCCGGCGCCACCGTCCACGTCACCGAGGTCGATCCGATCTGCGCCCTCCAGGCTTGTATGGAAGGCTTTCAGGTCGTCACCATGGACGACGCCTGCAAGTTCGGCGACATCTTCGTAACCACCACCGGCAACGTCGATGTCATCACCCGCCAGCACATGGACCAGATGAAGCACAACGCCATCGTCTGCAACATCGGCCACTTCGACAGCGAAATCCAGATCGCCGACCTCAAGAAGGGCGATCTTAAGTGGGAGCAGATCAAGCCGCAGGTCGATCACGTCATCTGGCCGAGCGGCAAGCGCATCATCATCCTCGCGGAAGGCCGGCTGGTCAACCTCGGCTGCGCGACCGGGCATCCGAGCTTCGTCATGTCGAACAGCTTCTCAAACCAGACGCTGGCTCAGATCAAGCTGTGGAAAGACAGCAAGCACATGAGCAAGACAACGGTCCACCTGCTGCCGAAGGAGCTGGACGAGGAAGTCGCCCGCCTGCACCTGGAACAGCTCGGCGCCAAGCTGACGAAGCTGAGTGACAAGCAAGCGAAGTACATCGGCGTGAAGGTGGAGGGGCCGTTCAAGCCGGAGTTGTATCGGTATTAATCTTTCTTGAGTTCGCCAGACGGGGCGGTCCAATTGGATCGCCCCTTTTTTTTCATGGCATACGGATTTTGGCGTTGCTGTCGTTTGTCCGAAGTTCACCCACCAACGGCCGGACGTCGGCCGCTTCTTCGTCGCGGACAATTAGCGGCGTCAGCAAGACAACCACCTTGACCGTTTCACGGTTGTAACCGACGCTCCTGAACAGGCGGTTGACATACGGGATTCGAGCTACTGCCGAAGACGGCGGCGATTCCACGCGTGATTCGATGGTCTTCGTCCCGGCCGTGATGGCAATCGTGTGTCGATCCGGCACCTTCGCAGAGACCGCCAGCGAGAAATTGTTGCCCGTTTGTGCGAACTCCGAACCTTGCCTGCAACTTACCCTTGCCTGCAAGGTCACGTAGCGCCCATCGGCCGAAATCGTCGGCCGAAGTTTAGCCTCAATTGTGCCGGCGGCGGTCGCTTCCTGCCCGTCGAAGATGGTATATTTGGGCAACTGAATGATATGACCTCGTCGGTCGCCTTGGACGGTCTCCAAAAGGCGGAGGAGTTTCACGTCGTCGAGCAGCGCGCTTTCGATGCCGTGCTTCGTGGCCCAATCGATTCGATAGCAAATGGACGATTGTCCGAGTTCCTCCAGGCCCTTTTCGGGTATCGTGATAACTCGCGTTTCCACCCCGATTTGTCGGCGAGCCTCCGCTTGCGCATAGGCAACGCCGGATCCCCCTAAAAGGAAAAACGCCACAGTCCAAACCAACCTTGCAATGCGTACGGTCATGGCCGTGCCCTCCACACGAAGTCATACCCCACTGAACGGACGGAGCTCCCCTATAGTCGGCGCCGTGCGTTTAATCAACGCGCATTGTCGTGTCAATAATTGGAGGCGGCGCAAACTGGAGGAATTGGGAGGCGTACCTGATTGCTAACTTGCCACTCAAATTGAAACAAACACTCATAGCGACATCGCGATCGGCTATTCTGCGATTAATACGTTGGTCAACGATTTTCTGCGCGATGATACAATGATCGAGAGAGTTAATGCCATGCACCTCAACGCACGCCACTATCGTACCGGGAAAGTACTCGCCATCACGTATGAGCACGGGAAAATCGTGCGCGTCGAACCCAGTGATGCAAGCGCCGTGCCCTGGCTGGCCCCCGCGTTCTGCGATGTGCAGATCAACGGCTGCGATCAGATCAGCTTCAACTCCGAGACGCTCACGAATGAACAGATTCGCCACGTTGTCGGGACTTGCCGTCGCCATGGCATCTCCCAGTTGATGCCAACGCTTGTCACGACTTCGTTCGACGCGTTCATGCACGGCTTTCGCGCCGTACGCGAGGCCTGCGGTCAAGACCCCGATCTCGCCCGTGCGATCGTCGGCATCCATCAAGAGGGGCCGTACATCGCCATGGAGGACGGGCCGCGCGGGGCGCATCCGAAGCAGCACGTGCGGCCGCCGAACTGGGACGAGTTTCGGCGCTTTCAGGATGCCGCCCACGGCATGATCAAGATGCTGACGCTGGCGCCGGAGTCGGCCGGCGCGGTGCCGTTCATCGAGAAGGTCGCGGCAACCGGCGTCGTCGTGGCGATCGGCCACACGGGTGCTTCGGCAGCCTACATTCGCGACGCCGTCAAAGCTGGCGCGAAGATCAGCACGCACCTGGGCAATGGCTCCCACGCCATGTTGCCGCGACATGACAACTACATCTGGGAACAGCTCGCCGCCGATGGCCTGTGGGCGAGCATGATCGCCGACGGGCATCATCTGCCCGACAGCGTGATGCGCTGCATCGTGCGCGGCAAGACGCCGGCGCGCATGATCCTGACCTGCGACGCTAGCCCGCTCGCGGGGTCGCCGCCGGGGAAATACCGCCAGTGGGAGTACGACTTCGACGTGTTGCCCATCGGCAAGATCGTCGTTTCCGGGACGCAATTCCTTGGCGGCTCGTGGGCTTTCACCGATTTGTGCGTGCGCAACCTGCTCAAGCTCGGCGAAACGTCGCTGGCCGAGACGATCGACATGGCGTCGAATCGGCCACGCGAACTGTTGGGGTTGCCGACACGGAAGATCGAAATCGGCGAGCCGGCGGAGCTGATCGTGTTCGATTGGTCGCCGGAGACGGAATTTGAACTTCGCCAATCCCTCCCCGTTTAGCGCCCGCAGAGAACCGCTGGGCGAATGATATTTCACTGCGACCGCTAGACGGGGAACGGCCGTTGCGGAGGTTTGCCATGTGGACCGACGTCTATCAAGCGCACTTTCAGAAGTATTTCGCCAAGCCGTTCGATATCCAGGTCTATCACGATGCCGAAGGCTTCGCCTTGAAGCTGGCAACGCACGATCTGGCCCTGCGCGGCTTCGGCGTCTATGCCTCGATGGGCTTGGCCGACGTGCTCGTGCGCAACGAGGAGGAAGATTTCGGCGAGGTGATTCTGTTTACCGACGTGCGCGACAAGGAAGTGCCACGGCTGTTCGTCAATTCCCTCTTCTTCATCCTGCAAAACGCCATCCCGCTCGGCTCGCGCTTCGCCATCGCATTCGGCGACAGGAATCATCCGTTCGGCAAGCGCTACGGCAAGACCGCGCTTTACTTCACGCATCCAGCGATTCCCGATTCGTTCTTCGCGGACGATCCGTACGGCAACGACAAGATCGGCAAGGCGACGTTCGACAAGGTGCGCAAGGGCGAATCGTTCGGCCGAGTCTACCAGGCGTACTTCATCACGGCAGAGGAAGACCAATTCGTGGACGCCGCCGGTCCCGATGCGTTCGAGGAGAAGCTGTTCGCGGAACCCGGCACGGCATTGAGCGTGCGACGGCCGGCGTGCATTTGACCAGGTTCGTGTTTACGTTGAGCGCTCGCCTGGCGTCCGGCGAGCGCTCAACGCCAAACGGCATTAGCGCACATAGCGATTGAAGAGGTTCTCCAGCATTTCCTGCCGCCCCGATACATTCGCCGCCGCGTCGCCCTTCTCCAGCATGTATTTTTCGAGATCCTCGAACTTTGCCTGCCCCGCTTCGATTTTGGAACCGATGCCGGCGTCCCACGACGCATAGCGCTGCTTGACGAAATCCTTCAAGACGCCTTCCTTGCGAATCTGCGCCGCCAGCTTCAGGCCGACCGCGAACGCGTCCATGCCGCCGATGTGGGCGTGGAAGAGATCGACCGGCTCGAAGCTCTCGCGGCGAACCTTGGCGTCGAAGTTGACGCCTCCCGGCGTCAGCCCCCCCTGGCCGAGGATCACCAGCATGCACTGAGTCGTCAGGTAATAATCGGCCGGGAACTGGTCGGTGTCCCAGCCGAGCAGCAGATCGCCGCGGTTGGCGTCGATTGAGCCGAGGAGCCCGTAACTCGAGGCGTAGGTCAATTCGTGCATCATCGTGTGGCCGGCGAGCGTCGCGTGGTTGGTCTCGACGTTGAGCTTGAACGAGTCGGCAAGGCCGTAGCCGCGCAGGAAGGCGACCACGTTGGCGGCGTCGAAATCGTACTGATGGACCGTCGGCTCCTTGGGCTTCGGCTCGATGAGGAACTGGCCGCTGAAGCCGATCTTCTTCTTGTACTCGACCGCGAGGTGGAAGAACTTGGCGAGATGATCGAGCTCGCGTTTCAGGTCGGTGTTGTAGAGGTTGGAGTATCCCTCACGGCCGCCCCAGAAGACGTAGTTCTCGCCGCCGAGTTCCTTGGTGATTTCGAGGCATTTCTTGACCTGGGCGCCGGCATAGGCGAAGACGTCGGCGTTGCAGCTCGTCGCCGCCCCGTGCATGAAGCGCGGGTTCGAGAACAGGTTCGCGGTGCCCCACAGCAGCTTGATGCCGGTGCGCTGCTGTTCTTCTTTGAGCGCCTTGGCGACCTTGTCGAAGTTGGCGTTGGTCTCGCTGAGGTTTTTGCCTTCGGGGGCGACATCGCGGTCGTGGAAGCAATAGTACGGAGCGCCGAGCTTGTCGAAGAACTCGAAGGCGACATGGACGCGCTTGATCGCCATCTCGACCGAATCGGTGCCGTCCTCCCACGGCCTCTTCGCGCAGCCGGGCCCGAACGGATCGCCCCCCATGCCGCGGAAGGTGTGCCAGTAGCAGACGGCAAAGCGCAGATGGTCCTTCATCGACTTGCCGTCAACGAGTTCGCCCTCGTTGTAATGGCGAAAGGCGAGCGGGTTTTTCGAGTCGGGGCCTTCGAACTTGATCTTGTTGATTTCGGGGAAGAACGCCATGCGAGTCACCTTGAAGTAGGAACGTCGTGTTGGGTGGATGTTGATTAGGATAGGAAGCGAAGATGATTTAGCCACGGTTGAAACACGGATCGACCATGGAAAGGAAAACGGAAATTGATGCCGTGGTCTCGGACTATTCCGTGTTTGGTTCGCGTGCTTCGGTGGCTACTTCTTGAGTGCCGGCAGGGGCCGGAAGTCCGCGCGAGCGTCCACCTGACCCATGTCGATGCGCGGATCGGGGTCGGTGGCGTCGGCCTTGCGGTAGTGGCAGCGGACGCCGCCGTTCAGGCGGGCCACCTTCAGCGAGCCGTCCTTCGTCAGGGTGATGTCGAGCTGCGTTTGCGGGCCGTTGATGGCGCCGGCGAATTCGACATCTTTGGCGAGAATCGTCACCTTGGCGTTGCTGTTGATGACCGAGTCGCCGCGTGCCTTGAAGACGACCTTGCCTGCGGGGGCGGCGATCTCGATCTGGGCGCGGTCGTTGATCTCGCCGTGAATCTCGACTGTCCCCTTGAACGCGTGCAGCTTGACGGTCGAACTGCTGTTGACCGCGCCGTCGAGGACAATTTCGCGCGCTTCAAGGGCGGAGGCGTCGAGCAGCGAGCCTTCGTTGAGGTCGCGAATCTTGAGCGACCTGGCTTGGCCGAGCAGCACGCTCGAGCCGCTATTGAGATTGCCGGTGAACAGGATCTCGTCGGCGACGAGCCCGGTGACGTCGAGCACCGAGCGCTCGTTGGCGCCGCCGATCTTCAGCGTCTTGATGACGCCGATCAGCTTGATCTTCATACCGCGGTTCATCGTCTGGACGGTGTATTCCCCCTCGGCATCGTTGAGCTTGACGAGATCGTCGCCGACCTGAATGATCTTGGCGACTTCGGCTTTCTTGATTTCCTTCTTCGGCTCCGGCTCGATCTTGGGGTCGATCTTCTTCGGCTCCGGCTCGACCTTGACCTGGCCTTTTTTCGGCTCCGGTTCGACCTTCTTCTCGGCCGGCGTGGTGCGCGGAGCGGCCTTTTCCTGCGCCGGCGTCAGCGCGAGCGCCTCCGCCTTCACGGTCGGCAGCGTCTTTGGAGGTTCTTTCTTCTTCAACGCGGTGATCTGCTCCGGCCTGGGCTTGACGGTCTTTACCTCATTGTCGTCCTTGAAGTAGGAAGGCAACATGACGACGATGCCGATGGCGAGCCCCGCGAACACGACCAGAGCGCCGGCGATCAGCAGGTCTTTTTTCATGAGGCCTCTCAAGGAAGATCCAATTCGGCGACGAGAAGATTATACCCCGAAGCGGCTCGTTCGCCGACCCAGGTTCACGTCGGGTCAGACACTGCTGCAACGTCAACCCGTGGACTTGGGGGTTCTGAGCCGGAGCGGCGGCGAGGGAATACGTCAATCCCACTCGCTGCCGCTCGATAGGTCATCCAGACGATCGGCGACACGATCAGCGGTACGATGAGCGACAACGCGACCATCCACCAACGCCGACGGTGCGGGACTTGCATCAGCGGCGGTTGGGTTGGTGTGCTCATGGTTGCCGACCTCACTGGGAATGAGTCGTAGCTACAAGCTGCCAGCTTGTCGGCTGTTGCCGCAGCCCACAAGCTGGCAGCTTGTCGCTACGAAAGACTACGGTTATTCCACTGGCGGCCGCGGCGGTCCCGCCCGGCGCTCGCGGTTCCACAGGCGGAAGCCGACGTCGAGCCCTTTCGGATCGGCCTGATCGCGGTCGATGTGCCCGCCGTTGTCGATGCCGTCCGTGCCGATCGAATAGATTACGATGCTATCCTGGTTGCGAAAGTAACGCAACGGTTGGCCGTCGATCGGGTCAAGCGGCAACGCGTCGAGCAGTTTCGCCTTCACCAGATCGTCGAGCGACATCGGCCAGGCGTTGTCCTTGTGCCGTAGCCGATAGCGCTCGCACGCCAGCGCGACCAAGGCGGTGCGCAAGTTCGCCTGGCTGCGGCAATCGGTGTCGTAGACCTTGACCAGTCCCGGGGCCAGCAAGCTGACGATCGGATTGCGCGATACCTTTTGCTTCTTGTCCCAGGCGTCGATCAGCGGCCTTTGCTCGTGAATCGGCAGCTTGGCGATCTCGACGCACTCGGTCATCAGCTGCAGGTGCTCGGGATAGTAGTTAAGCAGGGTGGACGGGAAGTTGTCGGCAAGCCAATCGGAGACGCTCTCGACGGGTTTGCCGGTGGCGAGGCCGCGCAGCATGGTCGTTTTGACTTTGCCGGCGCGGATGTTGTCGAACAGGAGATGCCCGCCGGCGCGCTCGCCGCGCATCGATGTGAGCCAGCAGCTGTCGCCGATCTCTTTGGCGAACTGCTCCTGCATCACCTTCAGCAAATCCTCGGATGCCTCCCCCTGGGCCAGCACGCGCTCCAGGGCGGCAATCGTCTTCGCTTGAATCGCCACGCGAATCAGGTGCGCGATGACGAACAGGTCGTCCTTCATCACCCGCCCCGCATTCAAGCTCGCCCGGCACGACTGAACCGCCTCGTCGAACTTCTGTTCATGGGCGAGCAGGTAAGCGTCGTGGACCAGCCAGTCGCCGAGGTTGCGCGCGCTCTGATGATCGGGAATCAACGTGCTGATGTAATCGTCGCTGAAGGTGAGCGGAAAGCGCCCCTGCGGCATGTCCTTGAGCAGCCTCGCTTCTTCGAGCGGCCTGGGGATCGTGCCCAGTTTGCCGCGAATCAATTTGAGCTGCTGCTCGTTGAGCCGGGCGGTCGGCGGCAGCTTGGCGAAGGTCCGCTTGTAATCCGCGCCATCGGCAACCGAGAAATTCTTCGCCTTGGCGGCCGTCGCGATGATATGCAGGGCAGCGTTGTCCTTGTCGGCGATCGGCGTGCGTTTCTCGAGCAGTTCGTGCAAGCGCCAGCCCGGATCGATGCGGTCGGCCTCCGCTTCCGCGTCGGCCCAGCTATTGCGCGTGGACCAGCCCATGTACGCGAAGAACGCCAGCGGCACCGCGACCAGGAGGCCCAGCAGCGCGAAGGCATAGAGCAGCCACCGGCGGCGGCGCGGCGGCGCGGCGGCGATGGAAGCCGGTGGCGATGTGGTGGGATCCATGCATCGATGATCGCTGATTTGGCGTGCGAATGCAAGAACGTATACCAACGGGCGGCATCAAGCAGTTCCATGAATTGCAATGTCGGTCGCGTCCTTCATTTTTTTGGGCTGGCGAATCGTCGCCCGGAGGGGGTGTGCGTGTGTGCGTGCAACGAATCAACGTAACACATTAGGTGCCAAGGAGTTCGCTACCGCGGATTCGTTGCACGCCGTCCATGGCCACCTGGGTGCGGATAGCAATCGTTGCGCGTGTCGGCCAAAAGCGCGGAAAACTTTACAAAATCCGCGTGCGCCGTGCGTAGCGATTCCGCGCAGCCGCTTCCTTCCGCAACTCTCGTCCATGTCGCATCTTCGGGACGGGATTCATACAAAAACGGCGCCGCGCCGCCGGCTTGGCTCATGTTTTGCTTTTAGAGTTGAAGCAGACATGTCGCTGCGCGGAGTTCGTCCTGGACGCAAATCGGGAGGCTTGCGGAATATGCACAAGCGCATCACGCTGTGGTTGGTCTTGATCGCGGTCGCCTCGATGGGGGCGGAGTATCGCACTGCCAACTTCGTCGTCAATGCTGCCAATCCGCAGATTGCCCAGCAGGTCGGGCAGTGGGCCGAGCATTATCGCAAGGAGAAGGCGATCCAGTGGCTCGGCCGCGAGATGCCGCAATGGCCGCAGCCGTGCCCGTTGCGCGTCACGTTGTCGATGGACGGGCCGAGCGGGGCGACCGAGTTCACCTTCGGCCCAAACGGCGTTTCGAGTCAGCGGATGCAGATTCAAGGCCCGCTCGATCGGCTCATCTATAGCGTCCTGCCCCACGAGGTCACGCATACGGTGTTCGCCCATCACTTCAAGTCGCCGGTCCCGCGATGGGCGGATGAAGGCGGCTCGGTCCTCTCCGAAGACGATGCCGAGCGCGATCGGCACGACAAGCTGGTTCGCAACATTCTCAACAAGGGACAGCAGATTCCCATGCGCACGCTGCTCGGCCTCAAGGAATACCCGCCGCAGGTCATGTGCCTGTACGCCCAGGGCTATTCGATGTGCGATTACCTGGTGAAGCGCAGCAATCGGCAGCACTTCCTCAACTTCGTCGGCGCCGGCATGCAATTCGGCTGGGATCAGGCCGCCAAGTCGTACTACGGCCATCAGAATGTCGAGGATCTGGAGAAATCGTGGCTGCAACATTTGCGCGACTCGAAGGGCCAGCCCGCGAACCAATTTGCCAGCAACACGAATACGAACCAGCCGAGCACGAACTTCGTGGGCACGTCGGCGGGCAAGACGGTGCGCCTGACGGCGCCGCCGGCGCAGCCGTTGGAGCCGCAACCGGTGGTGCGCGGCTCGATGCCGGCGCCGGGCTGGCAGCCGGGCGTGCGTCTGGAGGCGCCGGTGCCGATCGCGCCGCCGATCCCGCGGATTCCGCCATCGCTGCCGGATGTCGGCGCTCAGGTCGGGTACCCGCGCTAAGGCTCGGTCCTGGTTTAACTTTTCCGGGGCCAACGCTAACGACCCAGGCCGACGACGTCACGGCTTCGCTTCGCCATCGAATCAAGGATCAAAGGGAAGACGTGATTCAGAAACTTCCCTTCTCCAAAAGCCACGCAACGCGACAATGGAACGTTGAATTCGGTTCGTTGGACCGACTTCAGCGCGTGGCGTTTCGGCTCGCGGATTGGCGCCATCGACCCGTGCCATTCCGATTCCAGATCGCGAAGCGAATAATAGCAATAGGATGTGAATAGACCTGAAAAAATGCGGTGAGGGCGGGAAACTACCTGTCCCCAACCGCATCCTACTGCCAATTATTGGTTTACGGAACTAAGCTTCAAGCCTCGTTGGACTTGTGACTTATCACCAGCCGTCATCAATTGTCACGGATTCTCACGAATAGTCAAGTCGATTGGCACACCGTGCCAATCATTTCTCGCCTCGGCGCCTCCCTCATGGAGGCTTGTCATGAGGAGTCCATTGAATCCGCCGTTGGTCCCCAAAGACGGCAACATCCTGAAGGTTCTGGTGATCGCGCGCATCAGCTCAGAGCATCAAGACAAAAGAAGCCTAAACGATCAAATCGCCAAAATCAAAGAATACCTGGCACAGGTTTATGAAGGCCCGGTCGAGTGGACGATCATTCAGAGCCAAGGAAGCGGCGAGCAGCTTGATCGGAAGGAGTTAATCGGAGCCGAGGACATGATCGAAATCGGGCTATTTGACCTGGTGATCGCCGAGGATCTGGCCCGGATCTGTCGGCGGCGACGGGCATATGACTTTTGCGAGCACCGGGGCCGTCGTCGGCTGCGTCCGCGTGTAGGGGCGCGGTGCTGCCTCCGCGAGGATCTTTCGCGAGGCCATGAGATTGGCGCGGACCTTCGCCACAAGCATCCTCAGGAAACTTGATCTCGTAGCGTTGATTGAAACAGGCCATTTACTTGGTGTCGATTACGACCGGTGTGGGACAATACGACAGCGCGGCAATCAGTATCCATTCGATGTTTAGCAAGCTGGCCCATAAAACCCAGCCGCCGCCGCCCGCACTGAAGCCATAACTGTGCAAGCCGGCGGCTACCAGAAAATTCACCACGTACCATGACAACAGGATTGACGCGTAACACAGGACCGCGGCGAGGGCCAGGCCGAAGTCATGCACCCAGCCGAGATAACGTGCGTGCAACGGAATCACGTAGCAGACCAGAGCGATGAGGGCGCCGACCTCCTTGGGATCCCAACCCCAGAACCTCCCCCAGGACTCGGCGGCCCAACAGCCCCCCAGAAAAGTCCCCGACGCCAACAGCAGCACGGCGATCTGAAGCGCGCGATAGGTGTATTGGGCCAGCGTCTTGAGCGTTTCTGGGTTGCCCTTGCGGAACACGAGGAGTCCTAGCGTTAGGTTGCCCAATCCCCAGGCCAGCGTCCCTGCCGCATAACTGCTTACGATAGTCAGGACATGGATCGTCAGCCAAAAATTGGTGCGTAACACTGGGACCATGGGGCTGATCTTGGGATCCAGCGCCAACGGCAGATGATCGGCCAATACCAAGCCCAGCGTGGCCACGGCCGCGCCGGCCAATGCAATGAACTCCTGTCGATAAATCCATTCTAGAATCAACGCGAAAATCGCCGCCATATAAGCTGCGAAGATGATTGTCTCATACATGTTGCTGACCGGTGCCCGGCCGGAAATGGCGATGCGAAGGGAGAAGCCCATCGTCTGAATAACGAGCGAGCTCACGTATACGATTAGACCGACCCGATAGCTCAGGCGTCCACCGAACCCCAGGCTTATTCCCAGCAGGCTCAAGGCACCCAGCATAGTGACCCAGGACCAGAGAAATGGCTGCCAGCGATTAAATAGGATCTCCATGGGGAAGGTGGAAACACCCGGGTAGGGCTGCTCGGCTTCGCCCGCTTCGGCAGACGCTTTGAAGAAGTCGTCCCTGGCCTGGCGAACCTGTTCGTCCGATCCCGCCTGGCGTGCCTGAGTTAGTTTGGTAAAAGCCGACTGCACATCTTGATGGTTCAGCCGTTCCGCCAGACCCCGGATAGTATTGCCATCGGTCGTAGCCGCGAGCATCTGGAGAAAAGCTCCGCTAGCATCGTCAAATTCGTCTGCCTTGCCGGATTGGTAGGCGGCACGCACGCACTCCCAGGCCTTGAGCACTGCATCGACCTCGGACTGCGGGAGTGGTTGGGCGATTGACGCTTCGCGGTATAATTCGGGGAACATGCTTTCAAGGTAGTCGAGTTGCACCATGCGGAATTCGGCATCCTGAAAAGCGTTCCTCCGAGTTGATTCGAGTCCTTTAGCAAATCGCTGGAGGACCGCTTCATCCGCCTGTCCAGCAAGGGTCCGGAGCTCCGATATGAGTGCTGGAGAAAGCGACGCGGCTTGCTTGGGCAACCTGGCTTGAGCCTCGTGAAAGCGCCGCTGGTCCGGGAGAGAAGGAAGTAGCTTATGGAACAGGCTATTTGCCTGAATGTGGTCGCCCGCACGGTCAGCTTCCTCGAATTGGCGCAGTTTCACCTCCCGGCGTTTCCGAAGGGTGGCTTCGACCTCTTCGAGGCACTCACGGTCCTTGCCTGCGTTGATGCGTTCTTGAAATTTGCCTAGCGCCTCTCTCGCGTCGGGACCGAGGTATCGCTGGGGCATTTCCCGTAGCCGCCGAGCCAAGAGAGATTGCCACCGATCCGGATTTCCGCGCACCGCCCTCAATTCTCCCAGGGAAAACCAGCCGCTTCCAGGGACCCGGTCAAGTCCAACCAAGTGAAAGGGGTCCGGTAGCTTGGTCTGCTTGCGAGCCAGATTGATCAGGGCCGCTTCAGGGGAAATATCCATTATTTCGGTGTATTCGTGCAGATCCAGAAAGGTGTCGCCAATCAGGGCATTCCGGAAGAGCCGCGTGGCCGACTTACCGCACAACGCATCGAACAAGAGGAGTCGACGTCCCACCTCCTCGGCTTTGAGATATTCGGTGGTCAACTCCAGGTGGGCCCTGCCTTTCATTTCCTTGCGTTCCCGAGCCATCGCTCCCAGCAACCGATCAAACCCGGGAGACCGGCGCAAGTCCGCGGGCGAAATGTACTTGCTCGTTTCCTGGGCGTCGGTGAGTTGCTGGTCGGGGCCGAGAAGGTGTTCGTGGATTTTCCGACGCAAGCCGTGATGATCGCACAGAATGAACGGATAAGTTTCCCAATCGGTGCCATCCCGCTTGCCACCGTCTCCTTCGCTTAACATCCAGGCAAGAACGACGGCAACTGGATCCAGTCCCTCGAATCGACTGCGCCCCGTAATTTGCCGGACCGTCTCTACGCACGCAGTTTGAAACGGCTTGGTCCGACCGTCTTGCACCGCTAATGTGTACCAGGGTTCGTAGGAGTAGGCCGGCACCTTGGCCTTCCCTTGCTTGGAATCTTCAACCGCCGCAGGCGTAACGAGGGGCGCGACGAGTTGAATCATCAGTACCAGGAGAACGACCCCAACGCCGATGGCTGACGCCTGCAAGCTACGTCGGCCCCAGAGGCTCATATCAGGATGGGACAAAGAGAACCTCAAATGAACAAGTAAAAGGAATCAGGAGCCAGGAGACACCAAGGTGTCTCCTGAGTCCTGCCCGGTTAATGTAGACTTCCGCTTCAGGAACTTGAAAAAATACGCCTTCATGTAGAACATGCACGCGATACCCAGCGCGACCATCGTCGAGCCGGCATACTTGAGCCACAAGCCGGGATCCTGCTGAACCTTCAGAACCGATCGGCTGACTGGCTTGCCTTGTCCATCCATCCCCAACGACTTGTAACCTGCCTGGTAGAATTTGTAACCGCGATGGGCGAGTGGTTCGTTCAGTGCGATCATTCGACCTTCACTGTAGATTTTTTTGTCGGGGTCCGTCAGGAGGACAAAACTGGTTTGACTAGACGGGAAAAACGAACCTTTGTCCGTTGCCTGCTCCGCTCGGACAAGCCGCAGCGCAAAGGGGAGAGCAATCTGAGAGGTATTGAAACCCACAAAGAAATCCTCGCCCCCCGTGTTGATCGAGATAAGATCGTCATCGGTTTTGGCAAGCCAAAATTCCTTGACGAACTTGCCCTTGGTTAACCCGCATCTTATCACCGGAATGGTTTCCAAATCTTCTTGACCCAAACGGCGATCCACGGGGATGAAGTGAGGCCCGAGGGAAGCGCGCGGCAAGTAGGTGGAAACCCGAAACTTCCAGTCCATGCCCGACCAGATGGGTTGACGGGGCGCTCCCGCCGCAGTCGTGCCGGTCTTTTCGAATTGAAACTCTCCCGTCTTGACGCTGGCAAACGAGCGATAATAGATGGCGCCATCCTTTCCTGGCACCAGTTGCAGAATGGCTTTGAGGGAAGGATCTCCGTAGCCGAAATCCGGGGGATGATACCAAGTCCACAAATCGGACAGCGACTGCCAGTCGATCGGTTCCTTCCCCATTGGAAACAATTCCCCTGCCTGGCGCGCCACCAACGCCAGTTTGACTTTAACTTCTGGGCGGATCAATTCCAGCGCTAGCCCCGGATCAGCCGCCGTCGTACTGGTCGGCTCTTGGTAGTTGGGCTGGTATTGCGTGATGCGCAAGCTCCAGCCGCTTTTTCCCAAAGGCTCCGGCCCCTTGCCAACCAGACCCTCCACGTCCCAACGATAAGTTTGGCCTCCCAAGCCTAGCACGAAGGTGCCATTCTTACCTGCTTGAACAGCCTTCGGGGGATTCTGGAATTCGGCAAGTTGTTCCGGCCGAATTTGTCGGCCAAGTATTTCCACAAGGCCTGGGCCTAACCGGATTGTGCGTTGCTTATTGGAAAACCCCACCCACTCTGGGGGCAGGGATCCAGTGGTCGGCGAGACGAGTTCCACGGCCAGCGCGGGAAAGGCCGAACGATCGTCCTTTTCGGCAACCCCGAACGGCTGCTGCAGGGCGTGTGGATAATAGCCAAGAACTTCGAGGTGGGCGCCTCGCCCCAGATCCATGACCCAGGATCGCGGCCAGGGATGTGCCAGCCAGTTTAGTGCCCTTGCGAGCACGGGCGGCTGGCGATCAAAACCCTCGTTCGGCTTCCATGCAAGGGGGCCGGGATCGAAGTTGCGGGACAATATCTCATCTCGATTCACGAGCGGTCGTCGCACCCGGATCAGGTCCCGATGAGGGTCCAAAATTACATTGGTAGCAGGGAGGCCGGAGCCGAGAAAGCGGCCATCTTCGGTATCGATGAGAGTCATCACGCCGTGAACACCCGCCAAACTGCTCACCAAGCCACCGGCGACCAGAGTCAGAAGGCCGACGTGCGTGATCAAGAAACCCGTTTGCTGTTTCTGCCAGGGCCATTTCTTGACGGCAGCAAAGAAAATATTAAGGCCGAGCAAGCCGAGCAGAGCGACGAACCACCAGGATTGGTACACGAGTTGCTGGGTAACCTTGGTGTCGTAGGCGGATTCCACCAGAGTTCCGAGGGCCAACACGGCGGCGAATGCAGGCAATAGGATGACCGCCATCTGAAGCGATCCCAAGACCCGAGACAACCGAAAGAAACGCCCGATCCATCCACGCGTGGGCGGGGCACCGGCGGGAGACTCGGGCATCGGTGTCGTATCCGCGTCCAAGACTTTGGCATTCCCTGGAAGATCGGCGGAGTCTGACTGTGCCGAAAACATGATCGCCCCGCATGATCATTGATCTCGAAAGTCCACGACACTCCCATCGTTACGGCAACCGAGCGCCTGGTAGGTACGGTGATTGATTCCTTGCGTCAAAAAATGCACCGAACCATCCGCAAAAACGAAATTGGCCCCTCCGGTGTGTTTGGATTTAAATCCGAAGGAGATCGTATAGTCATCACAGGGGCCAGGGCACGGAAGCGTGGTGTTGTTGATTGGAATAATCGTGGTGCAATGCGCATTGCCCCCTTCGGCGTCGGCCCAGTTCCTGGCATAGAACATACCTTTAAGATGGAATTCGCGGCCTTGCCAACTCGCGGCGTCCCAAATGCCGTTATATCCCTGTTCTCCGGCCAGGGTTTCGCCAATCAAAATTGTGTTGGAACTACCGTCCGTAACCATTGCCATTTTTACTGCGTCGCCTCGGCGGTTGAACATTCCCCGAAGCCTTGTGATGTCTGTCCCGCTCCCCATGGCGGCACTGGGGCCGTAACCGAGAGCGGGACTGAAATTCGCGCCATCACAGTATTGTTCGTAGGGACCGCCGCCCATGCACTGCGGCCCCATGCTGCCAACATAATTGCAAACGGGAGCAGACGAATCGAAGGGATCGCTTGGACAGCGTCCAAAAGGGAGGGTGGCGGGCAAAACCCCCGCATTCACGGCCATGGCAATCCCGTCATTCTGGGGATCTGCGGGCCAAGATGCGTTGTATTTTCCAAGGTATGGTTTGATACGACTATGCAGGGCAGTTTGCTCCATGTATGGCAAGGTATACACCAGCCAACTCCCCTGCGGAGTGTGACAATCAATAGCGGCATTACCCGTTCGTTGAGTATAAGTGCCGCCTCCGGGAAAGCGACCAATTGCATCATGATATGCATGGCAGGCCAAGCCCAGCTGCTTGAGATTGTTGATACATTGGGTCCGGGCCGCAGACTCTCGAACCTTCTGTACAGCCGGCACCAAGAGACCGATCAGGATTGCGATGATGGCAATGACCACCAATAGCTCGATGAGAGTGAACGCTTGCCTGGCTTTTGCTGGAGACATGAATTGGACTCCCTGCAATAAAGAAGTAAAGAAAAAAACACCCTCGCCCACTCGATGAGATGCTAGTGCGTTGTCACAGTAACAACTTCGGGCTGACCAAGCCTGAGCGCCAGCGAAAGGCGCTGCCTGCCATTCTCGGAAATGTGCAACCCGAATCTTAACCGTGAGAACGCATTGGCTAGGAACCGCTCTTATTCAATTGCAAAACAATCTCACCTTCGGGAGCCGGTACGACCCGAGTTAGGGGAGTTTTTTGGACGCTTTGATAGTTCACATGAATAGGCCGAACTTTCTGCGAACTCTTGGCGTCAGGTAGTTTGGGGCCTCCCTTTTGAGGGCCGAACGCTGTAGGGGATGTCAAAACCACCTTGTACTCACCACGCAGGGCGCCGTCCCCTGGATTGTATGTCGTTAACTCAAACCTGCCCTCCTCGTCAGTCGTTCCCCAGGCCGGACGCATGTCCTGTGTGGAGGCAAAAGTTACCGTGTAACCGGCAAGCGGTTTGCCGTCAAGAGTAACGACGCCTTTTTGCGGGACAGGCCTATCCTTGCTGGAGCATGCAACAACGCTAAACAAAAAAAAGACGCCAAAGTAACGCCGAAAACGGATGGGATGCATGTTTCCCTCTCGAAATCTCCCCGGTAGATTCTAACGGGAGAGCCCTAGAAAGCGATCCAATTTCAACGTCCCTTTTGTTGAAAGGTATTATACCCAAAGCCGGCGGAAATGGCTGGGCTGTTTTGCCTCAGTTGGAACTCGACATTCCTGGGTTCGTGGTTAAACCACCATGAACGGAGCGCCGCCAGCGCCTTCAAGAACTCGGCGGCTGACTGGTTCGACGATTTCGACGACACGCCAACCCCAATTGGTGAGCGGGGGAACTGGGCGTCGCCTTGAACGTCTGATGGTCAAGGTCGACGGGACATCAAATTCGATTGCGTCGACGACATTGATTGGATTGAGACGGCGACAAACCATGTCCGCTTCGTGGATCCTGGAAACAAAGTTGCGACGTCACACTTGACATGCATGTTGTCTTGGCACAAAGTTCAAGTGGAATCTTGCAGCCCGGTTTTGTGTGAGTTCTCCGACGACTCGGAATGCCCTTCCGGAGACCACCTCCGGAATAGAGCTTGAGGCTAGCGGGGTCCAGGGGCGGCAATGAGCCCCTGGTCGCCGGCATGGATGCGGCGAAATCTTGACACGATGTCGTTTCGCCCCGCACCATCAGGCCGCTCCCATCATCTCGTCCAACTTCTCCTTCGCCGCCTTCGCCCATCCCTGCCAGCGTGGCAACTGCGTCACCCGACCTTGAGCATAAACCTCCTCCGGCACCAACGGATCGCCACCCTCCTCCGGCCGCAATGCCCAGTGCGGGCGGAAGCAATTGTAACGACCGCGGAATTCCTCCAGGCAACTCCGTGCGTGCATCGGGTCCGTGTAGAGCCGCCAGTACACCTCTTCCGTCTTCAACGTCTGATGAACCCGCTCCAGCAAGCCCAACTGCTGCGGCGTCCGATAGCGAATCCAGCCACGGCGTTCGCCGCGCTGCAGACAAAAAGGCGGCGGGACTCAAGGGCTTGCGTACCGTTTGCGTGCTCAGCGTTCGCAATGCCGATTTGCCGAGCGCACAGGATTCGCTGGGGCATACGATCGAGTTTCTCCTGGAACGCCAATTGCTCGGTTCCCCGAAGTTAGCCATGCTGGAGCGCAAACGGCTCGATTTAGTGAACAAGGAAAAGACGCTGCCGACCGAAGCGAAACACAAGGAGTTGCTGGCCTCCTTGGTGGTGATCGATGTGGAAATTAGCCGTGGCGAAGGCGGGAAAGGCATTCGCGCCACGGCCTATCTCACGGATAACCAGGGGAAGCAGCTCGGCAAGGTGCAGGTCGAAGAAGCGGAACCGCAAGCCGCAAGCCTGGCGCAGAAGTTGCAGACGGCCCTGTGGAAGTACTGGCAGGCCGATCCCCCCGCCAAGGCCGCCAACCCCGGACGGGAAAGCGCACGCTTCCACATGGAAGGCAAACGGCTCTACTCCCAAAAAGACTTTCCATCGGCTACGCACGCCCTCGATGCGGCCTTCGCTCTTGCTCCCAGTCAACCTCAGGTTCAGGTGGATCTCACGAGGTGCCTGGGCGATCGGGGATATTTCATTCTGGTACCCAATACCCGTCTCGAACTCGACAAAAACGGGAAGCTGCAAGTTCCAGCCGACAAGCTCAAGGACGCCTTGCACGCCTGGCTGCGCTTCGTGGACCTGCGCCGACAGGCTGCAGAGAAGCTTCCCAGGAAGAGCTTTGCATCCTTGCAGCAACACTCCGTCCAGTACCGATTCCTGCTTAACGTGAACCTTGGAAGTACGCTGAAACTGGTGGCCCCCGAATCCTTTGATCAGGAAGCCGCCCAGTTGCGCGACCAGTTCTTGGAGCAGTACCTGCGAATGCATCGTGTGGAACTCGACCTCTTTGGCGAGGTCGCACAACAGGAGTCCTCCACTACCCCATCCCCATTTCAGACCTTCACATTCAGCCTGGCACATTCTTCATGGGATTTGCAGAGCATCATGCCGCCGAAATGGAATTCCCAACCGCATCAATGGCCGCCGCCTCCGGAGTGTTGAGTCCCTTCTTGAGATAGGCCGCCGCGGACTTCACCGCACTCGACCAGGTTTGCGCCGAGTCGATTTGCACCAACGAATAGGCCGAGGTCGCGTTCCACTGTGCGGTTTGCCGAAGCAAATTCGGCTCGCCATCTCCCCCGTGGCCAAGGTCGACCGTAATCTTTTCAGTATGGGAATGAGCTTCTCGATTACGCCGAGTGGGAACATCAGACTTCTCGGCTCGGAATCCGAAAGTCAGGTTTGGGCTGGCGCCGAGTCATTGCCAGAGCATTCCAAGTCAAACATTGAGAATCTGGCGGGTGCTTTTCATGAATCGAATGCAGCCGGGCTGGTGATGCTTTCGAGCCAGGCGTTCGATCGAGAACTGCCGGCAGACATCGCATTCTGGCGGAGTTTCGCACAGCGCTTCTTTCAAGCAGCCTGTCACCTCGGCGAAAGTGGCTTATCGAAGTGGCGGTCGATCTCCCCTCCTGCCTTTGAAGATCTTGTTCACCTGACACGCACTGCCCCACCGATGGTGGGCCTTGAGTACCTCACCGTCGCAGTTCTTGAGAACCTCTGGACACAACTGCGCGAGCACGTTTATCGCCAGGCCGCCGCGCATCGTCAGGGGCCGGCAGTCTATTTGCGAGACGTTCACCCGCACTGGCACTTGGTCGGCCGTGTGACCTTTCATCTTGCGGAAAACAAGAAAGACCCGCACCGCCCCTTTGCGTTCCTCGCCACGTACACGCACAAGCTTTCCAGCCAGGCCAAGGTTCAGCATCTTCCGCTGGCCGACGCATTAAAAACCTATGCAGCAAACAGGGATCTGGCGAAGTTGGAATCATTGCTGGAACCCGTTCGCCGCGCCGCGGAAAAGAGTGCCGTGGTACGAGAACTTCTGGAAACCAAAGCCCTCTTCGCGGCCCAGGCGTGGCCCATCCCGAGGGCCTATGCATTCTTGAAAGAAACGCTGCTCATGGAAGAAGCCGGCGTCGTGGTGCGCGTGCCAGACTGGTGGGCGGCGCAGCGCCGGCCCCGTCCGACGGTGCAGGTGAACCTCGGCACGCATTCGACGTCAACGCTCGGCTTCGCTTCCCTGCTGAACTTCGACGTCGGACTTGCCATGAATGGGGAGCAACTCTCGCCAGACGAAGTCAAGAGTTTGCTCGATAGCACGGAAGGACTGGTGCTTCTGCGCGGAAAATGGGTAGAAGTCGATCGCGCGAAACTCCAGGAAGCCCTTGATCACTGGCGGAACTTGCAGAAGGAACGGCCCGATGGCATTTCGTTCATCGAGGGTATGCGCATGCTCGCCGGCGCCGACCTCGAAGGAAAAGCGGCGGCGGGTCCGGAGCAGCGCGCCTGGTCGGACGTCGTCTCGGGGCCCTGGTTGCGAGAGACATTGAACCGGATGCGCAATCCCGTTGCCGATCAGACCTGCCAGCCGGGCCGCGACTTACAAGCAACCCTGCGACACTATCAAGTCGAAGGCGTGCGCTGGCTTTGGTACTTGACCGAACTTCGGCTTGGGGCGTGTCTTGCCGACGATATGGGCCTTGGCAAGACAATCCAGATCATTGATTTGCTTCTGCAGCGCAAACACGCATTGGGCGCCGGAAAAGTGGTCAGCCTTCTCGTGGTGCCTGCGTCGCTTTTGGGGAATTGGCGCCAAGAGCTGGCGCGTTTTGCGCCGTCGTTACGGGTTCTGTTTGCCCATCGTTCGGAACGCGAGGCGCGAAAGCTGGCCCGGCTGGCCAAGAATCCACAACGCGAACTGGCCGGTCTCGATCTAGTCGTCACGACGTATCCGCTGGTTCGCCGCGAGGAATGGTTTCAGGAGGTTACGTGGTCCCTGGCGATTCTCGACGAAGCCCAGGCAATCAAGAATGCGTCGTCGGGTCAAACGCGCAGCGTCAAGAAATTGAAAGCCACGAGCCGGATCGTAATGACGGGCACGCCGGTCGAAAACCACCTGGGCGACCTGTGGTCCCTTTTCGATTTCTGCTGTCCGGGACTGCTGGGCTCCGCAAGTCAGTTCAAGCAATTCGTCAAAGGTCTAAACGAGCGCCAGGACGCCGAGGCTTTTGCGTCCCTGCGCCGCCTGGTGGGACCCTACATCCTTCGGCGCCTCAAGACAGATCCCACTGTCGTGCCCGATCTGCCCGAAAAGACAGAAATGCGCGTCGAATGTGGCCTGTCGAAAAAGCAGGCGGTTCTGTACGGCAAGGCAATCGGCGACTTCGAGGAGCGACTGGACCAGGCCGAAGGGATCGCCCGGCGCGGCCTTGTGTTGGCGCTGCTCATGCAGCTCAAGCAACTGTGCAATCACCCATCGCAGTACCTTGGCGACTCGGAATTCAATGCAACCGATAGTGGCAAATTTGAACGACTTCGGATGGTTTGCGAGCCCATCGCGGCGCGTCAAGAGAAGACGCTGGTGTTCACGCAATTCCAAGCCATGACCGAGCCACTGGCACACTATCTGGCGGAGGTCTTCGGCGCGCCCGGATTAGTGCTCCATGGCGGAACCCCGGTTCGCCGGCGCACGGAACTTGTCACGCAATTTCAGAACAATGAGGGGTTCCCTTTCTTCGTGATTTCCTTGAAGGCGGGCGGCATGCGGCCGTCAATGAACAGGCGAACGAAAGGGCGAGCCGTTTCCCAGATCAGGCGCCGCGTGACGATGCTGCCGACACAACAAAAGATGATCTGGTCGCCGGTCAAGGCGAGGCCAATACAGCCGGATGGAAAAGCGGCCGAGGTGGATTCCTTTCAGAACGATATCATCGGTCCGAACGGCAAGAAAGCCTGTCTTGTCAATGACCAGATCGTCGAATTCAACGTCAAGGTGCTGCAGTTCGGCGAGCAAGTCCTTGACGCACGGCGCGATGATTTCGGTCTCATTCGTTTCTTCCAGGGCGTCGCGGACGGAGTCGCGGACTGCACGCAGAACGGACCGGAAATGAACTTCCTGTTGAGCTCCCGCCAGATGCCAGCCACGCGATCGTGCCATCTCGCCAAGGTTACGTTGCCGTTGGGCCTGCTCGAAGCGCTCGACCAAGTGGTTCCAGTCTGCGCGGCGGTCTCGGTCCCGTTGGGTCCTCCGCTGTTCGTATATTGCATGGAGGCGCAGCGCGAGGCGAAGTAGTTCATGAATGGACCGCATGAGCATCCTCCGAAAATGCCAACGTATCCACACCGCCGAAATGGCATGGATGCGTTGGATGGACAGCAGTTTCAGGCGGCGCGCGCCGCCCCTTGGATTTTCGTGGGCGTGATGCTGACTCGGTCGCCTTCCTGGAGAACTTGGTCGCCCCCGACGGCCTGGCGATTCACCCGGATGAGATAGTTCTCGGCCTTCGCACCGGACATGCGCTCGGCAAAGAGATCGGCAACCGTGGTGCTTTCTTCGATCTCGATGTGGTCCGCAAAGCCGCCGCCGTCGTTGTTGATAAAAAGGATCTTCACGATTTGGCTCCTCAGTAAGGATGTTGAGACGAAATTCGACTTCGTCGGGCGATGTCCTCAGCAATGGATGCTGATGCGGGTTTTCTTGAGAGACTTGTGTCGCCGAATCACACTGCGGGCGGCTTCCAGCAGGTTGTCACGGAACCGCTTGGAGCGCCGCGCGCGCAGCATGGCCTTGTATTCGGGCTTGCAGAGCCCGATTGGGGCGACCACCGTCAGGTGCAGTTCTTCCAACAGGATTGTCTTGGGCATCGGTGTCCCTCGGGATGAGGAGTATTCGGAATGACAGTGCGCTTGCGCGGCGTTGGCTCCCACGGCGCGACTGCTCGGGCTGACTCCAGAACTACGAAGAAGGATCTTCTTCGTGATTTGGATTGACCGGCCAGCGTCTTGGTGAAAACGTGCGTAGCAGACGGTATCGATCCGAACGATGCTCAGGTTGCCGATTCGGCCTCAATGGCCAAAACCTTGCGCAGCCAGAGCCCTGCCTGAATAGTCAGGGCCGTGGCGAAGCCGCCGACACCGCTGACCGTCATGGCAAGCAAGGGCCCGCCGTACCAGACGCCGACGGCGACAGCGACGCCGATGGCGGCCGCCGTCAAGAGTTGCGAGGTGAAGGGGCGAATCACCTGGCAACGGCCCCACATGCTTGACACTTTGGCGCAGGACCATTGCCAGACCTTGGATGTGCACGTTGCCATTTTCCGAATCGGCGCCGTGCACGCGGAGCGCATGGCGCCGATGCAGGCTCGGACACGATCCCACCAAGTGACGCGACGGTCCCCTGCGGCGGACGAAGACGTCGTCGGTTGGGCGACCGAGTGGGTCGGCTGATGGGCAGTGGGAGTCGGGTAAAGTTTGGCGCGGATCTCGGGGTTGGTCAGGATCTCGGTCAGAACCGTCTGCACGGCAGACTTCACGGCCGAGCCGACGGTCGATTTCACGGCATCGGCAACGGCATCATTGAGCCCTTCGCTCAGTCCTTCCAGCATGCTGTCGAGCCGATTGATCTGGTCGTTGAGACTGGCGCGCTTTTGGCCGTTCGAGTGCGGATGGATCATTGCAGTCATTGTTGTTTTCCTTTTGGTATTGTTGGGAATTGCTTCTCATGCGATGGGTGCGTGGGTTGGTCAAGTGTTTTCATCGGAATGTGCCTCGTTCCATCTGTGCCAGACGCGATGACTTCGACGGCTCGCCTACCCACGGCATCGCCTGGGGCTTGGCTTAGGTGCAAGTCAAGATCGATTGAAACAGCGAGAGGTAGAGGCATACCGGTTCAAGTGGAATTGAAGACGTTGAGCATCGACGCGCCGGTATCGATGGCATCCGAAAATGACGCGAATTGCGTCACCGACTCCACCAGACCGAGGATGACGTTGATTGTGGGGCCGCCGAGGAAGGCCAGCGCCGTCGCCAGCAAGCCGGCCGCAAAGGTAGTTAGCGTTCGGCCCCGGCCCGACCACCGCCGCAACCACCAGGATGCCGTCTGCAACCCGGCGGACAAGGCGGTTGGAAGGCGCTCGGGCGAACTCGGAGCGCGTTGGTCTTCCGTGCTATGGTTATCACGGACCGCGTAGTCGTCGGCCCAATAACCGTCTTCTTCCATCTCAAAACCGTCTCGACTCGTTTGGCTGGCGTTGGACCCGGGCCAAGGCAGGAGTGGTGGATCGTGGCAAGGAATACATCGAGCAGTCTCGCGCAAAACGCTCAATGCGGTGTCACGGACGAGGCCGCCGATCATTTCCCCGATGGCGTTGGCGATGGTGGTGCGCAGCCGCGTGCCGATGCATTCGAGCGTCGTGCAGAGCTGGTCAAGACGTTGAGCGAGTATCTTGCGGGTCGGACCAAGGAATTCACGGATCGAGGGCATGGGGTCCTTTCTCTGTTGTTAGTTCGGTGTTGGTTAGAGGATTGAGAAGGTTGCTCAGGCGTCGAGCTTGAGTTGTTTGAGCGAGTGCATCGCCGCCTGGACGGCGCGAGTCTGGCGCCGGTGCTGCTTGAGCGCCGAAACCAGGCGTGCCGCGCGCGAGGAGAAGTCAGCAATCAAGCTGCGAAGTTCTTCCGCGTCCGCGATCAGGTCCACGATGTTCTGTCCGCGATCGGAGCGCTCGGCGCCGTCGTCGGTTGCGTGGCCATTACTATGGGGAGCAGGCATGGGGTTTGGTCTCCTTTGGGCTGTTGGTGGTTTTGAAACGGTTTGAGAGACACCGGCAGAATTGATGCGGATCATGTCTTTGCTTGGAGCGATGGCAACCTCCGGATTGAGCGGCATCCAGACGAATATTCGCTGTCGATCCCGGCAAACGATCGGCTGATTGGGTCCGATGTAGAACTCGGTGAAGCCGAAACGCAACGCACGTGCCAAGAATTGGCGATTGCTGACGACCTTGACGGCTGAGCCCGTAGAACTGGATCGGCTGAGCAGTACCTCGGTGGTATGGATTTGACCTTCCGCCTGCGCTCGCAACGCCACATACCCATTCAGATCCAGGGTGACGCGCTCATCGTCATCATCACCGCCCGGGAGTCGCGGCAAGGTCTGAGCGAGGAACGCCGCATCTTCGGCCGCTAGCTGCAGCGTGGTGTCGTTGCCCAATCGCTTGGGGATGACCTGCTCAATGCGTGGGAACCTGCCGTCCTTGTCGATCGCGAAATGAAATCTCCACGAACCGATGCGAATGCAGACGTGGCTCTCAATTCTGCCGATTTGGACCGGACCTTCGCCAAGGAGTTCACGGCAGCCGAAAACGCCTGATGCCGGGATCAGGATGCTTTCGCTCCACGGAAATGGAAAACCACGCTGAAGCAGAAGTTGTCGGCGGTCCGTGCTGGCGATCTCGCCGGTCTTGCCGCGCAGTTGTACGCGCGTCAAGGAACCGCTCGTGTTGTAGCGGTCAACCGTCTGGTAGGCATCATCCATGGCCTTGAGGAAAGTCAGATCGAGGGAGGTGAGTTTCTTTGGCTCTTCGGGAAAGGGCGACAGCGTCTCCGGGCCGATGGTGGCGTAATCGCGAACCTGGGGAACGCCGTCTTGCCAACGGGCCAATGCGATGTCCTTGCCTTGGCGCGCCACCTCGACGATATCATCGTTACCTCCTTCAGAATCATCGAGAGCCTTGCCGGGAAGTACAATCACATCCTGTTCGCGCGAGCCGGCAAGGTACCAATGCGCCGCAACGTCGAGGTGGTGGAAGCGAACATGCAGACCGTCATGGCCCGCGTAAAAGACGAGCGCCGGCCGGTAGCTTCGGCCTGAGCCCGCGGGGGCCGACTTGCGGAGGACGGCGCGAAGCATTCGCGCCTGCCGGCGAGTGATCTGAATCACGCTTTACTCCTTCTTTTTGTTGAATCCTGGTGTGATTGGACACGCGGTTGCTTCTGGGTTGCTTGGCGCCGGCGCCATTCTTGGCGACACCATGGCGACCTTGCCGATCTGGCATGAACCCTGCGGTGATTGCCTCTCCGTGGAATAACGACCAATTATCGCGAAACTCCCGTCGCCGCTGCGAGACGCGGGCAGGGCTGACGCCCATCATCCGGGCAGCGTCTTGCGTGGGCGTACTCAAAAGTAGCAGGTCGATTAGCCGCCGGTCGCGAGCGCTCCAGCAGGCGCGCCACCGAGGAAAATCAATCCGAAATGCGGCCGCATCCGGGGGTGGCGTAGTCGCGTTTTCCCGCAAACACTCCTCGAATGCATCACGTTGCTCCTGGCCTCCCGACTTGGAGTTGCGCAAATCATGCGAGGCACGTGAACTCGGCAACGCCTGGACGTTGAAACCGTACCGATGCTGTGCTCGCTCGCTCAATACGTCCTTTGGCCGTTCCATGCCAGTCAAACGTCGGCCACACTTGACTGCCCGGACTACGAGATAAACAAAGACCATCCTGAAATCGCCAACGTTCTTCCCGCGCTCGTGGAGCCGAAGGAACCATTTCCACGCCAGCGCCACGCACTCGGCGATCTTGTCGGCTTTCTTCTCGGAGCACCGGACGTGTCGAATAGAGATAGCAGCATGTTTCTGAATTTTGGGGAGCAACGACAGAAAGGTTTCGCTCGGAGAGTTGTCTAAAGGCGAATTGTTCAATGCGGCCGGCGCTGTGATCATGGGGGATCCTCCAAGGGACTGCCCCTGCGCGGAGCTGTCGAGTTGAAACTCAACTGCCCGACGCAACGTGCGCGAGCAAAGAAAATGACGCCGATCCATCGGAGCTGGACGATGCGCCCTCCAATAGATCGGCGTCTTGCGTTATCTTCCGAGCTAGCTGACAACGCAAGAACCCTGCACCGCTTCGGTTTGCTCGGCGGCCAGTTTGAGGGCCGTGCGAATCAGCGGCTCACTGCGGTGAAAGTGATTGCAAAGTTCAGTCATCGACATGCCGGTTCGACGAAGGTCGGCTACTTCCTCGAAGTGCTGCTCGGGCCAACGCGCTCGCGGCATTTTTCGCGGGAGCGTTGTGAGCGTACCGTCGGATTGTTGCGCGATCTTGATAGCCTTGCGAATAGTGGGGACTGTGACGTTGAACATCGCTGCAAGCTGCTCGTGCGTCTTGCCGGTTGCCCGGGCCGCGGCAACCTCCGTGGCGTGTTCCTGGGCCCAGCCCGTTGGTCTCTGGATCTCCAAGACATCTTCCCAAAACCACTCGGCGCCAAGCTCAGCGAAACGCTGCGGATTCGTGATGTCGACCTCCGCGGCGACATTGTCTTTTGCGTCGCATGCCGGCGGTTCTCCGCGAAGTTGACGACGCCGACGTGCTTTGATTCTGGCAGTCGGCCGAAGCTGCTCAGGGGCGTTATCCACGGCTGTGCCATCATTCATCGGACGGCGCAACAATTGAACAGCCCCATCGAAGATGCCCAGCGGGGTCGTGCGCAGGACAACCTTGCCGTCGTCGAAACACTCGATCTTCTCAACATGCCGCGACAACTCGATGTTTCCCTCGGTAGGATTGCTGCCAGCGAGGACATCACTCAACCGCTGCAGGCGATCAACAACAAGCCGCGGATCAAAGGCCTGTTGCACGCGCTGTGCCTTGTTCTCGTGCTCCGCGATCAGATTCTGCAACTGCGCGATACGAGCCTTTGACTGACCGTATTGGCCTTCGATGTCGGCTCGAAGCGATGTATCGAGCTTGGGGTTGGCCAGTGACAACGACCAACCTGCGACGCGTTCTTGCAACTCGTTTATCTCCTTTCTCCAGGCCGCGTTTTCATCCGGCTGTTGTTAGGCTTGACGCCGAATCTCCTGCTCAACTTGCTCCATCAGAGCTGGAAACCATTCAGGCACCTGTTCCATACCTGCTGAGCGCGGATACAAACGCGCTCGGATCCGTGAAATGACCGCGTCTCGGAGAGCGTCCTCTGGCAGGTATTGTTCGTTCGGGCAAACCCGAATGATATATCTTGGGCACACATAGTAGGTTCGCCGCCATACCTCTCCGGTCTTCTTATTCGTGTGTTTCGACGGACTGGGACGCATCGACGCACCGCAATGACCGCAGCGGACCAAGCCGGTTAACAAATACTTGAGCGTAAGTCCCGGCGCTCCTGGAACAATCAGCTTGCCATTGGCCGGCGCGCCATGCCGGCCTTCTTCGATTTGTCGGCGGCGCTTTTGGCGCAGCACCTGAATACTCTGCCACAGTTCCGGAGAGACGATCGCCTCGCAAAAGTCCGGGATGCGGACCCATTCCTCCTCGGGGTTGGCCTGAAGAACGCGCGTTTCGTTGACGATACCGGTTGAATTCGTGTTCCAACGAAGTTCACCCCTGTACAACGTATTGTTGAACATGTTTCCAATGTTCGAATCGGAAATCGGCTTGAACTTCTCTGGTACCGACGGATCCGCGTTGATAAAACGAGCCAGCCGCACAGCGCCCCAACCCGTTTCTGCAGCTTTCGAGAAAATGCGCTCGGCAATCCAATCAGATTCCGGATCGTGAACCAGAAGGCTGTAATCGACCTCCGTCTTGCCATTGGCGCCGGCGGTCATCACACTTTGTAGCTTGAAGCCGAAGGGGGGCGGACCACCGGGCCAGGCCTTCTTGTGTGTGATGAGGTCCTTCTTTCCGCGGAGAACATTTTGTGCCTTCACTCGGCCGTCTTCCGTCACTCGGATGCCTTCGACGGCCGTAAGTGCGCGTCCCGAAACAGTAAGCGGATTCGCAAATCCGCTGTCTGCCGTAAGCACCAGGACGCCGTATTGCGTGTAAAGCTCATGGCGCAGGCTGGTGACACTGTCCGAGCGGCCAAAACGCTCCAGCGTATCGACCAGAATGAGATCCGGCTCGATGACGCCCGTGCGGATGTCGCGGAGCATATCATTGAAGCCAGGTCGATTCTTCATGAATCGACCAGACTTGGCATCGTCGCGGTAATCGTCGATGTGGATCCACGGGACGCCCTGGCGCCGCATCACCTGTTTGATGCTGTCAAATTGCTGTTCGGGGCTTCGTTCGTTCTGTGTGTCGGAAGACATCCGACCATAGCAGACGAAGGTGTGCGGCTTACTCAGATCGAATGTGTTGCGTAGCATCTGAAGGTCCCTCCTCAGGACAGCTTCCGAGAGTCGCATTTAAGGTCAAATGCGATCTGGCGGACAATGAACTGGACCAACCGAGCGCGCAGCAATATCCGGACTTGATGCCGAAACTGGTCCGACTGCGCATCATTGAGCGAAGTCGGAATTTCGGCGTCACCACGAGCAACGAGCGCGGTCCACCGCGCCAGTTGCTCGTCGCTTAGATGCAGGGGCTTCGACGGTAATTCGTTTCCCCCTCCGGAATGCTTGATGGGCTCCGATTTGTCCGTTGGCAAATTTTCGTTGGGCATGTTGCCTCCTTCGTGGCGAGAGAGGCACATGCTTAACGGCACGGCGACGCGCCGTGCGATGTGTAGGCATGTGCGGACTCTAAAGGCAAGAAAAAGCACCATTGATTTTGCCGGACTGGGCAAATTGCGGGAAATGCGTGGGCGCAGTTCGGGAATCTCGGTGCTGAATCGAAAAAAAGACGTTCGAATTGATTGAGTTCAACCAAACGGGAGAATTGAGCTCTCGACAACAACCAAGTTCATTGGTGTACCGATTCTTCAAGTGCCTCAAACGTGACAGGAATAGACGTGCAATGTCCCGATTCGCAACGATAATGGACCACGACTCGCTCTTGATCATCGGGAGCGTCATGGCGAATGTATGACAGGCTCTTTCGACATGTACCGCAGCTCAACTCCTGCCGAGTGGCATAACCTTCAAAGAGCATCTGCGGCGACGCCGTGAGGTCCGTTTGCGTATATTCCAGTGCGCTCGCATCATCGGTTGCACGTTCGACAGCGCCGGCATCGATATAGGCCCTTCCACCCCGAGTCGATTCCCAATGCCGCCTGGCGTGCTGGTATTCGTGGGCCGCCTCAAGAACGACAGCGACAACGTCCCAATATGCTGGACACAATGCCACGCGATTGTCGCGGCACAGTTCTTCATAGTGCGGATGGGCCAGCCACTGGCCGATCCTGGCAAGGTATATCGCGTCCGTTTGCACGATGGCCGACAACGGGTGCAACGAAAGTACCTGCCCGCAAAAAACGTCGCGGTGTTCACCGGGGCCTTCACTATCGTCCTCAACAACTTGATTCTGGTTGTGCCACAACCGCATGAACCGCTCGCCGACGGCATTCAACTCACCAGCTGCGGCAAGCTTTTGGACCAGCCCGGCCCAAGCGCTCGTGTGACACAGGTAGAAAGCAAGTTTGCATTCATACCCAAACATATTGATGAAGCGCCGTACCCGACCCTGGTCGCCTTGCCTCCGGTACCTCGCAAGCAATTCTCCGACTTCGGGTACGTAGCCGCGCAGTCCTTGCCGACCGCCAGCCCTTAGAGCGCGGATGCCGTTTCCGATCCAAGCCTTCGCAGCCTCTTGGAAGCTGAGCATCTCACGGCGAGGCGGCAGCTCGCCAAGAAATAACGATTCAAGCTCCGCGCGAATCGATCCAAGATCGTGCGACTCCGCCAAGCGGCGAAGCCGGGTAACTTCCTCCTCAGGCAATGTGTAAGCACGCGTGAGTTGATTGCGGACGTGTCCTCCATTAGTCGTCACGGTTAGTTGACGATCAGCCCATCTGTTAAGTTGCGCATCGACATAAATATCTTGGGTTCATCCGGGTTTCCAGTGGGTGAAAATATACGATAAAATACGCACTCAAGGAGGAATCCAGCCGTGCGTGACGTCAATTTCTTTGCCAAGCTGCTCGGGTTGAGCAAGCCCTGGAAGGTGAGTCAGGTTTCCCTTTCCTCGGAGGAAAAGCGAATCGATGTCTCGGTGGAGCATGGTCGCCGCGCCGAGTTTTCTTGCCCTGAGTGCCGTTTGCCGTTGCCGCTGTATGACCACATTCCGGCGCGGCAATGGCGGCATCTCGATCACGGCGAATGCCTGACCTGGTTGCACGCGCGCATTCCGCGCGTCTACTGCCTGGAGCACGGCGTTCGGCACGTGACGATTCCTTGGGCGCTGCCGGGTTCGCGGTTCACACTTCCCTTCGAGAGACACGCGATCGACACGCTGCTGGAGACGGATGTGCTCGGCGGCGCGCGGTTGTTGAATCTGAGTTGGGACGAGGCCTGGCGCCTCATGGAGCGCGCCGTCGAGCGCGGCCAGAAGGCGAAGAAGCGGCGCGTGATTCCACGCATCGGCGTCGATGAAAAAGCTGTTGCGCGTCGGCATCAATATGTCACGATGGTGTGCGACCTCGATCGCGGCACGGTCGAGTACCTCGCGGCAAACCGCGAAAAAACCAGCCTGGACGCATATTACGCCTCCTTGACCACGGAGCAGTTGGCGGGCATCGAGGCCGTCGCGATGGACATGTGGGACCCGTACATCGCCGCGACGGTGGCCCATGTCCCCGACGGCAAAGCGAAGATCGTCTTCGACCGGTTTCACATCATGAAGCAGATGAACGAGGCGGTCGATACCGTGCGCAAGGAAGAGAATCGGCTGCTCATGGAGGACGACTTCGACATTCTGAAAGGGACGAAATACCTGTGGCTGTTCGCCGAGGAGAATCTCCCGGAGAAGATGGTCGAGCGTTTTGCATTTTTGAAGGAGTGCAATCTGAAGACGGCCCGCGCCTGGGCGATCAAGGAGTCGTTGCGGGAGCTGTGGGGCTATCACCGCCGCGGTTGGGCCGAGCTGTTTTGGAAGCAATGGTATTTTTGGGCGACGCACAGCCGTTTGCAGCCGGTGAAGAAGGTGGCGCGGATGATCAAGGCGCACCTGGCCAACGTGCTGACCTACTTCGATCATCGCATCACCAACGCCGTGAGTGAGGGCCTGAACTCGAAAATCCAGACGGTAAAAAAAACGCCTACGGGTATCGCAATCGGGAGCATCTGAAGACCGCAATCTTCTTTCACTGCGGCGGCCTCGATTTGTACCCGCCCGCGATGCTGGAACCCCTGTGATTTTCCATGGCAAATCGATCGGCATAGGTGTTTATGCTGACACATTTACCCACTGGAAAGTCGGATGAACCATATCTTGAAGTGACCGAGTTGTGCTGACCAAAGGAAAACACTCGGCAAGAACGAGATTCTGTTGGTTCTCGACAACCCCGGCGGCGCCGGCTGAGTCAACCGCCGTCCACCAAAAATCGACACATGCGCGGAAATTCGCGCTCGGGTTCTTGCGACGAAAGAGCCGTCTGTCCATCCAGTAATATGGGGCGCGGCCGGCCGAGCCAAAATCCAACTCTCGCCGCCAAACGTCGAATGTGAATCGGTGTCCACCGAGCTCCAAATCTGCTGCCATGCGTTCGGCCATCGACGGAATCCTTCATGCAGCTCGCGTTTGTAACTTCTCAATAACCCGTGGGTGGGCAGGCGCGCGCACCGGAATCCTGTGCGGCGATCCAGAGATCCTTCTCATGGTTCACGCCGTGCCGACCGTCGGTTCAGGTCGGCACGG
>JACXTT010001734.1_pt1 | contig 35799 bp, 56 predicted proteins | sample 9270951 | NCBI WGS metagenome assembly JACXTT01 (sample SAMN15532306, study PRJNA645909) | rock metagenome | isolation source: weathered quartz diorite | place: Puerto Rico | collected 2017-06-21 | reverse complement strand
AAAATACATCTGCCTGATTATGGCGAACAGGACGGCGAATTTAGCTACGTTGTCAACGTCAGAGAATGTGGGAAATGCCGCACGCATTTTATTGACGAAGGGTACGAACTCACATGCTACACCTCGGCCCACACTGGCAATGGGGACTCGCGCTGATGGTGGTGGCGTTGATCGGGATATGGGCGCTGTTGCGACGCTAACCGAACAGCTTAGCCGCAATGGTATGGAATAGCTCTATCCCCACGCCAGCCGCGATGCCGTACAGCACCTTATCCTGCATGCCTAGGCGACGCAAGATGTCCCGCTGCTGAATCTCGCACACCGCAAGATGCGTGTTAATGGAATTCTGCGCTTCCTTGGCTGTCTCTAATGCTTCCTTGGACATTTGCTCTAGCTCCTTGTCCTTCTCACGGCGCGTTGTGCTGCGTCTTTCCTGCGGCATGGCGTGGCTCCTTTTTGGTTGTTGTCGCGCCGGTTTGGTTATTCAGATACGGTCTTGGCCCACTCCTGTAGGCCCGCAAAGCGGTTCAGTTCATTTGAGCAGGTGCGGAGGTCATCGCTGAGGGATTGGGCGAAAGCGTCTTTAGCTTTGCGGGCGGCTGCATCAGGAACGCTGGTGGTGGCGGCACTTTGCACGCCACTTCCGCAGTCGCGCAGGATGTGAGCAGCAACAAGATCAAGAGCGGGAGCAGCTTTAGCGTTTGCATTGAGGACTCCAGTGACAGCCGTGATTCCGGCATTGGTGACTTTAGCATCGAACTTGACCTGAGCCGCAGCATCGGCGGTTGCTCGGTCATCCCATCCCTGCTGATAGACATGGTGATGCCAATAGCCATAAGCGCAGATCAGCGCGATGCAGGCATAGACGTACAGTGCGGGTTTAGACCAGAGGAGTGACCACATTATTTGGCTCCTTTCTTCATCAGGCTAGTAACTTGCGGGCTAACTGTGTTCACGACATCACCCGTGCAGAAGATGCCGAGTATCCACTCAATCGCATTGCAGAATGTCACAGGGTCGCTGACCTTGTAAGTGACCAGCGCGAAAGCAATCAGGGCCAGCGAGAACTTGCGCCCGATGGTGTTCTCGTTGAGCTTGGCGCGGTAGGTGGCGAGGGTTTGCTTCATCGCACGCCCAAGATCGAGCAGGCTTTGGTGTAGAGCAGTTTGCGGTCATCGAGTCCGTTCAGGCCACCATTGATGCGCTTGGTCGCCCCCACGATGTCCCTTGCATCGCTAAGAACGTTCAGGTTGTGCGTTGACCAGAACCATCCCGCCGACATTACGGCGTCGTGCGGCTGTTCGAGCATCTCAGGGTTATCCACCAGCCGGTCATCGCCGTAGAGGAACTGGCTGCACAGGTGGTAGTTCATGCGGCCCGTCACTTGGATGAGGCCGCGCCCCAGATAGCGATGGCCGTCACCGACTTGCGTGTTGCCTAAGCGGTAGGCCAGATCGTTGGGCTGCTCGTACTTCAACTGCTGCGGCGTCGGCCCCCACAACTCGCGGGTATAGTGGAAGTTGCCGGACTCATGGCAGACCTGCGCCAAGAACATCGCCTCGCGTTCTGGCGAGTCAACGTGAAAGAGCTCGAAGCACTCGGCCAGCGCCGCGTAGAACGGCACGGCCTTGTCGGAGAACTGTTCGAGTTGGTCTTGGGTGAGCATTAGCGCAGCTCACTCCACTTGGTGATAGCACCATTGCTAATGGTTAATAGATAAGTATTACCTGGAGGAACAATGCTGGTTAACGGGTAGGTCTGAGAGCCGCCATTATTTGTCCATGACGCTATAGAAACGCCGCCAATGGATAAAGACCCAGAAGATGACGCACCTCCTGGGGTGATAACGACCAAGATCGGCTTACCAGTGGTATTCGTATAAGTCGTGCCCCCGCTTCGGCTTCCCGTGAGATCTTGCCACGTCTGACCGTATCCAATGCTCGATAATGCGGATAACGCTTCGCCGCCATAACCTTGAACGGTAGTAGGTGCGGTAATCCATGTGCCTGCAGTGGCTTCTGAGATGTCAATGAAGCCAACCACACGGAAGGCGACATTGCTGCGGGCGGTCGTGGAATAAATCACATTGGCCGAATTGGACGAGCCACTCAAAGCAGTCGTGCTGATGAGCGTGGTTTCGTCCAGATTCAGACTGCCGGATAGATTCGTGATCGCCAGCTCTACCGTTCCCGCATTGTCAATTGCCAGCAGCACTAACCGTGAAGAAACGCCGCTTGCAGTTCCTAGCGTGGCACCTGAAGCCACCGTCAGCGAGATGGCTGCTCCAATAACCCGTGTCAGTGGGGTTCCGGTGGTCAGCGTGACCGAACGGAAGTCCAGCGTGGTAGGGTTCAGGGTTGCAGTCAGGGCGCTTGACCCAACACTGGCCGCAATAGATTGCAATTTAGACGTTAGCGAGACAGGCTGGCCGCTCGATGTGAATATGCTGACGCGGCTTACGGTTCCGTCTTGGATGATATAGAGAAGATCACCAGGCTGGCATGTGTAATTCGCCCCACCTTGCACAGCGATAGTGGAATTGTTTGTAATGACGGGATTCGAGCCGTTGGGGATTTCAAGAATCCTGAAGCGCCCATCGGTTAGAGTTATAGCCGTAACCGTTGCAGACCCGTTCAGATGGGCGCTATTGCCCGTCATCGTGTCCAGGTTGATCGTTGCGGCAGAGGATATGTCTGCGCCCCTCGTCCAGTTCACAGCGGCCCCAGACATGTTTATAGGGCCGGTGAACGTGGCTCCCGACTGAGAGGCGCTGAAGTCGTTAATGCCGTACAGATTATCAATGGTCTTGATGACGACGCTGTTTGCATCCATCAAGACGACTTTGTGCTGAGAGTTGGAAGGAACCCAGAAAGCCACTCCAGCCGGAGGTCGCCCTGAAGAATCCAGAATCATCGGATTGGCGTTAGGGGTGACTAGTGTTGAATCGGTATATGTGGCGAGGGGAGTCGTTGTGCCCGCCGCATAGACCTGAATCTTGCCACCCGCAAGGATGACGCCTTGGTCAGTGAAATACTGAACCACTAGCCCGATAGGTGAGATGAATCCGGTAGCCATAATTAATACTCTATGTCGGTGGCGTATCCATGCTTGTGCAATTCTAACAACTGATCTTCCAATCTGTCGCCTATATCGGTTCGATAAATTGAATTTGGGACGCTGATTTCTTCAATGGTTGAATAAACACGCTTTTTTGCCTGAGTAATGTTCTTCCCTGTCCCTGTAGCCACGAAAAGATAGTCTCCGGCAGTCGCCCAAATATTACGTTCGATGACCTTTTCACCGTCCATATCGGGCAATTTAGCCATCTTTACCGACTGAGGCTGCAGGTATTTGGAGTTTTTCTTCGTAACTCCATAGATCGGGATGTCGGTGGTTTCCTTCTTCGTGAGTTCGGAATAGGGGAAGTCGGGCTGGCTGACGACTACGCCGATAGCCACGTCATAGGACGCATCCAAGGTATCTTTGCCTTCACAGGCATCCATCATCCACTGAACGGGGTCGCCCTTGTGTTCGGAGAGCATGATATTGAAGGCAGGCCAGCCTGGGCGACAGGTGAACTCCAAGGGCCATGCCTGACCCTTTTCGTCTACGATGCAGTTCACGTCTATATCGCCCAAATGCCCTAGTTTGACGAGCGATTCTTCCAAGGGGGCCAATACCTCATCACCGAGCGCGGATTCCTTGACGTACTTTTGAACCGTTCCCATCTCTCCCGTGTTCGGGCCTTTGTCGCCCGCCATGAGCTTCTTATGCTCGAAGTTCTCGTTGTAGGGGCCAATGAACCCTTCCTTGCCCATCCAGCGAGACACAGCGAATTCGATGCCTGGAATGAACTTCTGTAGCATGACTTCGCCCTTGGGGTTCATGCCGAGTTTCTGCCAGCGTTGCAACCGAGCTATTAGATCAGCGGGCGACTTCGCACAGTACGAGAGCGATTTATCCTCATTGTCGCCAAGGGTTTTGAACACAAACCGTTCTTCGTTCTTCCAGACGTAAGCCTCTGCGTCCTTCAGGCTCTTGAACGTCTTGTATTCCGGCACCTCGATCTTGTGATCTTCGAGGAACTTCATGCCGGAAGCGCGTTTGATTTCTAGATCTGCAGAGGCTTGTGATGGCGCAAAGACCTTCACGCCTTTGGCCTTGAAGAAGTCCAGACGCTTGAGATAGTCATCGTTTCCGGTGCAAAACACTAGATCGGCCCATTGCATCGAGCTGACCCAGTTCTTGACCTTCGTGATGCCCTTGAAACCTTCACCGGTCTGCTGATTCAGGGAAGGCTTATCCTTGAGATACCAACGTACCTCATGGCCTGCCTGAGCGCATCGCCAGCAGAATGCAAGACCTACCTGATCGGTATCCAGAATCAGGACATTCATTGACCTTGTTCCGCCGTTGCGCCCAAGGCATAGGAGCGTCCTATGGCCTTCGAGGTCTTTCCGTACTCCCGAAGCTGATATGGACGGTGAAATGGCGTCTCGACGGCTCTCTGGGCAGCAATGTCTGAAGCTCCCTCGGCTCTGAGGCCCCTCGCTGCCTTAGCAGCACCCACAGCAAGATGAACGCCGCTGCGGACATAAGGCACCTTGTCGAGTATGGAAATCAGGTTGGCAAGCTTCGAGGCGGTATTGGAGCCAATGACCTTCCTGCCCGGAGGAACGAGCAATTCCTGAGCCGTCTTGGAGAGGCTGAAAAGTTCGTCCGTAACCGTTTTCCCGAGAAGAATCTCCAGTTTGGGCCTTCCTACCCTGTCGAGAGCCTTTGCAAAACCGGCGTCGCTGAAAAGAGATTCTCCGCCCGCATGGCCACGGCCTGAAGTGGCTTGTTCCTTGAGGTAATCAATCGTCTGACCCGCCATCTCCTTGATAGCCGTCCGGCCCGAGGTCTTCACGTCAACGGAGACGCCTTTCTGAACCGGCACCCTCCCTTTTTCGGCACTTTGAAAGCTGCGGACAACATTCCTCAAGTCCTGAACCGAGCCGCCTAGAACGGTCTTTTTCCAGGTGTCTTCGAGGGCTATCCTGTTGTCGGTCGTCCTGCCTTTCTCGGAAACCAGTTTTTCCACGGAACCCTGACGCTCGAATTCAGCGCCCTGCATCTTCCTTGCAGCACGGGCCTCGCGGTAAAGCGGGCCTGCTTCCGTGTTGTCCAGAATGGAATCGACCACCTTCAGGGCTGTTCCGGCATCGTGACGGGTCGGGCCATCCGAGGAAGTCAACTGGGAGGAAAGTTCCTTCCTGATTTCCTCAAGGTCATTGATAGCCACTTTCCCCTTGTTCTTGGCCTTTTCGAGCAGCGTCCTGACGTTTGAGGCGCTGCGATTGACGGGATTGTCCTCGTAGAATTTCTCAAGAACATTCACCTTCACAGGCCTGTCGGTTTCACCGGCAGCCCTTGCTTTCTTGTAGAGCCGGGAAACCTTTGCCTCCTGAGCGGCAAGCTTTGTGCGCGCAGCCAGCTGCACGGCTCCGCCCTGGGATTCGGCAGATCCTTCGGGGATTCTCGCCCCAGTCCTCGAACGCATCGTATCGAGATTCTTTATCAGGGCCGCATTCTGCTCCGCATCCGACTGGCGGATGATCTGCCCCCCTTGCCCGTGCATCTGGGCAATATCCCGCTCCATCGTCATCTGGGCCGGATTCTGGGTCAGCTGTCCCGTCCTTCCCTGAACGGGAACAGGATGGGATTGCATCCTCTGCTGGCGCTGCAGGGCTTCCGGAGGCAATTCACTGAATTCAGACGCAGACCTTGCCGCATTCACGATCTGGGCGCGAATCTGGCCCGGAACCTTCGTCCAGTCCATGCCTGCCTTCGTGGCTGCCTGCTGGGCCAGCGTTTCAGCATTCGCGGTAGCCCTGACACCCTTGGCCGCCCGAAGTGCGCCAGCGCCTTCTGGAATGAGCGCAGGCAGCATGTTGATGGCGGTTCCCACTGCGGCAGCGAGCGCCGGATTGCCGGTTTTATCGTATGTCCACTCTCCTGCACCTTTGGCCATTTCCTCCAATTTCTGGAAAGGAACCGCAATGGTTTCCGATACGGCCCTGCCCAATTGCGTGCGAGGCTGATAAGTCAGGTTTTCCTGAACTTTTCCGGCGTCTGCTCCAAACATCGCCGCGTATCCCGAAATCGGGGTGGCAATGGCTCCGGTTGCCATTTGCATCAAGGGTTCAAGGGTTCCGCCGACAGCCTCCTTGTAAAGTTCTCCTAAAGACAATGATTTTTCCCCGGACGGCATCCATTCTTTCGGGACTTCACGCCCTGCGCGATTCAGTTTATCGGCAATCTGGGCCTTCGTCGTACCTTCCGGCACGCCTTCGATGGTAGTACCGTCAGGTAAGGTCACGTCCATCAGGGAAGATCATCCCAATGAACGCTCTTGCCACCTTTCCCGCTCTTTTCTGGAAGCTCAGGAACCTTGGTTGCCTTGACCGCTGCACGATGCGCGGCAGCGGCCTCTCTCTCGAAGGCATCAATCGCGGAATCCAAGGCTTCTGCGCTATCCGCAGACGTGAGCAAGGCGCGGCTCTCGGCCCTCTTTTCCTTGTCCGTACCACCACGCGCTGCCAGTTGATCGTAAGCGTTCATCATGGAGTTAATGTAAATCTTCAACTGCTTCAGATTAGGGTCTGAAATCGAGGAGTCCGCCATCTGCAAGAGCTTGTTGATCGGGACAAAACTACCGCGAGGAACCTTAGCGGATGCTTGTTTGACGAGTGGCGCGAATTCCTGAATCTCGTTTTCGGCCACTTCCACCTTGCCTGCCTGACCTGCGGCCACTGTGGTTTCCTTCTTCTCGGCTCCGAATTCGATTTGTCCGGTCTTTACCATGTCGGCAATTTCATCAGCAGACTTTCCGGGGTTTCGACGCAACAGGCCGTGAAGCAAACTGATCTGCTGAGCTTTGGAGCGGAACCCCGCTGGCAGGCTGACTCCTTTTTCTGCAAGAGAGGCCATCAAATCAGAGGATTCTTCGTTAAACCCATCCTGTTGCGCTTTCAGTTTCGCAGCGGCGGCAGCTTCCTCAGCCTTGTGATGGCGGGTTTCCTCACCCAATCTTCCACGCTCAATGCCGATTCTCTGTTCTTCCAGTTTCTGCTGAAGAACGTCCTTCATCTTCATGCCCTGCATCGCGAAGCCTTTAATGGCTTGTGGGTCGAAGGGCTTTTGCAGATTCTCGATGTCATGCTGACCGAGAACAGGAGAACCATCAGGAAGTTTCATCTGCTGAAGCTGTGCGGCCAGCTGCATTTTCACCGGCTCTAACTGCTGGCGGGCTTGTGCATCAGGCACGCCCTTGGCAATCAAGGCATCATACTGCTGGGAGAGATTCAGGGCAGCACTGGTCACAATCTCGTTTTTCTTTCCGAGAATCTCGTAATTGACGTTTTGGGTATCGGCGCGTTCCTTGCCTTGCTTGGCGAAGTTCTGGCCGTATTCGGCTGCCAACGAAGGATCTACTTTGCTTACTTTCTGGATGAATTCCTGCTGTCCTTCGGGCGTTGAAATATCCGAGGTGGACGCAATGTCCCTGATCTTTTTCTGAGACTCAAGAGCGTATTGCTGAGCATCCGACTTCTGCACTAAATCCTTGAGCTGGTAAGCACGCCCAATATCCCCCACAACATCGGCAGCCTGATAGGGCTTTACGGATAGCGGAATCGAGGCATCTATCTCTGCCATTACGAGGCTCCCAGACTAAATTGGCTGGTTGGTGTTAGATCAGGATTGAAATTAGCCGTAGAAGGGTCATAAGTAAAACCGCCTCCACTATTGGCGGGCTTACCAAACGCATTTTGCAGGGCGTAATACTGACTTCCAGCATTGGCGATACCACTCAAACCGCCAGAGATCGCATTGCCCGCACCGACTTGCCCTGCCGCTTGAGCGTTGCCTGCTCCGATCTGATACCCAGCAACATTGTTCCCCGTGTTCTGGATGATATTGGCAGCAGAGTTTCCTGCTCCCACGGCAGCGTTTTCCCCGATACTTGAAAGGCCCAATAACTGATTGTAGGCGTTGTTGTATTCGTTGCTCGCGAAGTTCTGGCCGTATTCATCAATGGCCCTGAGATTAGCACCGGATAACTGCATGCCGCGTGCAGCGGCAGAGTTCTCGACTGCACGCTGACCTTCTCCTAGGCGGAACTGATAACCAGGACGTTGCTGTAACGCCTGGGTTTGATTCATACCAGAATCCGGCTGGCCAGGAATCTTTACTCCAAGAAGTCCAGCAAGCTGATTAATGCTTTGCTGACCAACATCACGATAAGGTTGCGTATTGGTATGAACTTCTTGCAGCGCGTTCGCTTGTGATTGCGCCTGAGTTTGCGATGCCTGCGTAGCGGCATCAGCCTGAGATTGTGCTGCATCCGAAGATGAACTGGCGGCAACCGTAGTCCCGACCGCTCCGATAACTGCACCACCGATGACGGCTGCTGCGACCATAGGTTACTCCAGATACTTGCTATACATCTTTTCGGCTTGATTATAGCCTAAATGTTCAAAGATTCTACCCATGTCCAAGTGCATCTTGGTTCCAGTAAATACTTTTTTAACTCCCAATGATCGTAGGGACTTTTCCAGTTCCTTGAACATTTTAATGCCCGTCATGCCTTTCCTGTATTCAGGTAGGATATAGTAAACATCGGTCAAGGCATGAAGCGTAGATTTGTAGTGTAGATGTGGGGTAACGATGCATATGTGATAGCCGATCAATTTTGAATCATCGCGCACCGTCAAAACATGCAAGGCGTTCCTGTCCCGAATGCTCTGATAGGCATCCCAATCCACGTCCAGTTTGATCTTGTCTCGGTTGAGAGCGATTTCTTCCCAATGCAAGGGCAAGAGGGTTTCCAGTTCTGGCCGCAGATTGTTAAAGTCCTCGACTTGGTAAGTAATCACTTGTCCACCGTGTGATAGTGGGTTCTGATGTCCACGATCATGTGGGTACGGTCACAATCCCCTTCATTCTTTACCTCGTGTTCCAGCTTGTTCTGGAACCACCAGACCTCGCCAGGTTTCATGTTGACGGATTCATCGCCACAACGAAAGTAGCTGTTGTTGTTGGATTCCAAGCAGATGTGGAAACGATCATAATAATTGGCATGTGCAGGCGTATCCGCATGAGGGTAAATCAATCCTCCAGGCTTGATGCGGTTAATCATCACGCGGCCTAGACGCTCGCCCTGGACTCTGTTCATCAGCCAGAAGATCATGTCTCTGGCTTGCGGGAGGTGTTTAAACTCATCCCTGTTGATAGACTCGTGCTGATCTCTGCCATCACGTTCCAGCTCAGTAGCGGAGACTGGAGGGAATCGCAAAAACACTGTTTCCACGCAGCCGAATGGCCCTTGTGGGTAGTCTCTCAGGTAAGTATCTTCCTTCCACAGTTCGGGCTTTCTTTTCAAAGCCAGCAGCAAGGGAATCACATCCAAACCGTGAGCAATAGGGATAAAGTTATTCACGATACCGTCCCCGCCCCATCCACCCACACTAGGGGGCTTGTGGTCTTCACAAAGACGGGCTTCCCCAGTGTTGTGTCAAAGTACCTGCGGCCTACCCAAAGGCCCACCGCAGGCCGGTTTCCGCTCGTTCCTGAAGATGCGGAAGCATTGCTGACGAGGTAGAGGCTACCGAAGAACGAACGCCATGCGGGAGCAAGTATATTCTGTCCCTTATTTTTCAAGTCTGGGATACTGATACGGTCATCGGGTAATTGATTAACGACGGTCACTGTCTGCGCTCTCTGGTCGTTGCAGCTCCGTAGGTGATCGCCCACTTCACGGGGTCGGTCATCCAGAATCGGAAAACGAAGTCCCTTGCAGAGCCTATTCTCCTCCAGATGGCGCGAGTCTTGTAAGCACCGATAGCTCCTGCCGTCGTGTAGCGTTCGTTGCCCCAAGTCCTGCCCCCGTCCTTGGAGACTTGCATCGCTACGAGTGGGTTCGAGCCTTGGCCTGTGTTAAGACCAACACCCGTTTCCATATCGAGGTAGATCTCATCAATGCTCACGACATTGGAGTCATTCGTGATGTGTCTCGACTGTACGAGCCGTTTGATGCTGGTTCCGTTATCGGTGAAATTCAGCGGGTCAATTGTGTAAATGTTCCCATTGGCGTAATCCGTAACCAGGGAATTGCCATTGAAGTACGCGGAAAACTGAGCCTGATGCCGACCCGTCAGATTCACGCTAGTCATCACTTCTGACCACATCTGCGTCGAGCAGTCGTAGAGGAATGAACGCGCAGCGGTAGGGAAGGTGATCTGATAGAACCCGTGCCCGTCAATCAAATAGCTCAGTGCAACGGCATCAGAAACCACGCTGAAACTGTTGATGATCTCTTCGATGTCGGGGGTACTGATAGGCGTCGGCAGGAACCCTTGCAACTCCATCACGCGCACCTGTCCCTGATTGTTCTGGGCGAGGAAGATGATCGAGTTATCAATGTGGGCGCGTGAGAAGATCGCCGCAAGACCCCACTGTGCAGTAGCGCCTTGCACCAGACCAAACGGGAACGGGGAAGCTCCGTTAAGCTGCCAGAATTCGATGGAGTTCTGCCCGAACAGAATCAAATAGCCGTGATCGGCATCTACTGCCAGAAGGTTATCAGGGTTCTGTTCAGCAGTAGCGAACTGCAGGGCATCCCACGTCGTCCCGTCATAAATTGAACTGATGTAGAACTGCCCCGTCCCCGCATTCTCAACGATGAAGAAACCACCAAGGAAAACGCAGGTTTTTGCGCCATTCGGGAACCCCGCACTGACAATTCGAGCAAAGGTATTCGTTGAGGGTGTGAAAATATAACCATTGGTTCCATCCACCACCAGAATCTGCGTTCCGTTTGTCGCGAGACTGACGTTTCCGGTTGTGGTGTTGACCGGCGTACCGTTGACGAGAGTAGTTCCGTCTGTTTTGAGCAATACGAAATTAGTCCCCGAAACCAAGGGGAGATAATTCGTCATCGCCGTCTGGCCGCTGACGCTTAACTGCACCCCCGCAGGAAGAACACCTCGAACAATGCTTGAGACATTGGAAGAAAACAGGGTAAGTCCAGGGGTTCCGTAGATAGCGATATTGGCTTTGTCCCCATCTACGCGGAACTCGTAATAGCAGTTTAAACGCCGCTGAGCCGTAACGACGGCACTCTTTCCAACGACTCCCGTACCAAAGAGAGAAAGTTTCTTCACGACTCAGGATAGGCTTGGAAATACATCGTGGACGTTTCCCCAAAGGATTCCCTCGCCATCGCAACAGCCTCTTGATAGTTCTGCTGCTGTTCGTTCGTCCAAGGCGCGTTGAAGATCGGAGCGATCATCTTCGCAAGACCTTGGAACAGGGCCATGTACCATGCCTGTGGATATTCAGGATTGTCGAGAGGGTTCACGAAGTCCTGGATGGCTTCCATGTAGACAATGTGGATGTGTTTGGTCACATCCGAAGCGCCCGCCACATCGGTATAGAGAACGCCATTGGCAAGCTGCGCTTCGTAGTAAATCGAAACGGGGTCAGAAAGATACTGGACGTTGGTTTTCGAGGGCAGGAACTCATAGTCCTGAAGGTTCAGAATGTTCAGAGGAATATCGTTGTTGTTGATGTCCCTCAACACCGCCGTTTCGATCAGTTCAGGTCGGGTGGCTTTCGTGGCATATACGAATACATTGTTCGAGGAGTTGGCCTGAGAAGGCAGACTCGTGGCGATATTCACCGTATTGCCAGATGGGGTGCCGTTGACAGTGGTAAAGAACAAAGCCCCGCTGTTAAGCTGGATGCCGATGCTGTTGCCGTTGGCGATGCCTGCAATGCTTGCGACTGTCAGGGCGGTTCCAGAGGCGTTAGCCGTGAGCGTAGTCCCGACATAGGACGCCGTCCAGTTATCTCCAGAAGGGCCTAGGTTGTATTGGCCCGTCGAATTGGAGAGGAACAGTTCACCCCTTCGCCGTGTCCAGACCTTCAATCCAGGGGCAAAATCCTGTTTTGCCATCCATTGCTTGACCATCGCATTCAGGAGCATCGCGCAATCTTTGGTTTCCTGAGCAGTCGGCACTTCAGCATCCCCGATCTTCCCAATGGTTATCATCGCCATTCGGATGATGTCGTCACGGGTCACACTGAACGAATAGCTGCCGCTCGTTGCCATTACGCCGCCCTCTCAAACTTCTTTTGTAGCACCGATTCTATCGCATCCCACATTTTATCGGCTGAAATATCAGTTTGGCACTTGGCGGTTCCGGTTTCCTCGTCCTTGTGGCAATGCGCCCATCCGTAATGCAATAAGTGGCATGCGTAACATGGCGTGTTTTCTGGCGTGAGGCTGATCGTGTTGACCCAATCCCTTGTCAGGTTGTTGATGCTGGAATGCGAAAGGGTGATGATCTTGGGGATGCTCATCCCACTGGCGGCATTCAGCACGCCGGTTTCGGGGCCAATCACTAAATCCACCTGATCGAGGAACGAAAGGGACTGGCGAATGGGCCACTTCCCGCAGGTTTTTACGACCCGCTTCTCATTCTCCCAGCCCGCCTCCAGAATCACGCACTCAGGGCCTCCAACGAACACCACTGTGCAGTTGGGTATCTTGAGCATCAAACGGGCCACAATCGCATCCAGATAGGGCCAGACCTTGTGGACAGAGGAACCCGCAAGGGAGAACATCACGACAAACGCGCCCATCTTGGAGCGTTCCTTCTTGGCCCACTCCCGCTCGGCCAGTGTCGTGTAAAACTTGACCTGTGGTTTATGCGGGACTCCGGCCAGATCGTGCTGGAATTCGAGATAGTTCCCGTTCATCATCTTGTGGCGAAGATCGTGCGGCCATGAATGCTGGACGCGGCCCGGAAGGGCGAGGAAGGTTCCTTCTACCGATTCGGAAAGATTGACGAATTTATCGTATTTCTTCCTGAGATGCTCGAAAAATTCATTTAACTCTTGGTTGGGAACCTGATCTTTGTCCTGAATGATGATTTTATCGAGGTTCGGGTCATGGGTAATGACATCACAACCAGGGGGAGAAGTGTAAAGGGTAACGTGATAGCCCTGTTGCTTCAGGCCCGCAAAGACTGAGGACGCCTGCATCAGATCTCCGAAAGCGCCGTATCTCGCGACTGCAGCGGTCTTTGCAGGCTTCGGATTCTTCCAGCTAAAGTGGTGACGAAGGTTTCCCATGTTTCTCCGTTTCCTTGATGGTCAGTGCTTGATCTGCCAGCTTGTAGCAGAGGTAATTCGATTGCGTGAGGATGTCTTTCCCGTAGTGAGTCACTAGGGCTACCGCCATCTGCATCGCTAACTTGTCGCGCTCTTTATCGCTGTTCATAGCTTTCGGAACACGAAAAACAGGGAATACTCATCGTCCTGATTCCTTTTCTGGAACTCGATCAAGTCCCAAGAGCCGATGTTCTTCATCGCATCCACGACTTTATCGTAGTTCACGTTCCACTTGTGATCAGGGTTCGCTCCTTTCTCCCCGACTTTGGGGTATTCGTCTTCGTCAGGGAGGTACAAGATTAAAAAACCGCTGGGTTTGACACAGCGGAACCACTCTTTAAGAGCGGAGGGGTAATCTTCGATATGTTCCAAAAGATGGCTGGAATACACCGCATCGCACGAATTACCTGCAATAATGTCTAACTTCTCGCAGGTGTCCACCCAAATATCGGGCTTAATCTTCCATCCGAATTGCTCGTGATGGCCGTTATCCACGCTGATGAAGTGAGGGAAGGGCTTGTAAGGCCCAGCGCCGAGATCGAGAACGCGTCCTTTAGTGTACTGGACTAACTCGTACTTGATCTTCGCGCTCTCGTTTCCCCTTGATGTCTCCGCTGTCCACGTCATGCTTGGTATATTTCCTCTTGGGCTTTACATACTCTGAGCCGTCACTTGTGAAGAAACGTCCATCTTGTTCATATTTTATATCAGGATGGCCGGTAACGATACCGTAGGGCTTGGATTTGTCCATCATGGCAATTCCCCATCATTTACTGAAATGATCTTATCCAAACTGAGAGTCATTGTCAGATTAGGAATATCCTCGGCAGTCACTGTATAACCCTGAGCGATGGCATTCTGCTTTTCCATATCATAGCGATCTTGAGTCGCACACTGAATCGTCATATTCGATGTGGTCATCCGATAGTCGCCTTTGGTGATAGGCATATCAGACCGCCGTCGGCGTGACCGCGAATTGTGCCACCACACTAAAAGTTCCTGCATTGCTCAGGTCGAGGGAGAAGGTCTTGTTGTACGGTGCGGAACCGCCAGTGCCGCCAAGGACATTGACGAGGTTGCCATCCACTTCATTCGCGTTAGACGCAGGCACAGCGAGCGTGAATCCGATCTTGGCCCAGACGAACGGGACGCTGTTGAAGAAATCCGCATTAGCGAATGTCGCGCCTGCGGTGACGACAGGTGACACGCCAGCGCCATCGGCAACGATGGTAGCCGCAGGGCTGATTGCCTTGATGGAGACATTCTGGCCGCTGACTGCGCCATTCAGACCCGCTGTGGCTCCATTCAGGAATCGGGTGTCCACCGTGACGGCAGACGTGCTGGATGCCACGCCGATACCAGCAACAACGACTCCGGCGGAACCCGGATTATATTCGCGCAACATCGCGTTACGCAGACCGCTTCGTACATAGGCCATTTTAAATCTCCTCCGTGATAGTGATGATGCTGTCCTTGAAGGAGATGCGTTCGGGCAATTCCTTGCAGGCTTCGATAAGCGGTAGGCCGCAGAACACGACCTTTTCAGGGAACTCGCAGTCAATCTTGAGTGTGATCTTAACGCTGCGATCAATGAAATCTGGCGCGACGGTCTGTCCTTGTTCCATGTTTACACCTTGGCCGTGAATGTGATGGTCATGCGATCTGTCGTTGTTGCATCTTCCCTGGAGTGAATCGTTGCAGTCTCAAGGGTATTGGCATTGTTGATGGCGATGACGACCCACTTGCCCAGAAGTTGATTCATCTGGGAATCGGATAAGGTCGCCGTCTGCAACGCATTCGTTGTTCCTGAAGTGATCGTCGGAATGTTTATGACAATGGCGCTGGGAATCGCGGGTTGATTCGATTGCGTGATAGTGGATTCGGTGAAAGGACGCCCAGCCTGCCCCGCCATGTTCACTTTCATGCCAGTGATATTGCCGACGCCTGTGTTGGTGGCGCGGAATGTAAGCGTATGGGAGCCCCCCGTCGCGGTAAGACCCGTGAATCGGGTCAGATTGATTTCAGCCCAAGCGACCTTCGTTGTTAGCGCCGTTCCGTCAATAGAGAGCGGGTCTGCATTGCCATGATTCGTTCCCGTATTACCGACCGTCGCATCTGTCCACGCATCGCCCCAATCATCACTGTCTGGAGTGCCTGAACGTGAAACGGCAGTCAGCGCAATCGGGCCGAAGGTACAACCATCGCCGCGCTGAATTTTATCTGTTGGCGTGATGGAAATGGTTGGGAGTTTTAGAGCATCGCCGCGCTGAATCGAATCGTTGAGCGTGATCTGCTTCAGGATGACGCTCTCGCTACGTTGAATCTTGTCGTTGAGCGTCAATGTCGTCGAAAATTGCTCGCCGCGCTGGATTTTCTCAGGGGCGGTAAATGTTGGGACAGTAGCACCGCCGCCACCTGAACCGCCTCCAGCTACGATATAGCGAGCCATACTATTGTGTCCAAATTACAACGTAGGCGGCGGTGTTCGAAAAGGTAAATGAACACGGCCCGACCATCGTTCCGGGGTCAGGATTATCTGCGAATTGCGTCTGCGCCTGATTGCTACCGGGGACAGTGATCGTTCCAGATACGCCGGGAACCGTAAGGCTTGCAGCGGTGCTTCCTGACTGAGCGGCATACGAACGCACCACAGCGCCCGAAGGCACGTTGACGGTTCCAGAGACACCAGCCTGACCTGTGTAAGTTCCTACAGTGCCGGTGACGGCAACCCTACCAGCACTGTCTCCAAGAACATTTCTACTTAAAGCATCTGGCCCCCATAACTTTAAGAAAGCCTGAATCGAGTCCATCGTAAAATTCTGCTTTTCAAGACTCTGATCAGGCAGATGGACGAAGGGGCCATCGAAGAATCGCATCTCTGTGGTCGTCGTGAAGATGAATTCACTCGACGTAAGGATGCGCGTCGGAGCCGTCATCACGCGGAACCATTCACCCGCGTTGATGAGATCGTTGCGGCGAACGGTAGCGAAACTGGTAATGGCACGGACTTCGTTGATGGTCGCATTCACACCATCTTCAGAATACTGGAAGCAGGTCAACGCCCCAAGCCCAGAAGCTACGTTCGAGGCCCAGACCAAGAGTTGACGGACGAACCCTAATGAACGCGTTCGGAACCAAGGGCCGACCCCACCGGCATAGAGAGTCGCCGTCGTTGTTCCGTTCGCTGTTGCTGTGCGCGACACCGCGAAGGGGTCGGTGGTGAAATCCACGCTGCTCGTTGAGGTGAACTTCGTAATCATCGCATTGCCGGGAATGCCTGTTGCCGTGATGTAGCTACCGAGGTCTGATGCGAGGAACAATCCTGAACTAGTGATCGTGTTGCTGCCGATTGTCGTGGTGACGGATACGGTACGTAACGTCGTGTTCGTCAGCGTCGGAGAGTTGCCGGTATCGAGAACCTGAGGAGCGCCAACAGGGACGAAATTGTCGCGGCTGGCGGCTGTTGCGCCATCAATACCCGCGATCTTCTGGACGTTGGCATTCGTTCCTCCTGAGCCGGAGAGACCGACAACCCTGACCACCATCCCAGGCTCAGTGGGAGCAGGGTCTGCCGTAAGAACAGACCCCTTTATTCCGGTGCTGTAATCAGTCGGATATTGCTCCGAATGCTGAATGACCGGCTGGTATCGCTGTATTTGGTCTGTCATTCATTATTCAATATAATTTCACAAACGATCCAACATGTTATTTCTTTCCACAAAGCCGCCCGCATCCGCATAAAACTGATCGGCATGCTCGCCCGTATACTGGTCGTCAATCATGCCCATCTTGGACTTCGCGAAACCATCCTTGTAGGCTTTCGGAGTATTAAGCCCTAGTGCCTTGTTGCTGACGTCATTCGAGCCGCCTACGGCCTCTGTGAACTTCTGGCAGGGCATGTCATAGCCTACGGGCATCTCGTTCATCTTTCCCGTATCTTCCGTATTCACGGAGGGAGCCATGACGCGCTGGCTCTCGAAGTCGGCCCACTGTTCGCCTGCTTCTTCCTTCTTGTGAAGGGTGACTTGGAACTTTTCCTGTAAGCCTTTCATGTTTTGCTCCTGAAAATACCACCGAGCGGAAGATTGCCCCAACCTTCCATGAGGGGTTGTTTGGGGGTTGGCTCATATTGTGGAGCATTCATCTTAGCCATGATGAGATCGCGCACCGGATTAACCGGATTCCCTGGATTAGCGGCAACAGCCGGTTTGGATGGAACGGTTTGCGTTTTCTGCATGCCCAACGAATTCATAATATCGTCGGGCGTCGGCTCTTTACGTAAAGGAAACCAATTGGGCTGCATGTCTGTCTCCGAAGATAGGGCGGGTTTCCCCGCCCCAAGGTTACTCCGCCAACGGGAGTTTGATCGTTCCACCAACACCATCCTCGTTGTCCTTCTTGCGAACCACCGTCTTGCCCATGCCTTCCCAGCCATCACCGGGATATCCCATGTCGGTGATGGTCTTCATCGGAAGATCACGAAGATCCGCAACGAACTGATCGAGGATGTTCTGACCGGGAGGCATGTAGTTGAACTTGGCACCCAAACCCGTCGGGGTGCCTTTCTTGTCAATGTAGCCTTCGGTCTTGAAGCCGACCATCTCGTCGTTCTCCATCTTGCTGGAGTTCGGGAGCGTGCCGTAGTCTTTGTCAATATCGCGTTCCATAAATCCTCCTTAAGCCGTTACGTTAGCGAGCGGAGCAGGGCTGACTTCAAACGCCACCGCTGCCTTGCCGACCACATCCGCGCCAGACACCACTGAAACGATGTCACCCTGCAGCAGGGTGACGCCACCCGCCGCCGTGGACAGCGCCACGTTGGTGGTAAAGCCTGCCGTGTTGGTGCCGAGCGTCGAGGTGGCAAGTGTCGAGGTTGCCGTACCGCTGATCTTCAACACCGAGAACAGGTGAGCGGTTGCGGTGCCTGCAGTCGTCACGGTCAACTGTGCCGACCATGCCAGCATGCCGGTGAAGGCAACGAACTTCGCATACTGCGTAGTCGCTGCGCCGCCTGCCTCGCCCATCACTTCACCGACGCGGGTGAGGTAGGTCGGGTGATCATATGCCATATTCTTTGTAGCCATTTCAGTCTCCTTGTATCTCCGGCCTCATCGGAATTAGATGTATAGAGCGGCTGGATGAAGGCCCAGCCGCCCTTTGCTACAAGTTAAGCCTGACTATCCCACTTCACGATGCGGGTGTTTACGGCCAAAGTGTGAACTATCCCGAAGCCGCCAAGATAATACCAGGCGACGCCCTTGCTACGTCCGTAATCGCTCGGAATCTTGCCGCGCATTTCTTCCGGTACGGCGATGGCTTCCGCGCAGGTGTCGTTACCGAAGAAGAAAATCCAGTCGGACTTGCCGTTCGTCCAGGTGGTCTGGGTAATGCCGTCCGTACCCGTACCCTTGGCGATGTTGGTCTGCTCGACGTAGCGTACGTTTTCGTAACGACCGATTTCGCCGTTCATGATGAGCTTGAAGCCGGTATCCGAATACTGATGGATGGTTTCAAGGTTGTTCTTGAACGTGCGGAGCGTGGTCGGCCATGCCAGAGCATAGTAATCATCCGCGATGTAAGCCGGAATGTTACGTTCCTTCATGGTGTCCACGATGGACTTGGCGTGCGCGTTGTTGTACGCGACGTTGTTGGTGCCGGTCACGGTGCCGTTGGTGTAAAGCGTCACGGCAGCGGTATCCGTACCACCCGTCGGGATTGCGCGCAGGGCGGTCTGGTTGAACTGAGTCCATGCCAGACGATCAAACGATTTCACGGCGTCGTTCTTGAGGACTTTCTGCACGAGTTCCTGAACGGGGAACTTCGAGAGGTTGTCCAGCTTGCCGGAATACGGAACCGAGTTACCGGCTTCCGTCATCGTCAGGGTGCCCTGAGTGATGGTGAAGTTGCTTTCCGGCATGGTGTTGGTTTCCACCAGAACACCGCCTGCCGTTGCAACGTCCGAGAAGACATCCCATGTAAAGATGTCACCCTTTTTCTTGCCTTGCTGAGAAGCATCGCGCACGTCGCAGAACTGGCGGAACTTCACCAGAGGCTGCACCGCCATACGCAACACGTTCGAGAGCTGGCGCGAATACATGTATCCGCCCAAGCTGTTTACTGCCCACACTTGACCTGCCATTGTGATCTCCTAGATGTTTTGACCCCTCCGAGCCGCCATCCGTGAGATGACAGAAGCAGGGGAGTCGTCGGGTTCCTCGTCGCGTTCAGGTTCAGCCCTTGCATTGGCGGACTTGATCTGCACGACGTTAGATTTTCGCTGCTGCTTTTCAGCAAGAGTCTTCGGTTCCGACTTGGTCAAGCCATTCTTCCATGCGCGTACTTCGTCGCCGATAGACCGATACCGTTCGATGTAGGGGCGTGAATCTCCACTACGGAGCAGTTCGTTATCCTTGTCGAAGACGAGCTTGGAGAGAAACGGGTCTTCCAAGATGTCCTTATACTCTTTGCCGAATTCATCAGCGGCCTTCTGGAACGCCAGACGTTCATCTACGAGTCGAGCCATATCGTCCGGTTTGGATGGATTGGTCTTCAACTTGCGAACGGCTTGGACAGCTTCCTCTTCTGTGCCCATTTGTATCGCGCGGACGAGCGCGAGGTCTTCCTCATCGGAATTCCTGACAGCCTCAACATCCCTTCGGGGTAGCTGAGTTTTCTTGAATGCTTCGGAGGCTTGCCGCAGATATTCATCGGCAGAGCCTACCTTCTGGGCCAGCGCGAGGACTTCTTCCTCGGTCTTCTCGACTTCCTGGCCGTTGAGTTTTAACTTGAGTTTGCGCGGTTCCTGCTTGGGTTCTTCTTTTTGTTCTGCGGCTTCATTATCTTCTGAAACTTCGGTGAAGACTTCCTTTTCAGGGGCATCAACAAGTTCGCCATCGCGATCTTGCTCAGCGTTGTCGCCGATCTCGCTCATCCGAGCCAGACGCGCCTCGTTCTGGGTTCCTACGACGTCACTTTCTGCTTCTTCAGACATGTTCTTCCTCTAGCAGTTGGAGAGCATTTTGCCCCTTAATGATGGCTTCTGCAAGTAATGAAGCCATATTCTCAAATATCCTTACCCTTTCCTGTAGCTGAACGATCTTCTTGGGTTCAAACGGGTCGGCGTCTTTCAGCTCGATCAGGGCCACGTCAGCAAGGGTTTTCATGCCTTCCTGAAGGTATTTCCCAATATCGGAGTCCATAAACAATTCAATCTGTTTACCGAACACTGCATCGCGAACTTCAGGACTTTCTGGGTCGAGCGCCATTTTGTTTCTCTACCTTTACGGGTTTCGCCAGTTCGATGATGTGACCCGCGATCACATGCCGGTCTTCATGATGGTGTTTCATCTTCTGGACAATGATGTCCTTGACGTTTTTCTCGCGGGCGTTCAGGACTTTCACCTGACGATCTTCGGTCTTGTCCTTGATCTTCATGCCAGCAGCCTGGAGCATCTGAGACATCTGCTGTATCTGCTGCTGCAGCTTCGCCACTTCAGGATTGGCGTTGACGAAGAATCGCTTGCCGTCCTGGTATCCCAAGTGACCAAAGATTTCCTTGCCGACTTCCTGAAGGTTAAGCCCTGGCGTCTGGTCTTTTGCTATACCTGAGAAAGACTGCATGCCGAGAATGAACTTCTGCAGCTTGCTCTGGGGGTCGGTTGCCCCCATCCCTACGTTTACTTTAATCGTCAATTCTTGGTTTAGTAGATCATCTGTCACTTGATCGATGCCGTATTTCTGGAAGGCTTCCGAGCCTTCTACAGCAATTGCCAGCACGACCTGATCGGTTTCGTAGGCTTGTTCCAGCTTCACCAGATGACGCAGGACGGGCTCCACGAAAGTCTCTACATACGTCCTGAGCATGTATTCCGTAAGCATGTTGGCGGGCTGCGCGAGCATCGCCATGCCCCTCACGGTTTCTCCCGCCTTGCGATTAGGTAAGCCTGCCGGTGAGAAGTTGCCGAGCAGCTCGTCCATGTCCAGATTGACGCGGTCTTGCTCTTGATAGGCCGATGCGGTCACATCAGGCCAGACGGACTCCTTCACGTCATTGACGGGGTCGTCCATCATCACGACCTTGCCAGGAGCGTTTCGCACGAGTGCAGCGACATCGACGTTCTTGCCGCGCTTGACCATGTAGGCTTTGTTCAGCACGAACTTCACGTTATCGAGTCGCTGATTCACGATCTCGTTGGCTTCGGCCTGCAACCCTGCTGACAGCGTAGGAACACTCGAAGGAATGATCTTGTGGGTTTCCAGAATCGAAACGCCCAGCACATAAGGCCGGATGCCGTGGAACACGGTTTCCTTCAGGAGTTCGGGCTTGCTCAGCAAGGCTTCGGTGCCTAGCGTGTAGAACTCCCAATCCTCGCCCTCTAGCCGGTGGATATGTCTCTGCACCCAGGCTATCTCGTAATCACTGACACTCTTACCGTCCTGATCGTAGGGGTCTTCCTTGTTGTTGTTTCGAGCGGAACGGGTGCTATCGGATTTGGATTGCGTGGCGCGTCGAATCGTACCGTCCGAATACGAGTACCACTTCTTCCCACGCTTGTCAGCACGCTTCATCCTTTCCTTGATGTCACCGACATACATCGGCATCAGGTGAATGACGTAGGGGCTGGAGTTGATCGGGTCTGTCCACAGAGCTGCCGAGTCAATGCGGATATTCTCTAGGGGGATGAGGTCAATGCAAGGCTTATCCACAAGGATATATTCGGGCTGATTAGCTTGAATATCCGCGTCCTTCGATTCCTTGGTCTTGTAGTCCCAATAGACATGCCCGCACACAGCGCCTTGTGTCTGTGCATCTTGTAGACCACCCAGAACGGTCTGGAACCACGGAATACTCTTGCTGAGCCGGTAGGTCAGCAGTTCCTTCATGATCTCCGCTGAGATGGTCTGCTTCTGATCGCTCTGCTTCTGTGCCGTGCAGGACACGACGTCCATATTTGAGAAGAACGCAGCAGCCGCCGCCGCCTCGTTCTTACGGATAATAGCCCTGGTCTTGGGACGATAAAGCCTTGACCGTTTTGAATAGGCCGGATCGTTGTACTTTGAGTCAAGAGCGTGTTGATTATTAAACGCTCTAATGGAGTCTTCCCACGTCTTTCGGTAGTTAGAGTCAACATAAGTCGTCGAGAAGGAATACGCTTGCTGCGCCCTGCGGAGCCAGTCGTCGTTGCTTTCTTCCTCATCCGCTTCAATCCCCACATAGTCCAGATCAACGTCCTTGTTGGCACTAGATCCTCCCGCCATATGTGGGGCCTGTGGCCCTTGGATTCCGTCACTCATGCGAGTTTCATCGGCAGCTCAAAGCCTTGTTCACCAAGGCAATGAGTGTTAATGGTCTTTCGCTGTCTGTCCCATTCACGATTGAACCATGTTTCCCATTCGCTTTCTGACCAAGAATTAGCATCCATCACTTTAGAGAACCGAACGTCCGCTTGCTCTTGATGGAATAAACACAGTTTGATGTTAATCATTGGAACGCAGTCTCCTTCCATTTCCAGTGACTAGGAACAACGGGCATCCGGTCAGGTGTGAACTTGCCCCTCGGCATCTGGAAGGCTTCGAGCATCTGTCCACCAGCTAACATGGCTGACTGTGCAAGATCACTCGCGCTGAAGCTGTTTCGATGCTTGATGCAGAAGCAGAACCCCGAACGTCCGAGTTCTTTCTCCAGCACTTCATTGATGAACTTGTGCCTGACAGTCAGCACGCCGCCCTGGAACGTCACCATCCACGGATGCTCAGGATAATGAGCGTCAAGGGTCTGGCCGACTTCGATGGCCTTCTCCATGTCAAGGATTTCGTCTGCGTCCCCTTTCTCGATGACATTCATGGTTTCTTGTAGATGCCCGTAGTGGTTCGGTCGGTGTTGTCCTTCTTGATTGATCCACCAAATACATACGCGAGGTCAGGCTTGTTCCACTCCTCATTCCATTGACGCAAGACCAGATCACGGAAGGAGAACTGCCGAGTCGTGACAGGTAAGCCGTTCTTCTGGGGAATGTTAGCCATTATGAGTACGCTGGTTCGAGATAAGCCGGTTCATCAAACGATGGCGCTGTATGCTCCATATCATAGATTCGTGAGGCCGCATCCACAAGGTCTTTCAATCCACCAAACGGGAAGAAGTGAAGCTGCTGCTTGAATTGCTCCGAAACATCGTACAAGTTTCCATTCTCGTCCCTGCGTTTGATCGTTTTCGAGATGCGATAACCGTATCCTTGCGAGTCCATTGTACGCTGATTCTTCGTGAGATTCTTCGGGTCTGTTGCATAGGGGAGATAGAATCGGTGCATCCTCAAATCAGGCCCTAATCTCTGCACGCGGTCTATCTTGCTGCCAGGGCCCTCCCTCGGCCACTGAACTTCATCGATCGGCATGGCGATACGTTCCACGCTGATGCGTTCCCTGAAGTAATCCATGTCCGCAATGGCTCCGAAGGACTCATAACCCACGCGCAAGGACTGCACGCCTGGCTGTTGTTTCCACTTCACGAACAGGTTACGCATGTTCTGCCAGCGTTCCTGCAAATCCATCTTGTGATTCATGCCATCAAGCAGGTACTTGTTTGAGGCGTAGTCCACGCCCAACACGACCATTGCGGTATTGGCAGAGTCCTTCTTCCTGCTACGAGCAGGGTCAACAAGGATATAGACGTTCAGGGTTTCGGGTCTGATCTCGTATTCTTCCAAGTCAGTGATGTCAAACATCTTCTGCGTACCGGATAGCGGGTTCTGCATCATCTGGCACGCAATCACGGCCTCGCCCTGATCTCTGATCTTCTGCTCCCAAATCTCTTGTGAGAACAGGACGGGCTTTCCATCCATCAGGCCATTGTCGGTGGCTGTGTAGATTCTGGGGATAACCGAGCCCTTCTTGATGATGGCTTCGTAGGTATCGGCGTAGCTGTATCGTGTGCCGATGTGCCACTTCCTTCCGCCTTGGGAGCCCAGGTTATCGCTCAGTTCCCATGCGGCTGTCGTCTTGGCGACCTGTTCCGGCGTATAGACGCTCTTGTCCGTGACCACGTCATCGTAGACCATGAGCCCGAAGTGCTTACCGATGGGCTGTCCGTCCACAAGCCCATGAGCCTCGATGGTAGCTTCTTTGGGGTTGGTCTTGCGCTTGAGTATCAAGCCTCCATCCAAAGACCACTGAGGGGCTTCCTTGTAGGGGTCTTGCCATAGCACATCGGGGAATGCGGCCTTGAGGGTATGGTTGCCTTCTAGCTCGCGCTTGATCTGGCTCAGGAAGGATTTGGCGATAGGCCCGATGTGGCTGAAGATACCGATGGTCAGTTCAGGATTGCGTAGGACTTCCTGAATGATGCCGCCGAAGGTGATGATCGTGGATTTGTAGTGATCTCTGGCCCAGAGGTCTAGGTATCCATCAGGGGCTTTCTGAACTTCCCTGCAGCGTTCGTATATCCACGAATGCAGCATGTCATGACGGCCAATGACCTTGACGAGCAGGTAGTATCGGTCTTCGAGGCAGAGTGCTCTGATAGCAGCTAGATCGGTGCCGCCCTTATCGTAGGTTTCCCAGTATTCGAGAATGTCAGCGAACGGGCAATCTAGGACGCTCATCCCCTGATCTTGTCTCTGAGCTTTGCTGCGTTTGCGATGAGTGACTTAAATGGTGCATCAGGGTCTTCTCCCAACTCAATAGACTGCTTGGGTTTTCCATCAAGACGGTCTGCGATGAATTGGAGAGACTGAAGATCGCCAGTGGCAGCGTTATCAAGCAAGGCCTCTGCAGCGGCTCTAAGGCGTCTAGCATCGTCACGAGCTGCGGCGAGGCGGATAAACGTAGCAACGTATGGATTCTTGGTTGCTGCATTCTTGTTACCTTTTGGTGCGCCGCCTGGCATACTTGTTTATAACTCCAATAGTTTGATAATTCAGCACAATGTTAGGTATACGATTGTATACTTATACCGTTGTCACCGTGACCGGCGTGTCAATCTGGTTCGTGACCGTTGTGGTCTGGTCGGGTGTTGACGCGGTCGGCATGATCTGTAGTGCGCTGTTGTAGCCTGCGTCCCAAACGCCTCTGAGTGCAGCGTAATGGCTTACGTCGATGTTGGCTTTGTAGATCTTGTCCAGTTCGGTGTCGGTCATCATGGTTCTCTTTAGCCTTTGGTTTGTGATTTAATGTAACGATATTGTACGAAAATAGTTAGAATGACACCGATAAAGACGCCTGCGATGAATTGCATCTAGTCGTCCTCGCCTTCATCGTCATCGGTTCCGTTGTCTCCTGGGTCGTCGTGTTCCGGTTCACAGCACACATAATCCGAACATTCATCACATTCTGCTGATCGTCCCTCAAGAACAACGAAGTTCCCGCATGAGCATTCTTCCTGTTCGTATTCCTCGAACATTAATCGTCGCCGCTGTAGCCACTGTACCCACGGTATCCGGTGCGGGGCCCATAACCTGATTCATCGGTGAGCGTGTAGAGCTTGATTCGAGCTTGCATGTCTTTGTTCTTCGATCTCATCATGCTCTCGTCGAAGTCGAAGTCTCCCGTGATGTTCGGAGTCCTACGCCACTCTTGTGGGGCGCATTCGTGACACTTGGTTCCTTTTGGCCTACGCATACTCGCTCCCGAAGGGGCCGCTTGTGTTCCGACCTGTCAAGCCGTCGCCAGAGCATGCTAAGCGGGGACAGACGGGGAAGGTCTGCTGGCAGTTTGAGTTTATAGCTCTGTTATGAAAACCTCAAGTTTCCCTTGTGGATGCTGATGACAACGCCTGATGGTCAGCGAGTCAATCTGTTCGTCATCCTTGTATATTTTGTATAAAGTCAAGCAATCCAACACGACCTTTGCGAATCCATCCACGTCACGACGTCTTTTATCCGGCGGATACCCGTTGATCGTCACCTGAAGCCTTCCTAGCTTCGTGGGATGCGATTTTAAGCCCTGCAACAAGAGTTCCTGGCCTACCCTTGTCTGGTAGTCTCTGGCCTCCTTGGAGAGCAAGGTACGCGGCTTGCCTTTGACCACGATGTGCCGAAGGTAGTTGTTGAGGCTTGGGGGCCAGCTAAGCGTCAGGTTCAATGGTGTTCTACTCCATTGAGAATATGTGGGGCGTCCAGATTCAACCGCCTGATCTGCTCTTGGTGGATTTCGGCCATTCGAGTCTCCCATCGCTCGAAACAAGGTTGGCACCATTTCTGATTGCGTCTGATTTTGGAAGGTTCACCTTGATGATGCCGGTTGCATGAATTGCAAAAGTAGGTTTCTTCATTCATAACGTCCCCGAATGTGGAATGATCTTCTCTGATTTCTTGCGATGACGCCTCGGTTTATCGTCTGCAGCCAAGGCCCACAGATCAAGCCCAAAGTGCTGACAGAGCTTGTCAATCATGTCGGTCTGGTAGCCGAAACGAATCTCCCATGTCTTTGCGCCGATGGTGTGTATCCCGTTATGTCCCTGATGATAGTCGTAGTGCAGGGGGATTTGCAGCCAGTCGCTATGCTTGCGCCTGCCGCGTGACCCTAGCTTCTCGAAGGCCGAGCCACCGAGGATATGATGAAGGGCTACGGGACGCATTCCAGAGGCCATGCAACTCATATCACGCAGGGCCGCTGCGTATTCGGCCTTAGTCATTTCTTTTCCTGGTATGCACGAATCGCCATTCTCACACCTTCGCTCATGCTTGGATGGATGCGCTTTGCCTTGGAGCGCGTTTCTTCATCTAGCCAGATCGTTGTCGGCTTCATATCTGGCAATCGTTTGGGCGCTCCTCGATTCATGGCAGCACCTCGCGCATGTGGATAGCCGCCAGACTCGCCTCTTTGGAGTAGGTCAGTGCTTCACTTTTACTTCTGAATGACATGATGCCTTCTCCGTAATACACATTCACCCAGCACTCAAACGGCTGCGGTTTGATGCGGTAGTCGTAATCGTAAAAATTGAAATCTGGAATGGATGCCTCGCACCATGATGCGGTAGGCGTCTTAGAGCGGGCCTGCAAAGCCTTCCCTTCCTTGTGCGCCTGTATGACGGCTATCATTTCGTCGTGGGTCATTGCTGCTCGTCCGTCAGATACAGATACTTCGTCCCTTCGCAGCCGAGCTTGATGAGAGCTTGCACGCCGATTTCAGCGACTTTTGAGAGGATGGAATCGCGTTTGATTTTGCGTGCGTATGCGTATGCGGCTGCGGGTGCGTATGCGGCTGCGTATGCGGCTGCGTCTGCGTCTGCGGCTGCGTCTGCGTCTGCGTCTGCGGCTGCGTATGCGGCTGCGGCTGCGTATGCGGCTCTTGCAATCTCTCTAGCCTTACGCGCAGCAATCAGACTGGACGCAATATCCGTAACAACCTCGCAAGCGCTCGCCGCGCCCTTCAAGGCATCTGCATGCGCTGGAATAACCGCAGCCGCAGCGCGCAGAGCAATCGGCAATATCTGCCGAATCCCTTGCAACACGACCTCATCCGCAAAAGCGCGCTGGTCAATCTTGTCGCTACCTAGCTGAGCGATGGCAACCCGGCGCATGCCTTTGGCGCGTGCGTCATCAGACGACCAATTGCTGTCATTCAGTCTGATCTTGTACGCTCGAACAGCGCGCCCTACGCACGGCGGATTGTCGCCATGCGGCAAACCGAATGCGAAGCACACGGCGGCTTCCACGCACATCTGTCCGGGCCGTTGCTTGCCCAAGCCCTTCACTAAGCCTTGGTCAACGAGGCCGATAACTTTGCGGGCGATGTCTTCGGTTACGATTAGCTCGGTCATTTGATGGACTCCGCTTCGGTGATGGCGGCGCGTGCTGCTGTGGCCGCCTTACGCATTTGCAAGGACGGGCATACATAGCTATCCATTATTGCTAACGACTCGCGCAGGCTGTCCACCAGCCGCGCATGACTGGCGCGCAGGGCGTCGCGTTCGGCGCGGGTTTCTTTCAGTGTCCATTCCAGATTGATGACACGATCAGGTCGTCCACTTTCAAGCTCATCATTGCTCAAGTCCGCGCAGGCATTGACGCAGGCTACGAAGCGCGACGGCGTTTCGGTAGCTCCTGAACCATCTGCCAAGGTAAAATTGTGCTTCTGTTCGTTACTCATATCATTCCCCGTTAGTTCCCGATCACGTTTGATCGTGAGCCCAATATACGCCTTTTTCTTGTTATTGCGACAAATAGAATAAATATGTACGAATGACACCTAATCATGTCTTATCGTTCATATAGGCTTTCATCTGTGCGATGAACTTGGGGTCACTCCATTGCACGTTCTTGGAGTCACCGAAGTGGATGGCGAGTTCGATTACCTGGCTCATCTTCTTGATGCTCATTTCCCTTGTGGATTGTCCTAGCAAGACCATGCCGCCGTCTATCCCCTGAGCCATCATCTGACTTTTCTCCAAGCCTGCGGTGATGACGTGCTTCCAGCTCGCAGCATCCATCTTGCGGATGACGCAGCGGCCTTCGTACCAAACAGGCCAAGGCACTTGTTTGGCGAGATCGCCTAGAGTTCCCCAAAGATGCCGGTTCTGGCGTTGGGTTCGGGTTTCTTCGGGTTCTTCATTCATGTCATAGATTACAACCAACGAAAAAACCACAGGATATTCTGTGGATAAATTAGGGCATACGAAGTCCCTATTCTCGGTGCCGTATCGCATAACGAAGCTATCGCCGCTGGCCGAGTCCAGTTGGGCGCGCTATGTCGGTGGTTCCCCCCGGCTCTCCCCTTACCTGTTAGGGAGCCTCTAGCGCGACTAACTTTCTTGTAACGCCCTAGTATTTTGGGCGACCAGACGCAAAAAACCCTTAAAGGGTGGCAGCGGATTGGCGACTACGGAATGACTCGTAGTGCTGCACCCCTTTAAGGGTTCTCGTCATTCTCATAGCCTCGCCAAAGGCCGCTGGTTTTTCGTCCAGCGCAAGTATCATACAAAATCATTTGTCTGTTCGCAAGACCACATAGCTAAACTTCAGCATGAGCGCACACACTCGCGAGCCATAAGCAAATAAAGCCGGCTATCCAATGCCCGTAAGTGAAGAAGAAAATGCTGCCTATCAGTGCAATAATCATCAGTGCGCCCCTTGCTTGTAAGCCCGCTTAAAATCCGCCTCTTTCCTCTCGATCTCAAAACTGGTTGCTTCGCTCAGCCGGTGGAACCCGCCAATCGCGTTTGCGGCCTGTAAAACGGCCCCTGTGGGCGGCTTTTGATGCCGGATGGCCTCACGTAGCTGATGCCATGCTTGCGCGGCGTCTGGCTCATTCTGTGCGGTTCCCTTAACGGGGAACAGGCCTATCCAGGAATTGAAGATGCTCTGTTCGAGGACGGCCTGAATATCCTGTCCTTCAACGCGCATCTGTTCGAGCTTTCGGATGGCGAGTGTCATAGCGTAGTCGGTGAGGGGACGCTTGATCTTCTTTCGCATGGCTAGGTAGCCTTTCCAAGCATCGGAATCCAACCATTCTGGCAGTACCATTAAATTCTCCCTCGTTCCTTCAACCAATAAACGACCGTATCGTAAGGCACTCTAATTCCTTCTTCGGACAGTAAGAGCATAGTGTCCTTAGCCCCGTATCCGCGCTTGTGCAGAAGTCTTGCACGATTGACAGCCGCGTCTGGGTATTTTGCCCTATGATGCTTCTCATTGCGGGCGATGTGATGAGGCCGAGCCATCATGCCACCTGAGAGAATAGGTCACCATTGGCACGTTTGGCGTCTGCGATGTTCTGGCAAGCCAATTCCCAATACTGAGGCTTTAATTCTGCACCGATGAACCTGCGGCCCATCTTTACCGCGCAATAACCCTCACTTCCGATTCCAGTGAAAGGGCTGAACACCAGATCATTCGGGTTTGTCCAAAGATGGATGCAGCGTTCGATCACGTCGAGCTGCAGCGGGCACATATGTTTCTCGTCGTTCTCATCACGCGCTGGTAATCGGTTCAACGTGCGACCTTGGTCTATGTCATCCCAGATCGGGGAGGCGTACTTCTGCCACAAGGCAACGGGCAGATCCTCTCCATGCTTTACGCGAGGTTCGGCATCCCCTGGCTTACGCATCGTCACGACATAATCAGGCAGACCCATGCGAACCATTGAACTGTTCTCGCGAATGGTCTTATGCAGTAACCCTAGTGCTTTGGTGCGCTGCATGGCGACGACGGGGTCTTTCCAGATGCAGACCTCCGAGTGATAGATAAATCCTGCAGCTTGGAACGCCCGAATCAGATCGCCTCGAAAATCCCGAAGCCCAATGTAACCTTGACGCATCTTCGTTGTGGGAAGATTCATGCAATGGAATGACACATTGCGCCCTGCTTTGGTCACGCGGAACAGTTCAGGAATAAGGTAGCTGAACTGCTGCATGAACTCTTGGTCATCCTTGCAGTTCCCCATGTCGTGATCGCTGTTGCTATAAACGAACAGATCAGCGAAAGGCGGGGAGAAAACCGAATAATCAATGCTCTCTGTTTCCATGTTGCGGGCTAGTTTCACGCAGTCCGAAAGATGGACGGTATAACCATCACCCGTATGCACGTCTTCGCGGTATTCTTCGGTCACTTTGGTTTGCCCCTTCAGTTCGTTGTTCATAATGTCGCGCATGTGCTCGATCATGTTGGCACTCATCGCTTGGTGATCGGCTTCCTTGCGTTTAATGTTCAGCATGATCTGGCCTTCGCTTTCAGACACGAAGATGTGGATTTGGACTTGGCGAGTTTGGCCGAAACGATAGCAGCGCCGGACACACTGGTAGAACTTCTCAAAGCTGTCATCCATACCGACAAAGGCCATTCGAGCGCAATGCTGCCAGTTCATTCCAAAGCCTGCAATTTTCCCCTTGCTGATGAGAACACGACGCCGACCATGCGAAAAATCCATCATGTTCTTCGTCTTGCTTTCTGGTGAATCGGAACCCTGAACATTTACCGCATCAGGAATTAATTGAGTGAGAAGTTCCGCCTCATCATTCAGGTGGCACCAAATAAGCCAAGGCTCATTTGATTCGGCGTTCACTACATCGGCCAATGCCTTGCAACGTGACTCAATGCTTGAACGCTGAGCCTGACGGCGTTCGGTCATCGTCAGGGCAGGCTTGGCGAATAAATCTCCCGTAAATTCACCTTCCACAACATGCTCGGTATAAATGGGTTCTGGAAGGATGTATCGAGAACCGTCGAAACCAATATCTGAGGGATTGCGAAGAACGACGGCCCAAGTTCCCATCCATTCCCAGAATTTAGACGCCCCCCATCCTTTGAGCCTCCACGTTCCTGTATCGCCGGTATCGTTCACGAAATAGGTTGCGAGCATTTCAGTTCGACTCATCACGCCGAGAAATTCGCACTGATTGCCTAGCTCTACAAAATCATTGGGCGAGGGAGTCGCGGTACAGCTCAAACGGTATTGCACGCCCTGACAGGCTTCGATCAAAGCTGTGCGCGTCTTTCCATCGTGGGATTTGAGGATACTGGATTCATCCAAAACAATGCCGGATAGTTTAGAAAAATCAACGGCTCCCATGCGCTCGTAGTTCGTGATGTAAATACCGGACTGTGTAGGCATCACATCAGCGCGTTTGACCTCGATGCCGAAAGTCTCACCTTGCTGGATGGTCTGCTCAGATACTGCTAAAGGCGCGAGAACGTAGACGATGCCTTGAGTATGTCTGACTACCTCATCGGCCCAGGCAAGCTGCATTAGGGTCTTGCCTAGTCCAGTATCGGCAAAGATCGCCGCACGACCTCGACGCACAGCCCATGAAACGATTGCGTGCTGGAAATCAAACAGATATTCATTCAGTTCGGCGGGTTCATGCCCTGTAGCTTTCTCAGCGCGTCTTTTGCTAGCGATAAAATCAGCGTATTCCATGTTTCCCCTTGCGTTTCGGTTTTGGTTCTTTAGGCAAATCCCGTTCTCTTGCCTTCTTTAGTTCAGCATACAGTGAGAGGATTTGTTCTGCGGGTATATCTATGCGGTCGTTCACTTGTAATCCGATAAATTGACCTTGAGCTTGCCAGCCGTTCTTCGCTCAATCAATACCGCGCTCATGATCGGTACGGTACTGCCCCATTTATACACCGCTTGCTTCGATAGGCCCGTTCCTTGGGCTATCTTGTAGCGGCTCCCGTAATGCTTTATCGCTGCGGATGTTTTCATAGTGCGCCGATTCTTACATGAGCCTATAATCTGCGTCAATAGGCATTGAAGTAAATAATGGTTGACTAATGCAAAACCATGATTTAATCTGTACGCACATTCACGGTAAAGGGGAATCACATGATTGACTGGGAACACAGAGCATTTGAGGAAAACGAGCGCCAGATTGAGATGGCTACGAAGGAAGTTCTGTCTGATCGTAGCAAGCTGATCGTAGCAATTGAGGACTTGGACTCTTGCGGATTGTCCCAGCAGTTCTATTCGGATTTGGCTACGTTGACCCAAAGCGAGAAAGCCTTTGCAGACGGGCATATTCCTATGCATATGGGTGCCGCGATCTTCCGCATTGCCCGTGAAATCAAAGCCCACGCCCGCTATCTGGCCGAACACGAACACAAGGAAATCACCGCCGAGGAAATGGAGAACGACCACCTGCTCTATAAGGCTGATCTTCTCAAGGACGACCGGCCATGATTAAGCAAGACTACGCGCCCATTGAGACAACCCATCGCATCAGCGCATGGGGCATCGCTGGGTATGGCTGCATGGCTGTGGCGGCTACTGCTCTCCCCATCTATATCCTCGCTCACATCATCGTATGGTGGATGAAATGACCCAGAACGAAGAAATCCTCTCCGCCCTGAAGCAGGGCTATACCCTCACTAGCTTGGAAGCGTTCCATCGCTTCGGCTGCGTGAGCTTCCCGAAACGCCTGTGCGAACTTCGTAAACTCGGCCACGATATTCGTAGCAATTGGCGCAAGGAGCCTACGGGAAAGCTGATTAAGGCTTACTACCTGCCACGGATGAAATAAAAATGAACGACCATCAAGAAATAGCAGAACAAGAAGCGAAGAACATGGCACCGTGGAAGTCCGCAATCATCGGAGCGCGTGATCGTTTTGTAGCGATTGCCGATAAAGATCAGATCGTAGAATGGCAGCGCGAGAGCATGTTTGCTTTGCAGGCCATCGAAAAGACGGATTACTTACGCCAGATTGCAGACTCGAATCCGGCCAGTCTTCGCAATGCCATTATCAATGTGGCTGCTTGTGGCATCACACTAAATCCTGCGGCTCAGTATGCCGCCTTAGTCCCGCGTGATGGCGCTGTATGTCTGGACATTATGTATCGTGGTCTTATCAAGATCGCGACTGATGCGGGTTCTATCCGTTGGGTTCAAGCTGAATTGGTCTATTCCACCGACAAATTCACATTCCAGGGGCGCACGGCGGCTCCTATTCATCAGGCGAATGTATTTTCAAAAGATCGAGGCGATGTCGTAGGGGTTTACTCTGTTGCCAAAACTGTTGATGGCGATATCCTTGTAGAAACTATGAGCGTTGACGAAATCAATGAGATTCGAGATCGTTCTAGTTATTACAAGAAAAAGAAGTCTGGCCCTTGGGTTTCGGATTATGGCGAGATGGCTAAAAAAACCGTTATTAAACGCGCCCGCAAGACTTGGCCAGAATCTAGCGTAGGAACTGCACAAAGGCTCCAGCACGCTACAGAACTAGCAAACATTGCAGATGGCTATGAAGGACTCATCCCAGAGCAGCAGCAAGCTATTACGCCGTCCGCTGGCGCATGGGACGCTATGGGCGAAGAATCTCAGGAATTCTTGCAAGGCATTGCCAATAAGGTAATTGGATACATTGCTGCAGATCAGATTGATGATGCTTGTGCTTGGATTGATACTCAAAAGCTTGATGCTGATGAGTCAGTGGCTCTGAACACTCGCTTTGACAGTAAGCAAAGGTCAGCCATGAAAAAGCACCGTGATTCACTCAAAAAGGCTACAGCATGAACCGCCCATCTGGATTGCAACATCACAAGGTCACGGTTCCCGATGAAGTCGTGCGCCGTGTTCGCCTGCTCAATCAACGGAAACTCGGCCCCAAGGACATCGTAGAGCGCATGAAGGATGAGGGATGGGAACTGAAGCGCAATACGGTGGTTTGCTGGATTTATCAAAGATCGCGGAGGGTGACGGCATGAAACTCCACCATGTCATAGCAATACTAGCCTGCATCATCGGCATTCTCATCTATCTCGAAGCGTGGAGGAGCGTGGCGGCACTGGTGGGTAGCTGCGTCCTGCTCGGACTGTGTGCCGCGGTTCGTTATTCGGATCAGGAGAGGAAGCCATGACCAAGTATTTCATCGTGCCGGAAGAAGCGATTACTAAAGCGGCTATGAAGCTGGGATGTGATGGCCCGTATCAAGAACCCGGTGATGAACTCCGCGCCGCCTGCAAGCCCTTCGAGCCGAGGCAGTTTACGGATGAGGAACTCGCAAAGGCATGGCTTATCTTCCGCGAAACTAACACCAACGATGCCCGTGTTCGCTTGCGCGCCGCCCGCGCAAAGGAGAATCAGCATGGGTAAGACCAAGACAGCGAAGGAGCAGTTTGCCAGATGGTTCAAGCGCAATGAACGTTGGGGCTGGCAAGATTGTGGCGCTCCTGTCATTGAGATTAAGGCCGCAATGGAACAAGCCTATCTAGCTGGAATGAGGTCGTCAGCCGCACGGGGGTTGAAGAAATGAGCAAATACCGTAAGAAACCAGTTGTTATCGAAGCGTCGCAGTGGTTTAAGAATGGCGACCATCCACTTGACTATAGCGAAACACATACGGGATTCGATAACGGACAATTACGTGATTTCCCGCCGCGAGAACGCAAGGCAAACGAATGGGAAGGAGACATTGTGCGTTACTACAGAACGCCAGATATGGACGGCCAGACGCTATGCAAGCATTGCACGAGGCTGATGCACGATCATGGCTGGATTGATACTTTAGAAGGCGGCCATATCGTCTGTCCCGCCGACTGGATTATTACTGGCGTCAAGGGTGAACACTACCCATGCAAGCCAGATATTTTTGAAGCAACGTATGAGGCTGTTCCATGACCCCACAGAACCGAGCCGAAGTAGAGCGGATCAGGGAACTGGATGCGAAGCGCACGCCAGAGCTCTGGACGTATGTGAAGGAAGAAATGTCGAGCAGGGAACTTACACTGATTTTTCACACAGTAAGGAAAGCTGGAGCGATAGATCACCTTGGGAATATTGCTCGACTGCCAAATGAAGCGGAGGCCGCCTTCATCGCCGCTGCGCCAGAAATGGCCGCTCTGATCGCGCGTCTGGCAGAGCAGCTTGAGAGGGCGGAGAAGGACGCAGAACGGTTCAGGGCTATTTTGGGAATTTTAGACGTTAGAAAATTTCTCAAAGATTTATTCGGAGTTCGTTCTGGAATGTGGCCAGAAGAAACAGATAAAAGATTACGCAAGGCCATTGATAAAATCATCACCAAGGAGCCAACATGACCAACCCTATCAGTGAAGTGCTGCTGCCGTGTCCGTTTTGCGGCGGCGAGGCGTGCCTTTGTATAGGCTATCACGCGAACACTGACGCCAAGGTTATTTGCAAAAATTGCTCGGC
>JACXTT010001733.1_pt1 | contig 35799 bp, 31 predicted proteins | sample 9270951 | NCBI WGS metagenome assembly JACXTT01 (sample SAMN15532306, study PRJNA645909) | rock metagenome | isolation source: weathered quartz diorite | place: Puerto Rico | collected 2017-06-21 | reverse complement strand
TCATCCGTGTCTCCCGATCGAGCCTCATCAGGCGCCACCCTCCCTGGTCTGTCGGGAGGATGCCCGCTCGGCTCGTTCATGTCCGAATCGGGAGGAGGGTGCGGGAATCTGGGTGTCGTCTTAGCCCCAGGCTAGGCTGTCGCGCGACACAAGACGAAGGGCATGCGCGTAGCCCGCAATCGGTGCCGTCGTGGGACGGAGTCCCCGTAGTAGTCCGGGGTCGGGAAAGCCGACCGCATGGCGAAGGGGGACAGCAAGCTTGCAGCGACGCCGGAGGAGGAGATGGCGCTGAACAGCGACATGCCGTGGCCAGGCTCGGAGTCAGCCCGGTCGCGGGTGACGTCTCCCCGGAAAACGACGGCAGTTTGAAGCTGGAGTAGGCTGGCCGCTTCGTGGTTCCCAACCCGGAGGGAAGGGATCGATGAAGCGCTCGAGGTTTTCCGAGGAACAGATCGCCTACGTACTGCGCCAGGTCGAGGCGGGCACGCCGGTCGCTGATGTCTGCCGCGAGGTCGGGGTCAGCGAAGCGACGTTTTACGTCTGGAAGAAGAAGTACGCCGACACTCGAGCAACCGCGTAGTCCACTTGCTCGCGGCGAGCCCGTGCGCTCACCATTTTTGCGTTGATCTCCTTCAGGATGTCGTTGTCGAGCGACAATTGCGCGACCAGCTTCTTCAGCCGTCCGTTCTCCGCCTGCAGCTGGCGTAGCTCGGCCGCCTGGCTCGCGTCCATCCCGCCGAAGCGCTTCCGCCATCGAAACAAGGTGGTAGGGACAACGCCGTGCTTCTTGGCGACCTGCTCGACCGTCACGCCGTCGGCGACGGACTCGCGCACGATGGCGACGATCTGCTCATCCGTGAACCGGCTCTTCCGCATGCAGGACCTCCGGGGACCGGAGTCATCCTGCCATAATCGCTGGCCTCAGGAATGGGGGACACTCCACTCACCGGTGCGGGGCTCTGAGAAACACTGCGGAGGTCATTGTAACCCCCGAAATACTTTCTGGAACTTCGGCAACCCGACCTGAGCATCAAGGCTATCAAACTGACTCTTGCTCATCGGACCGCGCACCCCGCTATCTCTCTCCCCCCAATGATGGCTGGCGGCCCGGGGCACCACCCAGTAGTTGGTAACGGCGCGATTCATCTCCGTAAAGCGGGATGCCAGCTTCTTCACGCGGGGGTGCTGTTTCACGACAATGAAGCGACTGTCGGAGCCGACTGCAAACACAGTTGGCCCTACCAGCTCAACGAGAACGCCGTCATGCGGATCAAACGATAGGTTCATATCCTCATCTGTGTCAATGGCGATCAGCACGTAGCGCTCACTTCGCCACTCCACGTCCGGCCATAGCGGGTCGCATCCGCTCGCCACATATACAAAGAAGAGGCCAATTCCCCAAACCCATCCTCTGGCGATTCCCATCATCCGCCTCCGGAACCGCCAGCCATGGCGCGATGCTGCCTCACCACGCAACGCACCATGGGTAGCACTCCTTAGGACGCATCAGCAATTGATATTATTCTCAACTGTCCTACTTCCATCGCCAGGAGCGGCAGCGCAAGCTCATTCTCCACAACTCCTCGTGAACCGACGTCACCAGCACTTCCTCCCAGCACCCGGCACATTGCAGCCTACATGCAACGTCACGGTCGGGGCAGCATCGCCAGTTCGTATTGGGCCGGCATAGTACCAACAATTATGTGACCGCGGGGACATTTCATTAAAACTGCGTCCAAGTCCTAATACACCAATGACAGTGAGGTTACGGCGGGGTCACTTCTCTCCAAACACGATGCTCTCGAGAAGATACAGGTTCTGTCCACTCGATGTGCTGCTGGATCGACGACAAAGGACCACTCTTCCAAGCCGCATCGGGCAGCACGTGGTAGAAGAACGAACGCGTGCCCGCCGTGTTGTCGACGGCATATGTAATAGATCCATCTTCGTTGCGCGTTATGACGGCTCTGAAACCGGCCACCTGGGTTCCGATGTTTGGCCACTCACTTGGCACGAGTGCCGTAAACGCTGCCGCCTCAGCCGTGGTGAATTTAAATGGGGCCGACTGCCCGGGTTCAAGGAGCAACGCATATGCCTGCATGATTTCGCCCCCAGGTGAGCGCTTAAACTCCTGCACCTCAGGAGAATTCTCCGGATAGTCATATGCGCGTGGCCCCAAGCCAGTCAAAAAGCGGAGCAGGAAGCACGCGTTGGACATGACTGTGGTTCCCGTCGGGTCCACGGCATCCACGGGGTCGTTGTCCGCATATTCGGCCAACGACGACGATCCCCCTCTAAATCCCAGCGGATCACGGGCAGTCCACCTGCCCGCGGCCGGGAAGTAGTCTCGCGCACCGAATCGCACAAGCCCCGTTGCTGTATCGGCCAAACCGCCCGCATAGCCTAGCGACTGAAAACTCCCACCCGTCGATGCCATTAGCTCGCCCCACGGGTCATACGTCCGGCTTTGAGCCACGGCCCCTGTGGCTATGTCCACAATACCGCGGACACTGCCCAAGTAGTCCGTAATGACACGGTATGTCGCGCCACCGTGAATAAGGAGAGATGGGCTCAGTCCATTAGCCCCGTAGATATAGCGATTGATTATCGCGCCGTTCGCGTCCAGCTCCGCGGCTGGGCGTAGCGTATTCTCATAGATCCACCCATTCGTCCAAGTAGCGTTGAGCTTCCGACCGACGCGGCGATTAGCTCCGTCGACCACGTACTTCACAGAGTCGCCAGTGGCCAACCGCACACTCGTGATATTCCCAAGCTCATCGTACGCAAAACTTGTGGTGGCACCTCCGGAAGCGATCTTTGTCTTTAACTCGCCGGCAGCGGTATACGTAACCTGAGCCGTGCCGAAATCCTTCAACCGGTCTTGCAAGTCATAATGGGCGCTGTCTATGCTCATCGGCACATTACCCGAGAAGTGCACGACACGAGACCGATTGCCGTTATCGTAGTACCCGTATGTCGCCAGCGTTTCAGGAGTCGCACCGCCTACTCCGAGCAGTACTCCATAGAGCCTGCCAGCGTTGTCGTAACTGTAGCGCCATTCGCGGCTTGTGCCAAAGGCCAATTCGCTGAGGTGCGTGATGCGTCCTAAGACGTCGCGTGCGAGACTCTGCTGGAAAAGCACGCCCTGAGTTGAATGGCGGTAACGCAGGTTGCTCAAATCACCATAGTCGGGATCGTAATCCAGGCTACACTCTATTGCACCGGAGATGGACGAGACGTGAGAGCTGTCAATCGCACCGTCGACAGAACGCCGATGACATGTCAGTATTCCGGCACTCTTAAGTAGTCCATCATTGTCGTACGTGTAAGATATGTCGGATGCGCTCGTGAGGGTTTCCACCGAATCGCGAAAGTCGATGTTGTACTTGCGTCCAAGAGTGACCGCTTGACTTCCGGGAATGCCACCGGACCACTGCTCGCTTGTGACCAGCGGACCATCATAGCCATAGGTGAGTGTGACACCGTCGGGCGATGTAATCGATGTCACTTGACCGGTCGTTGAGGAGTAGCCGAGGTTCAGCACGCCGCGGGCGATCGTGATCGCATCGAGTCGACCCTTTTGCGAGTTGTAGCTGAGGTTTACGTCTGCGCCATCGGCGCGCACCATGCGTGTAAGCTGTCCGTCCTTGTTGTATTCAAATCGAGACGCGGTCGAGTCAACCCCCACAAGCGCGGGAGGCATGTAACGCGTGTTGAAATCGGTCTTCTTGTACGTAAATTCGTGAAGTGGCGTGCCCGGTGGGTGGAGGCTAACGAGATTGCCCACGAGGTCGTACCTGAATCCCACCGCCCGACCATCCGGCAGGATCTGCTGCGTGTCCCTGTCGGCGGCGTCATACTTGAATTGGGTCATTCTCCCGAGGGTGTCTCGGACGAAGCTCAACCGGCCGCTGGGATCGTAACCGAAGCTCCAGATTCTGTTCTTCTGCTTGCGAGTGAGCACGCGCCCGTGCGTGTCGCGCATGTACTCGACCGCCTGCACCCCAGGAGCCGCGACGGCCATCACGCGACCGAGCGCGTCTACTGTGACTTGGCTAATGCGTCCTTCCGGGCTCTTGAGTTGCAGCGTGTTAGTCGCGCCGCCCGTATTGATGAAGCTGCGCACGCTCCCGGGTTTCCCATTGACGCTAACGCTGTCCACCCACGTGCCGGTCACGCTGGGTGGATTGAAGTTGCTCGGGTTCACGTAGCGCATGCCGGTAACAGACCTAGCGAGACCGCTAACCGGCAACACATCTGTGGCCCGGGCCAGGTAAGGCGCAATCAACTTCAGAAGCGGGTCGGCACTGACTGTGGCCTGACGCGCCAGGCCGTCAGGATTCGTGTACGTGGTGATTACGAGGCTGCTGTCCGTCGCGGCAGTGCTGTGAGTCAAGTCTGACGCGGTTACGTCCCGCTGAGATGCGCCGCTATTCTGGGAAGTGTTCGTATAAACAGTTCTCCGCAACTCGGGGCTCGTGCGCGTCACAGCCCGTGTCTGCCCTACAATGGGGGCCGCAGTCAACGTCTGATAATTTGACTCTGGATCTGTGTCCTTATCGAGCCGCCCAGTTCCGTCGTAGTGGAATGCGTGGTCATGCAGCGCGGGATCGACAAAGTCCGTCAGCAAGCCCACCGTCGATGTATCGGTAGAATAAGACATCGTATACACGCCGCTAGCAAGACTGGCGGTCTTCAGCAGTCCATTCTCAAACGTAACGCTCGTCGTCTGGCCGAACGGTCCTACGATGCCCTGAGCCACACCCGAACCATCGCGCGTGATGGTCGTCACGTCGCCGTTTACGTCCGTGATCGTCAGTAGCCGCCCAGCGGGGTCGTACCCAAAGGAGTACAACACGGCGCCAGTCAATGGATCGCGTGTTCGCAGGTGTCGTCCATCAAGGCCGAAGTAGTGCACTGCGGACCCGTTAGGATCTGCGATCGCGTATTCACCGGCATTTGTGGTTCCGAGTGTTCTTGCAATGCGCCAAATCTGCGAGGTGCCAAAAGACTGCAGTCCGGTCTCAAGGTAGTACGAACCATCATCGTCCACGACCATTGCTCCCGGCGTATATGGTAGCTGGCAGGCTGTAATCGGCAGGTTGGTGCTGAATGGCGCCGCTCCGCCGCCAGCGATCCGCGAGACAGTGCCTTCGGGGCTGACAGCGTAAACCGCGGCAGAGCCGTAGTCGCCAATATAAACGCCACCGTCGGGGGCGACGACAACACCTGACAGCCCCGTTCCAGCCCCATCGACAATCCGGCGAGCCCAGCCATCTGCAGTGATACGCCAAAGCCTTGTACGCGCACCTTCAGTCACGTAGAGTGTCCCATCCGCGTCCACCGCCATGTGCGACGCAGAGGTCATCGTAATGTCGGTCGCCTTGTTGCTCGGAGGATTGCTGCCCTCAACTCCCTTGCCGGCGTACGCGACAATCCTGCCATCAGGCGTGATGCGCCGTATCCGCGCCCATTGCGTCGGGCTAATGTACATGTCTGCCACGAAGACGCTGCCATCTGGGCCGACACTTATGGCCGTCGGATTCGCCACCGTTGCGTTGCTGACCGGCCCGCCGTCTCCAGTGGCTTCATAGCCGTACGTCCCGCTAACAATCACCTGCACCATGCCACCAATAACGCGCCCCACAAGGCCATTCGTACTAATGCGCGGTTCTGCACCAACATAGTTACAGACGAAATACACGCTTCCATCCGGACCCGTTGCGAGATCGACAATGTTCGTCAGCCTGCAATGCAGAGCATCGCTGGGATTGTCGAACGCGCCAGAGGTACCTGTTCCAGCAAAGCGCGATATTGTCCCATCGCGCGCGATGCGGTATATCGACCCATGGATCTTGTCGGCAACGTAGAGGCTACCATCCGCCCCTTTAGCCATGCCCGTTACCTTAATGAATGACGTCATGGCCTGAGACGTGATCGTGCACTGACCAAGGTTGAAGTCGCAGTATGCACCCGTTCCCGCATACAGAGTTGCAGTCGGCGGCATTTGGTCTCCGGTAAGCACCGAGCCGTCGCCAAAGTAGACAACACCACTTCTCTTCGGGTCATAAAAATGATGAGGGCTGATAGACCAGCCCCCAAGTGCGTCCGAGCCAGCGTCCGCGGCGCCCAGCACCACACGCTGGTAGCTCCACACCGTCATTCCGTCAGATCGCTCGCCGTATCCGTTCTGCGTTGGCCCTGTCGCCACAGCTGCATTGTCCCATGATTGCTGCGCACCACCTGTCTTCAGCAGCATCTGATACTGGTAACCAACGCCAACCCTTGCGACCACGGACCCCCGAACAACGCGGCCGTAAGCGTCCTTGCCATTCCAGGTTAGGTCAACTGCGTCGTCGATCGAGAATGGATAATTCCGCCTGAGCTGAATACGCTGGCCCGCAACGTCCAGCTGCACGACAACGCTGCTAAGGTACACGGATGGTGCTTGCGAGAATTCCCTGACGTGAACACTCCGCACCGCATGGTCGCCCTGAGCCCGGGCGCTTCTGTAGTTGAGAGTGTAAGGCGTTCCCGCAACTGGAATCCGCTCTCGCAGAACGCGTCCCTCGCATTCAATAATCGAGCCCAAACCGAGGCACGCCTTCACGAAATCTATGACAGGTTTCAAGGCTCGATCAGCGAATGCACTTGCGGCCGCGCTCAATCCACCGTAGCTGGGATTAATATCGGGGCGGGAGAAGTGCGTCGTGCTGATGCGCCAAACGGTATCGCCGACCGCAAATTGTGTTCTGAGCTGAGACAGCTCATTCGACGTGATGCCAAGGGCCGTTAGCTGCGCTGGGCCGTCGGCGTGTTGATCATTGTCGCTGTCGATTTGGAACACGCCGGCGCTATCACCGATAATCTTGATGACTCGCCCGTCACTCTCTGCCTGCCACTTCGCGCCGGCGGGATCGTAGAATCCGATAGGCACTTGCCCACCGACGGGGAAGTGAAGGAAATTCGGAACGTAGCACGCTAGCGTATCGGTGAACACCGTGCCACCGAAAGGAAGGGCCTGCGAGTTAGCGACTGCCTCCGCTTCGTCGGTGCGAATGTCGACGCAGTAGGTGTAGGCGGTGCTGAGTGGCATATCACCCGGCATGGAGGCACGACCGTAGGGTCCTACCGTGTACTCTGTGGCGCGGACATGAATCAGTGACAGAGGAGTGCTGATTGTGTCGCCGGGAGCGCGAACGACCTTGGCGCGCGTGCCTGGGCGAAAGATGATGCGCATGTCGCGGTCGCCATTTGCGTCCGTCGAGAAGCGACTGCGTACAACGTTTGGACTGTCTAGATTTACGGTGTCAACGTGGGCGGTGACGCCCAGGACCGCAACGTCATCGAGAATTGCGTAGTCATTTACTGGAACGTCGATGCTCCGCTCAACATCAAGGTGTCTGAACTTATAGAAGCGGAGAGCATATCGCTGGCCACCATTGACGGCGAGATCGAATGTGCCATCTTGGCGCGTAAGGGTCGTCCCAAACTCGCTGTGCCCTAGAACGCTGACCGTCACGTTCTGCAGCGGCCCATAGTCCCGTCCGATGACATGCCCGCGAATGACCCCCACTTGGGCAGCTTGGAATGCAGTGCCGGTGGCACCGACCTGGACGGGATTACTTCCGGTCCACAAGAATTGGACCGAATCAAAGAACGGCGTCAGGACTGTCGGGCTCAAGGGTGAGTAGATCAGCGGTGGATTCGCCGGTTCGGAAGCCACCACCTTTCTGTAGCAGTAGCGAACGAAGGAGGTCGTATTGTGCAGGACGTCAGTTGCCGAAAAGGCGATTCGGTTCATACCCACATCAAGTCGGTACCCTGTTGAGAGCGTATTACCAGGGCTCTTATATCCAGTTGCCACGACAACGCCGTCGACAGTAACCGTCGTGTAAGTCGAATCGTTCCAATTGCCGTTGATCGTCAGGAGAGAATCGGTCGTCGAGTCTGGAATCGCGTTGGCGCTTGGATACGTGATGTTGAGCATCGGCGGCGTCGAGTCCCTCACAATCGACCGGTAGTAAAGCGAAGTCGAGAGCGTGGCCCCGTTGGTCACCTGTAGGCGAAGCGTGTGGCGTCCCTGCGTGAGCGACAGGGCCGTCGAGAATGATCCCGGCGTTTGAACCAATGCCCGGTTCGTTGGAGGCAACCAGGGCGTGACGTCCGTAATCTGCAAGTTCCCCGGAGCTTCATCAGCCACAGTCACGCTACCTATAAGCGTATAAGTTGGCTGGTTCGTAAAGACGGTGTCCGTCGTGGGCGGCTGCGTGATCGACAGAATCGGAGCTGTGTGGTCAGTGCCCACGACGCGCACTCTGACGCGCGTGCTGGCGGCCCCCGAATTGATCACCATGACCGTGTTGCTCGACAGCACATTGACGTTGAACGTGCTCGTCGCGACCCCTGTGCTGAAGCTTGATAGCACCGTCGTACCGTTCAGCTTGATGACGGCGTTGGTCGTGCGGTTGGTGCCGTTCGGCGACCCGTTGATTACGCGCATTGTGAACGGCGTCTGCGTCAAGTCGGTGACGTTGAAGTAGGTGTACTGGGTGTCGGGGACACTGGCGCCTCGAACGAACAGCGTATCAGGGCGCACGATGAACGCCGGTTCACGGACTCGCACGATCCGCGCCCAGATGTACTTGCCGGCAGCCCCGTTGAGGCCAATGGTGACACTGTGGTTGCTGCCAGCCCCAAGGTCGATCGTTCGCAGCACCTGAGTGGTGCTGAACCCCACCTCGGTGCTGCCGATCCACTGCTGCCCATCGACGACTACCGTGACCGCCGAACAGTTTGTGTTCCAGATCTCGAGGACAAAGCGCTGCGCCCAAGTCGTGTCGGATTGGAAGCTGTCGGTGTCGTAGGTGAATTGATTAGATGGGCTCCCCTTAACCCATTTCCCGGGTCCCCACACGGTGGTCGTGTCAGCGCTGGATGTGAGCACTTTGGCAGGCGTCCTCGTCGCGCTGCGGGCCACACCTGGTAAGAAGGCCGCCAGACCAACTACCAGAAGCGAACAGGCAGGGAAAAGCGAGCGAGCGTGGGACTGGATTGTCATGATGGCACGCGACCTCTGGAAGCACAGACTGAAAGGGCACAAGACTTACTCATCGGATCATGACGACCTTGGCGACTCGGTTCGTGCCGCCCTGGACGAGTCGCATGAAGTAAACACCGGAGGGCGTCCGCGACGGCAGTGCGAAGCGAACGACCTGCTCCCCCGGCTCGAGTCCGTTCATTCGCTGACTGGCCAACCGGCGGCCGCTGACATCGATGAGTTCGAGCAGTGGCGCGACTCCGCGAGGCAGGGCGAATGAGACAAGAATCGAGTGTTCGCTGCCGAGTGCCTTGGCGAAGTGAAGGGTCAGCACAGTGGGGGCACGCGGCACATCGAGCGCGACGATTTGAAACGAATAGCTCGCGTCTGCCGTCATGAGCCCGAGCCGATACTCGACATGGCAACCGTCGGGGACTGTCCGGTCGTCGAGCACGAGCTTCCCGCTGTCCCCAGGGGTCACGACTTTGAGCTCATTCCATTCGTCGCTGACTAAGCGGCGGTAAGCAGCGAAGTGAGGCTTCTCGGGTCCGCCCATCTGCCACACGATCCGGACGTGCCCGGGCAATGCCACAGCCGACACCAGGACGGGGGGCGAGCCCCAGGCGAACGGGATTGACCCCAAGAAGCGGCCGCTGGTCCCAAGCACAGCGTCCGACCAGGTGGCGATCACGGCATTGACGCTGTCACGGGCGAGCACGGGTGCGTACTGATCGCCTGCCGCCGCAGCGATCACGAGCCCGCTGTTCGGCCAATTGGGAGAAATGGCTCCTTGGGCACTGATCCGCTGGCCATAGATGTCGCCTTCTCCATGACGGAAATCTTCCCAGGCGACGACGACTCCACCCGCGCCATCGGGCGCAAGAGCAGGCGCGCTCCCTCCCTGCGGGCTAGAGCAGGCAATAACCCCACCGCTCGCCCAGCCAGCCGAAAGACCAGAGCCAAAGTCGACGGACTGGACCCGCATGGACGGGGTCGTGCTGCGCGACTCGCTCCAGGCCACAAAGCCACTGTGCGGATCGGACAGGACAACGGCACAGTCTCCCAACGCGTCCGCCGCGTTCGATAACGCAAGCGGCGTCACACCCGCAGTCGAGGCGAGCGGTGGTAGCAGTGTAGCCAAGAGATCCCATGTGCCGGCGTCGCTTTGATGACGCCAGATGACAACGCCAGCCCCACTCGAGTCGGATAGGATGGCCGGAGCCAGGGCTACTGGCGCCGCTCCACTCAGCGGCTCTCCCCCATCCGGCCAGCCAGCAGCCAGCGTTCCCGAACTGGTAACGCGCTGGATGTAGATCTGGAGCGCACCTGATCGGCGGTCCTGCCAGACGATGTATGCGCCGCCTTCTGGATCGCGCGCGACCCGCGGCAGCGACTGCTCACCCCCTGCTGATGAGATGGAGAGCCCCTCCGCTGGCCAGCCGTTGGCGGCGTCTCCGGAGGCGGTGATGCGCTGGAGATAGATGTCGCCTCCAGCTCCCTGGCGATAGTCCTCCCACACAAAGTAGGCGCCACCCGCCCCGTCGCTGGCGACGTCGAGGTGGTACTGAGAGTGGGACGACGCACAAATGGGTCTCCCCCCGTCAGGCCAGCCCTCGGCGATCACACCCTCGCTCGTGAAGTGCTGAGCGTAGATGTGCGGTTCGCCCAAGCGGCTGTCGGCCCATCCGGCATAGCCTCCGCCGGTACCATCGGAGACGAGGCGCTGCCGAAGACCGCCGAGCGATCCGAGGCATACTCGCGCCGTATCCGGTCTCCATGCGTGGTCGATCGAGCCCGACAACATTACCCGCTGCGCCTGATAGTCGAAGGGCAGTCCACTCTGGACGTCAATGCACGACACGCCGACGCCCTGGGAAGAGTCGGGTAGGTCATTCGTGCCAACCGCGTCGCGATCCGCGGCCAGCGCCAATGACGCCCACGCAAACGACACGAAAACTGCAGTGGCCGTCACGAAAGCCACAGCCGAGGCGCGGGCCATGATTGCCTCTCCACGTGTCCGGCCATCGCGGGATTCTTCTGGGGGCGTGGTCCCGCGGCGGTCCAATGATCTGAGCCGCAATCTCTCGCCTCTCGGAACCGTTCGCAAGATGAATCTTGTGCCGGACAGTGTTTCATTAGGGTTCCCGGCGGAGAGGTCGCGGGCTGCGCAGCCGCCCGGAAGCGGGAGACTTTCTTGTTCTCTTTTACAACTTGGCGCAGGAGCATTCTCGAGGTCAGTGGAACCGCTAGGCGCGAGCATCTAAGCAATCACTTCGCTAATATTGGCGATTACTGCTGTCGTTAGCGCGGAACCAACAAATACGCAGTGGGTTCCGATCACTTCGCTAGAATTGGCGAGTCGGGCGAATGGGCACTCGGGACTTCGTCGTTCGCCATTCTTGGCGAACGTTGCATCGCAGCGGCCTCGGGCCGCTGCACCAAGACTTGGCGCAAGGGCGGTCACGTGGTCGCTCGCCGCGTCTCTGGGCATTAGTCCCCGGCGACACGAGCGTCGGGCCGAGTCCGCGACCCCCTTCGGCCGCGATCTACGATCCAGGTGAAACTCGAAAGGAACGGAGATCGTCAAGCATTTCGAGCAATCGGGGCAGCTTCTGGGTCCTCTGCGCGCCGGTGAGCCATCGTGCGAGGCCCTCGTACGGGCTATTGCGACCGCAATGGAACTGCCTAGACGGCCACGCGAGCAGCCGAAATTACGAGCTTCACGGCGTCCAGTCCGTGCTGACCCATGAGAACGATCCGCCGTCAGGCAGCGGGCGCTGTCCCTGGATGACGACGAACCAGGTCCTGCCTCCCGAGCCTCCGTCGCAGCCCGGGCAGGCGGCGCAGATGTTCGGGTTGCCCGGGTTATTCCAGGACGTAGGACTGCCCCGCGGGCACGAACACGTTCCCGAATGCCCTCGAGGCTGCCGTACTCGCTTTCGAGCTGTAGTAGGTCCTCTGTGCGATCACGTGCCGGCTGATCACCTCGGTCACCTTGCCGGTCAGCGCCGGGTCAGCGTCGGTGGCTGCGCCGCTTACGGGCTCGAGCGGTTCAACTCCCTGCGACGCCGACGCAGGACGATGAGCGATGCGGATGTCAGCGCCACCGCGAGCACGAAGACGCCGCGGTCACTCGGTCCTGGGACGCTGACCGGCAAGGTGATGAGTTCCTCATGGAGGAGGTAGATCGGGGATGTACGTGATGCCCGTAGGCGAAACTCGCTGGCTGGCGGGAGCGGGGTGGTCTCGTTGTACGAGGTAACCGTGATGCTGTCTGCTAGAACCGACGGACCGTCGGCGAGCGTCGCCGTAACTCACCCCAGCTTTGGCTTCTTGATGCGGATGTACGTGACAGTCCCATCGGAGGGAGTGGGCGAGCCGGGCTTGTTCCCCGAGCAGATGAGGCAATCCTTCCCTCCGGCCACGGTGGCGAAGTCCGCTCCGGCACCCGCGTGCACCGCACTGCCAACCAGCATGTCGTTGCAGTAGGCCTGGACATGCTTCTGGGCAGATCTGGGACCGCATTGCAAAGCAGCCCTGGCCAGCTCCCGGTTGGCTGGCGGCGTTTGAGCCATCGTACGAGGCAGAGTACTTGGAACGGATCATCGCGATTCCATGGACGAAGTTCGTTCGTCCGAATCTCCTGATGCGTCCGCGTCAAGAGCACTCATACCAGACTAGGGGCCTGGTCGGCAGTCATCCCCGGATTGCCGCAACCGACCCAAGCTCGAGGCCGTCCTGGGCCACTGGCGCACGTCCCGCCTAGTTCGCGCTTGTGGTGGCTGAGGCGCGAGGGGCATCTTCCATTCGAATTGACTGTCGTGCGAATCGTCTGGTCGGCAATCGTCAATCGGAATAGCCGTCATCCGTAGTCGTTACCCTCGGAGGCAACATGGCTAGAGCTCGAGCTGCTCGTCCTGCTCGTCGTCGGCCCGCTCCCCAACCGACTCGGTTTGCCCACCCGTTCTTTACAACGGTTGCGCCGGAGAAGCGTTCCCCAGTCAACGGTGTCAGGCGCATGACCGACCACGTGAAGGAGCACCTTGAGACAATCCCCCCGGTCACGGGTGATGCGGTCATGACGCTCGCCGATGTCATCGGTGCCGATGGAAGTGCTGCAATTGAGACCGCGGGCCAGATGATCTTCCACTGTGTCGGCGACACGGGGCACGAGAACGGTGCTGCCCAAGAGTACGTGGCGAACGCGATGACCGAGGACTACGACATCGCTCAGCCGGCCAAGAGCCCGGCGTTCTTCCTCCACCTCGGTGACGTCATCTACTACGACAACACCGACCGGGGCTATCATGCGCAGTTCTATGCGCCGTACAAGAAGTACCCAGGAAAGATCGTCGCGATCCCCGGCAACCACGATGGCGAGCTCTTCAAGTACGACGGCAAACCTACGGGTCAGCGGACGACTCTGCAGGCATTCCAGACCAACTTCTGTCAGAAAGGGGCGAGGACGGCGATTTCCTCAGGGACGATCCTTCGCAACATGGTCAGCCAGCCTGGCGTGTACTGGCGACTGCAGGCGCCGTTCGTAGATATCGTCGGCCTATACTCGAACGTTGCCGAGAACCCGGGGTACATCAGCGGCCCCACCATTGGTGACGCACAGAAACGCTGGCTCACGAAGACCCTGAACACGATCCGCTCAGAGAGGGCTGTGGGTACGCGGCGAGCGTTGTTGATTGCGGTCCACCATCCACCGATCAGCAACGGGGCACACAGCTCCAGCACTGAGATGCTCACTGACGTCGATGACTCATGCACCAAAGCGAGGGTCGCGCCAGACGCCGTCATCGCAGCGCATTCGCATGACTATCAGCGGTTCACTCGCTTCGTGAAGTTCGGAGGTCGCGACCTGGAAGTGCCTTACCTAGTGGTCGGGTCTGGTGGGCGAGGTCTATCGCCTCATGTCCCGGCGGCTAATGGACAGATGCAGGGCGATCATCGCTACGACAAATCCCTGAGGGGCTACGGCTACCTCCGTACGACGGTGTCGCGCAAGATGCTGTCCCTTAATTTCTTCCGTGTGGACGAACACGACGGCTCCCGAGCGCTCTTCGACCAAGCGAGTGTGGATTTGTCGGGTGCGTAGATAGTTACCTGAGCCGTGCGCGGTGGGACTACCCGAGGCGCGCGATAGTAGGCGTGCGCTTGAGGCCGAATACGACCATGACGCGTTCGGCGGAGGCGAGAGGGGCTCAAAGGTCTCGATCGGTCGACACTTGACGCCTCTTACAACCCAAGCGCACGCGCCATACGTGAGGTGTTCAGGAGACCGACCATGGACGCGATTCGACTCATCGTTGAGCTTCTGGAGAAGGAAAGCTTCGAGGTCCTTGCCATCATGGTCCCCGGCGCGACACTGGTATGTCTAGTGTCGGCTGTCCGACTCTCCCTCTGGCGTGGCCTGACGTTTCCGGATTTCAGCAACCCTATCGCATTTGTGCTCTGCGCGTTCATCGCCGGGCATGCCCTCCAAGGCCTCGGCAGGCTGCTTTACCACCGTTTGCGGCTGGAGCGCTTCCTCCGGGACGCGCGCGAGGGCGTGGCCGTCGAGTCCCTCAAGCGGCTTGTTCAGGCCGTCCTGAAGCAGCAGATGAACCTCGACGTCGATGCCGCCACGGCCATCAGCATCTGTCTCAGCCATGTCGAGTCCCGGCGCACGATCTACGACAAGTTTACCGCCCTTCGCGACATGGCTCGTGGGCTCGCCACCGCATCCCTAGCGGCTGCAGGCCTCGTCGCCGCAAGCTCCCGTGCCGCTGCCTATCCTGGGGCCGGTCGAGTCATCGGACTGGGCATCCTCGGCTTCTTGGTCTTCCATGAACTCTATCTGCTCTTTGAGCACCTCCCAGAACGCTCAGTCTGCGCTCAGTACCTCGACTCTATTGGTCCACCTCACTCTGCCCATGGTGGTTGCAAGACACAATCGGACGCGTAGTCGGACATGGACTTCCCGCGGGGAGGGATCGCGATCTTCGTCGGCGGCAGCGCCCGGGTCTTGGCCCTCGCCCCTCTTCGTGCGCACGGATGCGGATGCGCCGACCGCAGCGGCCACCCCGATTCATAGGTCACAAGAATCTCGCTCGCGCGGGCACTCCGCTTGATCTACCCTGCGCGCAGGTTGGCTTTGCGCGCCACCCTACATGCGTCGACGTCCACATATGCATGGAAGCACTGGTCGAGAGGGAACCTTGGCAAACTCAGCTGCGTGCTCAAAGCGGCAGCCGCCGGCGGGCTCGGCGGCGCACTTACAGGCGGGACGGTCGGAGGGATAGTGGGTAGCTTTGGCGGACCTGGAGGCGCCGCTGGCGGCGGCATATTGGGGGCTCTTGGGGGAGCGATCGGAGGACTTGTCGGTGGCGCGATTGGTGGATGGGTGGGGTGTCCCAAGAACTAGCAACCTCACGATTCATGCGCGAGCATTTGCACAACCAATTGGCACTAACGTTAGATCCAGTAAAGGAGGCGCCAATGGCCGTCCGTAAAGGATCCGAGTTCCGAGTCACGCTTGGAGGTCTTAAACTACCGGCCGCTGCGGAGAAACGCATCGCTACAGAAATTCGCCGGATTGTGATGCGAGAAGTAGCCAAGTCCGACCTCAAAGGTGACCTTATCGCGCGCCCGGGAATCAAGTTCGGACCATGGATCTGGGGGCTCAAAATGGATAGACGTCCCCTCTGACGATGACGAGCCCCGGCAAACCAATTCTTTGTCCCAGCGCGCCGTGTCGGCCGGGTGCCATCCTCTTGGGCCTTGTGCAAGGGGATGGCACCGTCTGCCTGGCGGACGAGCTCATTGTCATCGACGAGACCTTTGTTGAGGAGGCGAACAAGGGTCGTTCCCCTGAAAAGCGATTTCGATTCGCTGGTTCATGTTTGAGAAGTGCCTGCGGGCAGTGGACTGGAACTCGCTGCGGCGTGATCGACGCCGTACTCAGGATCGTGCCGAGGACAGAGCAGAATGGTGTCGCGCTTCCGCGTTGTTCGATTCGAGAGCAGTGTCGCTGGTTTTCGCAGAGTGGCGCAGAAGCATGTGCAGTTTGTCCGCTTGTCATCACGGACCTACGAGAGCAACTCACATAACGAGCCCTCCCGAATACCCGGCGCGGTTCAAAAGGCGTTCTCGTCATCCCCTTGACTCGCGTCAATGCAACGATGGGTCGGGCGTGGAGAAAGGGACAGTGCTAGCGTGACTCAGCTTTGTGCCGGGTCAGCAACGAGACCGAAGCTATGCCCACCGAGCCGGAGCTGCAAGGAGTGAAACTGACGCCCGGGCAGATCGAGGAGCCGGCGAGAGGTCACGAGCGAATTCGTCAGAATTGGCGAAATTCTCCTAGCTCGCAGCCAGTCTGGTGGATCCGCGCTCGCAAAAAACGGCGAGGCGCTCCGAGTGGCGTGAAGCAATGCAGACTTTTCTCGATGGCCAGCGTTGATTGCCGGCCGCATCCACGAGTCCTGGGTGTACCGTTCCCTTAGCGTCTCTCGTTCAGCCAGAGGAGGTTGCGATGGAGAGGATTCGCCCGCATCTGTCGCGGCATGCATTACCAGGGGCAGTAATCCTCTTTGGCGGTGCTTGCCTCGCGCGATCCGGGGGAGTCGATAAGCCATGCGGATGGCGGATCATCAGCACGCGGTCGGCCGGGGCGCTGGCGGCCGCACCCAGACAACCGCCGAACTAGCCCCCAACTTTGGGAGGAAGCCTTTCAGCGCCCGCGGCGTGTTCTTCCACCGAGACTGGCACCAATCTCGTGAGCGATGATCTCGGGGAGCATCTCCCGAACTCTCGCTTGGACTGCTTCACGCAGTTGCCCAGAAAGATCCCGGGAGTCCCTGCGAGACATTGCAGCACGAGGTCCTCGACGAGGGCGCTTGCCGGTGCCAGCCTTCTTCCGCCACAGGTAGTACGTGACGGTGGAGATTCCGAACTTCTTGGCGACCTGCTCGCCCGTGAGGCTTTCACGCTTGGCCGTGCCGAGGATCCTCCGCCGCTCGGTGTCCGAGTAACGCATCCGTCCACGTCGAGAAGGACCTGCGCCGCGGGTTCTACCAGCTTTCTTCTTCTTCGCCTTGCGTGGCATGGCCATCTCCTTCCTTGAGGTCGATTGCGCGCACCGAGGCGATCAGCCTACTCGGAGCCGCAGGGCTTTACGAACTTCCGAACAGCATGCTACCCTAATGAAGCATCATTTATGCGTCCTGCAGCATCCCCGCCAACCACCAAGGCCTGCCCCGTCTGCCCGACCCCGGCAGTCTATCGCACCCGCCAACGGCTCGATCTTCAGGCCGATCGTCTCCCCCACGAACGGTGCGAAGCCATCGTACGCAGGCTGCGGCGCGGCTGGCAGCCCGTCGAATGAACCCGTACCTCGCCCTCTTTGTGGCCGGCCTGCTGAGCGGCATTGCGCTCACGATCCTCGTCATGCTTACGCCGGATGCCGTGCGCGTCGTTCGGCATCTCCAGGCTGAGTCCCGGCGGAGGAACCTGGAAACCCGCTACCGGATGCGGCGGCGGAAGGAATACCGCGAAGGGATGCGGCGTTTCGATGAGAGCCTGAAGATCGGCAACGGGTCCAAGCGAAACCGCGACCTGTTCTCCTGATCCATCCACAGCAGTTGTGGCCGCGCCGGGCATCGACCCACCTACCGTGATGATCGTCTTGACGTCACCATGGATGAATGGTCCCCGGTCCTCCCCGTCTTCTCAATGAAGCCGAGATCCGCGAATTCCAATCCCTCGTCGTGGAACACGCGGGCGCTTCCTTAACACTCGAACAAACCGACGCCCTCGCGAGCCAGCTGCTGCGCGTGCTGTTCGTCATCCGCGAGGCCGCCCGTCAGAGTTCAACTCGTTCCACTAGCTCTGTGGATCATTGGGTCTTGCCAGAATTGGAGAATCGTGTAGATACTACGTATTCACCCGGCTAACACTTCATCTTTATGGGTCAATATGTCATCTACGCCCGCAAGTCGACCGAGTCCGAAGATCGCCAGGTCCTCTCGATCGACTCGCAGGTGCGCGAACTCCAACAGCTCGCGCGCAAACACGGCGTCCAGGTTGCCGACGTCCCGCTGACGGAGTCACGCTCGGCCAAGGCACCGGGTCGGCCGGTCTTTGGCGAGCTCATGCGCCGCATCCACCACGGCCAGGTTCGGGGCGTGCTGTGTTGGAAGATGGATCGCCTCGCCCGCAACCCCTACGACTCCGGCTTAATCCTCCAGGCCCAGGCGGACGGAAAGCTCGAGCGAATCATTACGAGCGACGGGGTCAAGACCGCCGACGGCAATGATCGCCTGATGGGCACCTTCGAGCTCGCCATCGCCGCGAAGTACATCGACGATCTGCGCGCCAACGTCAAGCGCGGCAATCGGGCCCGCTTCGAGAAGGGTTGGCCGAACTACCTCCCGCCGATCGGGTACCTGCTCGACCGGGAGACCAAGACCATCGTCAAGGACCCCGATCGCTTCGATCTGGTGCGACGGATGTGGGATGAACTGCTCGCCGGCGGCAGACCGAAGATCATCGCCCGCACGGCCAGCAAGAAGTGGGGACTGCTGACAGTTCGGCGCGGCAGGATCGGCGGCATCCCGATCACGTACTCCTCGATCTACAAGATTTTCCGGAACGCCTACTACGCCGGTTTCATCCGCCTCAAAGACGGCCGCCGCTACCTTGGCGCCCACGAGCCGATGATCACGCCCGAAGACTTCGAGCGGGCACAGAAGATCCTTGGTAGCCGGGCCCGCACCGGACCCGTGCGACACGAGAACACGTTCGCCGGCTTCGTTCGCTGCGGCAACTGCGGCTGTGCGGTCGTTGCCGAGTTCCACTGGAAGAAAGGCAAGCAGTACGCCTACCACCGCTGCTGCCGCAGCAAGCCGAGAATGGTCTGCCGGGAGAAACCGATCAGCGAGGACATTCTGCGCCGGCAACTCTCCGCCTATTTGCGACGGCTCGCGATCCCAGAGCCGGTTCTCGCCTTCCTTAGTGGCAAACTCGACCGGCTGGACCTCCGCAATGCCGGATCGGCTGTGATGCTCAAGGAGCAACGCGCAAAGGCGCTCACCGCGTTGGAGCGCGAGGAACGAGAACTCTTGGGTCTACGGATGCGACAAATTGTCGACGAGGCCGAGTTTCACCGCGAGCGGGAAGCCCTGGGCCAACGCCGCCGCGATCTCGAGGAAGGGATGGCTGACCAACAGATGGAAGCCGAGACGCGCGAAGACCGCGCCGAACGTTTCGCGAAGCTTCTAAACATCACCGAAGGCGGCCCATTTGTCGTAGAAAACGGCACCCCGGTTCAACTGCGGTCGCTTCTGCAGGAACTGCAGTTGAAAATCGGCTTACGCGGTCGCCGACTCGATTTCACGGTACAGGAACCACTCCGCTACCTCGTAAAGGCAGGGAGTGATTCCAACTGGTGGGCCTGTTGGATCGAGACTTGGAAATGGATCATGTACGGAGACGCAAAAGATGCTCGCCGCAAGATGATTGCTGATTCCAGTCCATCGTCCTTCGCCGCTGTTACCCAGAGAGGGGAATGTCCAGCATGACTGGACATGTGGTGGACACCTTAGGCCGTGAAGATCTCTCGCTCATCAATGGCACGCCCTGCGCCTTCAATTTGGCGAATACCCGCAATAACTGACTACGAGTCACTAGCACGTCGCCGTTCATGATAGCATCGAGCTTCGTGTTGGTTTCGGCTTGGGCTTGGTGCATCTTGTCGAATTGCTTGCTGAAGTGACTGACCAAGTCCTTCGTGGTTGCGCGCAGCTCTGCATGTACCGCGTCATGGAGACCGGAAAGACCGGCTCGCAGGTCGTTCTTCGATAGTGATTGTGTCGTGTGACGAGAAGGCATATAGAAGAGATTGTGTCACTGCAGAATATCATGCCGATGCCCCTCGTCAAGGCCGGGCAGGCAGGCGTGTGAGTGTTAAAATAGGTCACATTTAACAACGCTTTACGCGGAGTTCAACTGTTCCACCTGGTCTGCGGATAAGTGCCCATAACACCCAGAAGGATGATGTTATTCTTCCAGAAACGCAAAACCGCTCATCTGAGCGGTTCTTCTTTGTTATCCCCAGTCTAGGTGGGGTAATGACCGGTTTTGCGTTATTGGTGGGCCTGTTGGTGCGAGACTTGGAAATGGATCATGTATGGGGACACGAAGACGGACGCCGGCCCGCGCGATTCTGCTGGGAGTATACCGTCCTTTTCCAATGTCGTATAGGGATGACGATGACCAGCGTAGTCGGTTCTGCTGTGAACACGTCTTCTACGATATGCCATCCGAAACATCTCGCTCTCGGAAGCCAATAGCCGTGATCACACCATCCACATCACGACAGGGTCTTCACCACGGCCAACATGATCGACAAAGCATCGGCGTACTTCTCGAGCAGCGTGTTCCAGGCGTGGAAGTGGTCGTCGATCGGATAACCGATGCCCAGGCGGCGACACGCTTCCATCGCACGGTTGGCGTTGTCGCGATGGCGCGGAAACATGTTGCTCACGCTCCGAATGTCGCGCAGCACTTGGATGGCAGCGGAAACATCGAGGCCGGGCGCCACTGTCGCGAAGAACGCGGCCAACGCGTTGATCGAGCCCGGGTCGGCAGGGGCGGACTTCCCTCGTAGGAACGCGTCGTCGAGCGCGTCCACGAGCGCCCCGAGGGCTATGACACGATAACGGAATTCGACTTCATCACCGCAGTCCAGAAACAGATGCCGGATGGCACGCTCTTCGTGCAGGATGAAGACCTTCTGGCCGAATTTGTCGTGAAGCAGGGCATTGAGGGAGTCACGCGTGTCCACGATGTGTTCCGCGTGGGGGTGGCGAGAAACCACCGCCGAGGCCAGATCACTTGCCGGCACACCTCCGAGTGCGCGCAGAACCCACCGCGGTGCCGTCATCCGACCGGCACCCAGCGCGAGAAGCCGACGTCGAACGGCCCCAGCTTCAGTCCTTCCTCGACCGCCGGCCGCTCGATCCCGAGTGCGTTGTACGTGGTGAGCTGCAGTTCCTCGTTTCCCGTGATCGCGCCATCGCGGATCCGACTCGCGAGGTACTGCGCAGCCAACGTGACGAGCGCCGTCTTGATGTCGGTCGGCTGTTCGATTTGCCATGTCGCGAGCAGAGAGCCCGAAGCACCCACGCGTACCACCCCTCGGACGGGTGCCAGCCGAGGCCCGGCGACAGACTGGACAGTGAACTGAGCGGATATGTCTCGCCCGTCCCGCGACGCCGGTAAGAGCTGGGCGTTCGCGAGCATCAACCGCACCCTGAACTTCACTTCCTGTCGATACGTCATCTCTCAGTCCGCGTCATTCCAGAGCACTCCTCTGATGGACCACCATGTCAAGGCCCCATCAGCGGCCAGGGCTTGCCACAAGCCAGATCAGGGTGACGGGGCTCGTCGATCGGCCTGCCATGCTCCAGCCGCCATTCCTCGATTTGAGCGAGAAGCATTACGGCGGACTTCCGTCGCTTCTCGTCTTCAACCATCCTGAAGAGTTGCGTACGCAGTGCGTTCGATGTGCGCGCGTGTTCCGTGAAAGTATTGGGGCTCTGCCTGTAGGGTCTTCGCTCGATAAATCCGCCTTCGAGTTGGTCGCGAATTCCTTGAGGAACCGCCGAAGGCTTGGCGTCATCGATCAGGTTCAGGCTTGCGGCAAGGGCCTCAGGCGTTTCGATGCGGCTCATGACTTTCGAGAGGATGTCCCGATTGAGTTCCGGGAGGTCGCGTGCGCACAAGGCTCGTAACCGCGCGTTCACTTCCGGCTCGCGCCGGGCCAAGTCCGTGAGTGACGTCACCAGCGAGTCTTCTCGATGAGGACTGCGCGTTGGCGCGATGCCGCGTATGTTGGGATCCACAAAGCCGAGCAGCAGTTCGCGTGAGCGCGGTGTATCAAGCGCCGCAATGGCGTTGATGACATCATCCCCGCATTGCTCGAACGTCTGCGCATCGGCGGCCAGTTCCTGCAGGACGTCGAGGGCCGCATCCAAGCGGCTCTCGCCGAGAGCGATGATGAGCCCGCGCAGTTCGTATCCCCAGAACTGCCGTTTGGCGAGCACATCACGCATCTTCACGATTCCGGCTGCAGGGTTGTCGACGAATGGGCAGAGCACGAGGAGGCGGAGCAAGAGGTGCTTATCTGAATCCTGCATCCATTGCTCTGTCCGCTCGAGGATGTCATCGACTAGGGTGAATACGCTGGTCGCGGGCAAGACGACCCCCGCCATCAACAAACGCTCGGCGGCCTCGAGAAGGGTGTAGTGGTCTCCTTGGGCGGGTAGGGCGATCACCTCGAGCACCAGTGTCGCCGAACCGTGGCCGTCAATCGCGGCAAGCTCTCTTGAGATCACTCTCACGCGACCAGCGTGACTCCGGCCTTGAGTGTGTGTTCGGAGGCGCTCAATTTCAGCACGTAGGGCAGTGGCGAATCGTGTGCATGTATGGGCGTCCCCCGTCTGGGAAGTACGACCGTCGCGCGCTGCCCACATCACGTCGTAGTGAAGTGTCCTCTCGAAGGGCTTTGGAACGAAGGCTTGCGCCATCGCGGCCGCCGCATCGGCGACGTATTCCGGTTCGGGAAGTAAGTCAATGAGCAGTTGCTCAACACCGGCTCCGCCGAGGTGCAGGGCAGTAGCGATGTGCCAGCGGGCGTAGCTCATGATCCCACCATTGCCGAGAGGGCCGCGGTCACCTGCTGCGTACGCGGCTCGACCGCGGCGCGATCTTTCGATGTCCGCGCGGATGAGTGTCACCAAATCCGCCAGATCTGAGGGACTTCCGACCTGTGCTATCGATGAGGCCAGGTTGGCTTTCTCCTTGCCGTCGAAGTCATTCTGGCGGAGCACTAGATCAACGCTGCCCCTCAGGTATGCGCGAAGGCGTTCCGCCAGATCCTGATCCACCAGTTGCAGTGGTTCCATGTCCGTCCTGGCGACTCTGCTGAGAAGTTCCGTTGCGACTCTGATGTCGAGGGGGTCGCCGCTGGTGACTGAGGAGAGGATGCCGGTCACTGCGACGTTGTCGGGAAGGCCGCGAAAGACAGCCTCCAGTTGGTTGATCACATGCCACTCGAATTCGTGCCCTTCGTCGGGGCCGCCTTCAATCTTGCTCTGTAGCTCGCGCAGCCTCGCAAACACTCGCGCCGCCAGCTTCTCCTCCCCGCGGGCGGCGATCACTTTCACCATGCCCCCGACGTGTGCGTTCTTGAAGTCCTCGGTTTCCAGCCGCTTGAGGTATTTCTCGACGAGGCCCTCGGGTATAGCCGTCGCGAATCGCAGCCAGTAGTCAGGCCCCGCGCCTTCGGCTATTTGGATCGCGACCCACTCGCTTACCCATTCCGGATCGGCCTTGCACAGGTACGTCAGCGCCGGTTCGATGTAGTGGACACCCTGATTCAGCGCGTCTCGGCCGGGCAGCGCGGCCATCGCATCCTTGACGACGCCATCCATACCAGTCTCGCCGACGCCGATTAGGTTGAGCGCGGCGAGGAGGCGCGCGGGTTGGTCCGAGGCAGTCTCGACGAACTTGCGCAGTGCGTCGACGGTTCTCGGCCTGAGTGCCGCGGGCATGCGGCCGGCGTACTTGCGCGCAACATCCTCAAACGTCTGCGCATCCATCGATTCGAGGACGCGGGTCAGTTCCTCGTCAGATCTGGTCCACATGAGCCCAAAGACCGCCGCCTGCTTCACCGCAATGCTGTCATCCTCAGCAGCGAAGGCTGCAACCTCGCCATTGACTTGATGATGAAGCAATTGAGAGACGAACTCCGCCCGCGACCCGTCGCTCCAACCGCGCACCTCCTCACGCCAATTCGCTCCAAGCGACGATACCTGGATGTCCGGCCAGAGCCGGTACATGTAGAGCTGCGTTTGCTGATCTCGTCCAGACAACAGCGGCATGATCAAGTCGCAAAAGTCGTCCGCGCCTGTGGCGAGCATGGCGGCGAGGGCATAGTGCCGAAGGATGCCGTTGTATAAGGGGTAAATGGCACGGAGGCGTCCGCTGACAGCCGTGCGAACTTCTTTCCATACCGCCGGGCCACAAAGATGCGCAAGCTCCCCGGCGAATACGGGGTCGACGGAGAGCGCCATCTCCACCAGCTTCCTGCCGGCGCGGGTGTTCCTGTCGATTTCAGCATCGCCGGGGGGTTTGGCAAGAGTCTCGGCGATCATGCGCAGCGGCTCAGCCCATGCCAGATTGTTCACGCAGTCGGCCGTGAAGCGTCCGGTCGCGTCGGGGTCGTCGTCCCGCAGACTGAGGAGCCGCGCGCGGACGTCAACCGCAGCGTAGTACTCCTGAAGCTGCTGATGCTCGAATTGAAACGCCGTCTGAGGGTAGTCAACACGCTCGAGAACATGGTGTGCCGTGAGCGTCGCGAGGACGATAGGCGCTCCCACCGGTTCGATCTGCCCACGGTCCGCAAGGTCTCGTGCGGCGGCGGCAACCACAGAACGGGCATCCTCCTCGGGCAATGCCACCGCACCGCGGCGGGTCATCTCAGTTGCCAGGGCCTTCAGATAGTCCGTTTGCAGGCCGTAAATCGGCTCAGCTTGCAGAGCGTTGCCGTGTTCATCTCGTTGTTCTTGCAGGCGGAGAACCTCGGCGAGGACGCCCATCTTCGTGGAGGGAATTGCGGCGCCCGCTTCAAACAGCGAAGCAACTTCCGAGAGAATGAACGGCGTGCGGGTCAGGTCGTCGAGGGCCGGGTCGGCCTCGATACGGGTGCTGAGCTCGGCGCTTCTTGCGCCAAGGCGGGCTGCCAAGTAGCCGGCTCGCTGCGCGCGTCGAAGGCGCATCAACCGCAGGCGCAATGCACCGGGCAGCGGCGGCGTCAAGTGGTGTGTGCGGGTTGCGACGATGATGCCCGCGCTCGGAAAGTCCCGTTCGAGTTCCCTGAGCGCGTCGTTCGCCTGAGCGGAATTCGACTCTGCAACTTCATTCCAGCCGTTCAACAATAACAGGAAGGGTTCGGTCTTCTGCACGCGCGCGAGGTCGGCAGTGCTGAGCCGTTCGGCCTGGAATGCGGGCATGTCGGCAATGAATTGCAAAATACCCCGGCGCGATGACGTCCAGGCTGGAAGATCGACAATGAACGGTACACCGGTGGTGGGCGCGCGTTGCGCGAGCTGTATCAGGGTCGTGGTTTTCCCGCGGCCGGCGGGACCTTCGAGAACGACGCGGCGGCTCTGAGCCAATGCCTGTTCGATTTGCTCAAGCGATAGGACGTCGGCAGACTCCGCTCCATTCGAGTCGATCCGCACTGCCGCAAGATCGATGAGCGGATGCCCCTTCGTCTTGCCGGCCCAAGCCTGCGTGACGGTATCCGACGCGCGCCTTGTCTTAGCAATCAGGTCGGCGACTTGCGGCTCGGCATCGGCAGCGAGGTGAAGGGAGCTGGCACAGAGGGCGGAGTTCTCGGGCACCGTCATCAGCGCGATGATCTCCTCGCGCGAGATGATGCAAAGCTCGATGCCGTGGTCCTTCTGAATCGCCGCTTGCCACTGCTTCTGGAGCGGGTTGCTCACTTTGGCCGGCGTTACGAAAAGGAGCATCCTTAGATCGGGAAAGTTCTTCTTGGCGTTCTTGGTGTCGTCAGAAATCTTCTTCAGCTTTGAAGTGATGGAAGAGGCGAGTCCCTTGCCGATTCGCTCTGCCGTCTGGGTCGCGGGGGCATAGGCGTCGAGTCCGAGGTCCTTCTTGCGTTCGCACGCGACGAGTTCCCGCCAGCGCATCTTGCCGAGGGCTACCGCCAGCCCTTGGAAACGCATCCCCTCCTCTTGAGAGATGAGCTCATCGAGGGCTCTCTCTATATCGGTTCTCAGGATGGCCATTCAGATCCTGCGCCGTGGGTGACCGTGGGGCTCGCAACAGCTGCCCGGTCGACTTAGTCGCCCGCCGTCCCTGATGCCCATGTCCTCCCTCTCTCGGGCACGAGTCGAGCTTGGACCTAGACCGCCATGTCGGAGTGGTGTGTGGAACACTCCAAGTCTTCTTGGCCACGGCTGTCGTCCCATGGCCACCAGGTATCTGCCACCGAGGACGGAAGATACACGATGACGTGCTATGTTGCCCATGCTGATGGGCAGCTGAGCGGGCCGAGTTTCGCTTTGCGACCTAATCATCCCCCACGCGCCGAGCGGGGCCCCTCAGTTGCTCATGCAACTACTCCTGGAGAGAGCCTCATGGCATTGAACCTCGGGCAACAAAATCGGCTCATCCAGTTGAAGCGGAAGCGCGGCGAACGGCTCCCAGCCTGGTATCAGCAGGAGATGTCGGAGCTCATTGCCAAGCTCATGGAGGCCGTCGCTGCGGGCAAGCCCTCACCCTTTGCCGGCATGATCCGGCGCGTCCGGAATGGATGCGCAGACACGGAGCGAGCGGCCATCGTGCTCGGGTGCCAGGGCTGGACGATCCCGATGTGGGCGACGCACGGCCAGATCAAAGCGTTGTCCGCCGTGCAAGGCGACCGCGCTCTCGATCGCGCGATGGCGCGGCGCTATGCTCGCCATCCCCAGCTACTGGAGCGTATTCACGGCGAGACCGCGGCCGCGTACGTCATCCGCAAGTGGCGCCCGCTCTTCCGACAAGCAGCGTTCTTATCGGGGCAGAAGCAGTATCTTGTGGTCGTGCCCTCACTGTTGCTGATCTTTGAGGGGCTCAGCACCTTGCTGCCCACCATGCCGTCGACGTCGTCGAGCCCGAAACCGGCCTTCAGGGAACTACCGGCCGACGCCAGGGGCATCATCCGGGCTGAGTGGGTTTCCGTGAGTACGTTTTGCATGAAGGTCTTTGGGCGCGCTCCCTTCGACGAAGCCTATCCAGCGGTGCTCAATCGGCACTGGGTCCTTCATGGCCGCGCCGCGCCACGATGGGGTGCGGTTGACTCGCTGCGCCTGTTTCAAGCGATCCACACCTTTACCTGCCTGCTGCAGCACTTCGTGCGCGAGCCCGAGAAAGCCCTAGTTTCTAACAGAACTTAGATCAACTTAGACCAGCCCTTCGACCTTGAATGAGCCGTTGCGGTCCGAGGTTGTCAGCAGCGTCCGGCAGGAGCGTCGGGTTGGGCGTGGCGCTCCCGAGCGTCAGTTCGTAGACGAAGTAATGCTCGTCGATTTCCTCGGGCAGGTGCTCGAGCCGGATCGTACCGCTGGAGATGAGCAGCGCGACGCGGCGGCGATCGGCGCCCGCGCGGCGCAGATGCGTGCGATACGTCACGGTCGCGGGTCCTTCGAGCCAACTCCAGCTCTTCGTGTCGCGGTGGAACTGGTAGAAATCCACCCGGAGCTTGTCGCTCAGCCGCGACCCGAGATAGGCGAGGATCGGAATCGGCCCAATGGCGAAGACGGATACGTGCCGCGCCGGCTGGCCTTCTAGGTGTTCCTGGTCGAGCGGGCGCAACACCTGGGCGATGTGACGCGTCGCGAGTTCAAGGAACCTGGGATCGCGATCGTCAAATTGGGACAGGTTGATGGGGAAGCCGTTCCGATCCTCCGGGTAGAAGCGTGCCACCGCGGCGAAGACATCCGGCGGCGGGATGGCCACTCGGGGGCGCATTCCGCCGGCTCTTCACGGATTCCACCCACTTGCTATACTAACTACCTAACCTCGCTTTGCATGTCGTCCCATTATCATCTCATCAGGATCATTGTGGTCGTTAGCCTTGCAGCCGCAGCGGGTCTTGCTGCAGTTCCTGTGATTTCTCAGCGCAGCATTCACTTCGTGCTCAACAAACATACGGTCACAGCCGGGCACACGTTCACGGTCGCGAGCAACTTTCACAACATTTGGCTCAACTATATTCGGCCTGGTGGCCAGGCACGCATTGTTGATGAGAAGGGGGTCAATTGGCTGGTTTCATCGGCCGCGGGGGCAAAGGGAGGCATGGTTGACGTAACGCGAGGAGATGACGTGGTCGCGCAGGCGTGCCTAAATGCGACCGGAATCCCTACGCGCGCACCCCTCTGGTCGACGGAGAAGCAATCATATCTGGTTCTGCCGGGGACACCCCCAGGAAAGTACGCCGTGCAGATTCCGGCTAACCGTTTCTGCGGCGAGGATGCGACCAACGCGGCCGACACCCTCTACATCACGGTCAAACGATGACGAGCCGCTCAGTCGAGCAAGATGACTCGCCGGTAGAGCGTGCCCGCGTCGAGACGTACCCGGACAAAGTAAATTCCTGACAGAACACGGTGGCCAGTGTTGTCGCGACCGTCCCAATCAAATGCCTGGGCAAGGCGGTGGCCACGCCCCAGGGTCCGAACTACACGTCCATTGAGGTCGTAAACGTCCGCTGCCACCGGCACTTGAGAAGTGGCAAGTGCGAGGTGAATCATCCCGCGCGAGGGATTCGGCCAAGCACGAAGCGACTGCTGCACGGCGGAGTGGATCCCTGCGGGTACCCCAGTAACCAATGGCGTCTCTTGGCTCTCCGGTCCCTCAGCGCCGCTAGAGTCAATCGCCGTGACTAGGAAGGCGACTGTCGTCGCCGTATCGTCATCCGCGTAGGTGTAGAAAGTGTCTGGGATCGATTGTGCCACCAGCATTCCGAGGTCCAAGCCTAGAATGGCCCCACCGCCACGACGCACATAGACGTTGTAGCCAGTGGAGGCCGGCACGGTGCCCCACGTGGCCGTTGCGTAAAGCCGGCCGGTGTTGATCACCCGATCGACGCCGTGGATGACCGGCAGCGGGTAGCACACCGGGCTGGATACATCCTGGATGTTAAACTTAGCGAAGGCGCTCATGAGCTCGGGCTCGTACGTGCTTCCCCAGGCCGTGTAGTTCCGCAACTGATGGTAGAACTCGAGGAACGTCCGGTTCGTCGGCTCCGTGATGCGGGCAGCGAAGGGCGCGATCGCGCCCCATATCCAACGATCGATCTCAGCAGATGCTCGACCGCGGCCGATTAGTCTCTTGCGTAAGTCCCACAGTGTGCATCCGAAGACTCGCGTATTGAACCCGCGAGCGTCCGCCCCTGAGCAGGTCTGAAATTGAGGGAGATTGTTGGGAGGATCGAGGTCGCGCCTCACACTCGGGAATGTGCCAGTGATGATGTCAGGTGTGTAGATCTTTGACTGGTTGGCGAAGGACGTTGCGAAGTAGTCGGCGAAGCCCTCGTCAATGGCCCCGTCTTGGCCACGGAGGTTGTTGCCGACGAGCTGTTCGATCATGCGATGTGCAAACTCGTGATAAATCACACTGGGGTAATAGGCGTATCCGGTGCGGAAGTGAATTTCCTTCTTGCACGGGCTGGCGTATCCCCCACCCTGACTCTTGACGCCCTTGGTCCCGTCGCCCACGACCACTTTCCAATGATCGTTGGGGGCGAGCCCGATTATGTCGGTCCAATAATCTCGGCCCACCTTCTCAGCGAAGTAGAACGCGTGTACCGCCTCACTGACGTCGGGGTTTGAGAGCGGCCATTCAAGATCGATGGGTGGAGTCGCTCCTGGGGCCGCCTCATCGAAGTCAGCAGCGCTTGCAAGGCAGGCGTCACCACAGGCGTCAGAAACGGTGCCTGCGCAGCTGGTCCCTTCGTTCATCGAGCTGGAAAGCGTCGCGCGAACGATGTCCGTAGCTCTGTATTCTTCAAACCACGAGAACTCACCACTGGGCCTCGTGAAGTGCGACGGACCAGTGCGTACGATCTCCACTTGGACGTCTGGGAGGCCACGAAGCGTGGACGCCGTGTCCGGCTCGGCGTGGATCTGAGCGCTTACAGTGCCGGAGATTGGCACGTCTGAGAACTTCCATCCGGCACTGACCTTGGGACCGCCGGACTGGTCAACGCGGGCACCGGTCGGATTGTTGACGCCCAGAAAAGAACCCGCCGACGTGGTTTCGAAGAGCAGGTCGGCGCTCGATCCAAGGCTCGGTGGGTCGTACAGCCCCTGACCGATGTTTCCGAGTTGCGTGAGGGTTGCCCCTGTTGTGCCGTTCTCGTTGTCGAACGCAATGCCCGCCCAGAATTTCGAAGCCGGCATTGGGAACACACCCACTGGCAGTCCGCCGGACGCGATCGTCACACCTGGTGGAAACGGAAACGCGGGGAAAGTGAGCCCGATCGAGCCAAGATACGTCCCCGGCGCGCCGCCAGCACCATCGGCGGACCAGAAGCGAAGTCGTGCCCGACAGCTCACCGTAACCGCATTCTGGTTCGCGACCGAGAATGTGAGCTCGCTAATGCTGGCGCCGGGACTCACGCCCGTGATGTCGTCGGCCACCAACCTCGTGATGCCATTGCCGCTGACTGTTGCGGCGGGGCCCTGCAAGACCACGCCACCTGTGGGGTGGTCTAGGTTGGAATAGTACACGTCACCGGGACTGTTGATCTGAGCCGGTATGGCCGTGTTGCTGCGTGCGTGCATACCAAAGTCGAAGTGTTCTATCGCCCTGAGTTTGCCTCCCAAGTATTCTCGTGCGCCGGATCTGTCTGACACGATCGCGGCACCGCTCTCGCTGCTCGCGGTGGAGATAGGCACGCTTACGGCGGGGTCCGTGGGCGACGCAGCGTGGGGCTTGCCGGGCATCACGCCAAGGAAGGTGGACACGAAGAGCCCAAACAGCATTAGGCGTTGCAGACTCAATCGCAACATGGGCGGCCTCCTCTGGCCGGGGTTGTTGCCCGCCATCGGGTACCATTTCCCGGCGAGCGAACGATAGCGCGGTTGCAGGTCAATACAAGGAATCATTCCCTGGCTCAGGAGCTGTCGATGATCTCACGCAATACGCTCGTCTGTGATTCATGCGGCGCTTACACCACCGTTCGGACGGGTATCGGGCACGCCGACCACCAGGAACATCGCTTCCCGTGCCCGGGGTGTGGCGTCGAAGTAACGTACGCGCTCCGGCTGAATCAGAAGAACGTCACATACGAGTACCTTCCCCCAACCAACGCGCATTGGGCCGCGTCTCCTGACGGGGTAGCGTCCGTCCTGACGTTCTATCCGGGCGTTCCTGTTCCGGATCCGGGAGAACCGCTCATCAGCCCCTTCATTGCGACGTTCCACAATTATCGCGATTACCCGCGTTTCGCTGGGGACGAGGCAACACGTCAATTTATTCTCACGACCGCCTGGCCGTCGCTAGAGCGCGGCCTGGTTCACTACGACTCTGGCCGGCACGACCTGTTCAGTGCTGAAGTATCCCGGCTGGTCGCGACTGATCCACTGACGACGCAGCTTGAGCGGCGCCGGCTCCTCGCGGCGTTGTTGCATCATGCCTTCCGCCCCTTCACTGGCTCGACACCCGGGATGGCCCATCGCATTACGCAGCGGTTCGCGCTGGCCAGCGCCATCGATCCCACAGTCCTCGACATGCTCGCCGCCGCCCTGACTCGCGACGACCGTCTCCGGCGACTGTGCCTAGAGAGCAGAGGTATTCGCGACTCATTCATTGAGCTCTATCCACACTTACAGCCCCTGGTCGCGACTCGGTACTGGCACCTCTCTAAGCGAGAGCGTGCTGCAATTAGCTTGCCCGACAAGGCCTTCCTACCACTTCGCCAATTCTACGTAGATTGCTTTGAAACGACCTGCCGAATGCTTGTGCCCGCGTTAGCGATCGAGTCATTGATTGTGCACAACTCCCTGGATGTCCCCACGAAGAAAGGGGCTCGCACCGTGCGGGATCTCTACGAGATGGACAACGCTCCGAAGGTGCAACTCTTGTCTGCGTATCCCATTGGCGATTTGTTCGCCGAGCGCGTCAATGCCAGGCTTCGCAATGGCGTGGGACACAATGCGGCGCATCATGATGCGCGCACAGATCGCGTTGTCTACTACACGCGAGCCAAGGGCGCTGATCAGGAGCATCGCCTCACGTACACTGGGTTCTGCGCGGCAGTGTTGGAAGCATTTGCGGCATTCGAACTTGCCGCGATTTACTTTGACACCCTCGACATCCATCAAGTTGCGCTGAGTGCGCCATAGCGGCGCGTTCGACTGCAACAGAGGGTGGGGCCAAACTGGGGCCACTTGAGCGTCCAATCGTGGACACTTGCGTCCACTTCAGAACAGTCGGAAACGAAGAACCCCAGCCGGCATGAGCCGCTGGGATTTCCCGTAGATACTTCAGGCAGTGCGTGTTCCAGAGTTCGAAGCTCCGTGATTGGATGCTTGGTGATAGCGGCTTTCGAGACCGTTCGGCGGTGGCGTGCGCTCACTGTCCCTCAATTGTCCCCGAACTGTCCCCGTCCAGCGTCTACTCCCGTCCACTCCCGTCGTCAGACTCTTCGCGCAAGTCGTTGTCTTTGCATGTTTGGTCGACAGGTTGCGACGTTGGTTCGCGGGGCTTGCCCGCTTCGAATCCCGTTGGGGACGCCACATCTGGCGTTGTGGCGCAGCAAGTTGCGACCCCGTAAGTGCGCACTCGTGCCCGAATTGTCCCTCTTCATTTTAGCGAAAAACCCGTTGGGGGCTGCGGCAGGCGTCGCTCGTCGTCGAGATGCGTTGAGCTTTGAAGTGGGCGGCCACCTTGTCCTGAGTTGATAACACCGTGGGCGGTGGCGGCACTGCGCTCGGCGTCGAGCAGCCTGAGCTCGTTGGCTTCAACGGGGATGGCTTGTTGACCTGCTCCCCACACAACGCTGCCACCAGTTCACGACGCCAGTGCCTCCGGCCGCTTCGGCCATTAGCGATTCACAGCGCGCATCGCGCGTTCGGAATAGCGATTCCCATGCACCGCCGGTAGTGCCGCCGCAATTGCCTCGACTTCATCGGCGCTCAGCCTGACGTCGCTCGCCTCTGCGTTCTCCTCGAGACGCGCGACGCGCTTCGTGCGGCAAGTGGCGACGACGTCTTCCCCGCGCGCCACCAGCGTGATCCCGAGTTCGCGGCACGCCGGCAGGATCCCGGCCTCGATGTCCCGCGTCCACAGCGAGTACCCCGTCTGAAGCGCTACGATCGAATGGACCACGGCCGCCCGCCTCACCGAAGCGACCGGCTGTTACGGCCGACTCCTTCGTGATATGGTCCCCGCCACTTCGATGAGCACGGGGGTCACGCAAAGCAGGAGAGTAGCGTTCCAAGGTAGCGTCGGAGCCCACGCGCGCCCCGCGTGCAGCGTGATGGGCGGCGCATGTGGTGACACCGGAAAGGGCATATGCCGCAGGTTCGTCGCACTCTCGGCTGGGCCCTTCGCATCGTGGGGGGCATCCTCAGCCTTGTCTTCGTCGCCCTAGCCTTCGGCGCCATCTACCAGGCCATTGCCGGCAACGTCGATGTAACGAAGTACAAACCGCCGGGGCGTCTCGTCGATATTGGTGGCCGCCGCCTGCATCTCTACTGCACTGGCCACGGGTCGCCCACCGTGATCCTCGAGGCCGGGCTTGGCTGGGGCATGGGGACGTGGCGAAACGTGCAGCCAAGGGTGGCCGAGTTCGCGCAGGTCTGTTCGTACGATCGCGCGGGCTACGGATGGAGCGACCCGGACCCGTCGCCTCGGACGAGCAGCGAGGTTGTGAGCGACCTTCACACGCTTCTGCAGGAGGCCGGGGTCCGGCCGCCGTACGTTCTCGTGGGGCATTCCATCGGTGGTCTCTACATGCAGCTTTACGCCGCCACGTACCCCAGCGACGTCTCCGGCATGGTCCTCCTCGATTCGTTACACGAGGATCAAGGTCGCAGTCCGCCTTCGCGTCTGTTCATTGGCGTCATGAAAGCGCTGGGAGCCACGGGCGTCGCACGGCTCCTCTTTCGATACGGCGATCCCTCGATGGACGCCGTGTACTCCAGCAACAAGTCGTACGAGGCGCCGTTCGAGGAGATATCGGTCATCGCGAGGAGCGCCGACGAAGTCCGGGGGGCGCACCTCTCGCTCGGCAACAAGCCGCTCATAGTGCTGACGTCGGGACGGAGCGAGGCCGACTCATCATGGCGTCGCATGCAGCTGGAACTGCTGACCCACGCGTCCAACAGCAAACGCATCGTCGTCGAGAACAGCGGCCATCGGATTCAGAACGAACGGCCCGAAGCGGTCATCGCCGCCATTCGTGACGCCGTGGAGAAGAGCCGACAACCCTGAGACGGATATGTCGGCCGGCGGCCTCACCTCCCGCGCGCCGCGCGTGCACGGCGGACGCCACGCGTCGGCGTCAGGCCCCCGGGTCTCACTGCCCCGCGCTCCTCCCCGCCACGTTCCCGCTGCTCCATGCCCACTAAGGTTGAATCCGCTGTCCCTCAACTGTCCCCGAACTGTCCCCGAACTGTCCCCGTCGAGCGTCTACTTTCGTCGGTTCCCGTCGTCTGGCCCCTCGCGCAAGTCCTTGTCTTTCCGCGTTTGGCTGACGGTAACCGACGATGGTTTCCTTTGTTTGTTCCCTTCGAATCCCGTTTGGGACGCCAGTTGCCACGATTGCGTGGCGGGGAGTTGCGGGCGATTCGAGACACGCTTGAACCCCGTTTGTCCCTCTCTAGTCCCTCTCGACGAGGCCCATCCGATCGTCGCCACCTTGCGCGGCTCGGAGCGATCGTGCCGTGCAGTACAAAGAGGTCCGTCTATGTGTAGCGGAAATGGTGGCTGGTCCAGATCGTCGAAGGCGGAATCATCGCAGAGAACCCATGAAGCCGGGGGACGAAATCCGTCGGCCACACAAGCCATTCCTTGTCATCACGCGCGGATGACAGAGCTCTCGGACTGGTGACAGCTGTAGCCGCCGCTTCCAAGAATCGGACAACATCGATGAGAACTAGGCTGTGCTCGCGCGCGTTGCCGGCACAGAACTCACAGCGAATCGCAGCCGCCGAGGCACGCTCGTCTTCGGTGTCATGGAGAGGGATGACTCGCGTGAGGTCACACCTAAACTTCACCTCATAAACGCCCGGCGTCTGTAGGGCCGTTCGCCCTGCGGTGTTGAGCTCGAAGACGACTGCGTCCTCCTCGTAAACTCCGCACGGTTCCAGCCCATGCGCGCCGCGGCCTGCAGCATAATACCGTGCCCGATCCTCGGACTCGCTGAACGAAATGAACGTGCTCGTTGCCAGGAATCGCTTCTCACGCTCTCCCACGGGCGTCACGTGCGCACCCACAGCGCGCCACAAGCCCGCGCGTTGGACATAGTCTGGGTCGCCGCCGTGCGGCAAGCGGCTGACGATGCCGGCAACTCGATAGAGTCCGAGTGTCCCGCTGTCCGCGCCCAAGTTGCTTCCACGCCACAGAGTGTCGATGGCATCTGTACTCGGGTCCGGTGCCATGCTGCTAGCTATCCTCGCCTGCTACCGGGGCGAGAACGTAACGATTCGAGGCCAAGAGCGTCCGGATGCCTGCTACTTGGCCTGGGACCAGTAAGCCGTCGCTGACCGCGATTCCGAGAATGACCGGTGTGGTGAGCAGGAACTCGTCTCCGAGCTTCTCCAATACCTCGTGCCGGCTGGGCCCTTTCTCGTCGATCGCGATTGTCCAGTGCCGATGGACTCCGACTGCAAGGGCGGCGGATTCCCCGTCACCGAACCGGCGCCGATACTCCGCATACAGTTCGATCTCTGCCAAGTCCGACAGTTCGAGCTCGGTAAGCCTGCCCGCCTTCAGTGCGGCCGACAATCGGGCGCGACACTCTTCGGATCGCACCTCCTGAACGACGTGATTCGGAACGTGAACCGTCCAGCGCGAGGGGCTAAGCTCACGAGGTGTGTAAAAGGCTAAAGGCGACGTACCTTTCTGGTTCTACCAAGAACCCGGGCGAAAGCCCGACAGGAAGGAGACGCCGCCGTGCCGAAGAAGACACCCGC
>JACXTT010001732.1_pt1 | contig 35829 bp, 25 predicted proteins | sample 9270951 | NCBI WGS metagenome assembly JACXTT01 (sample SAMN15532306, study PRJNA645909) | rock metagenome | isolation source: weathered quartz diorite | place: Puerto Rico | collected 2017-06-21 | reverse complement strand
TGCCATGGCGCGCGACTCGATCGCCTCCACCCACCCCGTCGTGCAGCACGTCGACACGGTCGAACAGGCCAGCCAGGCCTTCGACGAAATCACCTACCAGAAAGGCGAGTCGGTCATCCGCATGCTGGAAAACCACGTCGGCGACGAAGCCTGGCGCAACGGCGTGCGCCTGTACATGCGCCGCCACGCCTACAGCAACACGGTGTCGGACGATTTGTGGAGCGCGGTCGAACAGGCCTCCGGCAAACCGGTGCGCGCCATCGCCCACGATTTCACCTTGCAGCCAGGCGTGCCCCTGATCACGGTGGCCAGCGCCGTCTGCCGCGGTTCCAGCACCAGGGTCGAGCTGGTGCAGGGCCAGTTCAGCCGCGATGAACCGAACAAGACGGCGCTGCGCTGGCGCGTGCCCGTCACCCTGCAAAGCGTCGGCACCAGCCGCACCGTGCACACGGTGGTTGAAGGGGGCAAGGCCAGCGTCGACGTGCCGGGCTGCGCGCCGGTGCTGGTCAACGCGGGCCAGAACGGCTACTACCGCACCCTGTACGCGCCCGGCCAGTTTGCGCCGCTCGCGGCCGGCTTTGCGGGCCTGGCGCCGATCGACCAGATCGGGCTGATGTCGGACAGCTGGGCGCTGGGCGTGGCGGGCCTGCAGAGCACCTCGAACTTCCTCGACCTGGCGCAAGCGGTCGCGCCCGACGCCGATCCCCAGGTGTGGGAAACCATCGCCGGCGTTTTCAACACCATCCACGGCTATTACGGCGGCGACCAGGCGCGCCAGCAGCGCTTCGATGCCTACGCCGTCTCTCGCCTGGCGCCCGTGTTCAAGCGCATCGGCTGGACCGCCGCCGCCAATGAAAACGGCACCGTGGCCAATCTGCGCGACCGCCTGCTCACCACCCTGTCGAACCTGAACGACCGCGCCACCATCGACGAAGCGCGCCGCCGCTATCAACAGGGTCTGCGCGAAGGCGAGAACTCCAGCGCCATGCCCGGCCCCCTGCGCAAGGCCATCACCGCGGTGGTCGCCCAGCACGCCGACGCCGCCACCTGGGACGCCATGCACCGCGCCGCCCAGGCTGAGAAGTCGCCCATGATCAAGGACCGCATGTACAACGAACTGGCCTCCACCGAGGATGCGCAGCTGGCCAGGCGGGCGCTCGATCTGGCCATGACGGCTGAACCAGGCGAAACCAACAGCGCCGCCATGCTCACCAACGTCGCCCAGTCGCACCCCGAACTGGCCTTCGATTTCGCCCTGGCCCACCTGGACCAGGTCAACGAAAAGGTCGACGCCTCTTCGCGCAGCCGCTACTTTCCCCGCCTGGCTTCCGGCTCCGCCGATCCCGCCACCATCGACAAGCTGGACGCCTACGCCAAGGCCCACCTGGCAGCCGGCTCGCGCCGCGACGCCGAGACGGCAGCGGCCGGCATCCGCTACCGCATCAAGGTGAAAAACGAGCGCCTGCCCGCCATCGACGCCTGGCTGGCCAGCCACGCCAAGTGAGGCGGTGATAAAGGCCATGCGCAGCACGCTGGTCCTCGCACTGGCCTGCCTGGCGTTGTCGGCGTGCGCACCGACGCGCGCGCCCGCGCCGCCGGCCGCGACTACCGCGGCGCTGGCGCCCCCGGCCGGGGTGCCAGCACTGCGGATCGATCCAGCCGACTCCGTGATCGTCGCCACGGTGCGGCGGGGCGGTGCGCTGGCCCGCCTGGGCCACGACCACGTGGTGGCCAGCCACACCATCGACGGCTGGGTCGCGCCCGCCGCCGGCCGCGCCGCCTTTCAATTTCGCCTCGATGATCTGGCGGTCGACGAAGCGCCCCTGCGCGCAGAGGCGCAGCTCGACACCCAGCCCTCGCCGGAGGCGATTGCCGGCACCCGCGTCAACGTGCTCACCCGCGTGCTCGACGCCGCGCGCTATCCGCTGGTGACGATGACGGTGCAAGGCCAGCCCCTGGCCCAGGGCATCGGCAAGGTCGTGCTGAACCTGACGGTGACCCTGCACGGCGTGAGCCGCACCATCCCCGTCGAAGCCGACCTGGCCTGGACCGCCCAGCCGCCCGCCCTCGCCGCCACCGGCGCTTTTAGCCTGCGCCAGAGCGACTTTGGCATCACCCCCATGTCCATCATGGGCGGGGCGATGCGGGTGGAGGATGCGATGGAATTACGCTACCGGATTTCGGCGCGATAGCTTCCCCTTCACGCCTGCACCACCAGCCGCCTTGCCGGCTCAGTGGGCGCCCGCGCCGCGATCCACGCGTCGACCAGGGCCTCGCTGCCGGCCCCCACGTGCAGTCCCAGCTTGGTGCGCCGCCACAGGATGTCGGCGCCGTTGGCGGCGAATTCATGGCGGATCAGGTAGTCCGCTTCGGCGGCGTACAGGCCCGGCACGATGGCGGGGCCCAGGTCGGCCAGGCTGCGGCAGCCTTGCAGCATCTGGTGGATGCGGGTGCCGTAGGCGCGGGCGTAGCGGCGCACCAGGGCGGGCGACAGGAAGGCGTAGCGGGCATTGACGCCGGCGGCCCAGCTGTCGAACTCGCGCACGGCGCGTGGACCCGGCGCGGGGCCGAACAGGTCGCCGCCGGGCAGGCAGGCATTTGCCGTCCAGGCGCCGTGACGGTTGCCAAGTGCAGGGGCGATCACGTCGACGGCCTGTTCGGCCAGGGTGCGGAAGGTGGTGATCTTGCCGCCCAGGACCGTCAGCAAAGGCGCGCCGCCCTCGTGCCCAGCACCGCCACCGGCGGGCTCCCACAGCAGTTCGAAATCGCGGCTGGCGGCCTGGGCGCTGCTGTCGGCGCTTGCGGCGAGCGGGCGCACGCCGGCGAAGGACCACACCACGTCGGCCGCTCCCACCTGGCGCCGGAAATACTGGTTGGCGAGCGCGCACAGATACGCGGTCTCTTCGGTGCTGATGGCGACATGATCGAGATCGCCCGCGAATTCCAGGTCGGTGGTGCCGATCAGGGTATAGCGCTCTTCGTAGGGCAGGGCGAACACGATGCGCCCGTCCGGGTGCTGAAAGATATAAGCGTCGGCATGGTCGAACAGGCGGGGCACGACGATGTGGCTGCCCTTGACCAGGCGGGGCGCATGCACGGCCTGGCTTGCGCTGCCCGTCAGGCGGCCGGCCCACGGCCCGGTGGCGTCCACCACGCAGCGGGCGTTGACCTGCAGGCGCGTGCCGTCGGCGTGGCGCAGCCGGGCCGACCAGTGCAGGGGATGGCGCTGCAGCTGCTCGCAGCGGGTTTGCGTGTGGATGGCGGCGCCCCGCTCGTGGGCGTCGAGCGCGCACAGGGCCACCAGCCGGGCGTCGTCGACCCAGCCGTCGGCGTATTCGAAGCCGCGCACGTAGTCGGCTTTCAAGGCTGCGCCGGCGTGGTGGCGGCGCAGGTCGACAGCGCGCGAGGCGGGCAGCGGGCCGCGCGGGGCCAGCGCGTCGTACAGCAGCAGGCCGGCGCGGATTAGCCAGGCGGGGCGCTGGCCGGCGGCGTGCGGCATCACGAAGCGCAAAGGACGCGCGATATGGGGCGCCGATTGGAGGATGCGCTGGCGCTCGCCCAGCGCCTTGTGCACCAGCGCGAATTCATACTGCTCCAGGTAGCGCAGGCCGCCGTGTACCAGCTTGCTGGAGGCGGACGAGGTGTGCGCGGCCAGGTCGTCCTTCTCGCACAGCAGCACGCGCAGGCCCCGCCCCGCCGCGTCGCGCGCGATGCCGGCGCCGTTGACGCCACCGCCGATCACCAAGAGGTCGCAATCGCGCTGCCCCGCGGCCTTCACTCCACCTTCGCCCTGCTCTGCCATCTTCGCTCCCTGCTGTCGGATCTTGCCGCACATGCCTGCGCACGTGCCTGCGCACATACCTATTGTTGCGCAAATCCGTGGCAAAACCGCCATGGTGAGGCGATTTTCCTGCTTCCGTGCCGCGCTGGCGCAAGGATGCTGCGGCAAAGTTGCAATTGTGACTTAAAATACACGCATCCGGGCGCAGCCTGCGGGACCGCTCCGTTCCGCCAGTCCGGGCGACCTTAGGAATTCATGCGCATATTGATGTTGCTGGCCCTGGCCATGCTTTTGATGGTGAGCAGCGCCGCCTCCGCCCAGGCTGCCGCGGTGGCCCCGCCTGCGGCCGTCGCGCTGGGCGCGGACGGCAGCTTCGACCTGGGTCCCCAGGCCGTGCTGCTGCGCGACGACGGCGGCGCCTTTCCCGACGGCGGCGGCGAGCGCGCCATCGGGGCCTGGATGGCTTCTCACACCCGCGCCGCCACCGTCGCATCCGGCGGCGGCGCCTACTGGCTGGTGGCCACGGTGCGCAACGACACCGCGCTGTACCAGTGGGTGCTCTACCCGAACAACACCCTGCTGGAACGCTTTGAATCGCGGCTCTATCGGCTCGATGAAGAGGACGAAGAAGACCCGGTGGCGCTGGCCGTGACCGGCTACCGCGCCAATCACGACTACATGCTCCATTACGGCAGCGATCTGCGCTTGCAGCCGCAGCGCAGCTACCGCCTGGTGATGCGCTTTCGCAGTCCCTATTATGTGAGGACGCCGATCGTGGCGCTGCGCCCGCAGGCGGCGTTCCGGCTGATGGTGGCGCGCGAAAACGTGGTGATCCTGGGCGCGCTGGGCGCCCTTGGCGCGCTGGCCCTCTACAATTTTTTCATCTATTCGTTCACCCGCCGCAGCGCCTATCTGTACTACTCGCTGTTCGTCATCAGCACTGCCCTGGCCTGGGCCATGCCGTTCAATGTGTTCGTCGACCTGTTCGGCTGGTACCTGGAGCCGGTCCACTACGTGCCCTTCTTCCTGCTGCCGGTGTTTTCCACCCTGTTCTACCTGCGCTTCCTGGAATTGAAAACGCGAGCGCCCGTGCTTGCCAAAATCAGCCGCATCAACATCGTGCTGCCCCTGCTGCTGCTGCCCTCCAGCTTCCTGGCGATCGGCGTGGCCCACAAGCTGGCCACGCTGGTGATCTCGTTTTATATGGTGCTGGCCCTGATCAGCGGCATCGTGGCGTGGCGGCGCGGCTTCCAGCCGGCGCGCTACTTCGTGCTGGCGTATATCGCCGTGCTGGCGCCGGCCCTGATGGTGCTGCCGGCGAATATGGGCCTGCTGCCGCCGATCGACGCCAACGTGCCCTTGTTGGTGCTGGTGGGGGGCACGGTGGACGCGCTGATGCTGGCCTTCGCCCTGGCCGACCAGATCCGCCTGCTGGGCGACCGCATGGAGCAGCAGGTGGCCACCCGCACCGACGACCTGGTGCGCGCCAACACGGCGCTGACGGCGGCCAAGGAGCACGCCGAAGTGGTCAGCCGCCACCGCATCGACTTCCTGTCGGCCATGAGCCACGACATCCGCACGCCCATGGCCGGCATCATCGGCATGCTCAAACTGGGCCTGCGCGATCCGGCCGTGCAGGGCCGCACTGAGGAATACCTGCGCATCGGCCTGCGCAACGGCGAGTCGCTGCTGGTGATCCTCAACGACATTCTCGACTACTCGAAAATCGACGCCGGTAAGCTCACCCTGGAAACCACCAGCTTCGACCTGGGCCGCCTGATCGCCGACGCCATCGCCATCCTGCAGGGTCAGGCCGAAGCGAAAGGCCTGCAGCTGCGGGCGGCGTTCGAAGACGATCTGCCCCGCTACGTGATCGGCGACCCCACCCGGATCCGCCAGATCCTCGTCAACCTGCTGGGCAACGCCATCAAGTTCACCGAGAGCGGCGAAGTGCTGCTGTCGGTGCGCGCCAGCCCCCACCAGCAGCAGGAGCGCCGCATCTTTGTCTTTTCGGTGCACGACACCGGTCCGGGCATTGAAGAAGAAGTGCAGCGGCGCCTATTCCAGAAATTCGAGCAGGGCGACTACTCCACCACCCGCCGCTATGGGGGCACGGGCCTGGGCCTGGCCATCTGCAAGGAGCTCGCTGGCCTGATGGGCGGCACCATCGGCGTGGCCAGCACGCCGGGCTTCGGCGCCCGCTTCGACGTGGCCATTCCCCTCGCCCTGGTCGACGGCAGCGCCGCGCTGGTCGACTCGCAGGCCGCCAGCGGGGCCGCGCCGGGCGCGCACCGGCGCCGCCTGCGCATCCTGTGCGCCGAGGACGTGCGCACCAACCAGATCATCATCAAGGCCCTGCTCGACGCCATGGGCCACCAGGTCGTCATCGTCGACGACGGCGCCAAGGCCCTGCAGGCGCTGGCCGTGGACGGCAGCCAGGGCGACTTCGACATGGTGCTGATGGACGGCCGCATGCCGGTGCTGGACGGCCTGCAGGCGACCCGCCAGATCCGCGCAGGCGAACGTATCCGCAATCCCCGCATCCCCATCATTGCGCTGACCGCCAACGCCAGCCAGCTCGATTGCGAACGCTATCTGGCGGCCGGCATGGACGGTTTCCTGTCCAAGCCGGTCGACGACGCCGCCCTGTTTGCGGTGATCGCCGATACCATCGCCCGGCTCGACGGCGGGCAGGCCGAGGGGGCGATCAGGGCGCCGGCGCTTGCCTCCGCCGCCGATGCCCAAGAAGACGCGCCTGTGCGTTTGAAGCCCGTGCCGGGACTCTCACCGGCCCAGATGAGCCGCATCGCCGCGGCGTTTCTGGTGGAGGCGCCGCGCCGCGCGCTCGACGCCCGCGAAGCGCTGGAACAGGGGCGGCTGCCGGCCGCGGCGGACGCCTTCCACGCCCTCAAGGGCAGCGCCGGCTATCTCAGTTCGCCCCGTCTGCAAGAGCTGGCGGCCAGCCTGGAGGCGCGCGCGGGCGCGGGGCGGCTGCGCAGCGACGACGCCGAACTGGCCCAGCTGGCGCAGGTGCTGGAGCAGGCACTGGAGGGCGTGCGGGGCGCCATGGAGACGCAGCCGATCTTGTAGAATCGGACATCGCCACTCGATCCGCACTGCCGGACGCTCGCATGCAGCTCGACCTTCTCAACAAACCGGATGGGCGCACCGCCATCCTGCTGCCTTCGGGCTTCGTGCTGGACCTGCTGGCGCCCGACGCCAGCGGCCTGCCCATCACCGACATCGCCCTGTGTCTGGCGTCCCAGCCCCGCTGGGGCGGCGCGGCGCGGCCCTGGTATTCGGTGGCGGAGCATTGCGTGATGGTGTCGCGCCTGGTGCCGCCCGAACTGGCCTACGGCGCGCTGATGCACGATTGCGAAGAGTTCCTGGGCGACTGGCCTTCTCCCGTCAAGGTGATGCTGGACCGCGACTATGTCAAGGGCCGCATCGCGCCGGTCAAGGATGCCTTGCGCCTGCGCTTCGGCTTCCAGGACGAATTGCCCGCCATCAAGCACGCCGACCTGGTTTCCATGGCCACGGAATTGCGCGATCTGCTGCCGGCCAGCTGGATCGAATGGGGCCACCTGCCGCCGCCCCACCCCGCTCCCATCGTGCCGGTCGGACCGGACCGGGCCTACGATCTGTTTTTGCAGCGCTTCGAGGAAGTCAAACACCTGGCGGTCGCGGCGCCGCCCGCCAAAAAGCGGCGGCGGCCGGCGCCGGCCGTTTCAGGCGCGCACAAGTGATTCCTTGATTTAGAACAATACGGGCCAGCTCATCGATGCTAAGTCACGGATTTCATGCGCATTTTTCCGATATCCACATCTTCTGTGGATAACATTGTGGACAAGGGCCTCTTGACAAGCCAAAACGCCCGTATCTGCGGCGCGCAGCTTAAAATGCCCATTCCGCAGGCAAAAAATTTATCTCGACAAATCAAGCACTTGCGATACAGCGACAGGGGTGGCGAGTGTGGCTATGAGGCAAATTCCTACAAGATGAGCTTGCGGGGGATAAGTCAGCCGGGCGCGGCTGTTTGAAGCGTGTCACGCAGTCTGAATTACTTTGACAAAGGGGCGGCCCTGCCTTAGTGTTGGGCCATGCGCCATCCCCAAGCCAACGACGATGAACCGGGCCTGTTTCTCGATGACGAGGAGCATGGCGGGCCCGTGCCCGGCACTGCAAGCGAGTTGTCCGCCGAGCCTGGCGCCAACGGCGCGCTCGACCAGTTGCCGCCCTGGCGCATCCTGATTGTCGACGACGACGTCGACGTCCACGTGGTCACCAAATTCGCCCTGAGCACCGCCCGCTTCCAGGGCCGCCGCCTGTCGTTCCTGCACGCCTATTCCGCCGCGGAAGCGCTGGCCAAGCTGCGCAGCACGGACGAGCGGGGCGAGAGGGGCGACATTGCCCTGATCCTGCTCGACGTCATGATGGAAACGACGGACGCCGGCCTGCAGCTGGCGCGCCAGATCCGCGAGGAAGGCAACGACCTGGTGCGCATCGTGCTCCGCACCGGGCAGCCGGGCCAGGCCGTCGAGCACAGCATCATCGTCGATTACGACATCAACGATTTCTGGAGCAAGGCCGATCTCACCACGCGCAAACTGTTCACCACCGTGATCGCCGCCCTGCGCGCCTACGCCACCCTGGCCCGCGCCGCCGCCGCGCGCGACCAGGCGCTGGCGCGACTGGCGACCGCCGAAAAACAATTGCAGGCCGCCAGGATGGTCACGGCGGTGCTGCGCCTCGATGGCGACGGCCGCCTGGCCGAGGTCAACGAGGCGGGCGCGGCGCTGGCCATCGAGCGCGGTCGCGCCCTGCTCGATCGCGCGGCGCTCGATGCGATCGAACGCGATGGCGTCTGGGCCGGGACTGTCGAGTTGCCCGGCGGCGCCCCATCGCTTCGCTGCGCAGTCACCCGGCACGCCGACGGCGGTTTTACGATGTTCGCCAGCCCGCTCGCCTGAACCGATTACAGCCAGGCCTTGCGCGCCCGTTCGCGCACCAGTACCTTGACGCTTTCCGGCATGGGGCTGCGGCTGTGGCGGGTGTTGGCGTCGACCCAGACGCACTCTTCAAAATGCTTGAGCATGGCGGGCGCCAGGAAACGGCTGCGCGCGGCGTAGACGTGGCGGTCGCCCATCTGCGCCTGCTGCTTGATGAAGAAGCGGTTGGGCACCACCAGCTGCAACTGTTCCTTGGCGCGCGTCATCGCCACATACAAGAGGCGACGCTCTTCCTCGATGTCGGCGGCGTTGCCGGTCGCCATATCGGAGGGAATGCAGCCATCCACCACATTGAGCACATGCACGGATTTCCATTCCTGGCCCTTGGCCGAATGGATGGTCGACAGGATCAGATAATCTTCATCGAGCAAGGGCGGACCGGCGCGGTCGCTGGTCGCTTCCGGCGGATCGAGCGTGATTTCGGCGAGGAATTCTGCGCGGCTGCCGTAGCCGCCGGCCAGGCGCGCCAATTGCTCGATGTCGGCCGCGCGCACTTCGGCGTCGTCGTGCAGGCGCTCCAGTTGGGGCGCATACCACTGCTTGACCAGTTCCAGGTCGGCCGGCCAGCGCAGGCCCGGGCTGCTTAAGGTGCGCAGCAGCGCCGTGAACGGTTGCCAGTCGCCCTGGCAGCGGGCCGGCACGGCGAACTGTTCCAGCGCCGCCTGCGGTTCGGCCGACTCGGCCACGGCATCGAGCAGGCGGCCGGCGATGGCGGGACCGATGCCCGGAATCAGTTGGAGTACGCGAAAGCCAGCCATCCGTCCCGCGGGATTTTGCACGAAGCGCAGCACCGCCAGCACGTCCTTGATGTGGGACGCTTCCAAAAATTTCAGGCCGCCGAATTTAACGAAGGGAATATTTCTGCGCATCAGCTCCAGCTCGAGCGGCGCGCTGTGGCTGGCCGCGCGGAACAGCACCGCCTGGTCGATCAGGGCCATGCCCCCTTCCCGGTGTTCCAGGATGCGGTTGCAGACCCACCGCGCCTGCTCCGCTTCGTCGGGGATCACTACCAGCTGGGGCAGGATGGTGGACACCTTGTCGGTCCACAAGGTCTTGGCGTGACGCTCCAGCGCGGCGGCGATGACGGCGTTGGAAGCGTCGAGGATCGGCTGGGTGGAGCGGTAGTTGCGCTCCAGGGTGACCAGCGCCGCCGGCTGGGAAAACTGGCGGGGAAAATCGAGGATGTTGCGCACCGTCGCGCCCCTGAACGAATAAATCGACTGGGCGTCGTCCCCGACCACGAACACGCCCCGCCCGTCCGGCTTCATGCCCGTCAGGATGGATGCCTGCAAGCGGTTGGTGTCCTGGTATTCGTCGACCAGCACGTGGTCGAACAGGGCGCCAAGCGCCGGCCCCAAGGCCGGGTCGGCTGCCATGTCGGCCCAGAACAGCAGCAGGTCGTCGTAATCGAGCACGTTCTGCTCCTGCTTGGCGTCGACGTAGGCGCCGAACAGACGTTTGAGTTCGCCCTCCCACTCCTTGCACCACGGGAAGGTCGATTGCAGCACGTCGGCCAGCGGCTCGCCGCTGTTGACCACCCGCGAATAGATCGACAGGCAGGTGCCTTTCAAGGGAAAGCGCTTAGCGCTGGCGGTCAGGCCGATATCGTGGCGCACCATTCCCATCAGGTCTTCCGAATCGCCGCGGTCGTGGATGGTGAAAGATTCGTCCAGGCCCACGCTGCCCGCATACTGGCGCAGCAGGCGCGCGCCGATGGCGTGGAAGGTGCCGGCCCAGGGCAGGCTGGTGGGCGCGGCGCCCCGCAGTTGCATCACCTTGGCCAGCACGGCGCCGGCGCGCTGGCTCATGTCGGTGGCGGCGCGGCGGGAAAAGGTCAGCAGCAAGATGCGCTGGGGATCGGCGCCGCCCTGGATCAGGCGGGCGACCCGGTGCGCCAGGGTGTTGGTCTTGCCCGAACCGGCGCCGGCAATGACCAATAATGGTGCGCCGATGCCACCCGGGTCGGCATCGAAGCCGTGCTCGACGGCGGCGCGCTGCTCCGGATTGAGCCTGGCGTAGGGATCGGGCGGGGCGCTGTCGACAAGTTCTTCGACCGGCGTTTCAACTGCATTGGACATTACGCAAACTGGGCTGTAGAATTGCCATGACTGTACATTTATCCAGTAGTGCGGTGCAAGCATTATTCGATCAATTCGCGCCCGCCGCGCTGGCCGCGGCTGCACCTCAAAGCCGCACGGCCGTGCTAAGTGGCCGTTTCTAAAGGCTATTTTCAGATATCCACAATCATTGTGGACAACTGTGTGGATAAGCCCCTCTTGACACGCCGCAGGCCTTGTCCGACAAGGCTTTCAACAAAATGCCCGTTCAGAAGGCAGGATTTCTGCCCTTTAAAATCAATGACTTAGAAAGTCAACTCTGAGCGTCGTCAAAATTTGTCGAAAAATTTGTGCGGCAGGGAAAATATCGACAACTGTGGATGACTGGCCTTTGAACTGCGCCAAAGTCTTATTTTTTCGACATCGATCAAGCGGATCGGATCAGCCTGGGCGGCGGCGATTCGGCTCCAGCAGCACGCGCTGGATCACGTCGGGCGCGACGTCGTGCGCTTTGAGATATTCCACCGCCGACATGGTATTGCTGGTTTCCTGCACCACGATGGCATGGTCGACCAGGTCGCGCGAGCGGGCGTCGCGGCGCTCGTGGTAGGACGTGCCGAAGGCCGACCCGGTGCTGCGCTCGGCGACAGCGGCATTGAAGCTTGATTTCATCGTGCGGTTCCTTGCATGTGTATAAATTCTGCAGATCGGCGAAGAAAGCTGTCCTCCGAGTATCCATCAAAAATGGTCAAAGTCAATGTCAGCTTTCCATCAACATGGCCTTCCCGGGCGCCGTTGAACACTAACACGAGTCGGCCGTTTGCACCGCTGAGCGGGCATGCCGGTTACATAATTCCTTGCAGCATGGACAGGGGCTGCCCCAGCGGCGATAATCTTTCCATGTCCTTGCCTTCAACGCGCCCCCGGCCGGCTTCCCTCGCCGACCTGTTTATTTCCTTCACCTTGCTGGCATTGCAGGGTTTCGGCGGCGTACTGGCCATCGTCCAGCGCGAATTGGTCGAACGCAAGGGCTGGCTGACGCAGGAAGAATTCATCGAGGACTGGGCGGTCGCGCAAATCATGCCGGGGCCGAACGTGGTCAACCTCTCGCTGATGATCGGCGGGCGCTATTTCGGCCTGCCCGGCGCGATGGCTGCCCTGGCCGGCATGCTGGCCGTGCCGCTGGTGGTGATCCTGCTGCTGGCCCTGGTGCACGCCCGCTTTGCCGACAATATCCATGTGGCCGGTGCCTTGCGGGGCATGGCCGCCGTCTCCGCCGGCCTGATCGGGGCGGCCGGATTGAAGCTGTCGGTGGCCCTCAAATCGAGCCCGATTCCCCTGCCCCAGTGCATCGCCATCACCATCGCCGGCCTGGTGCTGGTGGCCGGATTCAAGATGCGCCTGAGCCTGGTGTTACTTGGCCTGGGCGGGCTGGGCTGCGTATTGGCCTGGCGCCGGCTGGGGCCCTGAGATGCATGGCGCCCCCTTGCAGATCGCGCTGGACTGGTCGGACTGGCTGGACCTGTTTTCCCATTACCTGATGCTGTCGCTGATGTCGGTGGGCGGCGCCATTTCCACCACTGCCGAGATGCACCGCTACCTGGTGGAGCAGCACCATTGGCTGACCCAGGCCCAGTTCAATGAATCGATTGCGCTGGCCCAGGCAGCACCAGGCCCGAACGTGCTGTTTGTCGCCCTGATGGGCTGGAACGTGGGCTTGAACGCGGGCAGCATGGCAGCGGCCCTGCTGGGCGTGGCGACCACCATGCTGGGCATCTTGCTGCCCTCGACAGCCCTGACCTATGTGGCCGCCCAGTGGGGCCACCGCAACCGCCACCTGCGCGCCGTGCGGGCTTTCAAACAAGGCATGGCGCCGCTGGTGATTGCCTTGCTGCTCTCGACCAGCCTGATCCTGGGCGCCGCCGGCGGGGTCGCCCAGCGCGACTGGCCCCTGTGGCTGCTGGCCCTGGTGTCCGGCCTGGTGATCTGGAGAACCAAAGTGCATCTGCTGTGGGTGCTGGCAGCGGGCGCCCTGCTGGGCGCGCTGCAACTGCTCTGAGCGTTCTGCGGCGTTGGCAAACTATTGCCAGCCAAGGCATACTGCCGGACTGACATCAACCCGGACCCCCCATGTTAGAACTGCTCAGCGAACATGCATGTTTTGGCGGCGTACAACGTTTCTACCGCCACGCCTCCAGCGCCATCGGCTTGCCGATGCAATTTTCCGTATTTTTGCCGGCCGCCGCCCTGAGCGAGGGCGCGCGTCTGCCTGCCCTGTTTTACCTGGCCGGCCTGACCTGCACGGAAGAAACGTTTGCCATGAAGGCGGGGGCCCAGCGCCATGCCGCCGAACAGGGCCTGATCCTGATTGCTCCCGACACCAGCCCGCGCGGCGCCGGCGTGCCGGGCGAAACAGTGGACTGGGACTTCGGCGTGGGCGCCGGCTTTTACCTGGACGCCACCGTCGCGCCCTGGTCTGCCCATTACCGCATGCACAGTTATATCCTGGAGTTGCGTCGGCTGGTCGTGCAAAGCTTGCCAGTCGACGATGCCCGCGTCGGCATTTTCGGCCACTCGATGGGCGGCCACGGCGCCCTGGTGATGGCGCTGCGCCATCCGGAATTGTTCCGCTCGGTCTCGGCCTTCGCCCCCATCGCCGCACCCTCGCTGTGCCCCTGGGGCGAAAAAGCGTTCACGGGCTATCTGGGCACCGACCACGCCGCCTGGCAGCAATACGATGCCAGCGAACTGATGCGGACGATGCACACGCCCTTCCCGCAAGGCATCCTGATCGACCAGGGCCTGGCCGACAAATTCCTGCGCTCGCAATTGCGTCCCGATGTGTTTGAAAGCGCCTGCAGCCACGCCGCCCAGCCCCTGGAAATCCGCCGCCACGCCGGCTACGACCACGGCTATTACTTTATTGCGACCTTCATGCAGGACCACCTGCGCTTTCACCGCGAACGGCTGGGCTGAACAGGTTCAGGCAGCCGAGCGGGCCTGGGACTCGCCGAACACGGCCACGCCGTCGCGGCCGTTGCGCTTGGCGGCATATAAAGCGTTGTCGGCGTTGGCCAACAATTGCTCGTGGGTCTCGAGGCCGCCCCCGAACAGGGACACGCCCACGCTGGTGGTGATGTGCAATTGCAGCGCGCCCACGTGGAACGGAATGCGGATGGCGGCGGCAATCTTCTCCGCCAGGGCGCGGCAATCGGCGGCAGACTTCAATTCATCGATGATGATGACGAACTCGTCGCCCGACAGCCGGGCCACCAGGTCGGTGGCACGCACGCAGCTTTCCAGGCGGCGGGCAAATTCCTTCAAGACCTCGTCGCCGACCGCATGGCCGTGGGTGTCGTTGATTTTCTTGAACAGGTCGATGTCGAGATAGGCCAGGGCCACGCCGGCCCCGTAGCGGCGGCTGCGCTCGATGGCCTGGTGCAGGGCCTCGACGAACATGCGGCGGTTGGCGATGCCCGTCAGGCTGTCCACCCGCGCCAGTCGGGTCAGCTTTTCCTCGGTTTCCTTCAGCCGGGTCAGGTCGTGGGTCAGGCCGTAGACGCCCGCCACGCTGCCGTCCGGCTGCAGGTCGGGCACATAGGTCGTCTCCAGAATGCGCAGCTTGCCGCCCACCGCCATCCGGCTCTCATAAGTGACCGCCCAGCCGCCGAAGGCGTTTTCCAGGTGGACCCTGGCGGTGGCGTAGACATCCTCGCCCAGTACCTCGGCGACCGGGCGCCCGGCCAGGCTGGCGGGGGCAATGCCCAGCCAGTTCTGGAAGGTGGCGTTACCGAAGCGGAACTGGTGTGCGCGGTCGATATAGGAAATCAGCACGGGCAAATGGTCCGTGATCAGTTTGAGGCGCCGTTCTGACATTTCCTTTTGCAGCTCGGCGGCGCGGCGCTCGCTGATGTCGCGCGCCAGTATGTAGACGCCCACGGTGACGCCGTCCGCGCCAATTTCCGGGAGGTAATCGATCATGAAGTGACGCCCGGAACCGCTGAACTGCTGGTCGAAATGCTGGCGCTCGCCCGCCATCGCCGCCTGCATGCGGGCGGCGATCATGCCGTAATTGGTTTCGCCCAGCACTTCGCGCACGGTGCGCCCGATCATGCGCTGCGGATCGAAGCCCACCAGCTGCAGGTAGGCGGCATTGGCGAACTCGTAGCGTTGCTCGCGGTTGATATAGCCGATCAGGGCAGGCATATTGTCGGCAATCACGTAGGCGCGCTTCTCGCTTTCGCGCAGGCGCACCCGGTCCGCCTCGCCCGCCGCCATCAGGGCGTGGAAGGCGTCGCCCAGTTCGCCGATCTCGTCGGTCCGTCCCGTTTGCAGCAGCGTGATGGGGGCGCCGCGGCGCCGGATTGCCGCCACGTGCTGGCGCAGCGCCTCCAAGGGCGCCAGGCTGCGGTGGATCAGCAGCCAGGCCAGCAGACCCGCCGCCAGCGCCACCAGCACCGTGGCCGCCAGGCTGTGGCGGCGCAGGGCGATCATGGGCGCGAAGGCGTCCGCCACTGGGAAGCGGGCTGCCAGGATCCAGTCGGCCGCCTTCAGCCGTTTATAGGTGTAGATGCAGGCTTCGCCGTCCTTGTTGTCCGCTTCGATGGTGCCTTCGAAGCCGGCCAGGGCGCGTTCGGTGGCCTTGTTCCGACCGCCCCGCTCGTTGATGTGATGCAGTTCGCGCTGGTGGTCGGGGTGGTCGATCAGGATGCCGTCGGTCGTCATGATGAACAGAAAACCGGTCGTGCCCGGTTTCAACTGGTCCAGCTGGCGGAGAAAAGCGCTGCCGTGCAGGGCCACGCCACCGGTCAGGATCAGTTCGACGTTGCCGGCCGCGTCCAGCAGGGGCGCCGTCACCAGCACCACGGGCTGGCCGTTCAGCTGGCTTTTAAAAGGGCTCGAGACGATGCCCTGCCGCGCCGCCATGGTGGCATCGAAATACTGCTGGCCCTTGGCGTTGAAGGGGCGCATGGGCGCCACGGTCGCTACCAGCGCGCCGCTGGGCGCGAACGCAGCCAGGGAATAAAACTCGGAGCGTAAACCGGTATGGGCGGCCAGGTAAGCCCGCACCTGGGCGGGATCATGGCGTGCGGCGGCCGGCAAATCGTCCGCCAGGGTGCGCAACAACTGTTTTTTGGCATCGAGCCGGTCGTCGATGAACGCGGCGGCGGAAGACAGCACGGCCAGCTGCTGGTCGCCGATCACGGTCTTCATGTCCTGCTCGGCCAGCAGCATCGAGCTCAGGCTTACCAGCGCGGTGGCGGCCAGCACCAGCACCACGACCACGCAGGACAGGCGAAACTTGAGATTGCTCGGAAAGAATGAAGGGCCGGACTGGCGCATTACATAGTTGCCCCAAGGAATTAATTTCCGAGTATGTCACAAGGCGCCGCAACCTCCAATAAAAGAGGCGTGTAACTACCGGTTAGCCATTGAAAAACAACGGAGACTCACTCTTTGTAATTAGCCCACCAGTATCATGCGGCCAGCTTGGCGCGGGAGCGGCGCTTTTTCGGCGCCAGCATGGTGCCCAGGCAGCCGGGCGTGCCGCACAGGCAGGCGAACGCCTTTTTGACGGCGGCCGTGTGGCGCTCGTCGTAGACCAGTGCGTAGTTGTAATTGAGCTCTTCGCCAGGCTGGATTTCGCGCAGGGCATGGATGTAGACGCGGCCGTCTTCTTCGTAGGCTTCGCAATTCGGTTCGCAGGCGTGGTTGATCCAGCGGGCGTCGTTGCCGTGGTCGCCCCCGTCGATCACATTGCCGTCGGCCAGGGTGAAATAAAAGGTATGGTTGACGGGGCCGTTGGCCGCTGCGGTGCGGCGCAGCGCTTCGGGCCAGTCGATGCGGCGGCCCGTGTACTCGATGATGCGCTCGCCCGGTTCGATGACCCGGGTGGCGAACACGCCGTTGCCGTGGATGGGGGAACGCCTGACCTTGCAGGGGGGAGATGTGCGGGCTGTGCTGGGCATGGAAGAAAAGGATTAAAAAATAAAAGGTCAGGCCGGGTCGGCTTCGCGGTATTCGGTGCCGGCGCGATCGCCGCCGCTTTGCTCCTGCTTCCTCAACTCGACCCGGCGGATCTTGCCGGAAAAGGTCTTGGGCAGCTCGCGGAACTCGATGCGGCGGATGCGTTTATACGGCGCCAGGCGGGCGCGGGCAAAGGCGAAAATATCCTGGGCCACGGCGTCGCAGGGATCCACCCCGGCGCGCAGGGTGATGAATGCTTTCGGCACGGACAGGCGCAGGGGATCGGGGCTGGGCACGATGGCCGCTTCCAGCACGGCATCGTGTTCGATCAGCACGCTCTCGAGTTCAAACGGGCTGATGCGGTAATCGGAGGATTTGAAAACGTCGTCGTTGCGGCCCACATAAAAATAATAGCCGTCGGCATCGCGCAAGGCCGTGTCACCCGTGTGGTAATAGCCGCCCCGCATCACTTCGCCCGTCTTGCCGTGTTCGCCTTCGTAGCCAAGCATCAGGCCCACCAGTTCGGTGTCGAGCAGCACGGCAATCTCGCCTTCCTCGGCCGGCTTGTCGTCCGGGTCCAGCAGGGCGATGCGGTAGCCCGGCAGGGGCCGGCCCATCGAGCCGGGCTTGACCAGCTGACCCGGCGTATTGCCGATCTGGGCGGTCGTTTCCGACTGGCCGAAACCGTCACGGATGCGAATGCCCCAGGCGTTTTCCACCTGCTCGATCACTTCCGGATTGAGCGGCTCGCCCGCGCCCACCAGCTCGCGCAGGGGCAACTTCCAGGCCATCAAATCTTCCTGGATCATCATGCGCCACACGGTGGGCGGCGCGCACAGGGAGGTGACGCCGCAGCGCTGGATGACGTCGAAGGCGGCGCGGGCGCTGAAGCGCTCGTAGTTGAACACAAACACGGTGGCGCCCGCATTCCAGGGCGCGAAGAAGCAGCTCCAGGCATGCTTGGCCCAGCCGGGCGAGCTGATGTTCCAATGCACGTCGCCCGGCTGCAGGCCGATCCAGTACATGGTGGACAGGTGGCCGACCGGATAGCTCTCGTGGCTGTGCAGCACCAGCTTGGGCTTGGCGGTGGTACCGGAAGTAAAATACAGCAGCAGGGGATCGTGCGCCATGGTGGCGCCGTCGGGGGTGAACTCGTTTTCGCTGTGCTGGCTGTCCGTAAAATCGCGCCAGCCGGGCACGGCGGGGCCAACGGCGATGCGGGTGGCGGCGCCATCGAGCCCGTCGAACTTGGCCGCCTCGCTGGACTGGGCGATGATGTGGGCGATCTGGCCCCGTTCCAGGCGGTCGGCCAGGTCGGCCGGCATCGCCAGCATGCTGGTCGGCACGATCACGGCGCCCAGCTTGATCCCGGCCAGCATCAGCTCCCACAATTCGATCCGGTTGGGCAGCATCAGCAGCACCCGCTCGCCCCGCTTGACGCCTTGCGCGCGCAGCCAGTTGGCGACCCGGTTCGAGCGCGCCGACATCTCGGCGTAGCTGATGGCGACGTCGCTGAAGCTGCCGCCCGCTTCCTCGCCCACCACGCGCAGGGCGATGCCGTCGTTGCCGCGCGCGGCGACGTCGAAGTAATCGAGGGCCCAGTTAAACTCCGTCAGCGCCGGCGTGATGTATCCGTGGTAAGCGTGCTCGTAGTCCGTGCGGTGGCGCAGCAGAAAATCACGGGCTTCGATAAAACGCTGGTACGGGGACATCGACGTGCTCATCGGGCGTTCTCCAGGAAATGCGTAGACCGCTTATTGTGACACAGGCGTATTGGCGCGCAGCGGCGATTTACTATCGTGCACTGGCTCTGCAGTACCATGGCGCCATGGACAACCTGACCCACACCATCGTCGGCCTGGCCGTCGGCGCAGCCCTGCACTGCAGCGCCGCGCCCGAGCCGCTGCAAGCCGACCAGAGAACCCGCCACCGCCTGGCCCTCACCGCCTGTGCGTTGGCCAGCAATTTCCCCGACCTCGACCTGTTTCTCACCCGCCTGCTGCCCGCCCCGCTCGGCTATCTGCTGGAGCACCGGGGCCACACCCACACCTTCCTGCTCGAGCTTCCCCAGGCTTTTTTACTTTGCTGTCTGATTTGGCTGCTGTGGCCGGCGGCGCGCCGCCTGCTGGCAGCAAGCGGCCGCACCCGCGCCGTGCTGGCGGGCGCCGTCGTGATCGGGTTTGTTCTCCACATCAGCATGGACTATCTGAATTCCTACGGCGTCCACCCCTTCTATCCTTTTGATAATCGCTGGCTGTATGGCGACATGGTCTTCATCGTCGAGCCCGTGTTCTGGGTGGGCGCGGGCGTGCCCCTGCTGTTGACGATCCGGCGGCGCTGGCTGCGCTGGGCGTGGGGATGGGCGCTGGCCGCCGTGCTGTGCGCCTGCGTGCCGCTGGGATTTTTGCATTGGGCATCGTTGGTGTTGTTGGCGGCGCTTTCGGGCGTGCTACTGCTGGTGGCCCGGCTGCGCCCCCACGGCCGCGCCAGTTTCGCGGCCGGACTGGCGGCGTGCGCTGCATTCATTGGCGGGCAGGCCGTCATCTCGCACAGCCTGCGCTCGGGGATGGCGCCGGGGCTGGTGGACGTGGCCCTGACCGCCTTTCCCGCCAATCCCCTGTGCTGGAATTACGTGCGGATGGATCGTGACGGACCTGCCGGCCAGACCAGGTTGCGCACCGGCATCCTCAGCCTCGCCCCCGCCATCATGCCCGTCAGCGCTTGCCCGCCGGGATTGACGCCGCCCCTGCCGGCCGATGCCACGGCCGCCGAGGCCGCCTTTGAAACAGACAGCCTCGACACCACCGCCCTGGCCGCGCGCGCTGCCGACGATTGCTACTTGCGCGCCTGGCTGCGCTTTGCCCGCATGCCGCTGGTCGAAGGCGAACACGCCGCCGACCTCCGCTTTGGCAACACGCCCAAGGGCAATTTCAGCAGCATCGACCTGGCCGCGTTCAAGGGCCGGGCCTGCCCCACCCAGGTGCCGCCGTGGGGGATGCCGCGCGCCGACGTGCTGCAGGCGGCGCCTTAATCCCAGTCGCTGCCACCGCCGCCGCTATCGCCGCCGCTGCTATCCCAGCCACCGCTATCGTCGACGCCGAAATCGTTGCCGCCCATGTCGTAGTTTGCTGGCGGCGCTTCATAAGGCGCGCTGGGCGTGTCGCTGAAATTATTGCCCAGGCGGTTGGCGCCCGCACTGCCCCCTTCATTGCCGCCGCGGTTGCTGTCCGTAAAACGGTGGGCCAGCGCTTCGCCCGCCACCAGACCCGCTCCCAGCGCTGCGCCGGTGGCGAGGCCGCCGACGATGCCGGAGCCGAGCCCGCCGCCGCTACCGAAGCCGCCTGGCGCGCCGTACTGGGGCGGCATCGGCTGGGGTGGCACGCCGCCGTTGGGATACTGGGGATAGTTGACCGGCACGCCGCCGCCACCGCCACCGCCGTAACTGTAGCCAGCATTGCCGCCGGCCGGCCCGGCCTTACGGCGGAAAAACATCGCCGCCAACACCACCAGCACGCCGATGCCGAGAATCATGCCCCAGGGGATGCCGCGCGCTTGCTCGACGGGAGCGGGCGCCGGCGCAGTCAAGCGCGGACTCTCCTGCGCAGCATTGTTCAACCGGGGCGCGCGGCTGAAATCGATCGAGGTGCCGGCCGTGTTGGCCGCACTGGCCGCGCTGCCGCTGGCGATGGCGCTGCGCAGATGCTGCACCGCCTCCGGCTTGGCGAATTTCAGGCCGGGCGCCAGCCGTTCGGCGGTGGCCAGTTCGGTGGCGGCGCGCGCCATCTTGCCCTGTTTGGCCAGCAATTCGGCCTCGATAAAATGGGCCTTGCCGCTGTTGGGATGGTCGGCCAGCACCTGATCCATCATCTTTTGCGCCTCGATGAACTTGCCCGCCGCGGCCGCCTCGTAGACCTGGTGGGTGGTGGCGTCCTGGGCCAGCGCGGCCGGTGCGGCGCCCAGCATGCCGGTGGCCAGGACCGCGCTCATTAGCATCGTTGCTGCGTACGAACTTGCCTTGGATGATTTCATCATACCCTCCACTGTAATGCTGCCCATATTGGCGCAAGGGCCGGCAAAGTCAAGCGGCGCGCCCTTAAACCCGCTTAAGCCCGCCTTAAAGCGCGCCTGCAGGGACATGGCCGGGAAAAAGCCGCGTGCAAGCCCATCTCAGGGGCAATTTTCCTGTAATGTGGAGGCTGGCCCGGCGCCCCTGCCGTGCCAGCGACCACACAGCCTGCATGAACGATTATTCCGTCACCGCCCCACCCCTGCAAGACCCCGAAAACCAGGCGCACGCCGACATCCTGTACGGTGCCAATGCGCCCGAGCTGCTGCATGAAGAAATACTCGCCGACCTGTTCGAAGCGAGCGCGCGCCGCACGCCCGATCAGCTGGCCCTGATCTATGGCGAACGCGAACTGAGCTACGCCGAACTGGACGCGCTGGCCTCGCGCGCCGCCGTGCGCCTGCTCGCCGCCGGCGTCAAGGCGGGCCAGATCGTCGGCCTGTGGCTGCCGCGCGGCATCGAACTATTGGTGTGCCAGCTGGCCATCGCCAAGACGGGCGCGGCCTGGCTGCCGGTCGACCAGGACACCCCGGTCGAGCGCCTGCTGGTGTGCATGGAAGACGCCTCCGCCGTCGGCCTGGTCACGGCCGAAGCCTTCGCGCCGCAAATGGACGGCGTGCTAGCGCCGGTCTGGACCTTTGAAGCCTTGCTGGAAGAATCCGGCGCCGACCCGGCAGCCGCCGCCAACATCGCCGCCCTGCGCGGCCCCGTTTCGCCCGACGTGCCCGCCTACGTCATCTACACTTCCGGCTCGACCGGCAAGCCCAAGGGCATCCTGATCAGCCAGCGCAGCATCTGCCATTTTTTGCGCAGCGAAAACGCCGTGCTGGGCATCCGCGCCGAGGACCGGGTCTACCAGGGTTTTTCGGTGGCATTCGACATGTCTTTCGAGGAAATCTGGATTGCCTACCTGGTGGGCGCGACCTTGTGGGTGGGCCCGAAAGACCTGGTGGGCGACCCGGAAAACCTGCCCCGCATGCTGGCCGCCAACCACGTCACCGTGCTGCACGCCGTGCCGACCCTGCTGGCCCTGTTCGCGGAAGACGTCGCCACCCTGCGCCTGATCAATCTGGGCGGAGAAATGTGCCCGGAGTCCGTGGTGGAGCGCTGGTCGGCGCCGCAGCGGCAGATGTTCAACACCTACGGCCCCACCGAGGCGACCGTTTCCGCCAGCCTGGCCCAGCTGCATCCCGGCGTGCCCATCACCATCGGCACGCCGCTGCCCAATTACGGCCTGCTGGTGATTGCCCCCGGCAATGAGGGACCATTAAAACTGCTGCCGCGTGGTGAAATGGGCGAGCTGTGCATCACCGGCATCGGCTTGGCGGCAGGCTACCTGGGCCGGCCGGATCTGACGGCGGAAAAATTCGTCGCCAATCCCTGGGCCAGCGGGGTGCATGATGCCCGCCTCTACCGCACCGGCGACCTGGCCCGCATCGACGCCGACGGCGCGGTGCAATGCCTGGGCCGCACCGACGACCAGGTGAAGATCCGCGGCTTCCGGGTCGAACTGGGAGAAATCGAAGCCGTGCTGGCCCAGCAGGCTGGTGTGGGCACGGTGGCGGTGCTGCTGCGCAAGGACGATGGCATCGACCAATTGATTGCTTACATCGTGCCCGCAGCCGATGCCACTCCCGCATCGCTGACGGGCTCGGCCTTGCGCCACAGCCTGGTCGACCATTTGCCGCCCTATATGGTGCCGGGCCGTTACGAACTGCTGAGCGTGATGCCGCGCCTGACTTCCGGCAAGATCGATCGCAAAGCCTTAAAAGCCATGCCGCTGTCGGCCTTGACCGAAGCAGCCACGGGCGAATCGGATCTGCCCGAAACCCCGGCGGAGGCGGCCCTGTTCGCGGAACTGGCCAAACTGTTTCCCGGCCAGCCGATCCTGCGCCAGGCTGATTTTTTCAGCGACCTGGGTGGCCACTCCTTCTTTGCGGCCCGCCTCGCATCAAGCCTGCGCGCCCGTCCCGACTTTGCCCACGTCACCGTGCGTGACATTTATCAGCACCGCAAGATCGGCGACCTGGCCGTGGCCCTGACGGAAGCGCACGCCGGTGGCGCCGCCCAGGCCGACTGGGAAGCGCCCTCGGCCGCGCGGCGCTGGCGGTGCGGTGCGGCCCAGGCCGCCGCCGTGCCCTTCCTCGTCACCCTGCGCATGGCCCAGTGGCTGGCGCCATTTTTCACCTACCACTTCCTGACGGGTTCGCCCGGCGACTCGGTACCGCGCGCGATTGCCGCCTCGATCGGCGTGTTCCTGCTGGCGACCTTGATGGAATTCGTCATCGCCGTGGCCGGCAAGTGGCTGATCGCAGGGCGCCTGCAGGCGGGCGACTACCCGCTTTGGGGCCTGACCTACTACCGCTGGTGGCTGGCGGACCGCCTGGTCGAAGCGGCGCCCACCTATCTACTGGGCGGCTCCTCGCTCTACAACTGGTGGCTGCGGGCGCTGGGCGCCAAGGTGGGGCGCGAAGTCATCATCGGCTCCATGACCCTGCGCGCCCCGGATCTATTGACGCTTGGCGACAAGGTCAGCGTCGGCAATGCCGTCAACTTTGAAAACGCCCGGGTCGAACGGGGCCGCCTGCTGCTGGGACCCATCACCCTGGAAGAAGACAGCTGCGTGGCGTCCTACGCCGTCCTCGAGGGCAACACCAGGGTGGAGAAACTGGGCCACCTGGAAGGCCAGGCCGCGCTGCTCGACGGCATGACGGTGCCGGCTGCGCGCAGCTGGGTGGGTTCGCCCGCGCGCGACGCCGGGCCGTTCCTGTCTACCTTGCCGCCGCGCCCGCTGGCATCGAGCGGCCGCATTGCCGCCGAGGCCGTGTTTTTCGTGGTCGGCATGCTGCTGGTGGCGACCCTGTTCTTCATGCCCGTCTTCCCCAGCTTTGTCCTGATCGACTGGTTCGACGAGCGCGAAATCATGCCCTGGCTGGCAGGCGACACCATCGCCACCCAGCTGGCCCGCTACTTTATTCTGGCCTTTCCCGCCAGCGCGGTACTGATCGTGCTGACGGCCCTGGTCTCGGCCGGCATCCGCTGGGGCGCCCTGCCCCGCCTGGAACCAGGCATGTCAAGCATGCACAGCCGCACCTATTGCGCCAAGTGGCTGGTGAGCCATATCCAGGAATCCAGCCTGAATGTGCTGCACGGCATTTACGCCACCGTGTTCGCGCCTTTCTGGTACCGCCTGCTTGGCGCCAAGGTGGGCCGCGATGCCGAGATTTCCACCGCCATGGGCGTGGTGCCGGACATGCTGACCCTGGGCGACGAAACCTTTATTGCCGACGCCGTCATGCTGGGCGACGAACAGATCGACGGCGGCTGGATGACCATGCAGCCCACCGTGATCTCCCACCGCAGCTTTGTCGGCAACGGCAGCTATATTCCCGACGGCACGATCTTGCCGGAAAAAGTGCTGGTGGGCGTGCACACCCACGCGCCCGACAACGCGCGCATGAAAAGCGGCGACACCTGGCTGGGCTCGCCGCCCATCCACCTGCCCGCCCGCGAAGAAGCGACCGGCTATCCGGAAAACCTGACCTTCCACCCTTCTCCCCTGCGCCGCCTGGGCCGCACCCTGGTGGAAGCATTCCGCATCGTCGCCCCCCACGCAGTGGTGATCGCGGTGGGCTACACGGTGGTGCTGGACGTGGTGCCGATCGCGGGTGCGGGGCGCTGGACGGAAGTGGTGGCCGACCTGGCCGTTGCCGGCCTGGTCTACGGCATCGGCAACTACCTGTTCGTGCTGGCCCTGAAATGGCTCCTGCTGGGCCGCTACCGCAAGCGCGCCGAACCGATGTGGACACCCTTCGTGTGGCTGTCGGAAGGCGTCACCAATTTGTATGAAGGCATCGCCGTGCCCAACTTTATGCGCTACCTGCGCGGCACGCCTTGGCTGCCGCTGGCCTTCAATTTGCTGGGCGCCCGCATCGGCAAGGGCGTCTACCTGGACACCACCGACATCACGGAATTCGATTGCGTCCACATCGGCAACTACAGCGAACTGAACGCGTTGTCCTGTCCGCAAACCCATTTGTTCGAGGACCGCATCATGAAAATCGACCAGGTCGAGATCGGCAGCAAGGTCTACCTGGGACCCCGCAGCGCCGTGCTCTACAGCGCCAAGGTGGGCGACAACGCCCGCATCGGCGCCCTCACCCTCATCATGAAGGGCGAGCACATTCCCGCCGCCACCAGCTGGTCCGGCCTGCCCGCCGCGCCCGCGCGATGAAGGTCCTGCACTGGCCCGCCCCGGCCGCACAGTGGCATGACGGCCTGCTGGCCCTGGCCACCCGGGTCCCCGCCGGCGCCGGCCGCGAAACGGCCCGGGCCGACATCCGCGCCGCCATCTGCGAGGCCGCCGGCCTGCTGACGGACACGGGGCCCGAGCGCATCGAAGTGGCCGGCGCCCCGGGCGTGCGGCCGCGCCTGCTTATCGATGGCGAGGACTGTGGCATTGGCGTGGCCATCAGTCATGCCGAGAGCCTGTCCGTGGCCGTGCTGCGCCGCGACGGTCCGGTCGGGGTCGACCTCATGCAGATCGTCTTGCCCTCCGACTGGGCGCGGGTGGCGCAGGATTATCTGGGGATGGCGGTGTCGGTGCGGCTCGCCGCGCTCGCTGAAGGGGCGCGCCCGCTGGCGTTTTGCCGGGCCTGGGCGACGCGGGAAGCGGCCTTGAAATTGCGGGGGGAAGCGCTGCGGGAATGGGCGGTTGGGGATCTGGATGGGGCGCGGTTCATTGAATTAGAACTTCGCGACGGCCTGGTCGGCTGCGTTGCGGTTTGAACATGCTGAAGGGCGGGGACTGGCGCCGCAGGTGCCATTCGTGGCCCGGCCTGTCCCCATTTTGACCGCCTCACAGAATTCCGGGACGTGCTCAAGGTTTAAGCCGCGGTCCCGCCCCGGGGACAGACACCTGCGGCGTCAGTCCCCACCTTCGTTCAGCATCGTGGCCTTTCGAAAATGGGGACAGGCCCGCAGGGCCAGTCCCCGATGCTAAGTCCCCCTACTACATTACGCCGCCGGCCGCGCTGGAATATTCAAGCCTTTGACCACCGCCGGGCGCGCCTTGAACGCGGCCAGTACCCGCTGCACGTGCTTGAAATCGTCAAAACCCACCAGCTCGCCCGCGCCGTAGAAGCCGACCAGGTTGGCGACCCAGGGGAAGGTGGCGATGTCGGCGATGCTGTAGTCCTCGCCCAGGATCCACTGCTTGCCCGCCAGCTGCCGGTCCAGCACGCCCAGCAGGCGCCTGGATTCGTCGACGTAGCGCTGCAGGGGGCGTTTGTCCTCAAAGTCCTTGCCGGCGAATTTGTGGAAGAAGCCCAGCTGGCCGAACATGGGGCCGATGCCGCCCATCTGGAACATCAGCCACTGGATGGCGTGGTAGCGCGCGGCAGGGTCGGCGGGAATCAGCTGGCCCGTCTTATCGGCCAGATACAGCAGGATGGCGCCGGACTCGAACAGGGCCAGCGGCTTGCCGCCGGGGCCGTCGGGATCGATGATGGCCGGGATCTTGTTGTTGGGATTGAGGGAGAGGAACTCGGGGCTCAACTGGTCATTGCTGGCGAAGTTGACCAGGTGGGGCTCGTAGACCAGGCCGGTTTCTTCCAGCATGATGGCCACCTTGACGCCGTTCGGCGTGGGCAGGGAATACAACTGCAGCAGCTCGGGATGGGCGGCGGGCCACTTGGCGGCGATGGGGAAGTCGGTGGCGTTGATAGATGGCATGCGGGTGTCCTTGACGAGATCGATGGCCGATTATGCCGCAGATGAAGGCGGTGCGCTGGCCGCCCGTTTATGCAAGCCAATGTATAAAAGTCCCGCATCCTCCATTACACTTACAACTCATCCGTTTTAAAGGCCAGCCGTGTTGCAGCTCCTGCCCAGCTTATTGATCGGTGACACGCCGCGCCTGCGCCGGGTGATGGCTTACTGGGCCGCCACCGCGTTTATTTACACCCTTTCGGCCCTGATCGTGCTGCGCGAAAGCGCCCGCCACGGCGGCGGCCACCTGGACGCCACGCTGGTCGCCATCGCCGGCGTGGGCGGCATCGGCGTGTTTTACTTTTTGCTGCGCGGCTCGCAGGCGCTGGGCATTCCCCACTGGCGCCTCGCGCTGGGCCAGGCCTATTACGCCGTGCTCTACAACATGGCCCTGTACGCCGCGCTGGGCGATCTGCGCGGCGCCATCCTGATCGGCTTGCCGGTGGTGATCGTGTTTTGCGCCTTCGCCCTGCGGCCGGCCCAGACCATCGCCCTGTCCGGCTTTGCGATTGCCGCCCTGTGCGCCACCAGCGGCGGCCTGATGTGGTGGCGTCCCGCCAGCCATCCGTTGGAGACGGAACTGGTGCACGTCTGCCTGGCCAGCTTCGGGGTGGCCTCGGTGGCCGCCATCAACAGCGAGCTGAGCCGGCTGCGCGCCCGCCTGATCGATGCCGTCGCCACCATCCGCCGCCTTGCCACCACCGACGAACTGACCCTGCTGGCCAACCGCCGCCACATGCTCGAGCAACTGGAACAGCTGGAGCGCGACCACGAGCGCCGCGTGCTGCACAGCGGCCAGGCCGGCCAGGTCTGCATCGCCCTGATCGACATCGACTTTTTCAAGGCCATCAACGACCGCCACGGCCACGCCGCCGGCGACACGGTGCTCAAGGCCTTCGCCCAGGCCGCCGTGGCCACCCTGCGCGCGGGCGATGCGCTGGCCCGTTGGGGCGGCGAGGAATTTCTGCTGCTGATGCCCGACACCGCCCTGCACGAGGCCCTGGCCGCCATCGAACGCATCGGCAGCGCCAGCGCGGCCCTGCGCTTTGCCGACATCGATCCCGCCCTGCGCCTGTCCTTTTCCGCCGGCGTGACCGCCGCCGTGCTGCCCGACGACCGCTTCGACGATGCCATCGCCCGTGCCGATGCCGCCATGTACAAGGCGAAGGCCGAGGGACGTAACCGGGTGGTGGCGGCGTGAGCTTCGACATCGTGTGCCCCGTGCGCGTAGAATCGGCTCGTTCCAATTCGCCCCGCCTGTTGGCACGCTCCCAATGTCTTTGAATTTTCCTTCCCTGCGCCGCTGCGCGCTGCTGCTGGCCCTGCTTCCCCCGGCGGCGCTCGCTGCCACACCCGTGCGCGTGCTCGTGGAAGATGCCGCCAGTCCCTGGTCGGATCACAATGGCGTGGGCATGGCCAACGACCTGGTGCGGGCCGCCTTTGCCGCCGCCGGCGCGCCAGCCCAGCTGGTGGTGGTGCCATATGCCCGCTGCAAGGCGCTGGTGCTGAGCGGCGCCGCGCCCAGCTGCTTCAGCATGTCCGCCGCGCCCGAGCTGGCGGGTACTGTGCGCTTTGCCGACAAGCCCCTGTTCTCCGTCACCGCCAGGTTCTATGCGCTCAGGAACGGCACCCGGACGCCCGCTTCCCTGGCGGCCTTGCGCCCCGGCATGCGGCTGGGGATCGTCCACGGCTACGAATACCCGCCCGAAATTGCCGAACTGGCCAAACGGGGCATCGTGCTGGAAGCGGCACGTTCGGAAGTCATCAATCTGCGCAAACTGGCCGCCGGCCGGCTCGATCTGGCGGTGGTGATGACGGATCCCCTGCGCAGCGCGGCCATGCTGGAACGCCAGGCCGATGTGCGCGAGGTGACACAGGCCTTTTCGGGGCCCACGATGGCGTCCTACATCGGCTTCAGCACGGCCAATCCGGACGGCGAGCGCCAGCGCCAGCTCTTCAACGCGGGTTTCAAGATGATCGACGACAACGGCGAGCGCCACAAGATCGAAGCGCGCTGGAAATTGCTGTGCGCCAGCTACTGCCCGGAGTAAGCCTTCCCGGCCATCTGCCTATTTCTTGGGCACGCCGATAATCGCCTCATGCATACTGGGGAAGCCCACTGCGGGATGGTCTTTTTACCCACAGATTCTGTGGGTAAGCTTCAAAAAACTAAAGATTGTCTGAAATGCCATCAAACGGGCGAGGTCGAGCCCAGCACGGTGGCCGCCAGCAGCACAGCAAGCATGACCGCCGCCTCGATGCGCAGCACACGCAGGAAGGCATGGGACGCCGCGCGATCCTGCCGCAACGCCGGCAAACGCATAAAACGGTTATACGCGCCCAGTCCCGCGGCGGCGGCCACCAGGGCAATTTTCACGGCCAGCGCCGTCAGATAAGCGCGCGATACCTCGACTTCGGCCGCCATCATCAGCAGGCGCAGCACGGCGCTGGCCAGCACCACGCACAGTGCCACCGTCGCCACGCGCGACAGGCGCTGCGCATACTGGCCGATCATGCCCGCCGACAGCATCGCCCCCGCCAGCACCACGCCGGCCCACACGCATGCGCCGCACAGGTGCAGCCATTGCAGCAGCACCGCCAGGCTCAGATCGCCCCCGCCCGCGGCATGGCTGACCAGCGCGCGGCTGAGCAGAAACCCCGCCAGCGCGATCAGGCCGATGCGCCGCCATCCCAGCCGGAGCGAACCCGCGGCCGCCAGCAGCGCCGCCATCCCGCTCCACCACGCCGCGCCGGCATGGCTGTGCATGAGCAACAGGGGCACCGTCACGCGCAGCGCGGCCGCGAGCTCAGCGACACTGAAAGCATCGGGCAGATCGGCCAGCAGGCTGGCCTGGGTGAGCATTGCCACTGCCGACAGCGACAGCGCGGCAAGGGCAGCAAGGGCGGCAAGCGCGCCCGCGGGCCAGCGCCGTTCAAGCACAGCCGCGCCTGCGGCCACGGCCACTGCGGCGTAGAGAAAGGCCGCGACGAACCGCCCCGCCAGCAGCAGCGCAGCGGCGTTCAGCAAGCGCAGCTCTTATTTGACATCGAAACTGAACATGCCACGGGTACGGTGGCCGTCGTGGCTGGCGGCCGACCAGCGCACCTGGTAGCTGCCCGCGGCGAGACGAGGCAGCTTGGCCGTCAGCGTTTTGGCATCGGCCGGGTCCAGCGCCGGCTTGCCGATAGCGACCTCGGCACCCTTGCCGTCGCGCAGCGACAGGGTGCTGAAGGCAGCTTCCAGCACCTCGGAAAACTGCAGGCGCAAGCTGGCCGGTGCGCTCTCCAGCACGGCGCCATCGGCCGGGGTCGATGCAGTCAGCCTGGCATGTGCCTGCGCCGGCGCCCCATGCACCGCCAGCGCGGCCACGGCGAGCGTGGCAAGCAGCCGGCGGGCCGGCCTCAAACATTGTGAAATCGCCATTTGGTTCTCCTGTCAATAATCACTCTGGCAAGCCCCGGCCGCCTGAGAAAAATCCTGTTGCGCGCCCGCAAAATTGTTAAACATCGCTTGCTGTCCAGAAAGATCGGGTTTACATTGGGTGGCACAGCGCAGCCAGATTTTCTGGTCCCGCTGCATCCCGCCGGCCCCGCTCCCGCCGTACCCTGGTCCTCCACCATTTCGATTCGATGAGTCCGTTATCCATGGACGTCTTCCGCCATTGCCGACCGCTGTACCGCGCTGCCCTGCTGCTGGCATGCCTGCTCGCGCCCGCGGCCTGGGCCGCCGATCCGGACGCCGGCCTTGATCTGGCCGCCCGCATCGCAGCCCTGGGGGAACTGGGCCGCTTTGCACCGGCGCAAGCCCGCACCGCCCTGCGCCAGCTGGAAGGGGCCGCCCGCGCCGCGCCTGCTCCCGTCAAACATGCTTTCCTGTTCCACCTCAGCCAGGCCGAACGGGGCACCGGCGACACCAGGGCCGCCCTCAGCCTGGCCGATGAACTGATCGCCAGCGCCGAATCGAAAACCGCCCCGGACCAGGCCGCGTTGGCGCGCGGCCTGCTCAGCAAGGCTACCACCTTATCCGAATTGAAGCAGTTGAAAGCTTCGCACGCGCTGGTGTGGCGGGCCGACCGCCTCGCCACTGCCCTTGCCACCGCCGGCGGCCAGGCGGCGTTGAGGGTGGACACGGCCGTCGCCGGCGGCCAGGCCCATGCGCAAGACGGCGATTATCCCGCCGCCCTGGCGGCCCTGGTCGGCGCAGCCAACCTGGCGCGCCAGACCGGCCAGGTGATTCCCCAGGTGGTGGCCTTGAATGCCCTGGCCCGCCTGTATGATCAGCTGAAGGAATACGACAAGGGCTTTGCGGCGCTCGATGAAGCCTACGCCGTGGCGGCGCCCGCCGGCGTGCCCGGCCACGTCGCCCTGCTGAAAAACAGTGAATATGGTCTCGCCATCGACACCGACCAGCGCGCCCGTGCCCAGCGCGCCCTGCTGGCCGGCCTGGCGCTGGAGCGGAAAATCGGCGCAGCGCCGCTGGTGGCGAACAGTCTCATCAACCTGTCCGACCTGGCGCTGAAGGACCAGCGATTTGCCGAAGCGGCCGGCTACGCGCGCGACGCCATGCAGGCTGCCCAAAACCTGGGCAGCGCCCACCGCACCGCCGTGGCCAGATTCAACCTGGGCCTGGCCCTGCTGGGTCAGCACCAGGCGGCCTTGAATGCCGAGGGCAAGCGCCACGCCGACGCCGCGATTGCCGTGCTGGCCGCTGAAGGCGATCTGCCGGCCACGCAATCGGCCTGGCAGGAATACGCCGATGCCTTGGAAGCGTCCGGCGACGCGGCGGGCGCCCTGCGCGCCCTGCGCCGCGAGCGCAGCCTGTCCAACCAGCTGTTCCAGAAAGAGCGCCAGGAAGCCATCTGGAACCTGGAAGAAAAATTCGGCGCCGAAAAGAAGGCGCGGGAGATCGCCAGCCTGCACCAGGAAAACGCCCTCAAATCGGCCCAGATCGACAACGCCCGGCTGCAGCAGAAGGTCTGGTGGCTGCTGGCGGCCGCGCTCACCTTCGGCGCCATCCTCACCGCGTTTCTGTACCGCCAGGTGCGGCGCGCCAACGCCCATCTCAAGCGCAGCAACCTGGAACTGAAACACCAGAGCAGCCGCGATCCCCTGACCGGCTTGTACAACCGCCGCCATTTTCTGGAAGCGATGCGCCTGCAGGCCGGCCGCGCCGCACTTCCCGGCAACGCCGACAGCGGCGCGCTGTTCCTGATCGACGTCGACCATTTCAAGCACGTCAACGACGCCCACGGCCATGGGGTGGGCGACCAGGTGCTGGTGATGATCGCCAGCCAGCTGCGCGAGATCCTGCGCGAGACCGACATGATCGTGCGCTGGGGCGGCGAGGAATTCCTGGCCTGGCTGCCCGAACTCAAACGCAGCCGCCTCAATGAAGTGGCGGCGCGCCTGCTGGCGGGGATCTCGGCCCGCCCCCTGCTGCACCAGGGCGCCGTGATTCCCGTCACGGTGTCGATCGGCTACGCCTGCTTCCCCCTGCCCGGCGCCGGCAGCGCGCTGGGCTGGGAACGCCTGTTGCACCTGGTCGACATGGCCCTGTATATGGCCAAGAGCCACGGCCGCAACCGCGCCTACGGCCTGGCCGAACTGGGCAGCGCCGACAGCGCCACCCTCGATGCGCTCGACGCGGGGCTGGAACAGGCCTGGCGCGCCGGCACGGTCGACATGGCGGTGGTGGTGGGGCGATGAGGGCGTGGCTGCTGGCGGGATGTCTGGCCCTGGCGCTGTCGGCCAAGGCGGCGCTGCCTGAACTGCGGGTGGTGGTCGATACCAGCACCGCCATGCCGATGACCCTGGTCGAACATGGCGAGCTGACGGGCGGCATCCACCGCGACCTGGGCCTGGCGCTGGCCCGCCAGCTGGGCACCACGGCACGCTTCACACCCATGCCCAGAAAGCGGGTGGGCGTGATGCTGGAACAGGGTGAGGGCGACCTGTCCTGCCACTACCTGCCGGCCTGGCTGCCGGGGGCGGTCGACTGGACGCTGCCATTCATGCCCAATGCCATCGAGATCGTCTCCCATCTGCGGCACCCGGCCCCGGCCCGCATCGACCAGCTGCGCGGGGTGCCGCTGGGGACCGTGCTGGGCTTCGCCTATCCCGAGCTGCAGCAGGCGCTGGGTGAGGGTTTCGTGCGCGACGAGGCCAGCGATTCCCTGCAAAACCTGGTCAAGTTCGCCGCCGGCCGCACCCGCCACGTGGTGGTCGGCGATGTGTTTTTCCGTTATCAGCAGCGGCTCCACCCGGGCTTGCTGCAAACCCACCGCCCCCTGCTGGTGGCAAGGATAGAAGCGCGCTGCGCCGTCTCGCGGCGGGGCCGCTATTCCGTCGCCCGCATCGACCAGGCCATCCGCGCCCTGCAGAAAAACGGCCGGGTCGAGGCGATCTACGCCGCCTACCGCTGATGCGCAACGTGGCGCCAGGGCGCTTGCGCCTGCGCCGTCAAACGCCCTCGCCCACCAGCTGCATCAGGGTCTCGATGCGCACCGGCTTGACCAGGTGCAGATTGAAGCCCGCCACCCGGGTCAGGTCGCGGTCCTGCTGCTGGCCCAATCCCGTCAGCGCCACCAGGCGCAGCTTGCGGCCCCAGGGTTTGCCGCGCAGGTGCAGGGCCACTTGCACGCCGCTGATGTCGGGCAGGCCCAGGTCCAGCAGCACCAGGTCGTAAGACTGGGCTTCGGCGGCGGCGATGGCGGCCTGGCCGGTGTGGACGCAGTCGGCCTGGTGGCCCAGCGCCTGCAACAGCTCGACCAGGGTCTGGGCACCGTCGATATTGTCGTCCACTACCAGCACCCGGCGCGGCGCAGTCACGCCATCGGCTGTGCTCTCCAGCGCGGGCGCGCTCGCTGGCGCTGGCGACGCCGCCAACGGCAGGCGCACCGTGAACTGGGCCCCCTGCCCGATGCCGGCGCTGGCCACGGTGACCTCGCCCTGGTGCAGTTCGACCAGGTGGCGCACCAGCGACAGGCCGATGCCCAGCCCGCCCCGTGCGTGTTCCCCCTGGGCGTGCACCTGGGCGAACATGTCGAAAATGGTGGCCATGGCGGCACTGGACAGGCCGATGCCGTCGTCGCTGACGGTGACCGCAATCCGCTGCCCCTGATCGCCTTCGATCTGGGCCGTCACCGCAATCTGCCCGCCCGCGCTCGAGTATTTGGACGCATTGGTCAGCAGGTTGGTGAATATTTGAGTGAGGCGGGTGCTGTCGGCGTCCAGCCAGATGGGTTCAAGCGGCAACTGCACCGTCAACTGCTGGGCGGCGCCGTCGAACACGGGGCGCACGCTTTCGATGGCGTGTTCGATGGCCGGCTGCAGCGCCGTGCGCTCCAGGCGCAGCACGATCTTGCCGGAGCTGATGCGGCCGATTTCCATCAGGTCGTCCACCAGCTCGGCCAGCTGGCCCACCTGGCGCTCGATCACCTGGCGCGACTTCTGCCACACCTCATGGCGCTCGCTCAGCTTCATCAGCTGCACCGCGCTCATGATGGGCGCCAGCGGCCCGCGCAGCTCGTGCGCCAGGGTGGCGAGGTATTCGTTCTTGCGCAGGTCGGCCTGCTGCAGCAGCGCTTCGCTGGCGCGCAGCTGGCGCGCGGCGCGCTCGCGCAGGGTGATGTCGGTGGCGATCGTCATCACCGATTCGACCTGGCCCTCCGCGTCGAAGGCGGGAATGGCGCGGGTGATGAAAAACTGTTCTTCGCCACGGGGATTGAGGTAGCTGAATTCGAATTCGCGCACGATGCCGTGGCGGATCACCCCCTCCAGCAGGGCGCGGAAGCGCGCGCACAGCACCGGGTCCATGCCCAATTCCTCATTGGTCTTGCCGATGAAGCTGGACGGCGGCATGCCGGTGATGCGTTCGATGCAAGGACTGACGAACAGGTGGCGGCGCTGTAAATCAAAACGGCTGATCACGTCGGGCAGGTTGTCGAGCACGGCGGCCAGCTCGCGCTCGCGCCGCGCCGTGGCCAGGCGCGCTTCGGTGGCGGCGCTGATGTCGATCACCGCGCCGCTCATGCGCATCGGTTCGCCCTGCTCGCCGTAGGTGATGCGCCCGCTGCCCCGCACGTAGCGGATCGCGCCGTCGGGCAGGCAGAGTCGGTACTCGCAGACGTAGTCGGCGTGATTGGCGATGGCGGCCGCGATGGCGGCATCGACGGCGGCGAGGTCGTCCGGATGGATGCGGTCGCGGAAACTGGACAGCGTCGCGGTCACGCCGTCGGCGATGCCGAAGATGGCGCGGTGGTGGCGCGACCACAACACGCTGTCGCGCATGTCCCAGTGATAAAAACCGATGCCGGCCGAATCGACCACGTGGTCGAATACGTCCAGCTGGGCCAGGGGATCGAGCCCGGCCAACACGGCGTGGGCGTCGCGCAGGCGCGCGTTGGCAGGCAGGTCTGCGGCGCGGCGCGAGCGCAGCGCATGGGCGCCCCAGCCCCCGGCCGCGCCCACCACGAGGCCGAGCACGCCGCCAAGCACGGGCCACCACGTGGCGACGCCCTGTCCTACCGTCACCATACCCGCCATCGACCGCTCTCCACTGGATTGACGCACCGGCAGGCGCCGATCGCCTGCTGCTGACTGATGTTGCAAAAGTTTTAAGCAAAACACCAGCCTGACATTATAATGCCGGGCACACCCGCACTGTTGAAATCGCGCTTGCCAGCAGTTTCAATCTATACTGCCAATCACAAGAATACCGCCGCGGCCGACTTCAGGCGAGGGCACAACCAGGTCCTGACACCGCATGAATCGAAGCAGCCCGCCCACCCGTACGCCGTCCCGTCCGCCCGCCCCCCGGGTGTCCACCGGCATTGCCGGCCTGGACGACATCCTGTGCGGCGGCTTGACGGCGCACCGGGTTTACCTCGTCGAAGGTTCGCCCGGCACCGGCAAGACCACCCTCGGGCTGCAATTCTTGCTCGAAGGCATCGCCAGAGGCGAGCCCTGTCTTTACATTACCTTGTCCGAGACGGCCGATGAACTCGACGCCGTCGCCGCCAGCCACGGCTGGCAGACCGACCAGCTGCACCTGTTCGAACTGGCCACCGACGACGTGCTCGATCCCGAATCGCAGCAATCCGTGTTCCACCCTTCCGAGGTGGAACTGGGCGAGACCACCCAGAGCGTGATGGAAATGGTCGACCGCATCAAGCCGGCGCG
>JACXTT010001731.1_pt1 | contig 35842 bp, 30 predicted proteins | sample 9270951 | NCBI WGS metagenome assembly JACXTT01 (sample SAMN15532306, study PRJNA645909) | rock metagenome | isolation source: weathered quartz diorite | place: Puerto Rico | collected 2017-06-21 | reverse complement strand
GGGCGGCGCGAGCCGATGGAAAGCGCCACAGAAAATATACCGCCGAAGCTCGCAAGAGCTGGTAAGGGTGAAATGGTGCGGTAAGAGCGCACCGCGCGGGTGGCAACATCCCGTGGCAAGGCAAGCCCCACCCGGAGTAAGGCCAAATAGGGGAACGATAGTGCTGCCCGCACTGTTCCCGGGTAGGCCGCATGAGGCGCTTGGCGACAAGCGTCCCAGATGAATGGCTGTCCACGACAGAACCCGGCTTAACGGCCAACTCCTTTTTTCACATTAAGTTAGTCTTTTAATTTTTTGTTTTTACTGTAGTTTTTAGTCTTACTTTCTCATACAAATGCTATCGCATTTGCCCCTAAAAGCGTGCTGCCGTTCATTCATCCCTCAAAGTTTCATCTTTTGTTACTAACTCACTGTCCTGCAAAGAAGAAATCTTTAAAAAAAGACAGTTTTGTCTTGACACTCCTTATCACCGCTATCTATAGTGTCACTAAGTGGATAAATGTGGTTTTTTGTGGACTGAAGCGGGAAATAACGGGGAAAAATGTTTCGCGGTGTCAACACATTGTCGCTCGACAGCAAAGGTCGCATGGCCATCCCGACGCGTTATCGCGACCAGTTAGCGCGCGCGTGCAGCGGTCAGATGGTGCTTACCATCAATGCCCTCGATAGCGATCACTGCCTGCTGTTGTATCCGCAACCGGAATGGGAAGAGATCGAGCGCAAGATCATGAAGCTCTCGAGCTTCAACAAGCAGACGCGCAAGTTGCAGCGCATGCTGGTCGGTCACGCCACCGAATGCGAAATGGACGGCAACGGCCGTATTCTGCTACCGCCGCCGTTGCGTGAATTTTCGGCCTTGAACAAGGAAATTGTACTGATTGGTCAGGGGAACAAATTCGAGATCTGGGATGAGAGCACATGGAATACGCGCCGCGGCGAATGGCTTGAAGGCAAAGGCAAGGATGATGACAAATTACCGCCGGACCTCGAATCGCTGTCGCTTTAAACGGCAAGCGTGAATGAACATCACCATGTTCCGGTACTGCTGGAGGAGGCGTTGCAGGCTCTACACGTGAAGGAAGACGGAGTGTATGTGGATGCCACTTATGGACGAGGCGGGCACGCGCAGGAAATTTTGAAAAAACTCGGCGAGCGAGGACGGCTGCTGGTGTTTGACCGGGATCCGCACGCCTGCGAGGACGCGCGCCGCCGGTTTGGCAACGATGCGCGTGTGCAAATCCACCAGGAACCGTTCTCGATGATCGGACAGACGATCGACAACCTGGGGCTTACTGGAAACATCAACGGCATTCTTTTCGATCTCGGCATATCCTCGCCGCAGCTCGACGATCCCCGGCGTGGTTTCAGTTTCCGCACGGAAGGACCGCTCGACATGCGCATGGATCCACGCGTTGGTGAATCGGCTGCGGAATGGATCAACCGCGCAGAGGAAAACGAAATCGTAGATGTCCTGCGTGACTACGGCGAGGAACGTTTCGCTCGACGCATCGCACGCGCGATCCTGCGCGAACGCTCCATCGAGCCAATCGCCACCACACAACGTCTGGCCGAGATCGTTGCACGCGCCGTACCAACGCGCGAGAAGAGCAAGGATCCTGCTACACGTACATTTCAGGCCATCCGCATTTACATCAATCGTGAACTTGAGGAATTGACCAAAGTACTTCCACAGACGGTGAAAATACTTGCTGTCGGTGGACGACTGGTGGCGATCAGTTTTCATTCGCTCGAAGACCGGATCGTCAAGCATTTTCTGCGTATGGAGGCGAAAGGTCGGGAGCTTCCGCCTGAATTGCCAATACGGCATGATCAATTTCGCGCGCGCATGAAAATCATCGGCAAGGCAATCCGGGCCAGCGAGGTGGAGACCCATCGCAATCCGCGTGCCCGCAGCGCCGTGATGCGCGTGGCTGAACGCACAGAAGAGGCAGCCAGTCATGCCTAGGCGACTGACCATTCTTTTTGCGGCGGTGATCATGGTTTCAATCTTGGTAGTGCAAATGCGACATGAAAGCCGCCAGCGGTTCGCACTATTACAAGTACATCAGGCAGAGCGGGACACGCTGAATGTCGAGTGGGGAAAGCTGATGCTCGAAGAAGGCGCCTGGTCGCAGCATCGCCGTATTGAGACCATGGCGCGCAGCCGTCTTAACATGAGCACACCCGAGGCCGCGAGCATCCGTGTTGTGCGGGTGATGCCGGATTCCGCGCCATGAGCCGTCACGCCAAAACCCGCCACCCCGTGCGTAACGCCATTGTCTTGCTGTTCTTCCTGAGCGGACTCGTCTTGCTGGCGGCACGCGCGGTGTATCTGCAGGTGCTCAATTCCGATTTTCTTCAGAGCCAGGGTAATCAGCGTCACTCGCGTCTGGTGAATGACAACTCACACCGAGGGATGATCCTCGATCGTCATGGCTCACCGCTGGCCGTCAGTACGCCGGTGGATTCGGTATGGGCGCATCCACCTACGCTGGTAGAGGAGCGCCAGAAATGGCCGCGACTGGCCGCGCTGCTCGAGATGAGCCCGCGCGAATTTACGCTGTTGATGCGCCGTCATGAGGGTCGTGAGTTCATGTATCTCAAGCGCCATGTGCCGCCGCCGCTGGCCGAGCGCGTGATGGCGCTCAAGATTCCGGGCGTCGCACTGCAGCGTGAATACCGGCGCTACTATCCGCTGGGTTCCGTCGCCGGTCACGTGATCGGTTTCACCAATATCGACGATCAGGGCCAGGAAGGCGTTGAACTTGCTTACGATGCCTCGTTGCGCGCCGTGCCCGGCACCAAGCGCCTGTTACGCGACTTGCGCGGCAATGCGGTGGAGGTCGCCGAAAGCGTCGTATTGCCTAAACCGGGCCATGACTTGGTGCTTTCTATCGACCGGCGCATCCAGTATCTCGCGTATCGCGAGCTCAAGGCAGCCGTATTAGAGCATGGTGCGCGTGCCGGCAGCGCCGTCGTGCTGGATGCGCGCACCGGCGAGGTGTTGGCGCTGGTCAACGAGCCGGACTTCAATCCCAATAATCGCGCTGGCCTGCACGGCGGCATGTTCCGCAATCGCGCCGTGACGGATCTCTTCGAGCCGGGGTCGACCCTCAAGCCCTTTACCATCGCGTGCGCACTGGAGAGCGGAAAATATTTTCCCGGCAGTGTGATCGATACCACGCCGGGAGTGTTGCAGGTGGGCGATCGCACATTCCACGATGTCCACAATTACGGCGTGTTGACGGTCGCGGGCGTTATCGAGAAATCGAGCAATGTCGGTGTTTCCAAGATCGCACTGGCGCTGAACAAGAAGAGCATGTGGGAGATGCTGCACCATGCCGGGTTCGGACAATCAACCGGCGTGCAGCTTCCGGGTGAAGTGTCGGGACTTCTCAACCCCTACTCAAACTGGGTCCCGGTAGATCAGGCAAGCATTTCCTTTGGCTACGGAATTTCCGTAACACCACTACAGCTCGCGCGCGCCTATCTCGCTCTCGCGAATGACGGAACAGCGCTGCCGCTGACGCTGCAACATTCTGAAACCGTACCGGAAGGTGAGCGCATCATGTCCAGCAAAACCGCGCGCCAACTTCAATCCATGCTCGAGCTTGCGGTGAGCGATGCCGGTACTGGCAAAGCGGCGCAGGTGGCGGATTACCGTGTGGCCGGCAAGACGGGTACGGTACACAAGCTAACCCCGGAAGGATATTCCGAAGATAAATATGTTGCGTGGTTCGCCGGGTTCGCACCCATTAACTCACCGCGCCTCGTGATGGTGATAACAGTGGACGAACCGGCGCGTGGTGCTTACTACGGTGGCGAAGTGGCCGCGCCGGTTTTCGGCCATGTGATGGCCGGTGCGTTGCGCCTGCTTGATATCCCGCCCGATGCGCCGCGCAAGGAAACGCGTCTCATAACGGTGAAAAGCGAGCGGACAACCGAATGATGCCGAGAATGATCGATCTGCGTGAACTGCTCGAAGGCATGGTGCGCGTGCCGGGTGTAGCCAACCGCGAGGTAGGCGGCCTGCAAACGGACAGCCGGCGCGTACAGCCGGGCGACCTGTTTATGGCGTTGCCCGGGATGGTGGCGGACGGGCGCGAGTTTATCGGCGATGCCGTGGCCTCGGGAGCCTGCGCCGTTATCTACGAAACGGATGATGGTTATGCGTTACGCGGAGCCCCGGTGCCCGCCTTTGGTGTCGTCGGGTTGGGCCAGAAACTCGGCTTCATTGCGGATCGCTTTTATGGTTCACCCTCGCGACGGCTCGTGGTGGTCGGCGTTACGGGCACTAATGGAAAAACCACCTGCACACAACTCCTGGCACAGGCCCTCGACCAAGCGCCGAAGCGTTGCGCGGTGATTGGCACGCTCGGCAGTGGATTTCCCAGGGCGCTCAATGCCTCGATGCATACCACGCCCGATGCCGTGACGGTGCAACGTCTGATGACGGAGTTTGCCGATCAGGGCGCGACGCATATGGCGATGGAGGTCTCATCGCATGCGCTCGATCAGGGACGGGTGAACGGCGTGCTGTTCCATGTGGCGGTCTTCACCAACCTGACGCGCGATCACCTGGATTATCACGGTGACATGACAGCTTACGGTCTGGCCAAGGCGAAATTATTTGCCACGGAAGGTTTGAAGTACGTGGTGATCAATCACGATGACAATTTCGGCCGCCGGTTGTTCGCCGGTATCGGCGCGTCGGTGACTTCCTTGAGTTACGGCATCGAGGGCGGGGACGTGCGTGTACGCGAGGTACAGCCTTCGCCAGAGGGGCTGTGGCTGCGGATCCAGACGCCTTACGGCGAAACCGAGTTGCGCAGCCCGCTCATTGGCCACTTCAATGTGTACAACCTGCTGGCGGTATTCACAACCCTGCTGGCTTTGGGAGTGGACATGAAGGACGCCGCCGCGCGACTGGCCCGGGCGCACGCCCCTTCCGGACGTGCCGAGCGTTTCGGTGGCGCCGGGGGTTTGCCACTGGTGGTCGTGGATTATGCGCACACGCCGGATGCGCTGGAAAAAATTTTGACGGCGCTGCGCGAGCACACACCGGGGAAACTCCGGTGTGTCTTTGGTTGTGGCGGTGATCGCGACCGTGGCAAGCGTCCGGTGATGGGCGAGATCGCCGAGCGGTTGGCGGACGTGGTGATACTGACCGACGACAATCCACGCCATGAATCGGGCGATGCCATTATCGCGGAAATTGTCGGCGGTATGCGTGCCTCACCGCGAATCATTCGTGATCGCCGCGCCGCCATCAAGGTCGCCATCCAGAGCGCCGCCGCGGGTGACATCGTACTGATCGCCGGCAAGGGGCATGAGGATTACCAGCAGGTGGGCGATGAACGTCTGCCTTACAGCGACCGGGACGTGGTAAGACAACTAATAGGAGCGGCAGCGTGATGTCTCTCTCGATTCTCGCCGATGTTCTGAAGTGTCCGCGCAAGGGCCCGGAAGCCGTGTTCACGGGAGTCTGTCATGACACACGTGCATTGCAAGCCGGTGACCTGTATGTCGCGATCAAAGGCGAGCGCTTCGATGGACACAACTTTCTGGCCGAAGCCATCAGCGCGGGCGCGGCGGGAGCGTTGCTGGCGCATGACATGGAAACACCGTTGCCCTATGTGTGCGTGCCAAATACACGGCTGGCGCTCGGCAACCTCGGCGCATTCTGGCGCAACCAATTCCAGGTTCCGGTCATCGCCATCACCGGCAGCAATGGTAAAACCACGGTCAAGGAAATGATCGGCGCGATCCTGGGCGAGACCGGTCCCGGCTGTGTCACACGCGGGAATCTCAACAATGACATCGGCGTGCCGCTGACACTCACGCGGATGCGCGCCAGCGACCACTATGCCGTGATCGAAATGGGGATGAATCATTTCGGCGAGATCGAGTACCTATCGCGGCTGACGCGGCCGACGGTCGCGCTCATCACTAATGCTGGTGAGGCGCACCTGGCGGGGGTCGGTACGGTCGAGGGCGTGGCGCGCGCCAAGGGCGAGATTTTCGCCGGCCTGAGAACGGCGGGCACGGCCGTGCTCAATGCCGATGACAAATATTTTCCGCTCTGGAAGACGCTGGTTGCCAAGCGCAAGTATCTGACCTTCGGGCTGGATCACAAGGCAGACGTGAGCGCGGAATACCGACTCACCGACGGCGGCAGTCTTATCCATCTGAAAACCACTACTCATGGAGACATGGATATGCGCGCACCCCTATTGGGCAGACACAATGTCATGAATACCCTGGCGGGCGCGGGCGCGGCGATTGCCGCCGGCGCCTCGCTCGATCAGGTCAAAACCGGGCTCGAAAAACTCAAGACCGTTTCCGGCCGTCTCGAGGTGAAAAAAGGTATCAGTGGGGCGCGCATCATCGACGACACCTATAACGCCAATCCCACTTCGGTTGCGGCGGGCTTGCAGGTGCTCAAGGAATTTGTCGGCGAACGCGTGCTGGTGCTCGGGGACATGGGTGAACTCGGGGCATCCGCCGCCGATATCCACTTCCGCGTTGGCGAACTGGCGAATCGTATCGGCATTCAGCGTTTGTTTGCCATTGGGGAATTTTCCCGCATCGCCGTGGGCGCCTTCGGCAAGGGGGCGCGTCATTTCGAGAATCATGAGGCCCTTATCGAAGCTCTTCAGGACTGTCTGCACGCGGACATGACGGTGCTGGTCAAGGGGTCACGCATGATGCGCATGGAACAGATCGTCGCCGGTATCACGAAAAAATCTCCGGCGGCCAGTGAGAACGGGAGGAGCCGCTAAGTGCTCTATTATCTCTTCGAATGGCTGGCGCGGGATTTCACGTTTTTCAACGTGTTTCATTATCTCACGCTGCGGGGCATCCTGGGCGTGCTCACGGCGCTGATGATCAGTTTCTGGATTGGTCCGTCTATGATTCGTCGTCTGGGTGTGCGGCAGCTCGGGCAGACCGTCCGCAAGGACGGTCCTCAGAGCCATCTCGCCAAAGCCGGCACGCCGACCATGGGCGGAGCGCTGATTATCGTTGCGATCGCCATTTCCACCCTGCTGTGGGCGGACCTGTCCAACCGCTTCGTGTTGGCGGTTTTGTTCGCCACCGCGTCCTTCGGGGCGATTGGTTGGGTCGACGACTACAAGAAAATTATCAATAAAGATCCACGTGGTATCGGCGCCAAGGCCAAGTTTTTCTGGCAGACGGTCTGCGGTTTGGCGATCGCGCTGTTCCTTTATTACACCGCCAAGAGCCCAGCCGATACTGCGCTCATCGTCCCGCTTTTTAAGAACATCATCATCGATCTGGGCCCGGTTTATATCCTGTTGACGTACCTGGTGATCGTCGGCAGCAGCAACGCTGTCAATCTGACGGACGGATTGGATGGCCTCGCCATCATGCCGACGGTCATGGTGGCCGCGGCGCTGGGCATCTTTGCCTATGTCATGGGCCACCTGAAATTTTCAGCCTACCTCGGTTTTCCCTACATCGCCGGTGCCGGTGAGGTTTTGATTTTCTGCGGCGCCATCGTCGGTGCCGGATTGGGTTTCCTGTGGTTCAACACTTATCCCGCCATGGTATTCATGGGTGACATCGGCGCGCTTGCGTTGGGCGCGGCGCTCGGGACCGTGGCAGTGTCAATACGCCAGGAAATCGTGCTTTTCATCATGGGCGGGGTGTTCGTGATGGAGACGGTGTCGGTGATGCTGCAAGTGACGTCATTCAAGCTCACGGGCAAGCGCATCTTCCGTATGGCACCGTTGCATCATCATTTTGAACTTAAGGGCTGGCCCGAACCGCGCGTGATTGTGCGCTTCTGGATCATTTCATTGATCCTGGTATTGATTGGGCTGGCGACATTGAAGATTCGCTGAATCATGAATGCAGTGCTAATGGCTAAGACGGAGACAAAACGCGCGCTGGTGGTGGGCCTTGGGCTCACGGGGATTTCCTGCGTGCGTCATCTCGTCGCGCGCGGTTATGACGTTACTGTGGTGGATACTCGCGAGCAGCCGCCGAAGCTGGCAGAACTGCGGCGTGAATTACCGCAGGTTGCAGTGCATGTTGGTGGCTTGCCCGCGGCGCTTTTCGATAATCCGGGACTGCTCGTGGTGAGTCCCGGCGTGTCAATCAAGGGAACCGAAATTGCGCGCGCCACGGAACATGGCGCTGAGGTGGTCGGGGATATCGAGCTGTTCGCCCGCGAAGCAATAGCGCCAGTCATCGCCGTGACCGGTGCGAACGGAAAAAGCACGGTGACGGCACTGACGGGCGAGATGTGCCAGCAAGCGGGCCTCAAGACAGTCGTTGGTGGCAACATCGGCGTGCCGGCGCTGTCGTTGCTCACGGGCGATGAGCCGGATGTCTATGTGCTCGAGCTGTCGAGTTTCCAGTTGGAGACGACCGCCAGTCTCAACGCGCGCGCCGCCACGGTGCTCAACATTACGCCGGATCATATGGACCGTTACCGTGACATTGACGAATACGCTGACGCCAAGGCACGGGTTTTCCGTGGCAATGGCACCATGGTGGTCAACACCGACGACCCCCGGGTAATGCGTATGCGTCAGTCGGGTCGTCGTGTGGTCAATTTCGGGCTTGGTCGTCCGCTCGCGGCACAGGATTATGGCCTCGATGAAATTCGCGGCGAAACTTGGCTGGTGCACGGAAAGCAGCCACTCATGCCCGCGCGCGAGGTGCCGCTTGCCGGTCGGCATAATCTGGCAAACGTGCTGGCTGCCATGGCCTTGGCAGAGGCTGTCGGCGTTGTGTCCGAGGCCGCCTGTGCTGCGGTACGCGAGTTCAAAGGGCTCAAGCACCGCATCGAACTGGTTACCGAGCACCAGGGCGTGCGCTGGTATGACGATTCGAAAGGAACGAATGTCGGCGCTACCGTGGCAGCTTTGAGCGGTATGACGTCGCCGGTGATTCTCATCGCCGGCGGCGATGGCAAGGGACAGGACTTCAGCGATTTGAAACCGGCTTGCGCCCGGCATGCCCGCGCGGTGGTGCTTATTGGGCGCGATGCGCCACAGATCGAGGCCGCGCTCGGCAAGGCCGTGCCGATGCACCATGCAAAGGACATGCATGAGGCCGTGCGAATTGCCAAGAGCCTGGCGTTACCGGGAAACGTGGTGTTGCTTTCGCCCGCCTGCGCCAGTTTTGACATGTTCCGCAATTACGAGCACCGCGCCGAAGTTTTCCGTGAGGCCGTGCGTGAGGAGCTCGCATAATGGCTGCGGTCATGACAGATGGCGTGCGCACGGCGGGCCGGGCACGTTCGGTCTGGGATCCATGGTTGCTGGGCTGCACTTTCGTGCTGCTCGCGACGGGCGTGATCATGGTGTATTCGGCGTCGGTCGCTTACGCCGACCGCGAGATGAACAGCAGCGTTTATTTCCTTATTCGCCATGCCTCTTACACGATTCTAGGCTTGTTACTCATGGCTTTCACCATGCGCACGCGCGTGCGCTGGTGGGAAAAGGCCGGGCCCTATCTGCTGCTGATCGGCATCGTCTCGCTGTTCGTCGTGCTGCTGCCGGGTATCGGCGCGCACGTCAACGGCAGTTCGCGCTGGATCCGGCTTGGCGTCGTAAATCTGCAGCCGTCGGAATTCATGAAACTCTTCACGGTGGTGTACGTGGCGGGTTATCTGGTGCGCAAGCAGGAGGCGCTCAAGAATTTTACCCAGGGTATCGTGATGGTCAGTCTCGTGGTGGCGGTGATCGGGGCGCTGCTGTTGATGGAACCCGATATGGGCTCGCTGGTGGTGATAACCGTGACGGTGTTCGCCATGCTGTTTCTCGGCGGCGTGCGTTTCTGGCACTTTATGATGGTCCTCGGCACCGGTATCGGCAGCATGGTGCTGCTCACGATCATCTCGCCGTATCGCATGGCGCGGGCAACGAGCTTCATGAACCCGTTCGCGGATCCGTTCAACACCGGATTCCAGCTGGTGCAGTCACTGATTGCCTTCGGACGCGGCGAATGGTTCGGTGCTGGACTCGGCGCCAGTGTGCAGAAGCTTTTTTACCTGCCTGCGTCGCACACCGATTTTGTGTTTGCCGTGATGGCAGAGGAACTCGGACTGGTGGCGGTGCTCAGCATGATGGCGCTGTACGGCGTCATCATCGTGCGCGCCTTCGTCATCGCGCGCCAGGCGGAAGCGGCTGGCCAGATCTACGGCGCACGCCTGGCGCAAGGTATTGGGTTGCTGCTCGGTGGCCAGGCCATGATCAACATGGGCGTGAATATGGGCCTGTTGCCCACCAAGGGGCTTACGCTGCCATTCGTGAGTTATGGCGGTTCCAGCATGCTGGTGAGCTGCATGGCGATGGGTCTGTTACTCCTGATCGGACGCGATGCATGCATCGGTGACTGGAGGAAATCATGAGTTGCGTATTGATCATGGCGGGCGGTACAGGTGGACATGTGTTTCCCGGCCTTGCCGTGGCGCACCGGTTGCTCGAAAAGCGCGCACAGGTTGTGTGGCTGGGCACGCGCCGGGGCTTGGAGGCGCATGTGGTGCCAGCCTCGGGGCTCGCGATTGAAATGGAGTGGCTGACGATCCAGGGCGTGCGGCGCAAGGGTTGGCTGCGCTGGCTGCTGTTCCCCTTCACACTTATATATGCCATGGCGCAGGCGTTCCGGGTACTGCGCCGCAGAAAGCCCGATGCCGTGTTGTCTCTTGGCGGATTTGTCGCCGGCCCCGGTGGTTTGGTGGCCTGGCTTACGCGCACCCCGTTGCTTATCCACGAGCAGAACGCGATTCCCGGCATGACCAACAAGTGGCTAGCGCCGTTCGCCGATCAGGTACTGAGCGGTTTCCCGAATGCCTTCGGCCGACATGTGGTGGCGCGCCCCGTGGGCAATCCAGTGCGTGGCGAGATTACCGCGCTACCGCCCCCGGAAGAAAGATTGGCCTCTCGTCGCGGCAGGCTGAGGCTGCTCATTATCGGCGGCAGCCAGGGCGCCAGGATTTTCAACGATGTGGTGCCCGATGCCGTGCAGGAATTGCCTGCCGACATCCGGCCGGAGATCTGGCATCAGTGCGGACGTAACGCCGCGGAATCGGTGCAACGCGCCTATGGCGATGTGCCGGCCAAGGTGGCGGAATTCATCGATGACATGGCGCAAGCTTATGCTTGGGCAGATGTCGTACTGTGCCGTGCCGGGGCCATGACCATCGCCGAGATCGCCGCCTCCGGTTCCGCGGCGATTCTGGTTCCCTATCTTTATGCGGTGGACGATCACCAGACCGCGAACGCGCAGTTTCTGTCCGAACGCGACGCAGCGGTGCTTATCCCGCCCATGGAATTCAACAATGCCCGTCTGTGCGAATTGCTTGGCGGATTCGCCGGTAACCGCGATCTCCTATTGAAGATGGCGCAAGCAGCGCGTCATCTGGCCGTGACCGACGCCGCTGAAACCGTGGCGCAACTTTGCATGGAGAGTAAACGTGCGTGATCGCCCACATATTCTAATGATCGCGTGCATAACACGCGCGTTGTCAGGTGCGGTCTCGGTGGTTGGGCGGTACGAACGCGTGGGGGTGCTCGATGCGTGATCGGGTCAAGCGCGTGCATTTTGTCGGCATCGGTGGCGTCGGCATGTGCGGCATCGCCGAAGTGCTGCACAACCTCCAGTTCGAGGTTTCCGGATCGGATGTGCGCGAGTCACCCAACACCAAGCGCCTGACTTCCCTGGGTGTAAAGGTTGCTATTGGCCACGATCCACAGCTCATCAATGCCGTGGATGTGGTAGTGGTCTCGTCGGCGGTGGACGACTCGAATTCGGAAGTCCGCGCGGCGCGTCTCGCAAAGATTCCGGTGATTCCGCGCGCCGAAATGCTGGGCGAATTGATGCGCCTGCAGCGCGGCATCGCCATCGCCGGCACGCACGGCAAGACCACGACCACCAGCCTGATCGCCAGTTGCCTGGCAGAAGGCGGACTCGATCCTACTTTCGTGATCGGTGGACGGCTCAATAGCGCCGGCACCCACGCGCGGCTGGGACGCGGGCAATATCTGGTGGCGGAAGCTGACGAAAGCGACGCCTCATTTCTGCACCTGTCGCCATTCATGGCGGTGGTAACCAATATCGATGCCGATCACATGGCCACCTACGGCGGCGATTTCGGTCGCCTGAAGCAGGCCTTTGTCGATTTTCTCCAGCAACTTCCGTTCTACGGTCTGGCAGTGTTGTGTCATGACGATCCGGTAGTGCGTGAGATTATCCCACGAATCCATCGCCCGGTACTGACTTATGGCACGAGCCCCGAGGCCGATCTGCGCGCGGTAAATATCCGCCAGCTGGAAACCCGCATGCATTTCACCGCCGAACTGCGCGGCAATAAAAACTGGTTGACGGTCGAGCTGAATCAGCCAGGTTATCACAATGTACTGAATGCGCTGGCGGCCATCGCCATCGCGCATGAGTTGGGCGTGAACGCGGCAGCCATTGCGCGGGCGTTAACCGCCTTCGGCGGCATTGGGCGGCGTTTCCAGATCAACGGACGTATCAAGCAGGACGATGGCGACGTGATTCTGGTGGATGACTATGCACACCATCCGCGCGAGATTGCCGCGACTGTCGCGGCGGTCCGTGCCAGCTGGCCGCCGCGCCGGCTCGTCGTGGTGTTCCAGCCACATCGCTACACACGCACGCACGATCTGTTGGACGATTTCAGCACTGTATTGGCGGAGATCGACACCCTAATCGTCACGGAGGTTTATGCCGCGGGCGAGAAACCGGTTAGCGGCGCCGACGGCCGTGCTCTGTGTCGCGCCATCCGCGCGCGCGGCAAGGTCGCCCCGATTTTTTTGGAGGACGTCAACACACTTCCGCAGGCCTTGGCCGACGTGCTGCAAGGCAACGATGTGCTGCTTACCCTGGGAGCGGGTTCCATCGGTAATGTGGCGGCCGCGCTTCCGCAGTCGCTCGGGAAGAGGAGCAACGGATGATGTCGGCGAAGTCCAGCACAAGCCTGCGTGGGCAACTGCTCATGAAGGAGCCGATGTCGCGTCACACCAGCTGGCGCGTTGGCGGACCGGCGGACCGGTTTTACATCCCCGCGGATCTGGACGATGTCACGGCGTTTCTGGCGTCACCGTCGGCGCAAGAGCCGCTGCACTGGGTGGGGTTGGGAAGCAATCTGCTGGTGCGTGATGGCGGTGTGCGCGGCACGGTGATCATGACCAGCGGTGCATTGAATGGATTGAATGTCCTGCGTGACGGCGTGGTACGCGCCGAGGCCGGCGTGGCGGGCGCCAAGGTGGCGCGTTTTTGCGCCGAGCACGAACTGGTGGGTGCGGAATTTTTGGCCGGTATTCCCGGCACGATCGGCGGTGCACTGGCGATGAACGCCGGCGCCTTCGGCGGCGAAACCTGGAAGATCGTCGAGGCGGTGGAAACCATCGACCGTCATGGTGAAAGGCGCACGCGCACGTTTTCGGATTACAAAATCGGCTATCGCAAAATCAGCGGGCCCCCAGGCGAATGGTTTGTCGCCGCGCATTTCCGGCTCGACAGGGGAGACGTTTCACAGGGGAAAACGCTGATCAAAACCTTGTTGGCCAAGCGCGGAGCGACCCAGCCGACGCAGCTGCCGAACGCCGGATCGGTATTTAAAAATCCCCCTGGCGATCATGCCGCGCGCCTGATCGAAGCCAGTGGACTGAAGGGCACGTGTGAAGGCAAGGCCTGTGTCTCCGAGCTGCACGCGAATTTCATCGTTAACCAGGGCGGCGCCACGGCGGCTGAGATTGAACGCCTGATAGCGCGGATTCAGTCCACGGTGGAGAAACTGCACGGGGTAATGCTGGAAACCGAGGTACGAGTCATAGGCGAGAGGACAGCATGAGCCGCAAAAATTTTGGCAAGGTGGCGGTACTGATGGGCGGCCCTTCGGCGGAGCGCGAGGTATCACTCAAGAGCGGAAACGCCGTGCTGGCGGCGCTGCAACGTAAGGGCGTTGATGCGCATAGCTTCGACGCCGACAAGTCCACCTTGCGGCTGCTGGAGGACGGGAAATTCGAGCGTGTATTCATTGTGCTGCACGGCCGCTGGGGCGAAGACGGCGTGATTCAGGGAGCCTTGGAAGTATTGGATATTCCCTATACGGGCAGTGGCGTGCTGGGTTCGGCGCTCGGCATGGACAAACTCAGAACCAAATATCTCTGGTCTGCCGTGGGCATCCCAACACCAGAATACGCTGTGCTCGAAGCCGGCACCGATTTCGACAAGGTCGTCGCGAAACTTGGCTTACCGGTTTTCGTTAAACCCGTGCGCGAAGGCTCAAGCCTTGGTGTGAGCAAGGCCAAGACGGTCGCCGAACTCAAGAAGGCATGGAAAAGCGCGGCCATATACGACGATCAGGTAATCGCTGAGCGTTTTATCGATGGCGCCGAGATCACCTGTGGGATTCTCGGCGACCAGGCGCTGCCATTGATCAGGATCGAGACCGACCGTGAGTTTTACGACTACGAAGCAAAATACATCCTCGACACCACGCGCTACCTTTGCCCCTGCGGCCTGCCCGCGGACCAGGAGCGCGCGATCCAGGCGCTCGCGCAACGGGCATATGCCGTGCTCGGTTGCGGCGGCTGGGGACGCGTGGATTTTATGCTCGACAAAAGCGGACGCGCGTACGTACTCGAGGTGAACACGGTGCCGGGTATGACGGACCACAGTCTTGTGCCCAAAGCGGCGATGCAGGCAGGCATGAATTTCGATGAATTGGTGTTGCGTATTTTGGAGACATCTGATGTCGAGCGCTGAAATGACACGCGGAAAGACCGACGAAGGCATTAGTCTGTTCAAAGCGGCCATGCTGTTGTTCTCGTTGTTGTCGGTGTTGCTGGCGTTGGCATTCGGCGCCGATTGGTTGCTGCGTACCGATCATTTTCCGGTGCGGAACGTGCGTTTCGAAGGCGAATTCAAACACGTGACGCAACAGGAACTGCAAACCGCCGCGATGAGCGTGGTGCGCGGCAATTTCTTCCTGCTCAATTTGGATGCGGTGAAGGCGCGCGTTGAGTCCTTGCCATGGGTTTACCAGGCCTCGGTTCGCCGCCAATGGCCGCAAGACGTATACGTCCGGTTCACCGAGCAGCAGCTCGCCGCGCGTTGGGGCGACAGCGCCTTTCTGAATCAGGCCGGCGACGTGGCGCGTGTAACTCAGAGCGATCCGTCATCTGAACTCCCGCAGCTGGAGGGTCCTGAGGGGACCGGAGCGCTAGTGCTCGAGCATTATAAAAAACTCGGCCAGATTCTGGCGGTAGTCGGGTTGAAGCTGGAACACATCACGCTGACGCCGCGACGTGTCTGGCGGCTGGGATTGACGGATGGGATGGTTATCGTGCTGGATCAGGATCAGCCGGAATACAAACTGGAACGTTTTGCGCGTGTGTACGCGCAATCACTGAGACACCAGAACGCGGAAATCGCACGGGTGGACTTGCGGTATACCAACGGGTTTACGGTACAGCAGGCCGGCATACACGCTGCCGGTTATCGAGACACGCCGGGGCGCACGAACGCCATCGGTACGGGACGGACAGGAGCAGCCAAGAGGGGGTAATTATGGCGAAGAGAGACGATGACAAACTGATTGTGGGTCTCGATATCGGCACCTCCAAGGTGCTGGCCATCGTCGGCGAAATCGCGCCGACGGGCGAGGTCGAGATCATCGGCGTGGGGCATCATCCTTCGCGCGGAATGAAAAAGGGCGTGGTGGTAAACATCGAATCGACGGTGCAATCGATTCAGCGTGCGGTGGAGGAGGCCGAGCTCATGGCGGGTTGCCAGATTCACTCGGTTTATGCCGGTATCGCCGGTTCGCACATCAGCAGCTTCAACTCGCACGGCATTGTCGCCATCAAGGATAAGGAAGTCGGGCAGGGCGATGTGGAGCGCGTGATCGAGGCGGCGCGCGCACTCGCCATCCCCGCGGACCAGAAGATACTGCACATTCTTCCCCAGGAATTCATTATCGATAAGCAGGAGGGCATTCGCGAGCCGGTTGGCATGAGCGGCGTGCGTCTCGAGGCCAAGGTGCATATCGTGACCGGCGCGGTCAGTGCGGCGCAGAACATCGTCAAGTGTGTGCGCCGTTGCGGACTGGAAGTGGACGACATTATCCTCGAACAACTTGCTTCCAGCATTTCCACGCTGACCGAAGACGAAAAGGAGCTGGGCGTATGCCTGGTAGACATCGGCGGCGGTACCACCGACATCTCCGTGTTCACCGACGGAGCGATTCGCCACACCGCCGTCATTCCCATCGCCGGCGATCAGGTCACGAACGACATCGCGGTGGCGCTGCGCACGCCGACGCAGTATGCCGAGGACATCAAGAAAAAATACGGCTGCGCCCTGACACAACTGGCGCATCGCGACGAGACGATCGAGGTGCCGGGTGTTGGCGACCGTCCACCGCGCAAGCTTTCGCGCCAGACGCTGGCCGAAGTCATCGAGCCGCGTATCGAGGAACTCTACAGCCTGGTGCAGACGGAATTGCGCCGCAGCGGATTCGAGGACGTGGTCGGCAGCGGTCTCGTGCTCACCGGCGGCAGCGCCAAGATGGAAGGCGTGGTCGATCTCGCAGAAGAGGTGTTTCACATGCCGGTGCGTTTGGGCGTGCCGCAGTACGTCGGAGGGTTGAAGGGCGTGGTGCAAAACCCGATCTTCGCCACCGGCGTGGGGTTGGTGTTGTACGGCGCGCGGTGTCGGGAAGGCAAGCAGTACGTGCAAAACCCAGGCACAGCCGTGGGCGTGAAGGGAGTCTGGAGCAAGATGAAGAGCTGGTTTCAGGGGAATTTTTAGGGAGTACGCGCGCAGCGCGTAACGGCTCGCTTCCCTCTCCCGCTTACGGGAGAGGGAGTGAGGGAGAGGATAAAGCGGGAAAACGGACGGATGTTTCGATCAACGGAATTAAGGAAACCTACATTGGAGGCAACACATGTTTGAACTAATGGATACCTACGGGCAACAGGCAGTTATTAAAGTAATCGGCGTTGGCGGTGGTGGTGGCAATGTTGTTGACCATATGGTCAGCGCCAACATCGACGGCGTGGAGTTCATCAACGCCAATACCGATTCGCAGGCGCTCAAGCGATCGCAGGCGAAGACCATTCTTCAGCTCGGGACCAATCTCACCAAGGGTCTGGGATGCGGTGCCAATCCTGACATCGGCCGGCAGGCCGCCGTCGAAGATCGCGAACGTATCGCCGAGGTGCTTTCCGGGGCTGACATGGTGTTCATCACCGCCGGCATGGGCGGTGGCACTGGCACCGGCGCGGCGCCGGTGGTGGCACAGGTCGCGAAGGATATGGGCATCCTGACGGTCGCTGTCGTAACCAAGCCATTTCCGTTCGAAGGGCGTAAGCGCGCGGGAGTCGCGGATCAGGGCATCTCGGAGCTGGGCCAATACGTCGACTCCATAATCACGATTCCGAACGAGAAACTGCTGACGGTGTTGGGCAAAGACGCCACGTTGTTGGACGCTTTCGGCAAGGCCAATCAAGTGCTGCAGAACGCGGTGCAGGGTATTGCCGAGCTGATCACGCGACCGGGACTTATTAATGTGGACTTCGCCGATGTGCGTACCGTGATGTCGGAGATGGGCATGGCCATGATGGGTGCGGCCTCTGCCAGCGGTCCTTCGCGCGCGCGCGAAGCGGCCATCGCGGCGGTCTCAAGCCCGTTGCTGGAGGACATCAATATCTCCGGCGCCCGCGGCATTCTGGTCAACATCACGGCCGGTCTCGACATGTCTATTGGCGAGTTCGAGGAAGTTGGCAATGCCATCAAGGAATTTGCTTCCGAAGATGCAACCGTGGTGATTGGCACGGTGATTGAACCCGAGATGCGCGAGGAACTGCGGGTGACGGTGGTAGCGACCGGCCTCGGTCAGGAAAAGCAGCGCAAGCAGCCGTACAAGGTGGTCAAGACCGGCACTGGCACGACCGACTTCGAGGATTATGAGACCCCGACAGTGATCCGGAACCGGCGTACGGAGAGGCCTCTGACCACGACAACCGAGGCGGCCATCGAGTATCTGGACATTCCGGCTTTCCTGCGGAAGCAGGCGGACTAGCGCCCAGTGTCCGAGGCGAACGTTCTTCGATAGAGCTTCGCCACGGAAGGGAAGTTATCAACGCCATGGGATACGGTGGCCAGGAGGCGTTAACCGCGGAACAGGCCGTTTATCGGGCATAGTTTCCCGGTCGCAGTTTCCAAACCGAGATTTGGCTGGACAGGTGTGGGGTTTTATCCTTAAATTACGGGTAGGGGCTGGTTTTCTCGTAATCCTTGCCACAATGAAATCGTAATCGGCATGCAGGGTTGCATGCGCCAAGTTAACCCAGCGTCAGTATTCTCCGCCCTGTCGGATGAACGCGCGCCTTTTCACAAGAAAGGGATCATTCAAGAAGAAGTTTTTAATGATTAAGCAACGGACTCTGAAAAACGTCATCCGCGCTACAGGCGTAGGCCTGCATACAGGTGAAAAGGTCTATCTGACCCTCCGGCCTGCTACTTCCGACACAGGAATTGTCTTTCGCCGCATTGACTTAGCCGAGCCGGTGGATATTCGCGCCTGCCCGGAAAATGTTTCCGACACTCGTCTCTCGACTACACTTGAATGTAATGGTGCGAGAGTTTCCACGGTGGAGCATCTAATGTCAGCGTTCGCCGGACTCGGTATCGATAATGCCTACGTCGATCTGACGGCGGCGGAAGTGCCGATCATGGATGGCAGTGCCGGTCCATTTGTATTCCTGGTGCAGTCGGCCGGTATTGCCGAGCAAAGCGCGCCAAAACGTTTCATGCGCATTAAAAAAGAAGTGCGTGTGGAAGACGGTGACAAGTGGGCCTGTTTCCAGCCCTTTGAAGGCTTCAAGGTTTCCTTCGCCATCGAATTCGATCATCCGACTTTCCGCAATTCGACCCAGAACGCCAGCGTCGATTTTTCCACGACCTCTTTCGTCAAGGAGGTCAGCCGTGCTCGTACCTTTGGTTTCATGGGCGATCTTGAGGCACTGCGCGCGGTGGGGCTGGCGCGCGGTGGCGGTCTTGATAACGCCATCGTTTTGGACGATTACCGTATCCTGAATGATGACGGCTTGCGATACGAGGACGAATTCGTCAAACACAAGGTGCTGGATGCCATCGGGGATCTGTATCTATTGGGTCATCCGCTGATCGGTGCCTTCAGTGCGCATAAGTCCGGTCATTCCCTAAACAACCGCCTGCTGCGCGAGCTGGTGACGAACCAGGAAGCGTGGGAACTCATTACCTATAACGAAAATGACGAGGCGCCCATCGCCTTCGTGCGCACGGTTCCTGCAACCTGACCGGCGTACAGGCCAGCAGGAAGTCGAAAGGGGAGGCACGGCATGAATATTATTCTGGTACCGAATAGTCAGCGTGGCAAAGGCCGCAATACCACCCTTTCCCATCGTCATCTTGTCCTGATTGCCTTGGTGATTTTTCTCGCACTGCCGGTCCTGGTCGGCATCGTCGCCTACCATGCCCAGGATATGCTCTTGGCATACAACGCGGATTCACTGTTAGCGGGGCAGCGCCGCGAACTGGCGGCGCAGCGCACGGCCGTGGTCGAGGCCAAGCGCAATGCCGAGGCGCATCTCAACGCGCTGGCCCAGCGGCTGGGCCAGATGCAGGCACAAATGATGCGGCTCAATGCACTGGGCTCCCGTCTGACACGCATGGCGGGGTTGGATGCGCGCGAATTCAATTTCTCCGTCGAGGCGGCCATGGGTGGGCCCGAAAAGACCGCCGCCTCGTCGAATCCACCCGAACTCATGGATTCGCTCGATCGTCTGTCACGTGAAATTGAGCGCCAGCAAGAGCGCTTGAGCGCGCTCGAAAACTTGCTTTTGGATCGCAAACTCAGCGCGGCCGTGACGCCTTCCGGCTGGCCGGTGGAGGGCGGATGGATTTCCTCCGGTTTTGGTGTGCGTGCCGATCCTTTCAACGGCCATCAGTCTCAACACGAGGGCGTGGATATCGCCTCAAACATGGGTTCGCCGGTGCATGCCGTGGGTGATGGCGTCGTGAGCCATAGCGGTGAGAGGGCCGGTTATGGATTACTGGTCGAGATCACGCATGAATCCGGTTTGGTTACACGTTATGCCCATACCAGTGCCGTTCTCGTCAAGGTGGGTGATCGCGTGCAGAAAGGCCAGTCTATTGCGCTGGTCGGCAGTTCCGGCCGTTCCACCGGGCCGCATCTGCATTTCGAGGTGGTACGCAATGGAACCGCGGTGAACCCCATGCGGTATTTGCAGCAAGCCAGTAAATAGGTTACACAACCAGCGAAGCTTCAAGTCTTTTCGTTTTTCCTCCATAATTGCCGCTCTTTTGATACGTCTCTTTATGAGACGCACTGATTTTTATGATTACGAAAGCGCTTACCAAGATATTCGGCAGTCGCAATACCCGCCTGATCAAGCGCATGCAGCAGGACGTGGCGCGTATCAACGCGCTGGAATCCGGGATTGCCCAGCTTACCGACGAACAGTTGCGTGCGAAAACCGCTGAATTCAAGACCCGCGTCTCCCATGGAGAGACTCTGGACAGTCTTTTGACTGAGGCCTTCGCGGTGGTGCGCGAGGCTTCCAAGCGCACGCTCGGCATGCGCCACTTTGACATGCAGATGATCGGCGGCATGGTGCTGCACCAGGGAAAGATTTCGGAAATGCGAACCGGTGAGGGCAAGACGCTGGTCGCCACACTGCCCGTCTATCTGAACGCGCTTTCGGGCAAAGGCGTGCACGTGGTGACCGTCAACGATTACCTGGCCCGCCGCGACGCAGAATGGATGGGACAGATTTACAAATTTTTGGGCATGACCGTGGGCGTCGTGGTTCCGGGACAGGACCGTCAGGAAAAGCGCGAGGCCTATGCTGCCGATATTGCCTATGGCACCAATAATGAATACGGCTTCGATTACCTGCGTGACAACATGGCGTTTCGCGCCGAGGAACGCGCGCAGCGCGGGCTCAACTACGCCATCGTGGACGAAGTGGACTCGATCCTGATCGACGAGGCGCGCACACCACTTATTATCTCCGGACCGGCTGAGGAAAGTACCGATCTGTACGTCAAGGTCAACACCATCATTCCGCATCTGACAAAGCAGGAAGCGGAGAATGGGCCAGGCGATTACAGCGTGGATGAAAAGTCACGCCAGGCCTTCCTGACCGAGGCCGGCCATGAAAGGGTCGAGAAACTGCTGGCCCAGGCCGGCTTGCTGGAGCCCGGTTCGAGCCTGTACGACGTATCGAGCCTTATATTGATGCATCATCTCATCGCCGCACTGCGCGCACATGCATTGTTCAAGCGCGAGGTGGATTACATCGTGCGCGATAACGAAGTTGTTATCATCGATGAGTTCACCGGGCGCATGATGCAGGGGCGGCGCTGGTCGGACGGGCTGCACCAGGCCGTGGAAGCGAAGGAAGGGGTATCGATCCAGAACGAGAATCAGACACTGGCGACTATCACGTTTCAGAATTATTTCAGGCTGTATGGAAAACTCGCCGGCATGACCGGCACGGCCGACACCGAGGCATTTGAGTTCCAGCAGATCTACGGGCTCGAAGTGGTGGTGATTCCAACCCACCGGCCGATGGTCCGTCAGGATATGGCCGATCAGATCTACCGTACCGCCACGGAAAAGCACGCCGCGATACTCGCGGATATCCGTGACTGTCATCAGCGCGGCCAGCCGGTGCTGGTTGGCACCGTTTCGATCGAGACCTCGGAGTATCTCTCGCGTCTGTTGCAGAAGGAGAAGATCGAGCATCAGGTATTGAACGCTAAGCATCATGAGCGTGAGGCGATGATTGTCGCGCAGGCCGGTCGTCCCGGCGCCCTGACCATTGCCACCAACATGGCGGGTCGCGGCACCGATATTGTTCTCGGTGGCAATCTCGAGATGGAATTCAAGGAGATCGGCGACGACAAGCTGAAACGCGAACGCGCTCGCGCTGAGTGGGATAAACGCCACCAACAAGTCCTGGCCGCGGGCGGACTGCACATGATTGGCACCGAACGACATGAATCGCGCCGCATCGACAACCAACTGCGTGGTCGTTCCGGTCGTCAGGGTGATCCCGGTTCCTCGCGTTTTTATCTTTCACTCGAAGACAATTTGTTGCGTATATTCGGGAGCGATCGCCTGTCCGGGCTTATGCAGAAACTTGGCATGCAGGAGGGTGAAGCCATCGAACACCCATGGGTGACACGCGCCATCGAAAATGCTCAGCGCAAGGTTGAGGGACGCAATTTCGATATTCGCAAGCAGCTGCTGGAATACGATGATGTAGCGAATGACCAGCGCAAAGTCATCTACGAACAGCGCAACCGGCTCATGGACGTGGAAGATATTTCGGAAAGCATTACTACCATACGTCATGATGTCGTCAATGAATTGATCAGTCAGCACGTTCCGCCGGAGAGCTTGGAGGAACAGTGGGATATTTCTGGTCTGGAAGAGAGCCTCGAACGCGAGTTGGGGCTGAACCTCCCGATCGCTCAGTGGCTCAAGGATGAGACGTCCCTGGACGAAGAGAAATTACGGGCGCGCATTCTCGGTGAGGCCGACCGCAGGCATGCCGAAAAGAGCGTTTCCATCGGTCCTGACGTCATGCGTCATCTGGAAAAGGCCATCATGCTGCAAGTGCTGGACACGCAGTGGAAGGACCATCTGGCCGCCATGGATTACCTGCGCCAGGGTATCCACTTGCGCGGTTATGCCCAGAAAAACCCGAAGGAAGAGTACAAGCGTGAATCGTTCGTGCTTTTTTCAGACATGCTGAACCGCGTGCGCCACGATGCGATCAATTTGCTGGCGCATGTCCAGGTTCAGGCACCACAGGATGTCGAGGCACTGGAAAACCAGAACCGCCAGCCCCAGGAGATGCAATTCGTGCACCCGACACCCGATGCCGGTAGCCAGCCGGAAGAAAACGAGAGTGGTGACGATGTGGCGGTGGCGCAAACTCCCGTTACCCGTCGTCAGCCCAAGATCGGGCGTAATGAGCCCTGCCCCTGCGGCTCGGGCAAGAAGTACAAGCAGTGCCACGGAAAGCTGGCCTGACCCATGGCAGTTGGCCTGCATGGATTGCCCGTGCTGTTCCCCGTCCCCGGTATTCGTCTTGGCACCACCGCTGCCGGTATACGTAAAAAAGACCGGCGCGATCTGGTGGTGATTGAGTGCGCGCCGGGTACACAGGCCGCCGTCACGTTTACGCAGAACCGCTTCTGTGCCGCACCCATCACCGTGGCGCGCGAGCACCTTGCCATGTCCGCGCCGCGCGCCTTGCTCATCAATACCGGTTTTGCCAACGCGGGTACTGGTACGCCTGGTATCGATGATGCGCGTGCCTGTTGTGAGGCGCTGGCCAGCCAATTGAGTTGTAAAGCTACAGCAATCCTGCCCTTCTCCACGGGCGTGATCGGCGAACGACTTCCGCGCGAACGAATTGTCGCGAGCCTGCCGTCCTGTCTCGCCAGCCTCCACGAAAGCGGCTGGGCTGAAGCGGCACATGGCATCATGACAACCGATACCGTGCCGAAGTGCAGCTCACGCCAGGTCAAAATCGGTTTGCATACGATTACGGTGACGGGTATTGCCAAGGGCGCCGGCATGATCCGGCCGGACATGGCGACGATGCTGTCGTTTGTGGCAACGGATGCTTCTATGACACTGCCGGTGTTGCAGGCCTGCGTCATAGCCGCCGTGAATCAGTCTTTTAATCGCATCACCGTAGACGGCGACACCTCCACCAACGATGCTTGCGTGCTGCTCGCTTCCGGAACCGCCGAAAACCCCGTGATCGATCAGGTTGGCGGCAAGGCTTATATCGCGTTGCTGGGAACCATCACGGAAGTTTTCACGAAACTTGCCCAGGCCATTGTGCGCGACGCCGAGGGCGCGACCAAATTCATTACCATTGAGGTCAAGGGAGGCCGTAGTGAGTCCGATTGTCTCGCGGTGGCTTATACCATTGCGCATTCTCCTTTGGTGAAGACGGCTTTTTTTGCCAGCGATCCCAATTGGGGTCGTATCCTGGCAGCGGTCGGACGTGCACCGATCGCGCAGCTGGATACAGCCAAGGTGACGATCCATCTCAATGATCTATGTGTTGTGCGTCATGGCGCCCCGGATACCGGCTATACCGAGACCAAGGGGTCTTCTGTGATGCGGCTGCCGGAAATTCGCATCGGAGTCGATCTGGGGGCCGGCACTGCCTCCGCGTGCGTGTGGACCTCGGACCTTTCACACGATTACGTGCGCATCAACGCAGAATATCGCAGCTAGCTGTCATGCCTGGACCGACGCGGCATTTTTTAGAATCCCTTAACAAAAAGAAAAAATCAGACGGGATTTACAGGATTTCTTAACTTCTAAAATCCTTAATCCTGAAAAATCCTGTTAATCCTGTCCATTTCATTTTATTAGAGACTCTTAATTGGATTTTTTCGTCGTAGTTGCGAGCGACAGATACCACTGGTGCATGCGCTCCACTTCGGCCTCAAGATGCTTTCTGTCGCTATTATTCTCGATCACATCGTTTGCCTGTTGCAGTCGCTGCGCACGGCTTGCCTGCACCGACATGATTTTCCTTATTTCCGGTTCACTGAGTCCACTGCGGCTGGCGGTACGCTGAATCTGCACATTTTCCATGGTGTCTACGACCAGGACGCGATCCACGAGGTCACTAAAGCCGGACTCGATCAGAAGTGGCACAACGACGATGCCATAGGGCTCCTCGAGCGCAGCCAACTTTTCCCGAACGATGACGCGAATGTGTGGATGCAAAATCGTCTCGAGACGACGGCGCTCATCGGTGTTGTCAAAAACGTGTTCACGAAGTCTGTTGCGGTCGATTCGGCGGTTTTTATCCAGGATCGTGTCACCAAAGGCGCGGACAATCTCGTCAAACGTTTCCTGGCCCGGTTCTGTCAGATCGCGTGCGATTTCATCGGTATCGATCACCGGCACCCCGCGCATGACGAACAGCGATGCGATGGTGGATTTGCCACTGCCGATGCCGCCGGTCAAACCAACACGTAGCATAGGCACCGACTCAGGAACTGATGCGGGCGAACTGCAGATAGTAACGTGTCAGGGTATCGCCCCACAGGAGCGCAATCCAGCCGGCCACGCACAGGAACGGTCCGAAGGGTATGGGCATGCGGCGGTCATGACCGAAGAATACGATGAAGGTAATTCCCACGATGGCACCCACCAGCGATGAAAGCAGAATAATTAATGGCAGACTCTGCCATCCAAGCCAGGCGCCCAGAGCGGCAAGGAGCTTGAAGTCGCCATAGCCCATGCCCTCCTTGCCCGTCACGAGTTTGAAAATCTGGTATACCAGCCAGAGGGAAACATAACCGCCGACAGCACCGATGATCGCCGACGACGGTGGAGTAAAGATAGCAAAGACATTGAATAGCAGTCCCGCCCACAGCAAAGGCAGAGTGACATTGTCTGGCAGCAGTTGCCGGTCAAAATCGATGAAGCTGAGTGCAATCAAGCTCCATGTCAGCGCCATGCCGGCCAGGGCAGGTATTCCGTATCCGAAATACCAGGCGACTACCGCCGTAAGGCCTGCTGTCAGCAGTTCCACCAGAGGATAGCGCCACGATATGGGTTTGGCGCAATCCGAACATTTTCCACGGAGCCAGAGAAAACTCAGAACCGGAATATTCTCAAGCGCCGTGATGGCATGGCCACAATGTGGGCAGCGCGAGCCTGGTACTATCAGATCAAATCGTTTGATGGCGCTCGAGATTTTCTTATTCGGCCTGAGAATTTCCTGGCACTGACTGCGCCACCTCCGCTCCAGCATGACAGGAAGACGGTAAACCGCGACGTTCAGGAAACTCCCAATCGCCAGTCCGAAAACACCGGCGATCCAGGGGAATGTGGCAGGGTAGCTGGTGAAGAAAATGGAGATATCGTTCATCGGGCAGCATTATGCCCGAACAGATGCGAAAAGCAGTACCGGCGCCGGGGATTAAACTGTGGCCGCAAGCTTGAAGATCGGCAGGTACATGGCAACGACCAAACCGCCAATGACGACGCCGAGAAAGGCCATGATGATGGGCTCAAGGAGACTGGAAAGGGCTGCCACGGCATCGTCCACTTCCGCCTCATAGAAATCGGCGACTTTGCTGAGCATTTTGTCGAGCTCGCCCGATTCTTCGCCGATGGCGACCATCTGCACCACCATGTTGGGAAAAAGCCCCGTGGCGCCCATGGATGCCTGCAGCTGCATGCCGGTACTGACATCGGACCTGATGGCCATCGTGCCTTCGTAGTAGACGCGGTTGCCCGCGGCGCCCGCGACAGACTCGAGCGCCTCCACCAAAGGGACACCGGCGGCGAACATGGTGGCCAGCGTACGTGCAAAACGGGCGATGGTGGCTTTCTTGATGATTTCGCCAATTATTGGAAATTTCAACAAGGCGCGGTCAAGACCATGCTGCATTTTTACCGAGCGTTTGTACGAGTAGCTGATGAATACAACGGTTCCAACGATTGTCCCGATAATAACGTACCACCACTGCTGGAACGCCCTGGAAAGATCGATAACCATCTTGGTCATGGCCGGCAGATCGGCGCCGAAACCGGAAAACAGGCTTTCAAATTGCGGGATGACGAATACCAGCAACACGGCGGTGATGATGAAGGCCACCACGATGACCGCTGTCGGGTAAAACAGGGCGGATTTGATCTTGCCCTTGATAGCCTCGATTTTTTCCTTGTAGGTGGCGACCTTGTCCAGAATCCCGTCCAGGATACCGGCCTGCTCGCCGGCCTGCACCAGATTGCAATACAGGGCATCGAAATAAAGCGGGTGCTTGCCGAGAGCCTGGGTCAGGGCCGTGCCCGACTCCACGTCTTGCTTGATAGACATGATCACATCTTGCATTGACGGGTTTTCATGCCCCTTGCCGACGATGTCGAAAGACTGAGCCATGGGGATACCCGATGTCAGCATGGTGGCTAGCTGGCGAGTAAAGACGGCGATATCCTTGGTGGTGATTTTTTTCTTGAACTTGAAGGACACCTTGCGTTGTTTAGCCACCTTGACGGGATTGATTCCCTGTCGACGCAACGTGGCATTCACATAGGCGACGCTGGCCGCTTCCATGATGCCTTTGACCTTCTTTCCTTGTTTGTCGACACCTTCCCACATGAAGGCATCGAATTTAGGTTTCTTTATCGCTGCTTCTGCCATGATTTACTCGTTGGTTGCCGTCTCGATTTCTTCCAGACTGGTGATACCTTGCTTGACCTTCATCAGGCCCGCCTGACGCAGGTCAGGAATACCTTCCTTTCTGGCCTGCAATTCGATATCTAACTGGTTGCCGCCACGCATGATAATGGCACCAACTTCCTGCGATACCGGCATAACCTGATAAATACCCACACGTCCTTTATAGCCGCCATTGCAGGCATCGCAACCCACGGGGCCATTAACGACCAGACCCGGGAGGTCTTCTTCCTTGAAACCAGCCTTCAGCAGCGCCGGTTTGGGGATATCAAGTGGTTTCTTGCAATGCGTGCACAATCGCCGCGCCAGACGTTGGGCAATGATCAGATTAACCGCCGAAGCGATGTTAAACGGCGGCACGCCCATATTGGCGAGACGGGTCAGCGTGGATGGCGCATCATTCGTGTGCAGGGTCGAGAGCACCATGTGGCCCGTCTGCGCCGCCTTGATGGCGATTTCGGCCGTTTCGAGGTCGCGGATTTCGCCGACCAGAATGATGTCCGGGTCCTGACGCAGGAAGGCGCGCAATGCCGAGGCGAAATTGAGCCCTGTCTTTTCATTGATATTGACCTGATTAACGCCGGCCAGGTTGATTTCCACCGGATCTTCCGCTGTGGAGATATTATTGTCCGGAGTATTAAGGATATTTACCCCCGTGTAGAGAGTGACGGTTTTACCGCTGCCAGTCGGGCCGGTGACGAGCACCATCCCATAGGGGCGGTGAATTGCTTCGAGGAAAAGTGCTTTCTGAAAATCCTCGAACCCCAGTTTTTCCACGCCGAGCGTGGCGGAGGTCGGGTCGAGAATACGCATCACGATTTTCTCGCCCCACAAAGTCGGCAGCGTGCTGACGCGGAAGTCGATCGAACGATTTTTCGAGATGCGCATCTTGATACGGCCGTCCTGCGGGACGCGCCGTTCCGCGATATCGAGTCTGGAAAGAATCTTGATACGGGCGGCAATGCGCGCGGACAGTGTTATCGGTGGATTGGCAACTTCGGACAGCATGCCATCCTGCCTGTAACGTACACGGTAAGTCTTTTCATACGGTTCAATGTGAATATCCGAGGCGCCGCGGTTGATGGCGTCCATCAGGACCTTGTTGACGAATTTGACAACCGGCGCATCGTTGACGCCTTCCTCACCGCCAGCAGCACCCTTTGTTTCATCTTCCTCGCCGGCGACGATTTCGAGGTTCTCCAGGCTGTCATCTCCAGCCAGGTCAGTGAGGCTGGTATCCTGGGCATCGAGAGATTTCTCGATGATGGCGGCGAGTTTGGCCTCCTCGACCAGGATCGGTTCCGTGCCGAGGCCCGTATGAAATTTGATTTCATCCAGTGCCTGCAAATTGGTGGGATCGGCGACCGCGACAAAAAGTCTTGTTCCACGCTTGAAGAGAGGAAGAACGTGATGCCGCCGGATGATCTTTTCATCGACCAGCTTGACCGGAGCCATTTCCAAATCAAGTGAGTTGATTTCATACAGCGGTATGCCGAAATCCTCGGAGGCCACTTTGGCGATGGTGGCGCTGTCGAGTTTTTTGCTTTCGACGAGCTGTGTGACGAAGGAAGTTTTTTTGGAAAGTGCTTCCGCTTGAATGCGTTCCGCGTCCGTCGGACTGAGCAGATTGTCGCGCACCAGCCTCAGTGCGAGGCCGCTCAGGTTTGTTGCCGTGCTTGCGGTTGCCATCGTGGTGGATTCAGGTAAGCGTCATTGCTATGGCGCTGAATCTTTCAAATATAGTTTAGATATCCGGATGCGCCAAATCATTTTTCCTCCTGTATTCCGGTATTTACATGCGTCCGTCGTGATCTCACCCATCAATTTTCGCAAGTTCACGACGTACCAGTCGTGGTGAAATATCGCGGAGGTATTGACGCTTTGAAGTTTTTCATTGCCGGACAAACGGTCCGCCAATGACGTCTGAATCTTGAATCTTAAGAATAGCCAGATTCTTCCCAATCTCCATTTTGGGTGCGCCATTAACATAGCAGGGCTATTGACATAGATTCTCTCCACATTTAGAATAATTCTAAATGTAGGTATTTTGATTGAAATTTTTGTAGATTCATATCTGTTTTAAATCAAAGTATTTTATTTAAATTGTCTTAAATTCATGGTGTTACCGAAAATCGACTGAAAATAAGGAGTCAATTATGTCAAAACTCAAAGGAAGCAAGACCGAAGGCAATCTCAAGGATGCCTTTTCCGGTGAATCCCAGGCCAACCGCCGTTACCTGTATTTTGCCGCCAAAGCTGATGTGGAGGGTTTCAATGACGTATCGGCGGTGTTCCGTTCTACCGCCGAAGGCGAGACCGGCCATGCACACGGCCACCTAGAATATCTTGAGCAATGCGGCGATCCGGCCACGGGTCTTCCGATCGGAGCAACCTCAGACAATCTGAAGGCCGCCATTGCCGGCGAAACCCACGAATACACTGATATGTATCCGGGCATGGCGAAGACGGCGCGTGCCGAAGGCTTTGCCGAAGTCGCCGACTGGTTTGAGACGTTGGCCAAGGCTGAGCGTTCGCATGCCAACCGGTTCCAGAAGGCCCTCGATACTCTGGGTAAGTAAGCTTAAGCCGTGAACGACGGGGCCGGTCTGATCTGTGCCCCGTCGCTTCTCTTTGGCCGTGTTTGATTACCGTCAAAGCTCTCCTGGCTGCCGAAGCAGGAAAATGCTTCTGAATTTATCATTGCTGCAGATTCGATCATGAGTCAACCGACTGAAGGCCGATGCGAAGGCAGTCTCCAGGCGCCGACAAGGCATCCTCTGGAGTGGTGCGACTCCGGGTTTTATAACGACGAGACGCTCATGCAAGAACTCGAGCGCGTCTTCAACATATGCCACGGTTGTCGCCGTTGTGTCAGCCTGTGCAATTCTTTCCCCTCATTATTCGACCTTATCGACAATTCACCGACGCTGGAAATAGACGGGGTCAGGAAGGAGGATTATTGGCAGGTTGTTGATCACTGCTATCTCTGCGATCTGTGTTTCATGACCAAATGCCCGTATGTCCCGCCGCATGAATGGAACGTGGATTTTCCGCACCTGATGCTGCGCGCCAAGGCAGTGAAGTTCAAAAAAGGCGATGTCAAGAAGCGTGACAGACTGCTCACCAATACCGACATGGTTGGCAAACTGGCCGGCATCCCGGTGGTGGTACAGGCGGTAAATGCCGCTAACCACTCTGGCAGCATGCGCAAAATGCTGGACAAAGTCTTGAGCGTGCATCCGGATGCGGTATTGCCGGAGTATCACAGTAATACCCTGCGCAAGCGCGTGAAGAACCGCAATGGCCAGCATCTGGTTGCCGTACCAGCCGGACGCACGCGCGGCAAGGTCGCGTTGTTTGCCACCTGCTACGGCAATTACAACGAACCGCATGTCGGCGAAGACCTGATTGCCGTTTTCGAACACAACGGTATTCCCGTAACGCTGGCCGAGAAAGAACGTTGCTGCGGCATGCCCAAGCTAGAATTGGGCGATCTGGAGGCCGTGGCGCGTGCCAAGGAAGCCAATATCCCGGTGCTGGCAAGACTTGTGGACGAGGGCTGGGATATTGTTGCACCAGTGCCATCTTGTGTGTTGATGTTCAAGCAGGAATTGCCGCTTATGTTTCCCAACGATCCCGATGTTGCCAAGGTCAAGCAGGCTATTTTCGATCCGTTTGAATATCTGATGCTGCGGCATAAAGAAGGAAACCTGAAAACTGATTTCAAGAAAGAACTGGGAACCGTGTCTTATCATGTGCCCTGTCATCTGCGCGTACAGAACATCGGTCTCAAGACTCGCGAGGCACTGAGTCTCGTTCCCAATACCAAAATTGACACTATTGAGCGCTGCTCCGGGCATGACGGAACCTACGCGGTGAAAAGCGAGTTCCACAAGATCTCCATGAAAATCTGCAAGCCCGTGGTTACCCGTGTTGAGCAGGCCAAGCCGGGTCATTATTCCAGCGATTGCCCCATGGCCGGGCATCAGATCGAGAATGGATTGCAGAATGGTATGAAACCGGAACATCCGATGTCGCTGCTGCGACAGGCCTATGGTATTTAATGCGAGGTGATGTGATGAATTTACAGACTTCCGTGAGCGAGAGGGTTCCCATGAAAAAGTTGACCCGCGACGATCTTTATCCGCTTGAAAAATACGCCGAGGTTCGTCTGGGGTTCCGCGCCCAGGTGATGGCGCACAAACAAAACCGCCAGGTGGCCATCGGCCCGAATGCCACGCTCTATTTTGAAGACCGGATGACCATGCAGTACCAGATTCAGGAAATGCTGCGCATCGAACGTATTTATGAAGCCGAAGGCGTCAATGACGAATTGGCGGCTTATAACCCCCTCATTCCGGACGGTCATAACTGGAAGGCGACTTTCATGGTCGAGTTTCCGGATGTCGAGGAGCGCCGTACCGCCTTGAGACACCTGAAAGGCGTGGAAAATAAGGTATGGGTGCGTGTGGCCGGCTTTGAGCCGGTGCGCCCGCAAGCGGACGAGGATATGGAGCGTGAGGACGATGAAAAAACCTCCTCCGTTCACTTTCTGCGCTTTGAGCTGGCGCCCGACATGGTCAGGGCGGTCAAGCGAGGCGCCGCGGTGGCGATGGGTATTGATCACCCGGCCTACACCCATCGGATTGATCACGTTCCGGCGGCGACGCGCGACTCCCTGGCGCAGGACTTGTCGGACTGACGAACACTGTTTGCCAGCGCTGTCAATCGCGATTGAATAATCGCGCCTTGTGATTCCTCGTGCGCGACGCGCATCTGCTGTATACTGCGCGCCCGATGCAAGGAGCCGCTCGTTTGATTGTCTGGTGTATCGGGGGAGAAAGATTTTTCTTCGGTCGCCTTCTGCTGTCCCTGGTGTTGTCCGCCGCTGTATATCCACTCCATGCCAAGCGTGATCAGTACGGAACCGAACCGGAATATTTCGATTTCGACGAAAGCTTGGTGGAGAAGTGGAAGGAAGGTGAAGTAACCCTGCCGCCTTATCCGAAGGACCAGGATCTTCTCGCGGTGCCCTTGCTCGCGACCGATACCCTCAAAGTCTATATTGACCGCGCGTCACTTTCGCGCGGTGTCGATCGCGTGGCCCGATTTTCGCTCGTGGTGGAAAGTCCTTCCGGCGCGCGCAGTGTTTTTTATGACGGCCTACGCTGTGAAACCCGGGAATACAAGACCTATGCTGTTGGAAGTCCGGAGCATGGTTTCACGCCGGTCAAAGCGGCCGCGTGGCGAAGAATTCCACAGCCCGCGATAAACGCATTCCGTTATCAGCTTTACCGTCAATATATCTGCGACACAAATGGCTCTGCCCGGACGCCCGAAGATCTCGCGCGTTTGTTGACACAGTAACGATGATGAATTTCATTGCTTTCATGATATCTGACCGTCCATGAGCACCGTCTACGATTCCTCCGCCATTGAAGTCCTGACCGGACTCGAGCCGGTGCGTCGCCGTCCGGGCATGTACACCCAGACCGACCGACCGAATCATCTCGCCCAGGAAGTGATTGACAACAGTGTGGACGAAGCTATCGCCGGCCACTGCAGTGCGATTGACGTCACCTTGCACACCGACGGTTCAGTCTCGGTGGCGGACAATGGTCGCGGCATGCCAGTGGACAAGCACAAGGAAGAGGGCGTCTCGGGCGTCGAGGTGATCCTCACGCGCCTGCACGCGGGTGGAAAATTCTCGAACAAGAATTACACCTATTCGGGCGGCCTGCACGGTGTAGGTGTGTCGGTGGTCAATGCGCTGTCGCACAAGCTCGAAGTCACCGTGCGGCGCGACGGCAAGGAATACCGCATGTCCTATGCCGACGGGCAGAAGACTTCGGAATTGAAGGCAATCGGCAAGGCGGAAAAAGGCGTCACCGGCAGCATCATCCGTTTCTGGCCCGATGCTCAGTTTTTCGACACGGTGAAATTTCACGTCCCGCGCCTGAAGCATGTGCTGCGCGCCAAGGCGGTGCTGTGTCCGGGCCTGTACATCAGCTTCACGAACGAAGCCGACGCCAAGGACAACGAGGAGTGGCATTACGAGGACGGCCTCAAGGATTACCTCAAGACCCAGATCGAAGGCTGGGAATACCTGCCGGCTGAACCATTCGTCGGTCACCACAAGGGCGACGACGGTGAAGTGGACTGGGCCATCGTGTGGTTGCCGGTGGGCGGCGAGCCGATCATGGAGAGTTATGTCAACCTCATCCCGACCACGCAGGATGGCACGCATATCAACGGCTTCCGCGCCGGGCTCACCGACGCCATGCGTGAATTCTGCGAATTCCGTGATCTGCTGCCGCGCGGCGTGAAACTCGCGCCCGAAGACATCTGGGGCAAATCGAGCTATGTGTTTTCCCTCAAGTTGCGCGATCCTCAGTTTTCGGGGCAAACCAAGGAGCGTCTGACCTCGCGCGAAGCGGCTGGTTTAGTGCAGGGCGTAGCCAAGGATACTTTCAGCCTGTGGCTCAATCACCACGTGGCCGATGCCGAGAAAATCGCCGCGCTCGCCATCGAATCCGCGCAGGAACGGCAGCGCGCCGATAAAAAGGTCGCGCGCAAGAAAATCGGCACTGGCCCGGCCTTGCCCGGCAAGCTCGCGGATTGTGTGGCGCAGGATCTGTCGCGTACCGAGCTGTTTCTGGTGGAAGGTGACTCCGCCGGCGGTTCCGCCAAGCAGGCGCGCGACCGCGATTTTCAGGCGATCATGCCGCTGCGCGGCAAGATTCTGAATACCTGGGAGGTAGAATCCGCCGAGGTGCTCGGCTCGCAGGAAGTGCACGATATCGCGGTCGCGCTCGGAGTCGATCCAGGCTCGAGCAACCTCGAAGGCCTGCGTTACGGTAAGGTCTGCATTCTTGCCGACGCCGATTCCGATGGCGCGCACATCGCGACACTCCTGTGTGCGCTGTTCGTGCGCCACTTCCGGCCGCTGGTGGCGGACGGCCGCGTGTGCGTTGCCATGCCGCCGCTGTATCGTATCGACGTGGGCAAGGAAATCCATTACGCGCTCGACGACGAGGAGAAAACGGGAATCCTCAAACGCATCGAATCGAACGGCTCACGCGCCAAGCCGATGGTCACGCGCTTCAAGGGCCTGGGCGAGATGAACCCCGGCCAGCTGCGCGAAACCACCATGGACCCGAAGACGCGCCGGCTGGTGCAACTGGACATCCAGTCCGGCGACAATACCAACAAGCTGCTCGACATGCTGCTCGGCAAGAAACGCGCGTCCGACCGCAAGGACTGGCTCGAAAAGAATGGCGACAAGGCGGAGGTCATCTGATGCCAACGATCAAGACTGCTATCGACGTCGGCACATCGGCCGAAATTGTTTGGTGCGTGCTGACCGATTTTAATGCCTATCCGCACTGGAACCCGTTTCTGGTTTCCGTCTACGGACCTCCGGTGCCGGGCCAGCGTCTGAAAATAGAGGCGCATTATCCGCGTGGAGGAACATCGCAGTTTACGGCGCGGGTGGTGAAAGCGATTCCTGCCACTGAACTGCGCTGGCGTCGTCGACGCGTGATTGAAGGGATATTCGACCGCGAGCAGGCATTTTTCATTATTCCGAACGGTATCAAAGGTGTCCGCTTCATCCAGCGCGAGCACTTCTCCGGTCTGCTCGTATCGCTGGTAATGCCTTTTATTACCGAGAAAACACACAAAGCCTTTGATCTGATGAATCGGGCGTTGAAACGAACCGCCGAAGCGAAGCGCTGATGGCCAAGAAAACCACCTTCAAAGAAAACGGCGCGAAGAAAAAGGCGCCGTCGACGCGCGGCAAGGCACAACCCATCGCGCGTCCGCGCGCCGCCTCGATCGAGCGTCTGCCGCTCGCGGCCTTCACCGAAAAGGCGTACCTGGATTATTCCATGTACGTCATTCTTGACCGTGCGCTGCCGAACATCTGTGACGGTCTGAAACCGGTGCAGCGACGCATCATCTACGCCATGTCAGAGTTGGGCCTCAACGCCGCTTCCAAGCACAAGAAATCGGCGCGCACCGTGGGCGACGTGCTTGGCAAGTTCCATCCGCACGGCGACACCGCCTGTTACGAGGCCATGGTGCTCATGGCCCAGCCATTCAGCTACCGCTATCCGCTGATCGACGGCCAAGGTAACTGGGGCTCGCCCGACGATCCCAAGTCGTTCGCCGCCATGCGTTATACCGAATCGCGGCTCACGCGCTTCGCGCAGATTCTGCTGTCCGAACTCGAACACGGCACGGTCGACTGGACACCCAACTTCGACGGCACGCTGCAGGAACCGAAGATCATGCCGGCGCGCCTGCCGCACGTGCTGCTGAACGGCACCACCGGCATCGCCGTCGGCATGGCCACCGACATCCCGCCGCACAACTTGCGCGAAGTGGCCGCCGCTTGCGTACACCTGCTCGAGGAACCGGACGCCAGCCTCAAGGATCTGTTCAAGCACATCAAGGGCCCGGACTATCCGACCGAGGCCGAGATCATCACGCCCAAGAGCGAAATCCGCGCGATGTACGAAACCGGCAACGGC
>JACXTT010001730.1_pt1 | contig 35843 bp, 39 predicted proteins | sample 9270951 | NCBI WGS metagenome assembly JACXTT01 (sample SAMN15532306, study PRJNA645909) | rock metagenome | isolation source: weathered quartz diorite | place: Puerto Rico | collected 2017-06-21 | reverse complement strand
TCGGAGCGAAGCGGAGAGCCTTGACAGAAGAAGCGGGCGGATCAGGCGCAGGATTTGGCCAGGAAGGGCTTGGGACAAACGGAACGGAACTTCGCGTTAGAATCTTGCCGATGAAGAAAGTTCTTCAGTTTGCGCTCGCGACGGCTGTCCTCGGTGTGATGGGCTGGCGTGTAATTCGCTTCCTGTCCCGCGAGGAAGGAATGGAAAATCTACGTAAACTCTTTGGTGACGATTGGTTCAAGCGCGAGATATTGGCTCCCGAGCCCGATCATCTTCTTGGCGAATGGCACGAGAAGAATGCGGATAATCCGGTTACCAAATACTGCGATGACCTCGTGGGGTATGCATTGAAGGGTGATTCATTGAAATGCGATGTGGGGCGACTCGCGACGAAAATTGAAGGGAGAATTTGTAGATACATTGACTGAACTGGGCTATGCGGTGTTCCTCGCAGAGCAAGGCAAGCAAGTCACGATGGAGCCGACGTTTCCTCTTGTGGAACTCTGGAACGCACGGGGCTAACCCCAAGCGTTGAGGCGCTTTTCCAGCACTTCGAGCCTTTCGAGAATCTGGTCAAAGGTAAGTGCATCGACGGGTAGCATCTCCTTCATTTGCGCATAGTCTTCACGCAGGACTTTCCGAAGTGCTTCGTTTGGGACAATACGAATGGTTCCGGGAACGGCAGTCTCGTACTTCGCCCAATTTGCGGCGAAGTAGATCTGCTTGAAGCGTATGACGGTTTTCAACAAATCGAGAGAGAGTTTGTCATTCGCGAAACGGTCGGAGATGCTGATCACCGCAATGTCGGACCAATGGCGGGACATCCGCGGTTTGAGCCTGGCGGGATCGGGGCGATGATTCTCCGCATGAAGCAATGTGATTTTTTCCCAAAAGGTGCGCTCGCAATCGAGCACGGCAATCTCGGCGGAGCGGTCCTTCACGACATCCGGGAATTCCTCTGCGACGAAAGACGTGACGGGATGTTTTTGGCTCGGTTGCTGGTCTCCACGCCCGAACTCGATTTTGATCTGCGGACGGAGATAGTCCTTGTATTCAAATGCCGGGGGATAGTGGAACAACAACGTCATTTCTTCATTGGGTTCATCGGACGTTGTGAGCTTCCAACCTGATTTGCCAAGGACGGCTTCAAACCGTTCCGCCAGTTTCGGAAGAATCCGGGAACTGACTTCGGCGGTGATGGCAGCACGCAGTTCTTCGTCAAGCGATTTCCTCTTTGTGGCTGAGAGGCCGGGATTCGCCATGTCACGTTCTCCGGAAAATCCCAAAGCGGCCCGATCAAGGGAAATGTCGATGTCTTCGGAAAACCGGTCGATAAGCCGGAAGACCTTGGAAAGCGACGTTCCGCCTTTGAAGCGCAGTTCGGGGATGCCAGAGATTGAAAACAGATGTTTCAGAGTCCAACAAACCCAGAAATCCTTTTCAACAGCGGTTGCGGTGAGGTTACGGCGGCTGGCGGTTTCTTGGATATAAGATTGCCGCTCAGCCGCCTTTTGTTTAGCGAAGGTATCCATACGCTTGCGCTATCCGGCGATCTGGTTAAGGACGGACTGCGACCATCCGGGAGCGAAAGGCGCGAGCCGCTTGACCTCGGATTTGACCGCGCGTGGGAGGCGTTCCGCAAGGAGTTTCACGGGAATTTCGTGAACGCGTTTTTGTCCGTAAGACCGGACAGCTTGTAGAACGGTCCCCGCTTCCGTACCGGCTCCAAGTAGCTTGGAAGGAGCAGCATGTTTGAGCGTGACCGTCTGCCTGCCGATCTGGAGGACTCGTGAGGGTCCCTCGGTGAGATACAGATTTTGTACCGGCACTTGCGTCGAGAGCCCCAATAGATTCAGGGCCTTCGAGCCTGAGACGAGAATCCGGCTTCCGGTTTTCGCCGCGACGGCGTTCGCGACGGCTTCCGGAGAAGGCGCGAGGACACCAATGCGCGGATGGACTTTCGGGTATTCGTAAATTCCTCGTGCTAAGCGACGAATCTTTCCGCGGCGTTGCAACCGCGACAGAGACTGATCAATAGCGGCGCGAGTGCCAAGGCCGACGAACTCTCTGGGTGTAAAAACCCAGCCGGGCTTTCTTGCCCGTATCTTCTTCAATACGGTTTTGGTGATACTTGTGGTCATAAAACCTCCCACGACTGTCAGAAATAATAGCATGAATATCTGACACAGGCAAACGACAATATGCAAGGCGCCGGAGTCTCGATCGCAGTGAGGCTTGGATAAAGCGAGCAGATAGTCCTTGACGCGGTATCTTTGGGGGCTACTGTGTGCGCCAATTGCCCGCCTAGTTATGATTCGGAGGTAACCATGTCCCAGATTCCGAAGTTCCTGCAAGGCTGACCCGAGAAGCACTCGATTCGGCATTCTAGCGAATATCCGCCCGAGAGGGCGGAGGCTACGCGTGTAACGATTCTTTACTTGAGCTCACTACCGAATCAGAACGTGACTCGTCTCCAGTCCGAGTTCCATGGAGAAGACACCGTGGGCAAGCATTTACCGCACGCATTCCATTTCCTGGCAAGAACCATCCCAGTAGGCCAAGAAGATTCTTCTGCCGGCGCGTGAGCGCGCCCGATCCCTCAAGGAGGGTAACTCTATGTTCCAGAGGATAAGGAAGATTGGACCGTTCCTGATTGCGGCACTCGCGCTTATTGCGGCGGGCAATATTCTGCTTGGTCAAGAGAAAGCCGCAGGCAAGCAATCACAGAAAGAAGAAAATCGCCAACCAGCCGCGTACGAAGTCCTGGCCAAAGGGGTCGTCGGCAGCGCGCCGTTCCAAGTCCAGTTCAAATCCGCCGCTCTTCGCTTGGAAATTCGCAACCTCATCATGGGGCGCGGTGAAACCGAATCGATCCCGACTCCAACGCGCATGCTCTTGGAAGTCCGGCAGGGTGCGGTGACCACCTCGATCAACCAGGAGAAACAAACCCGCAATCAAGGCGACTTCTGGGTTGTAGAAAAGGGCAGTTCGTTTACGGCCCAAAACTCTGGAGAAGTCGGAGTCCTGCGCGCGATCTACATCTTCGAAGGCAAGCCGTAGGAAGAGGGAAGGAACAGTCATGACGAATTCGAGATTGCTTACGGCGACTGCAATTCTGACAATCGCGTTGATCTGTGTCGGCTCTTCCGGCTGCAGGGACACGAGCTGGCGTGGGTATGGTCACGACACGACACAATTCTCGCGCCAGCCCCACGAATCCACATTGAATGCATCGACCGTAGCGACGCTGGATTTCCATCCGCCACACGGCTGGGAGTTCACGATCCCCGGCGGCGGTTCCTTTACGGCATCGCCCTCGGTTCACGACAACACCGTATATGTGGGATCTCTGAACGGACACTTTTACGCCATTTATGCGACCGGGCCAAATCAAGGCACGATTCGCTGGCAGTATCCGCCGGTTGCGCCCATTCCCCCGGACGCTTGCGGCACAACCACGGCTCCGCTGCTGATCAGCGCAGGGAGCGGCAACCCCTCCGGGCCTGGAATCGCATCCAGCGCTGCCATAGCGGAGGACGTCGGCGGCGAACACACGGCGGTCATCTTTGGTGCGCCCGACCCAAACTCAAACGGAGGTGACGGTCGTCTCTGGGCGCTCGACGAAGACACGGGGCAGTGCATCTGGAAGTCCGGCATCATCGCACCGACGAGCGGAACCTCGAAGATTGGTTATTCCTCTCCGGCCATTGCTCACCATCGCGCGTACGTGGGCGTGTCCACAAAACGGCCGGACGCTCCGATCACGGTGGGTAAAGTGTTTGCGATCAATCTGTCGAATGGATCGATTGACCCGGCGTTTAACTTCTCCGCCGTCGGCGGGCTGGCACCGGGAGGCGGCATTTGGAGTTCACCGGCAATAACGCCAAGCGGCAACGTGGTGGTGACGACCGGAAACAGCTGCATCCATGAGTTCGGCCCAAACTGCAACGTGATTCCCTCTCCGGACTACACCAACAGTATTTTGAAACTGGATTGGCACAACGGGAACGTTCTATGGCAAGTGCAACCTGTCGCGATTCAGCACGATTTCGATCCGGATTTCGCGGCATCCGCCATCGTTGGGCGCGTAAGCTGCGGCAGCTTGGCCATCTCAGTTCAGAAGGACGGCTATGTCCACGCGGTCGACGTCAAAACCGGCGGGCCGTTCTCCAATCCGGCCTGTTCCTATGCGGGCCACAGCCTGGAATGTCCCCGCTGGTCTTTTCCTCCGGTGTCAAGCCTTCCCTTTCAGGATGACGGGCACGGAGACAGTGCCTTCAAACGGCAAGGGGCGCTGGACGGCGATCATTTGTTCATCGCTGGTGGGGGACTAGACCTGGAACCTCCTCCCGGCCACACCGCACAGGAAGTGTTCAATCGTCTGCACTCGCTCAATGTCTGCGCATCCGATGCGGACCGCGTGCGTTGGATCCTTCCGAATCTTCCCGGTAATGCCGGTGGGGTAAGCGTTGCCAATGGCGTCATCTATCTTGGGACATGGACCCCGTTCGATACTTCAACATCACCTCACCATCTTCTGGCGATTGCGGACACCGATGTGTTGCCGCCCGCCAGTTTTGTCTGCAGCTACCCGTCGATTCCCGCGGGGCTCCTGTGCTCTTCCGCAGGATTCAAGAACGTCGGTGTGCCGGTCATCGTTAAGGACATTACCTTGACGGGCTCGATCCAAGGCATACCGGCCATCTCCAAGGGACGGGTATACGTCGCCACAGCGGGTGGGCATCTTTATGCGCTGGGCCAGTAGGAAGGACCACGAAAGAAACGAGGTGGGATCATGATGCGCAAGCCGGTTTTGAAAACATCTTTCGTTCTCGCAGGAATCGTGTGCCTCTGTAATGCGGGCTGTCAGAAGAAAGAGCTGGAACCAACGCCGCCGGAACCGGTGCGAGCTGCCGCTCCCGCGAGGCCCACGCCTCAGTTCAACGCAGTCGCAGGAGTAGGTGAGGAAGTGCAAGAAGCAAGACTGACCAGCCAAGCTCTGCCGCAGATTCATTCGCGCCTGGAGATTGCGACGATCCTTGTGCAAGCGGGTAAACCGACTACCTTGCCGATGCAGTATGAAGGCCTTTTGGAACTTCGCGCCGGCTCCATTGCGAGTGGCGCGGGAGAGGCGAGTCAGGTTCATCATCGCGGAGATATGTGGCAGGTGGGGAAAGGTGAGCGAGTCACGCTACAGGCGTTCGGTGAACTGGCGGTCGTGCGGGCGATCTATTTGGTTCCCGGTGATAAGTAGGTGCACGGAGTTAACAAAATCAATTTGTTGTCACCTGGAATGGAGATGTTTCCGGCGGAACTGACATCGACTGAAGAGAGTATTCGATTGCAATGATTGAAGGAAAAGGAGACCGGAAGGGTTCGGAGGCGAGTGGCGTTCCTGACGGTTAGGTGCCACCGATCGACGAGGTCACGTCGAATTGCAGCAGCCACATGATCCGGCGATCGAGGTAATCAGCCGTCAGGAAACTCGTGCGTCCTGCCCAACGCTATCTCCGAGAGGCTTCTATGGAATTTCAACGACGCGACATTTTTCTGAAGATCGAACCTCTTCTCAATTACAGTCCTCTTGCTCCGGTGCTATGTGGGCGTCGGTACGGCAGAGACTGCATGTTCAATAGCGGGCACGAGCTGGGCCGCTTGACACCGCAGGAAATTGTCGAAGCCACGCTGGATGGTCTGATCTACCGTGAATACCTAGATCCGCATTACACCATTCCGAACACCGCAAAAATCATCGCGGCCGATGTCAATGAGCCGCCTTGGAACCGCCGGGTTCCGGGAGCCGTGCTGTACGCGAAGCCCGGCGAACGTCTCAACATTCACGTTCTCAACGGCGACAAGAGCGATTGCCACAGTTTTCATCTGCACGGATTGAAGTATGGGATTGATTCCGACGGCGCATGGCCGCTCGGCATCGCAAGCCACGACGGACGGCGTAGCGATGAGATCAAACCCGGCGAGAGCTGGACCTACGTGTTCGACGCAACGTCTGAAACCATCGGCGCATGGTCTTTCCACGACCACGTGCGTAACGTTCAGCAAAACGTGAATGTCGGGCTCTTCGGGGGGCTGATCGTCCGAGACCCCGTTGCATGCACCGATCACGAAGTTCCTCTTTTCGTGCACCAGCTGCAGGCCGCCGTAAAGGGATATTTCTTCCGCAGCAACGATCTGCGGCCGGGCAATGTCTACACGATCCAGCCGCAAGACGGCATCTTCGATCATGCCGGCGTGTGCGACTACTATTGTGCGATCCACGGCACCAGCATGTCCGGCCAGATCACTGTCTTGGCCGCTGGCCCGCCGCCGCAGACGCACACAATCACAATCCAGAACCTGTCGTTCGGACCTCCCGTCACGATTCATGTTGGAGATACCGTCAAGTGGGTCAACAACGACACCGTCGACCATGTTGTGTTTTCTTCGGGAGGAGGCAAATCCACGTTTTGCCTGAACGGACGCGCCTATGTCGGGAACACACCGACCATCGTCGGCGCAAGCGGGGAACGCCTGCGCTGGTATGTTTTCAACCTGGACTTAAGCCCTACTTGGCACAATTTCCATCCTCACTCTGCGCGCTGGCAGCTCGCTTTGCCGCCCGCGGGCGCGTCGGACGTTCACGGCCTCAGTCCGGTCGAGACTTTTGTCGCGGATACCCGGATTCCGCCGGCGATGCGTCTGCCGTGCGCCTTGAGGAACTCCAGTGCGATCCCCCGGCAGATGCGTGTCGCATCCGCTTGAAGGGAGATTTCCTTTTTCATTGCCACGTCGAAGAGCACATGATGCAAGGACTGGCTGGACTCGTACGCGCGCGGCAGTATGTTTGGCTCGACGAGGAGACCGCGCGGAAGATTTCCGTGCAGCTTCCCTTCGACGACGGCACGAACAGTTGTCCGCACGTTGACGTGCAGCGGTGCCACCCGAAACGCGAAAAGGGACAGGGCGACATGCCGATGCCGGTGGGCGGTGCCGGCCCGATGCTTGTGGACCTCAGCCACGCCGCAACCGAAGGTGTTTGGGAGCTTCTGCCGTGCGATTCCCAGGTGCTCCCGGTGCATGCCGCGACGCTGCACACGGGCAAAGTCCTGTTCTTGTCCGGTTCCGGCAACAACCAGACCAACCACAATAATCATCTCTTCCGCGCCGTCGTCTGGGACTATCAGAACGGTGGTTTCAAGGCACTCACGACGCCGACCGACATCTTTTGCTCCGGGCATGCTTTCCTTCCCGACGGACGTTTGTTGGTAGCGGGAGGCACCAAGAGCTTCGCCAGTTTCCCAGGTGAAACATCGGCGTACCTCTTCGATCCGATCCTTGAGGAATTGATCCGCGTGGCGGACATGCGGGACGGCCGATGGTACCCCGCACTTGTCTCCCTTTCGGACGGACGGATTGTGGCGGTTTCGGGATGGAGTTCCCAGGGCGACCCGGTGATGAACGACCGCCCGGAATTTTTTGCGAGCAGCTCGAACTGGCGCGCGATGAGCCAGAGCGTGCACTTCCCGCTCTATCCGCATCTGTTCCTGCAGCGGGATGGCCGTCTGTTCTATTCGGGCGGACACGTGTTCGGAACTCAAAATGTGAAACCGGGATGGCTCGATCTCGGGGCGCAGACGTTTACACCGATGGCGACCGGGATACCCGGTAGTTTTGATCTCGATCACCGCGACCAGTCCGCAAGTGTCCTTTTACCACCCGCGCAGGGACAGCGTGTAATGCTTATGGGCGGCGGCGATCCGGGAATTGATGCTGTGCACATGATCGACCTCAGCGCCAGCAGTCCTGCCTACGCGGCCATGGCTTCGATGCACTTCAAGAGAATCCACTTGAATGCGGTCTTGTTGCCGGATCGCACTGTCTTCGTGAGCGGAGGAGAGCTGAATTCCGAGCAGGCCGGAACGGCGGCGTTGCAGGCGGAGATCTATCATCCGCAGACAAATACTTGGGCATTGGCTGCGAAGGCCAGCGTGCCGCGCATGTATCACTCGGTAGCGCTGCTCTTGCCGGACGGGCGCGTCATCACCGCCGGCTCAAATCCGGAAGCGAATACCGTGGCTGGCGGCGAGTTGCGGCTCGAGCTTTATCATCCTCCGTACCTGTTCCGCGGACCGCGACCCTTTATCGAGCGCGTTCGCCAGAAACTCCACTATGGAGAAGCATTCGAGATTGAGACCCCACAGGCGCAGGAAATCCAATGGGTGAGCCTGATTCGGCCGATGGCTACGACGCACTCGTGGGACTCCAACCAGCGCCTTATCGACGTGCCGTTCAAACCCCATGGCCTGTGCACACTTCGAGCGTGCGCGGAGTTCGGGGCAACCCTTGCGCCGCCGGGGTGGTACATGATGTTTGTGACGGACAAACATGGCGTGCCCTCGACGGCGAAGTGGGTGCACATGCAGTCTTAGGCAAGCGAAACGTGGCGACGGCCGATCGAAAAGTTCGTGATGAGCTGACACGGCGAGGGTCGTCGCCGGAGAAACCTGCTAAACGCAATCTTGAAATTCCGTAGCGGATTCAGCACGAACTTGCGTTTGTGTGTTGACGGTCCGCTCGTTTCGAACAATCACCGCTCCGACCTTTCTCGCGTTCCAGTTTGCCAATTGCCTGCTTCAGCCATTCGATGAAGGCCTCGTTGAGTTCCAGTTGAGTTCCGCTCCGATAGAACGAATCGACCGTTTCGCCGCGATCGTTGAGAGGGATGTGCCGGCACGGAATTCTCTTTTCGCGACACTCCGACGGCACCAACTGCATCAGGGCACATTCCGAACATGGTTTCCGGGGCTGAGCTCCATCGAAGTTCAGGCACGTGGGCGAATCCTCGAAGATGAAGGGAGGGCGCCATGCGGCGCGGGGAGGATTCTTGTATCCGCCCTTCTCGACAAATTCGAGTTCAGCTCTCAATGCAAGCAGTAACTCCTGGCGATCTGTCACCATCTGCACGCTCACTTCGGAAACTGGAGTTTCGCCTAAGAGTTCTTCGCGCGCAGTGATCCCGGTCACGCCCGGATGTAATTCGCGTCACGGACTTCGACGCGTTTTCATCCCATGCTTTTCGCGACAGGCCGAGAAGCCGGCGGGTGAGAAAGGATGGAACGCAATGCCAAAACTCATGAAAGGTGCGATGGTTCGCCAATTCGGCGAGCCGCTGCTCATCGAAGAATTACCGGTACCCGAACCGGGCGAAGGTCAGGCGCTAATCAAAATTGAAGCCAGTGGCGTCTGTCATACGGACTTGCACGCCGCGGACGGAGACTGGCCGGTGAAGCCCGGGTTGCCATTTATTCCCGGTCATGAAGGAGCGGGTTTTGTTGCGGGGCTGGGCCGCGGAGTGAAGCACTTGAAAGAAGGCGACCGGGTCGGGATCGCCTGGCTGCACAGCGCGTGCGGGCACTGCGAATTCTGCTTGACGGGATGGGAAACGCTCTGCCGCAACCAGCGGAATTCAGGATATTCCGTGAACGGGAGTTTCGCGGAGTATGCCCTGGGACAAGCCGAGTATTTGGGACCAATTCCCGCCAACCTCGAGTTCGCAGCCGCCGGGCCGATTCTTTGTGCGGGTGTAACCACCTACAAAGGACTGAAGGAAACGCAAGCGCGTCCGGGCGAGTGGGTGGTCATCTCCGGAGTGGGAGGCCTTGGCCACGTCGCAGTACAGTATGCGAAAGCGATGGGCCTACATGTGGCCGCGGTCGATCTGGGACGCGACAAGCTGGAGTTGGCTCGTGAACTCGGCGCCGACATCACCATTGACGCCGCAACCGAAGACCCAGCCATGGCGGTCCAAAAAACAATCGGCGGAGCGCACGGTGTGCTCGTCACGGCGGTGTCTTTGGGGGCGTTCCGGCAAGCCATCGGCATGCTTCGCCGCGGAGGCACCTGTGTCCTGTGCGGGCTGCCGCCGGGAGAATTTCCCGTCTCGATTTTCGACCTCGTTCTGAATCGCTACACGCTGCGCGGCTCGATCGTCGGGACGCGAAAGGATCTGGAAGAAGCGCTCGCGTTTGCAGCGGACGGCAAAGTGGAAGCGACGATTGAAATGCAACCACTGGAATCGATCAATGATGTGTTCGGCCGGCTCAAGCGTGGCAAGGTGAATGGCCGCATCGTTCTCGACATCGCGCAGACGGCCAAGGAGCGCGGTGTGCGCGCAGTTGCCGCGGACTGATTCCTGCGAACGCGTGTGTTGGAGCGAGCAGCGAAGGAAACCGGCACACGCAGGTCAAAGATTTCCTACCGGCGCGGACGTTGGGATACTATCCCTCAGAGTTCCTTCTGCCCGCGAGTTAGCGGGTCGCAGCAGAGCGGAAACATTTTTGGCGGTCGGTTGCCATTGGTGAAGCGGCCGGAATCCGACTATTCCTGAGGGTCCACGAATGAGTGCGGCATTGCCCGAGAAAGAGAGCTCCGGCCACACTCACACGCTTTTCGAAAAACTCTTCGAATTCTCACCGGACGCAATCGTGGTCACGGCTCCGGACGGCCGCATTGCGAAGGCGAACGCACAAGTGGAGCGCGTTTTCGGATACAGCCGCGACGAGCTAATCGGCCAGTCCGTCGAAATGCTGATTCCCGAGCGATTCCGGCAGATTCACCCTTCCCACCGCAGTAGCTACAGCGCGGAGCCGCAACTTCGCCCGATGGGCATCGGACTCGAACTGTTTGGCGTGCGCAAGGACGGAAGTGAATTCCCGGTGGATATCATGCTGGGACCGGTAGAGAGCCCGGAAGGCCGACTGGTACTGGCCGTGATTCGGGATCTTTCGCAAAAGAAGGAAGCGGAGGCGGCTCTCCGGCGAAGCGAAGAAGAAAAACGGTATCTCGAAGAAGAGCTCATCACCACTCATCAATTCGAGGAGATCATCGGTGAAAGTCCCGAGTTGAAGCGCGTGCTGAAGCAGGTTGAAACGGTCGCGCCAACCGATGCCACGGTGCTCATCCTTGGGGAAACCGGAACCGGCAAAGAGTTGATCGCTCGCGCCATTCACAACTTGAGCCCACGGCGCAATCACGCTTTCGTGAAATTGAACTGCTCCGCCATTCCGACGGGATTGCTCGAGAGCGAACTCTTTGGACATGAGAAGGGAGCGTTCACCGGCGCCATCGCGCAGAAAATCGGGAGGCTAGAACTTGCCCACCAAGGTACTTTTTTTCTGGACGAGATCGGCGATCTTCCTCTCGAACTGCAACCGAAGATTCTACGGGCTCTGCAGGAAAAGGAATTCGAAAGACTCGGCGGCGCGCGAACGATTCCCGTGGACTTGCGGCTCGTCGCCGCGACCAACCGGGATCTGGCCAAAATGGTGGAGGACCGGGAGTTTCGCTCCGATCTTTACTACCGCCTGAAAGTATTTCCCGTTCACATTCCTCCGCTGCGCGAGCGCCAGGAAGATATCCCGCTGCTGGTCAAATATTTCGTCAACCAGCACGCTCGCCGGATGAATCGTCCCATCGAAACCATACCTGCGGAAACGATTCGAGCGCTCACACGCTGGCATTGGCCAGGGAACGTGCGCGAGCTCGAGAACTTCATCGAGCGTGCCGTTATCCTGACTTCGGGAACTGTCTTGCGGGCTCCGCTCGCGGAACTGGAAGTTGTTGCCGAGTCATCTGATGATTCGAGTGCAAACTTGCACGAAGCGGAGCGTGAGCACATCCTCCGCGTCCTCAAGGAAGTCAAAGGCGTGATTGGCGGGCCCGGTGGCGCCGCGGATCGTTTGGGTTTGAAACGAACTACATTGAATTCAAAGCTGAAGAAGCTGGGCATCAAGCGGTCCGACTATATTTAGTCTCCAAGACGAAATATCGTCTCGTCACTGCGTCGTCATCCCGCGTCGAAATCCTTCCTTTGTTCGTCCGCTCTTCTGTAACTCCTGTGTTTTCGGCTGCGTGCGGGATCGCGGTGACGCACGTCACGTTTGGACCCAGGCGTGCCCTTTGTGAGGCATCGCACACGAGGAGAGTTCTTACGTTTCGAGCGACAGTTCAGGAAGAGCCGCAGAGGGTAATCATGAAGCTCGAAGGAAGAATTGCCGGTCCGTGGGTGGAAGAGTGCCGCCGAGCGTGGGTCGCTCTCGCACCGGCGGTTCCCTCGAAAAAGCTGTGCCTGGATTTGTGCGAAGTGACCTATATCGACGCATGCGGAACCGAGTTATTGCGCGAAATTTACCGGGCGACGAGTGCCCGCATGCTCACCAACTCGCCTCTGACAACCCATTTTGCCAAGCAAGCGATGCAACAAGACGGAAGCAAGGAAAGCGAAGGAGTCTGAGATGCGTGGTCCCTATGGATTCGAACCGAATGAAAAGTGCGAGACGTGCAGTCAGCGGGCGGCCGGTTTCTTCTGCCAACTCGCTCCGGCGACGCTCAAGGATTTGAACGCCGTCCGATCGACGTCCACGTACCCGGACGGTGCCGTGCTGTTTCTTGAAAAGCAGGATCCGCGAGGTGTGTTCGTGCTGTGCGCCGGGGAGGTAAAACTGTCGATCAGTTCGAGCGCGGGAAAGACTCTCATTCTGAGGATCGCCAAGCCCGGTGAGATCCTCGGGCTGATGGCGGTCCTGTCGGATCGTCCGTACGAAGTGACGGCGGAAACGCTGCGTCCGTGCCAGGTGGCTTTCATTCGACGCGACGAGTTTTTGGGACTTCTGGCCAAGCATCCCGAGATGCATCAGGGAGTCGTCCGGCAATTCAGCGCGCTCTACAGTGGCGCGTGTGAACAGTTGCGAACAGTGGGGTTGTCGACTTCCGCTCCGGAGAAGCTGGCGCGTTTGCTCCTCGACTGGTCCTCTGATGGAAAGAAGACTAAGGAAGGAACCCAGGTCAAACTGCCGCTGACCCATGAAGAGATCGCCGAGTTCGTCGGGACCACGCGCGAGACGGTCACGCGGACACTCAGCGAGTTCAAGACAAAAAACTTCGTCACGCTGCAAGGCTCCACCCTGGTGATCTCCAACAGAACGGCGCTTGAGACCATCGGCGGCGCTTAGCACGATCCATAGGGCGGAGGAGCAACGGTGCTTTGCGCACCAAAACCTACGCGGTCTTCTCTTCGGTGTTTCCGACGGTGAGGACAGGGCAGGGCGCGTGCGCCACCACCTCGTGCGCCGTGGCGGCTTCGACGTGGGTCGCGGCGAGGATGTGGGCCGTGCGGCGGGTGCCAAGCACGATCAAATCGGCGCGCCGCTGGTGAGCGGCTTCGAGAATTCGCGCCGCCGGCTCGCCGTGTTCGACAACAGTCTCCGGACGGCACCAGAGTTCGGCTTCGGGCGGGACGATCTGGTGCAGTTGGTGCATGGCTTCGGCGACGGACAGTCGCTGCCCCTTTTCTTCCCTGCGTCGCCCACGCTCCCCGATTACATGGAGGAGGATCAGCTGAGCCTGGTGCTCCTGTGCGAAGGAAATGGCGTAAACCGCAGCCCGTGATGGAGCCCTAAAATCCGTGGCAAAGAGCACGCGCTCGAACTTGGCGCTCCCTTCGTTCGTTCGGCGAACCGATGGACCGATGGTGATCACGGGAACGGGCGAACGGCGGAAAATCTCCTCCGCAACCGAACCCAGCAAGAATCTCAGCGCTCCTGTGCGACCGCGGGTGCCGACGGCGATGAGATCAATTTTGTGTTTCTCGATGGCTTCTTCCAGCGCCGGCCAGACTGCGGACCCTCGCAGAAGGATTGTTTCGTGGGGTAGGCCTGCGAGTTGTGATTCGAGTTGCTGCATCTGCGTTTTCGCGGCTTCTTCGTGAGCTTCGGCGAGAGAAATGGCCATCCCCGATGTCATATCCACGTAGGGATCGGGGAGCAGCACGTGAAGAGCGCAAATGCTTGCGCCGTACTCGCGCGCTATCGCAATGGCATAGGGGAGTGCGGCTTCCGACGGTTTTGAAAAGTCGGTGAGATAGAGGAGATTCCTGAGCGTGATTCGAGCACCGGTCGAGACATTGGGCATGGCTCACCTCCTTTCGAGCGTCAGCATGGGCGTCACGAGGGAACGCGGCGCATGCGCCAGAACACGAGGTATGCGACGTTGCCGAAGACGAGCCAGACGGCACCGAAAAGGAGCACGAAGGGAACGGTAATCCAGAAGGTGGGGTAGGGCGTGATCAGCATGCCCACTTCGGGCAGAGCAGGCTGTGGGCGCTCGACGGCTTTCACTTCGATGGTCGTCTCGCTTGCCGTGAAATCCTCATCGCCCGCAAATTTCGCTTGTACGGTGTAGGCGCCAAAGCGCCGATCGGTGATCTTCATGGTGGCGACACCGTTTTGGTTGGTTGGGCGGTTTCCGAGGAGCAGGCTTCCGAAGGCTGTTTTCACGGAAAAACTGAGAGGCTTGAAAGGAATGGCGGCGCCCGAAGCATCGCGCAGAGTAGCGCTGACGAGAATTGCGGGCACGGGTTGCGCGTCGACTCCACGCACGGGCCGAGAAGCGAAAGGATTCTCCAGGGTTCGGATGGTGCCGGGAATGGCGGCGGTGTTCCGGTCTTGCGAAGCGGGGGAAGAGTCGGGTGGAGGTTCCACGATCTTGGCGTCCATCGCCATGGCGCTGACCTTTGGTTCCTTCTTAGCCGTGGCGGCATGGATCGCGGTGGGCGTGAGGACGAGGAAAGCGAGGAGGATGGCCGAGGCCACGGAGGCGGGGCGAAGCGTATTGGGTGCGGGACTCTTCTCGGAAGTTTCTTCCGTGCCTGGATGTTCGCGCGTCTCCCAGATGGAAACGATGGGAAAAAGTTTCGTGAGGAGAGAATAGGCGAGGAAAAAGCCGGCCACGGCTCCCGCCACAACGGACCACTCCTGCCAAGTCGGGCGATACTGTGTCCATTCCGCCGGGATGCGTTGCGCGGGCAAGAAAGGTGTTTGCAACGTCGGCACTACAATCAGGAATCGTTTGGCCCAAGCACCCAGTACGATCAGCAAGGAGGCGGTGCCGACTGTCTGGACGGTAAACCGCCGCAGGCTCTTCATCGTGAGCGTGAGAATGAGAATGACGATGGGCAGGATGACTCCCAGCAACTGCACGGTCCAGAACAGGCGGGCGTACTGCCCGATAAAAAGAGATTCCACAAGCTGGCGCTCGAATCCTTCGAGTTTGTATCCGACGGTCAGATACTCATTGATGTTGAAGTAGAGGTAGACGAGCGTGCCTACGAGCAGGAGACTCGCGAGTTTTCGAAAGTGCACAGGCTGCACGTAGCCTTCGAGGTGAAACGTTCGCCGCAGAATCCACATGGAGAGGATGACGGCGGCACATCCCGAATAGATCGCTCCGACCACGAAGTACGGTCCGTAGATGGTGCTGTTCCAGCCGGGGCGGAGGGTCATCGCAAAAATCCAGGAGACGACGGTGTGAACGGAAATCGCGAGGGGAATCACGACGATGGCCATGCGTCCGATGGCCTTCTCAAGCAAAGCATGTTGTTCGGCACTGCCGGTCCAGTTGAGGGAGAGGCGGCGATAGAGTTTGCGGCGCCAGGCGGCGAGGCGTTCGTCTTTCGCAAGAATGGCGAGATCGGGGATAAGCGGCAGATAGTAGTAAATGAGGCAGGCGACCAGATAGGTGTTCACCGAAATCAGATCCCAAATCAAAGGCGACTGGATGCGGCCGTGGCGGAAGAGGTTCCAGATGCGATCCGGCCGGCCGAGGTCCGCGACGATCATGGGAACTCCGGTCAGCAGAGCGAGAACCGTGATGGCTTCGGACATCCGGGTCATCGGGGCACGCCAGGAACTGTTCGTGATGCGAAGGATTGCGGAAATCATAGTTCCGCCCTTGCTGACTCCGACCCAAAACACGAACGTGGCGATGTAGAGTCCCCAGGAGACCTGGTCGCGGAGGCCGGTGATGATGAGTCCGCGCCGGAGCTGCACCACATAGATTCCCAAGCCCAGCAGTAGAACAGCGCTCAAAAAAACGATCCAGACATAAAACTTCCAGGTCGCGGTCGTCATGGTGCGGACGAGATTTTCTTCCCGGGGATTCATGAGTTCCTCGCTGGTTCGATCTGCACAAGTGCCGAGTGTTCATTCGGGGCCGGGTACTTGCGGTTCGCGGGCGGCAGGTAATAGACGCGCGGCTCGGTGCCGAGTTCTTCGAGCAGCCGGAAACCTGCGCCGCGCTTCACGATCTTGCTGAGCTGGATGGTTTCCCCTTTGGAATTCGTAACCGCATCTTCGAGTTCGTCGCCGAAATAGATCGCGCCCATGGTGCACGCCGTGGCGCAGACGGGGAGTTTGCCGGCGCGGAGCATGTGGGGGCAGAAGCCGCACTTTTCGATGGTGCCCTTCCGGTGGGGGTACATGTTGTCCATGGAATAGGGGCTGCTGAGTTCCTCGGCAGTGTGGGGAGGCTCCGCCCAATTGAAAGCGCGAGCGGAATAAGGGCACTGCGCGATGCATTCGCGGCAGCCGATGCAGCGGTCGTTATCCTGCATGACGAGGCCGTCGCTTCGCTTGAAGGTTGCGCCGACCGGGCAAGCCCGCACGCACGGAGGGTTGTCGCAATGCATGCAGGGACGGGGCATATAATAAGGACCCGCCTCGGGATTGTCGGCCACCTCGTACACCTTGATCCATTCCTGCATCGGGGGAACGTAGTGCATTTTGTTGCAGGCTTTGGTGCATTCGCGGCAGCCGTCGCACTTGGCCAGGTCAAACACCATCACCCACTTTTGATTCGTGGGCGCCTGCGAGCGCCAAGGGAGCTGGCCAGCGAATACATTCTTACTGGCCAGCTTCACTGCGGCTCCGCCTGCCGCGGCGAACGCCGCTCCCTTGGCGATGAGTCCCATCCAACTGCGCCGGCTGAGGTTCATGGTTTGCCTGTCCCTTTACTGCGTGACAACCAACTTCATCTTCATGTCTTCATGGCCGGGTCCGCACTTGACGGCGCATTCGACGACATACTCGCCGGGTTGTGTGGGAGCGACGAGCGTGTATTCGTTCACGCCTTCCTTCACGGGAACGTCCCATCCTTGGTCCTTGAGGGCGTTGATGGTGAAGCTGTGCACCGCACCGTCTTTGGCCCATTCCGGTCCTTTCTTGCCGACGATCTTCAGCTTGACGACCTGCCCGGCCTTGACGGTGATGACCGGCTTCTTCTGGCCTACGACGGAAAAGGTTGCGTCCTTGTCGGCGACGACCTCCCACGTCTTGGGGGCCTGAGCAAGGACCAAACCTGCCGGCAGGAGCAGAGCCATAGCCAGAGTCATTCCTGTTTTGCGGAACACCATGATGTTTGTTCTCCTTTGTGTTTTGTTACTGCTTCAAGTACTCAAAAATCGCTTGCGCGTCGTCCTGCGGAATATTGGCGCGCACACGCATGTGCCGCATGATGGTGGCGGTCTGGCGCGTGTCCATTTTCGGGACCTCGTTGTGGCAGCGCGTGCAGTTGATCTTGTAGAGCTGGTCCGCGTTGAGCTTTTGCGCGGAGCGCTTTGCTCCGTGCGTCGCGGTGGCGGCCGCTAGCGGCTTTTCCGCCTGCGGATTTTGTTGTTTTGGCGAAGCGGCGATCGCCAGCCCAACGGAAAGAGTCACGAATGCGAGCGAAGCGACGAGGCGGTACGTTTTCATCTCACCCTCCCGAGTGGCACGGAAAACCGGTACGTGATTCCGACGACCCAGAGATTGTGGTCATCGTCGGTTGAGAAATTACGGCCGTACGCGAAAGATGCCTTCACGTCCGGCTTGATCCAATAGTTCCATCCGGCGAAGAAGCGCTGTGCATCGGTAAAGGCCGCGTCCATCGAGCCGCCGCCGGTGGTGCCGGCCATTCCGGAAGGAGCGAAGACCTGTTCGAAACGCAAGAAGGCTTGCGACTTGCGGAAAAAAGGCCGCGCGAATCGCAGCTTGCGGGTGCGATAGGCGCCTTCGATCCAGTAGCCGCTGCCTTGCTCCGGGTTGTGCGCGTATTCGGCGCGAACGTCGAAGGGCGCGGCATTCGACTGCCAGATCAAATCGAACCCAAACGTGTTGATGTGCTCGTCCTGAAGGCGTCGTTGATACGACGCGCCGAGTTCGAGCCGCTGGCGGGGCAGGAAGATGCTGGCCCGGCCTCCCGCTGCCCGTGTGGCGACGAGACCCTTCACGGTGCTGGCTGCCGAAAAATACGCGGCGTAGTTGAGCTGGGCGTTTGGGACGATAGAGAATCCGCCGCGGAGCATGCCTCCGGTGCTGTCGGTCATCTCCAAACTGTCGGCGACGAGTGGGGTAATGGGTGTGTTGCGAATCCAGCCGGAGTGGAGTCGCTCGTTGAAAATGCCAAACGGAGTAAGGAAACGGCCGCCGACGATGGTCACGTAGCGGTTCGCGAAATAGTCGACTTGCAGGTATTCGAGGCCTTTGTCCCATTCGCGCTCCCAAGGTTGGTTGGTCTGGTGTGTGTAGCGGCCTTCAAACTCGCCTTCCCCTTCAATCAGCCAGTTCTGGCCGAGGGGGACGAGCACGATGGGGGCGATCGTTGGCTGGAGGGTCTGCTGGCCGGGCTCGAATGTTGTCGTGAACCCACCAAACCCGGTGATTACCGGTACCGGAGATTCGGGCTTTTGGTACGTTGGGCCTTGGGCAAGCGCGCTCCCGGCCAGCAGCAGAGGAAGAAGCAATCTCAGTGTTTTCGTCATCGTGTGCTCCCTACGCTGGGGATTGTGAGGGAGCCCAGAATTTCGCGCCGTGTCCTCCGGCACTGCCGACTGTGATGTACGTCACACGCCCGAATGGCGTAGGAACCAGGCCGAGGAGGGAGGCACGACAGCACCTGCAACGATTCCGTCGTCGTTGACACTATCGATAGACTGGAGTAAAAGGCTGGTGAAGTAACCCCACTGCATACCTGCTATTCCAGAGAAATCGGCCCCGCGACCTTTACGACCGTGCACTGTCAATAAAGATTTCCGGAGGGAGCCAATGGCGAAGCGGAAGAGCGTGAATACCTTGGGGGCAGCGAAGCTTACCCAGTTCCGGACGTTGCTCGATCAATTCATCAACAAGCCCACGAACAATCCCGTTACCGAGCACAAGAATGCCGGCATGGACATGACGCTGATGATCCATGACCAGGGGTTCGTCGCCTGGCATCAGCATTTTCTAGCGGAGCTGGAGACCTGGCTGGTGAACAACAACGGATCACAGTTTGTGCCATGTCCTTATTGGGATCCGGCAAAGCCCATACCCGCACAATTGAACAAGGGCAACAACAACGTGAACATGCCCCTGCCGAAGAACCTTAGACCCGGGGCCCTCAAGAAGATCAACAGCTATAACGTGATCAACGGCCGCCTCATTCCGTACCACAACGCAGTGCACAATGCCCTCGGCGGACAGATGCCCAATCCGGATACTTCCCCCCGTCCGACCCGATTTTCTGGCCCTTCCATTCGTTCCTGGTTTCGGTTTACGAGCGCTGGCGCAACAGTTAGCAAGCAAGGACTGCGGGAAGCGCGGCCAGGAGTTTTCCTTACCTGAAGACGAAGAACGAATACGCTTTCTGAGCGCGCGGCGAAAAGTCCTTCTCACTATTCCTCTGACAAGATTGGGAGCGGTCGGGATGGTTGCGGGCTCACGGAAGATCATTCAACACACGTCTGGTCAGTGACCGTGGTGAAGACCATGGCCGGTGAGGTGCAAGAAGGCGAACACCGCAAGGAGCACGCCGATCAAGGCGAGGAAGATCTTGAGTCCGAAGGGAGTCGCGTTATCACTTTGCCGAAGCCCTTCACGCCGCTCCTGCTCCTGTTGCTTGCGTTGCCCGTAGCGCGTCGGGCCCCACGGTTTGTAAACCGACAGTGTTGTGGTCACGACCAAGAGCAGAACGGCGAGGCCAGCATCAATCACGAGTTGCGTCCCCAGCCTGCCGACTTCGGGCAATGCTCCTATTGGATTTCCCGACACGCGTCTCGCCGCGGCCGCGACTGCCGTGAATTGGTGGAGCAACAAGAGGAAGGTGGCACCGATAGCGAGCAGGAATTTGAGGAAGACCCAGTAGTGGCGGAACAAGCCCCAGTGCGTGCCGAGTGATTGGATAAGCCCCGTCAGTAACGCAGCGAGACTCAGCGGGACAATAATAAATTGCCCGATTAGATTCATCGACAGATAGGCCCCTCGCACTGTTTCGGCATCGTGGCTTGTCAGTCCGGCGATGCTGAGAACCAGGAATCCGGCGACTGCGCCGAGCCAGCCCACCGACGATGTCACGTGCGCAGTGAGGTTGAACTTGCGGAGCCCGGGAGTCATCACTAGGAATTGGCGCATCAGTTCCGGGCAGAGGTTTCGGCGAGAACGAAGTGTAAATCGCCGACGAGGCCGAAGCTTCGCTGTAAGGGGCCGCTTTGGACGTTGTGCAAACCGGCCTCGGTCATTATTGGAATCATCTGCCGAAGGTCGATTGCCCGGTGGTGCCTCTGCTCTTCTAGGTTTGTCATCTCTTGCATCTCCCGGACAGCTATCCATAAATGGACGTCTGTCCATCTTGCAGAGTAAGATTTTAGAGAGGGCCGGAGAAGAACAACGGAGTGGAAACTGTTCGCTTCTGAACAACGCGGGGCTATTTGTTCGGGAACGGCGCGGCGAGGAGCTAAAAGAGATGGGGGATCGTCGCGTGAAACGAAAGCACAGGCGGCTGCACAAGGCGCTGATGTCTTGAATTGTTGAGAAAAAATACGAGTCGATTACCGTACAGGGGATACTCGACCGCGCGGACATAGGCCGCTCAACCTTTTATACGCACTACCGGGACAAGGACGAGCTTCTGGTCCGGGGGTTTCAGCATTTCAAGAGCTTGCTGATGTCCGTGCAGGCGGTAGCAACCGAAGCTCCGACCAAATCCTACGAAAGGATTATCGGATTCAGTCTGGCGATGTTCGAACACGCCAACGACTATCGCGCCGTGAACCGCGCGTTGCTCGGGTCGACCGCAGAGGCCGTCGTGCGCCGGCATTTTCACTCTGCTTTGGTTGCCGTTGTCTCGCCGGAAGTCAAACGGGAGATGCAAAGGAAGAAGCGCGGAGATTTACCGGTTTCAGCCGAACTGTTGATTGAGTTTCTAGTTTCTACGTACGTGTCGTTGTTGACTTGGTGGCTAAACGCCAAGAATCCGGTTCCGGCGAAAGAGATAGACCTCGCCTATCGACATCTGGTCTTGCCCTGTCTTGCGTCGATGTTTGGATAGCGACGTGCCGTCGTTTCCGGCAGCGGTGTTCACGTCATTCGTGTTTCATGCCGTCCACGGTCATACCGATCTTGACGGTATGGGCTTCGAGTTTGTCGCCTTTCTTTGCGGCGTGGATGACGACCCGATCTCCCACTTTCAGGTCTTTCATCGTAGCGGGCGCTTCCAATTTCTCGAACTTGGTGGAGGCGAGTACGTTCACGGTGACCGTGGTCTTTTGCGTCTCGCCTGGTTTGGGCATGACTTCCACGGTGATCGTTGTCTCGGTAATTTTGGTAACGGTTCCCATGACGTGTTGTTCGTCGCCATGAGCGAACGCCAGCCCTGCAAACAGAACTGTTCCAATCAACATCATCAGCATGCGTTTCATATTTTTCTCCCTTTTCAGTGGTGTTTCATTTTCTGCATGGATACGGGAGGTTTTCCTCCCTTGAGAAACTGTTCTTCCTGATGCTTTTCGCCCTCTTCCATCGGGCTCCTGGGATTGAGCTTCTCCATTTGTTTTTGTTCGTCTTCGGTGAGCGAGGGCAGATGCCGGATGAAACGCACCAACATCCAGGTGGATTCGGCGTCGCTCTGGTCTTTCTCTCCGAAGGCGGGCATACCGCTTAACCGGATGCCGTTGTAGATGGTGTAGAAAAGTTCGCCGTCACTCTTCGTCTGTGTTTCCGAAGCGCGCATGTCGGGCGGCTTGGGATACATGTTCTTGCCGAAGCTTGTGTCCCCGCTGCCGTTGTTCGCATGGCAGACAAAGCAGTGATCGGCGAAGTGCTCCATGCCGGCGCGAATGCTCTCCGGAGTGTCGGGAACTGGGTTCTTCAAACCGCGGTAGGACGCAGGAACGGCAAGCGCCCTCGCCTTCGTGGCGACGAGAATCTCCATCTTGCTCGGCGTATCGCGGGCGCTGAATCCCCTCTGGATCGTCCGCCAGCCGAAGAACGCACCAACGAATAGGAGACCAACCGCGACAAGAACAAACCTTTTCCACTTTTTCATGGCATCTCCTTGATGGCGCCCTAAGAGGCGGTCTTTGGTTTCGGACAAGCGTGGGAGTAGTGAATGTGGATGAGCTTCCATTGGCCATCGCTCTGCTTCCATACCTGCGTCTCGTTTCCCGCCGAGTCGACAGCCTTGCCTTCGAAAGTTCCTTTGACGCGATACTGTCGGGTGACAAGGGCAAGATTGGAATTAGCCGTGACGCGGAGGTCGGAAAACGACAACTCCAGTCCGTCGCCTTCGAGAATCTCGGGCTTGAGGTGATTTTCGAACGCATCCTTTGCGCCGTCATTGCGAACGCTGTGCTCGTAGAGAAGCAGTTCAGGAGCGAGAAGCGTCCTGACGGTTTCCACGTCCTTCTTCGCCACGGCCTCGTCATAGATGGCGAGCGTCTTCCGCAGGGAATCCTCTGCGCTGGTTGGCGAAGCAGTGGCGGGCAGTGCGGCGGCCAAAAGAAAGGCAAGGTACGGATGTTTCATGGAATTCTCCTCTCCTCGATTCACAAATTTCTCCACTTCATCGTCGGGCCGAGAAACGAAAAGCGCGTTTTTCCGTCTCGATCTGGACGTCTTCAAATCCGGCGCGCCGTAAACGTGGCTCCAGATGCGCGGGATCGATGGGCACAAGCGTGTCGCCCCAGTGCATCAGGCGCAGACTCCAGGTATCGGTGGCGTCCATACCCACGAATTCGGCTCCGGGCCGCAGAACGCGATGGACTTCGCCTAAAAGGCGGTCTTGCAGCATTGGCGTGGGCACGTGGTGGAGCATGGTCAGCGACACGGCGGCGGTGAATTCGCCGTCGGGGAATGGCATGTCGGTGGCGTCGCCTTCGACGACCGTGACATTGGTGTTTTGCAGCCGCTTGCGTAGCGGCCCCGCGAAAACGGGATCGAGCTCCAGGCACGTAAGTCGCTCACAGCGCAAGCGAAGAAGGTCCGTTGTGAGGCCCGGCCCGGGTCCGATTTCGAGTACGTTTTTTCCCAGGTCGACGCGGTCGAAGACGCGAGGGAATACTTCGTTCCGGAGGGTCCGTTTCCAGCGGTTCGAAGAGCAAATCCAATGGTGTATGCGATTCATGGTTTCCCCCTTTGTTCCTATTGCTGCGGGTTCGCAGACCGGCTCATGGGAACGTTGGTCTCGCGTACGGGGCGATCCACTTCGCTCGGCCTTGCTGGCGCTTCTAAGCCATCGGTCAGCAAATAGCCCTGCAGGGCTATACCGGTGGTCCAGACATTTTCGAGCGCGGCGACATACTCGAGATGGAGCTGGTACAGAGTTTTCTGGGAATCAAGAACCACGGGACGCGAAGCGAGCATCTTTCCGTACTTGTCTACGAGCAACGCATACGCTTTCGTCGCACGCGGGAGAATTCCGTCGCGGTATTCATCGGCCATGATCCGAGCGCTCGCGTACTGATCCAGCGTCGCGGCGGCACGTTCGCGCAGGGTGAGTTCGACGCGGGTTTCTTCCCGTTGTGCGCGGTCAATGTCCTCACGGGCTGCGGCGATGTTTCCCTGGTTTCGGTTCCACAGGGGAAGTGTCACACCGACTTCCGCAATTCCCTCCCATCCAACCGTCCGGTTGATGCCTTGGAGTTCTTCCCCGCTGTACTCCGCGCCGGCCCTCAGCTGAAGATCGGGAACGGGTTCGGCTTTGGCACGTTGGAGCACAGCTTGCGCGCGAGTGGTGGAGATGGCCGCGATGCGAACGGCGGGACTCTCTTTGGCTATGGTTTCGACGACCTGTTCTTCATTCACTTGCGGAAGGCCCGCTTCGAGGCTGCCTTCGACGACCTGCAGGGGGAGATCCGGTTTCCCGACGATGGCAGTTAGTCCACGCCATTCCTGGCGCAGTGTGTTTTCCCGGACGCGGACGGCCATCTTCCTGCGCCGTGCTTCGACTTCGGCTTGCAGAACCTCTGGCTCATCCGCCTGTCCCGTGTTACCGAGGCGGCGCTCGGTGTCCGCGTTGTCCTGCGCGATGCGCGCCAAGTCTCGCTCTGCTTCGAGCATCTCCTGCGCCGCGAGCACGCGATAGAAAGCGATGCGCACGGCGTTTTCGACGCGCATCTTCTGTTCTTCGGCCTCAACTTCCGCGAGACGAATCTCCTCGGCGAAGATCTTGCGGTTCTTCCCAAGCTTTCCAGCGGTGACGATCGGCTGCGAAATGAAGAATCCGTTCTTGCCGCCGCCGATGGATCCCCCGCGAATTTCGTCGCCGGTGTAGCCGACGGTTGGGTTGGGATACAAGCCGGACTGCTGCTGGCGGGCTTTGGCTGCGCGAATCTCGACTTCCGCTTGGCGCAACGTGGGATTGCCTTGTTTCGCGATTTCTTCAATCGCGCTCAGCCCCAAAAGCGGGCCTTGGGCGTTTTCCTGCGCTTTTCCCATGCGCGGGAATTGCGGCTTCACCGGTTCCATGTTCATCTGGTGTTCGGCGTGTTCCTGCATTCCCGGCATGTTCGGCATCGAATCCTGTTGTGCCGGTTTCTGCGGTGGCGGCTGCTGGGCCGCGGCGTAGCCACCGACCAGGAGTGCTGCAAATAGTGCTGCGAGACTTCGCGTGAAACTCTTCATGAACTTGATTCCTTTCCTATCGATCTGTGGTCGCGCTTGTTCTGTTGCCGGTGCTACATGGAGTGCGGGTGGTTGCTGTCCATCTTCATCGGCGGCATGGGCTGATTCGGCGTTCGCGACTTGATGCGCGCCATGATTTCTTCGTAGTCCTTGTCGGGGAGAACGCGGACCACGGTCATCATTCCCATCATTCCGGCACTCCAATTGGGCGGGAGTCCGTAGGTCTCTGGCTTCGCGACGGCGTCGTCCATGCCCATTTCCATGAAAGCGTCTTGCGGGAAGCCTGGCACCTTTTCGGCATCGGGAGCGATAGGTGAGTGAGGAGCATGGCGGAAAGGCACGCTCGCGGCGAGCGTGGCCATCTGGCGCATCGCGTTTTCTTCGGTTTGGTCGGCGGTGACAATGGCGCGATCGCGCAAGAGGTCGCCCATGCTGTTCATCATGTGGTGGGGCAGATGGCAGTGAACCATCCAGGCACCGGGATATTTGGCTTCGAACTCGACGACCTTCGCCTGCGCGACGCCGACAAGGACGGTGTTCGTCGGATACCAGGTGCTTTCGGGGGCGCGTCCACCTTCCGTTCCAGTGATGACGAATTGGTGTCCGTGGAGATGGATCGGATGATGGTCCATGCCGAGGTTCACAACGCGCATGCGCACGCGGCTTCCCTGCCGGACGATCATGGGAGTAATCGCAGGCGCCGCGAGGCCGTTGAAGGTCAACCAGTTGAATTCCATGTTGGCGGTGTTCGGAACGTCGCGGTTCGGCAGGATGGCCCATTCCTGCAAAACAATTCCGAAGTCATGGTCCACTTGCGGTTTGTAGGCTTTTGCGGGGTGGCTGACGAACATTCCGATCATGCCCATCATTTCCTGCATGGCGCCGTGCGAGTGATAGAAGAACGTTCCCTCTTGGTGCACCGTGAATTCGTAAGTGAAGGATTCGCCTGGGGCGACGGGCTTCTGGCTGATGTAGGGAACGCCATCCATTTCGATGGGGACTTCGAGGCCATGCCAATGAACGGTGGTCGATTCCGGCAGACCGTTTTCGAAAACGACGCGGACGCGATCTCCTTGCTGCACCTGGATGGTGGGCCCCGGGCAGCTTCCGTTGTAGCCCCACACGGTCATGGTTTTGAACGGCACGAGCTGTCGCGTCACTGGTTCCGCGCGCAGCTTGAACGCTTTCACCGCGCCATCCATTTCAAACGGCAGGTCCGGCACGTCCGGCGTTTGCATGGGCACGACGATGCCGGAATTGGCGGCGCGCGCTTTCGCGGCGGGAGGCTTGTGCTGCGCATGTTCCATCCCGGGCATATCTTTCATGTCCTGCATTCCCTTCATGTCCTGTGGCGGCAAGGCCGAGGCGTCACGCGCAGCGACGAGCCCGGCCCCGACCATAGCTGCGCTCTGAATGAAATTCCTTCTGCCCTTATTCATTTTTTGTTTCTCCTGAAACTCGATCTCTTTCCGCACTCCGCTCTTCTTTCGGCGGAGGGATTTTGGCTGATAGGGACAAACGTTCCTTGGCCAGCGATTCAATGGTTCGCGCTTTGTCGTAAATGAATCTCACGGACTCCCTGGCCTTCACGGGAAGTTCGTTGTCCTTGAGAAAAAGCAGCTCTTCGCATTTCGCGTGGATGAGGAACGCCAGGTCCGCGACTTCGCGATGAAACCGTTCGTAGATTTCCGCGAGCCGGCGAAATTCCCGCTCGCGTTTGCTCTTCGTCCACAACAACCAGCCGAGGGCTAGACCAAGCCCAAGGAAGAAGCTGCGGTAAAACAACGTGCCGCCGTGAGCATGGACCAATTCGGCCCAGAAGCTTCCGCCCTCGTCCCGTGCGTGCATCATGGCGTCGATGAGCCACGCTCCGAATCCGATAAGGAGCCCGTAGAAGATTTCTTTGTAACGGTTCAGCACATGTCACCTCCGGTGGCAACGGTTGGCCGATGGAAAGGATGAGAACGGCGCAACTGGCTTACGACGCGAGGCCGCAAGTGCGCGCACTAACCTCTAGAGTTTGAAGGGCAGATAGACAGCGAAGGGGAAATCAGAGGCGAAGAACGGAAATTCGACCGTAGAAAGGAATACTGGAGTCAACGGGCGGAGCATGCTCGGACGATTCAGTGGAGCTGGAGATTGCGGGCACTTCATGCTGCACTAGAAAAATCGGGGCAGACGGATGAAGCTGGTTCGCGAGCGGGAACTGCGGCAAGTCGCCGCCCGACTTCGCCACAAACAATTCCGGGTGCTGGTGCTGGGAACAATCAGGTTTGTCGGGCGTGTGCTGTCCGCTGGAACCTGAATGATGCGAAGGCATCTTGTCGCAATCATGACTGGCCGTCCGCTGCGGCTGATCGGGGCAAACGCCGACCGCGCAACTTGCCGAGCAAACCGAAGCGTAGAGCATTGCCATCGTGAAGACGGCAACGATCATGCGAGCCCAGTTTGCTTTTGCTTTCATCGCTTTTTAAAGCGTACCACTTCGTACGATGCATTGACAATCGAACGCATTCTGAATCGACGTGCTTGCCGCGGTGAGCCTCAAGCCCGTTGTGACGGCGATCACAGCGGGTTGTGACTGGGAGCACAGCTTGTAGCAGGGGCCGGGTCTAAGATCGCGACGATGCTGCTCGTGAAAGCGATGAACGGCAAAGCGCAAATTCGAATTTCCTGGCACAGGCTGGTCACCGTAGCTCTCGCGCTCGTGGCGATGGCGGCGCCGGTATCGGCTTCCCTTTGCGCACCAGGTGATTGTTTCGCTGCGAGTTCCAAGGACGAAACCGCTTGCAGTGGAATGACCATGCCCCAGAACGCCAGCGCAATCGTGGCGGAGACGCGCACTGACTGCTGCCAAGTTAGCCCGGGCCTTCCTGCCACGGTCCGTCCGAGCACGGGCACGGAAAAGGCAAAAGCCGAATTCTTGCCCGTTCCCCTGCCGACGGGTATGCCCAGTGTGGTTGCCGCACGCAGAACCTTCGCACGTCCTCTCGAAGGTTCACCGCCTCAAGACGTGCAGTCGCTCTTCTGTATCCTTCTGGTCTAAAAATCTCGCTTATCGAACCCCTCCGTGCGGGCCGGTGTGTCTGCGTCCCGCGTTAACAAGAACTCTTTTCCGAGATGAGAGGGATCTGGAATGAAACTCCGAATTGCATTGAGTGTGAAATTTCTGGTGGTGTTCCTAGCGGTTCCGGGGCTACGCGCGCAAGAGACGCAGGAGCTGGCAACGCAAGAAGTCGTGACGCTGCCGCAACTCCTCACCGAAGCGGAACGCGTACACCCTGCCATCAAGTCGGAAGCGGAGATGATCGAAGCGAAGCGGTCGCGCATCCCGCAGGTGAAGAGTCTGCCCGACCCGAGGGTGCAGGTGGGGTGGATGGGGAATATCCGTCCGTTCAGCGTGCAACACCTTGATCCTTCGAGCTATCGCGGTATCAGCGCCATGCAGGAGTTTCCGTATCCGGGAAAGCTGAAGCTGCGCGGAGAAATCGCGGCCAAGGATGTCGAGGTGGAACGGTGGAATCTCGAAGCAGTGCGCCGACAGATCCGGGCCGAAGTGAAGTCGGCGTTTTACGAGCTTGCTGCGATCGACCAGGCTCTCGCGGTCACGCAGAGAAACAAGAATCTGCTCGATAAGCTGGCTCGCATCGCCGAAGAAAAATACAAGGTCGGTAAGGGACTGCAGCAGGACGTGATTCGTTCTCAGGTGGAATTGAGCCGGATTCTCCAGACGTCCACGCTGCTGAACCAGCGGCGGCAGACGCTTGTTGCCAAGCTGAACAGTCTGATGCTCCGCCCGTCGGACAGCTCGCTGGGAACGCTCGCGCCGGCGCAGAAGGCGGAACTCAACTACTCACTCGATGAATTGACGGAGAAGGGTGTTGCAAATTCTCCCGAAATCCGCCGGCAGGAGCAGATCGTCGAACAAAGCCAATATGCCGTGAACTTGGCGCAGAAGGAGTACTACCCGGACTTTCGCGTCGGTTACGACTACCAGCAGCGCCCGGAAATGCCGGACATGCATGGCTTAAACGTGAGCATCAACATCCCTATTTTTTACAAGAAGAAGCAGCGCGAGGGAGTGCGCGAAGCGACGTTCGCTGTCGAAAGCGGCAAGCAGGGCCGCGAAGCGATTCGTACGGCCTTGCTGTTTCAAGTAAAGGAGCAGTACCTGCAAGCGAAAGCCTCGGACGAACTTCTCACCCTCTATTCCAAGGCCCTGGTTCCGCAGTCCGCGCTGGCGCTGGAATCTTCGATGGCGGCGTATCAAACCGGTTCGCTTGATTTTGAAAGTCTGCTGGCGAATTTCCAGTCGGTCCTCGAATACGAAGTCAACTACTACGAGGAGCTGGCCAACTACCAAAAGGCGCTCGTGAATCTGGAGCAGATCACCGGTCTTGATCTGGTGAATTGAGGGAAAAACATGAATCGATACGCAAGAGTGATCAAGATCGCGGCGGGCATTTTCGTGGCAACCGCCATCCTGTTGGGCGCAGCGCGCTACCGCGTTGGGCTGGCCACCTGGGTCCTTGCGAGCTCCGCCTCTCAGTCTTCGCATGACCACACGGCGCAGGCGACCGCCCCCGGTGAAAAGAAAGTTTTGTATTGGTACGACATGATGAATCCGGAATTCCACTCCGACAAGCCGGGGAAGGCCCCGGACGGAATGGACCTGGTCCCGAAATACGCGGAGGAAGATTCCGCCTCGCAAAGCCATGCCGGGCACGCCGCGGGAAAAACGGCGTCCACTTCTAGCGAAAAGAAGGTTTTGTATTGGTACGACGGAATGAATCCGGCATTTCGTTCCAACAAACCCGGGAAAGCCCCGGACGGAATGGATTTGCTTCCGATGTACGCCGATTCGGACCAGTCCATGGCGGAGATGCCCGGGGGGAGCGTAAAGATTTCGTCCACGAAGCAGCAGCTCATCGGCGTACGCACCGACACGGTGAAGCGTGAATCGCTGAAGCGCGCGATCCGGGCGGTCGCGCAAGTACAAATCGACGAGACGAAGATCGCCAGGATTCACGTAAAGATCGCGGGCTGGGTCGACAAGGTGCACGTGGATTTCATCGGCAAGCTCGTTCGCAAAGGCCAGCCGCTGTTCAGTTTGTACAGTCCGGATTTGGTCGCCACGCAGCAGGAATATCTGATCGCCCGTCGTGCGGAGAAGGACTTGGGTTCCGCTCCGTTTCAAGAGGTAGCGAAGGGTGCGGAAACCCTGCTCCAGGCGGCGCGGCAGCGGCTTCGCCTCTGGGACATGAGCGACGAGCAGATCCGGCAACTCGATGAAACCGGCGAAGTAAGCCGGACCACGACAATGTATTCGCCGATCGCTGGTTTCGTCCTGAAGCGTGAAGTCTTCGAAAGAACCTACATCACACCGGAAACGGAACTGTACGAGATCGCTGACTTTTCCACCGTGTGGGTGAACGCCGAGGTCTATGAATATGAAGTTCCCTACGTGAAAGTCGGGCAGTCCGCGCAAATGACGCTGAGCTACTTCCCGGGCAAGACCTACACGGGAAATATCGTCTACATCTATCCGACCGTGGACCCGATGACGCGAACGGTGAAGGTGCGCCTGGAATTTTCGAATCCCAATTTTGAGTTGAAACCGGACATGTTCGCTGACGTGCAATTGACCATCGCTTACGGCACGCAGACGGTCGTGCCGCAGGAAGCGGTGCTCGATGCAGGTTCTCAGCAGGTGGTTTTCGTCGCGATGGGCGATGGATATTTCGAGCCGCGCCGCGTGCAACTCGGTCCGCGTCTGGAGGACCGCGTTGTGGTTCTGTCCGGGCTGAAGGCGGGAGAGACGATCGTCACTTCGGGGAATTTCTTAATCGATTCCGAGAGCCGCTTGAAGAACGCCATGGCGGGGATGAAGCATTGAAGCAAGAGAGGAAGTCATGAGCCGGAAAAGAAAAGTTCTGAGTTTCCTTGTGAGCGGTTTCGTTCTTGCCGCCATCGCGGCGGGAGGATTCTGGCTGCTGCGGGAGACGCGACCCACAATCTGCATGATCTGCCAGCGCAGCATTCACGCGCATTCGAGCGCGGTCGTCGTCATCGACAAGAAGCGGGTGACGGTCTGCTGCATCCGTTGCGGGATTACTCACAACTTCCAAGTCGGCAAGCCTGGAGAGGTCGTTGCGGTGACCGAGTACCTCTCCGACCGTTCGATGCAACCGAAGGACGCCTATTACGTCGAGGGCAGCCAGGTCTCGATGTGCGATCCGCATGAAGGGCCGATGCTCGACCAAACCAAGCACCCATACACGCGGATTTTCGACCGCTGCGAGCCAAGCACGTATGCCTTCGCGAAAAGAGAGGACGCCGCGAGTTTCGTCCGCGCGAACGGCGGAAAGCTGCTGACTTGGGAAGAATTGCAGAAGGAAGCCGGTGCGAAGCCATGATCAATCGCATTATTGAATTCTCGGCGCAGAACCGATTCCTGGTGTTTTTGTTCACGTCGGTCGCCGTTCTTCTCGGCTGGTATTCGCTCGGGAATACCAAGGTCGATGCCATCCCCGATCTGTCGGACACGCAGGTGATCATTTACAGCAAGTGGGATCGCAGCCCCGACATCATCGAGGATCAGGTCACCTATCCAATCACGTCCTCTCTGCTCGGGATGCCGAAGATCAAGGACATCCGCGGCTTTTCGGATTTTGGCTATTCGTACGTGTACGTGATTTTTGAAGAAGGCACGGACATCTATTGGGCGCGTTCGCGCACGCTCGAATATCTGAGCAGCATTCTTCCGCGCCTGCCGCAAGGCGTGGAGACGGAACTCGCGAAAGACGAAACGGCGGTCGGCTGGGTTTTTCAGTACGCGCTCATCGACAAGACGGGCCATTCCAGCCTGGACCAACTCAAGACCTACCAGGACTGGTATCTGCGGTACGCGCTTCAGGCGGTTCCGGGCGTCGCGGAAGTCGCTCCGGTCGGTGGGTTCGTGCGGCAGTATCAGGTGAACATCGACCCCAACAAATTGCTGGCCTACAAGATTCCCGTGGACTCCGTCGTCGAGGCCGTGCGCAAAGGCAACAACGACGTGGGCGGGCGGCTGGTGGAATTGTCCGGTCGCGAATACATGGTGCGGGGACGTGGATACGTCCGCTCGCTTTTGGATCTCGAAAAGATTGTCGTGGGCAACAATCCGGCCACAGGGACGCCGATTCTCGTTCGCGATCTTGGAACGGCAACGCTTGGTCCCGATCTCCGGCGCGGAATTGCCGAGCACGACGGCGAGGGCGAAGTCGTCGGCGGCATCGTCATCATGCGGTTTGGGGAAAACGCGGAGAAATTGATCCAGCGCGTCCGCGAAAAGATAACCGAAATTGAGCCCACCTTGCCGCCCGGAGTGCAAATCGTCACTACGTACGACCGCGCGGATTTGATTGAACGGTCGATCGAAAATCTGAAGGGGACGCTGAAAGAGGAACTGATCATCGTCAGCATCGTGATCATCATCTTCCTCTGGCATGTACCAAGCGCTCTGATACCGATCACGACCATTCCTATCGCGATTCTTCTTTCGTTTATTCCCATGCAGTCGATGGGACTCACGGCAAACGTCATGTCGCTTGGCGGCATTGCGGTGGCGATCGGAGCGATGGTGGACGCTTCGGTCGTAGTGGTCGAACAGATCCACAAGAAGCTCGAATATTGGGAATCCGAAGGGCGTCCCACGGACTATCGGAGTGTCATTGTCACCGCCATCAAGGAAGTAGGAGGGCCGAGCTTTTTTGCCTTGCTGGTGATCGCGGTCTCGTTTCTGCCGGTCTTCACGCTCGAAGCGCAAGAAGGTCGGCTGTTCAAGCCGCTCGCGTTCACCAAAAACTTCGTCATGGCGATTGCCGCGATTCTGGCGATCACGCTGGGCCCCGCCATCGCGTTGCTCGTCATTCGTCAGAAAAAATTCGAGTTCCGTCCGCGGTGGCTCGCCTGGCTCATCAACGCGATAGTTGTGGGAAAGATTCACAGCGAAGAAAAGCATCCCATCAGCCGTCCCCTGATGCGGATCTACCACCCGGTCGTCGAGTTCGCCCTCGAACACAAGTGGACCGTGGTCGTTGCGGCAGTCCTCGTTGTGGTGCTGACGGTTCCGGTGTTCTTCCGGCTGGGCTCGGAATTCATGCCGCCTCTCGATGAAGGGACGCTGCTGTACATGCCGACGACGCTGCCCGGAATCTCCGTGGCCGAAGCGCAGAAGATGCTGCAGGTGCAGGACAAGATCCTGATGAGTTTCCCGGAAGTCGATCATGTGTTCGGGAAATCGGGACGCGCGGAGACGGCGACAGATCCCGCTCCTTTTTCCATGGGAGAGACGGTTGTTGTTTTGAAGCCGCGCGACCAATGGCCACGAAAAGTTCGCTGGTACTCGGAGCGGTCTCCGGAATGGCTGCAGCGGATTCTGCGGCATGCCTGGCCGGATCGAATGACGACGCAGGAATTGATTTACGGCCCGGGCGGCATGAACGAGGCTCTGCAACTCCCCGGTTACTCGAACGCGTGGACAATGCCAATCAAGGCGCGCATCGACATGCTCACAACCGGAGTCCGGACTCCGTTGGGGATCAAAGTCCTGGGGTCCGACCTGAAAAAGATTGAGGAAATCGGCGAGAACATCGAGATGGCCCTCAAGGAAATTCCGGGGACGACGAGCGTTTTCGCGGAACGGACCACAGGAGGGTATTTTCTCGACTTCGATATCAAGCGGGAAGCACTGGCCCGCTATGGATTGAAGATCGACGAAGTGGAGATGGTTCTGACGTGCTCGGTCGGCGGCGAAGCCGTGACCACAACCGTTGAAGGCCGCGAACGCTAGCCGGTCAATGGCCGCTACCGGCGGGACTACCGGAGCGACATCGGCGCGTTGAATCGTGCGCTGGTCCGGACTCCGGCGGGGGCACAAGTCCCGATGGCCCAACTCGCCGACATCGAGCTGCTCAGCGGTCCGGGGATGATCCGCGATGAAAATGGCCGCCTGAGCGGCTACGTGTACGTGGATGTTACCGGGAGAGACATCGGCGGCTACGTCCGCGACGCGAAGAAAGCCGTGCTCGAGAAGGTGAAAGTTCCTCCGGGCTATCAGCTGGTTTGGAGCGGGCAGTATGAATATATGGAGCGGGTGGCCGAGCGTTTGAAGCTGGTCATTCCGATCACGCTGTTTATCGTATTTCTGCTGCTCTATTTCAACACGCGCTCGATCGCCAAGACTCTCATCATTCTGCTCGCGGTTCCGTTCTCCGCCGTCGGCGCGGTGTGGTTCCTCTATCTGCTCGGCTACAACGTGAGCATTGCCGTTTGGGTGGGGCTGATCGCGCTGCTCGGCGTGGACGCAGAAACCGCGGTGTTCATGCTGTTGTATCTCGATCTCGCGTATCACGGCGCGAAAGCAAGAGGACAGATGCGCAGTTGGGACGACTTGCGCGAATCGATCGTGCACGGTGCGGTCAAGCGGCTGCGTCCGAAGGTGATGACGGTGGCCTGCATGGGATTCGGTCTGGTGCCCATCATGTGGTCGGCGGGTGCGGGCGCGGACACGATGAAACGCATTGCCGCGCCGATGATTGGCGGGATCTTCACATCCTTCATTCTCGAGCTGATCGTGTATCCGCCGATTTTTGCGATCTGGAAGTGGAATGCGGAGGTCAAGCCGGAACTGCGGAAGCTGGAATCTCCATCCGCATGAGGAGGATTTCGATGACCCACGATTGCGCAATCTCGAAAGAACCCGGAATCCCGAACGTTTGCGGACTCTTCGGAAAGGAAGACATCGCAGGGAGCGAGTCCGAGGGATTGCTCCTGGCGCTCAGGGAAATGGTCGGACACTTCCAGATCACTTGGGGAGTGACACCGCTCCACGAATCTGACCCGGAAGGCGGTACTGAGATCGGTTTCGTTCTTGAGCTGAATGGGACACATGAGCCGGTTCCGGATCATGCGGAGCGGTCGTGCCACCACTGTGCGAATTTGCTGCTGGCTTTGAGAATTGTCGGGGACTGGCTCTTCCCGCGGCAAGGAAAGTGTTCCTTTTGTGAGGTGCAGGTGTACCACAACTTCGTTTGTGGGGACGAAGGGGTCCAGGCGCGACCTTGCTCGACGAGAGCGCTTCGTCTCGTAAGTCAGCCCGAAACGCACTGCCGGTTTGGAGCATGCCACGTCTGGTGCATGACAAAACTGACGGAACGACTGAGTCGGATTGGGGCCGTCGAGCGAGGAAGGAACCGGCCATCGGCAGAAGGGGTTGGTGCATGAATATGAATCATGAGCAAGAAAAACGAACGTCGCAGGCGAGTAGCGAGAATGGCGCACCGCAGAAACTGAAGGAGTTCGTGCAGCGTTTTCGGATCTGCTGGGAGGCTTTACCCGACCACTACTACGTGAAAAAAGAGAAACGGCAGATCGGATTCACTCTCGAACTAACAGGGACGCACGAATCCGGCGTCGAGCATCCGAAACCAGGTTGTCCACACTGCCAGCACGTCTGGCTGGCGCTCTGGGAGATCGCCAACTGGATTCTCCCCAAGGAAATACGAGACTCGGATTACGACATCTCTGTCTACAACCAGGGGATTCAATACACATCCGTACGGAAATTCCGGCCGGACGTTTCGCTGAGAATCGGGATTCGTCATCGCTGCGGTTTCGACCGTGAAGTGGATGCGTGCGAGGTGCGGTGCCTGAACGAGATGACCGGGCGGCTCACAGAGATCGGTGCGCGTAAGGCGCAATGGGGACCGGACGACGGTGAAGACCAAGGGGAGCTGTATCGGAAATGCATATTGAGGCGTTATGGCAGCTGAGAGCGTAATGAAGTCAGCAAAAGTGGCCTACTTCTCGATGGAGATCGCGTTGGAGTCCGGGATTCCGACGTACAGCGGAGGCTTGGGTGTTTTGGCCGGAGACACGCTGCGCTCCGCCGCCGATCTCGGTATTCCCATGGTCGGCGTGACTCTGGTTCATCGCAGGGGCTATTTCCGTCAGCGACTCGACGAGCGGGGCAACCAGCTTGAAGAAGACGCGCCGTGGAATCCCGAGGGGTTACTCGAGGCGAACGACGCTCGATCTTCAGTCCTGATCGAAGGAAGA
>JACXTT010001729.1_pt1 | contig 35850 bp, 29 predicted proteins | sample 9270951 | NCBI WGS metagenome assembly JACXTT01 (sample SAMN15532306, study PRJNA645909) | rock metagenome | isolation source: weathered quartz diorite | place: Puerto Rico | collected 2017-06-21 | reverse complement strand
GGTGGCACGCCCTCCGGGACGGTCTCGGCACCTGGAACGTACCGGAAGGCGGCTTCTCGCTCTGGATCAAGCTCGAGTCTGCGGTAGAGGCGCTGCTGCTACAGGAGGCTGCGCGCAACGAGCGTGTCCTGGTCGCCGCCGGTCACGCGTTCTTCGTGGACAAGCCACGGTCCCAAGCGATCCGTCTCTGTTTCAGCAACGCCTCGGAAGCGGAACTGAAGGAAGCCGTGCGCCGGCTCGGTAAGGCACTCGACGTGGCCCGGAGCCAGACCCTGGCCCGGTGATTCGCCGCGCTCTAACAACTGCATGCAGCGGAGGTCCTCCCCCAGCCGCGGATGGCAACCGTTAAAATTTTGCGGTCCGTCACAACGGGAGGCAAAAATACCCCGGCGCAGGGGGATTTCTCTCAAAACCCTTGATTCGCGGCGGATTTTTGCGTACCATGAGTCATGGTAATTTACCTCTGGTACGTCTGAGCGCACTCCCGGTGAAAATCTCCTCTCTCTTACTCTACGCGCTCGGGCTTCTCCTCATCCTCTTCTTCCTCGCCGGCATTGTCCGCAGCCAGACAGCCGGGGAGGTCCTGGGCAAGCCGTGGGCCGGCGCACCCGGAGTGACGAAAACGACACAGCAGATCATGGAGGCTCAGCAGGCTTCCCCCCGCCCCGCCGGTCGGCTCAGGATGTCGGTCGAACATGAAGTGGACCGATCCGGCCTAAAGCAGAATCCCGGCTCACCCGAAGTTTCACTATGGCCTCCATCTCTCCCGTCCCGTCAGCCCGAGAGGCAGACCGCCGTCCCCCTCGCCCCGCAAACCCTGGGGACGAGCTTCACGGGGGCCACTCTCGCCGATGCCGGGGCTTTTCCCCCCGACTGCATGGGAGCCGTCGGACCGACTCAGTTTATCGTCGCCATCAACGGCCGCATCAGGTCGTTCAATAAATCGACCGGCGTCGCGGACGGGATCCTCAACGCCGACATGGATGTCTTCTTTACGTCGGTGATGACGCCGATTTCCAATACGTTCACCTCGGACCCGCATATCCGGTACGACAGGCTCTCGGGACGGTGGATCGTTATCATCATCGACGTCCCCGGGGGTACGGGATCGACGGCCAACCGCGTCCTGATCGCCGTGAGCAACACGAGCACCATTACCGGGAGCACGGTGTGGACATTTTTTTACTTCCGGCATGACACAGTATCCCCTGCCGGAGACGTGAATGGTTTTGCCGACTACCCGACCCCGGGCATTGATGCAAACGCTATCTATATCGGCGTGAATGTCTTCGATTCCGCAGGATCATACAGCGGCACGACGGCATTTGTCGTGCGAAAGAGTTCTGTGCTGGGGGCGGGTCCCATCGTTGTCACCGCTTTTCGTAACCTTACGGGTGGTCCAACAGGATCGGGACCCTTTTCGCCCCAGGGGGTCGACAATTCCGATTCGTCGGCGACCCAGGGGTATATCATCGGGGTCGATAATGCCCTGTACGGGCTGCTGCAGATCAGGAGGGTATCCAATCCAGGCGGAACTCCCTCGATCTCGGGGAATATCTCGCTGACCATCCCCTCGACGACCAGCCCTCTGAATGTCGATCATCTGGGCAATACAGGCGGGGCGAATGGCAAGCTCGACGGTCTCGGGCTGGCCGACCGGCTGATGGCAGCCGTCATGCGGAACGGCCACATCTGGACGACCCACGCAAGCGGGGTAAACAGTGCCGGGACATCATCGTCGCCGACGCGAGACGGCGTCCGGTGGTACGACATCGCGAATGTATCGACTACCCCACGCTGAATCAGTCGGGGACTATCTTCGACGCGACATCGGGGGTCCGGAATTACTGGATCCCGACGATAATGGTCTCCGGACAGGGGCATGCAGCGGTCGGCGTCAGCACCGCGGGGACAAACTACCGGATCGACGGAGCAACAGTCGGCCGCCTCTCAGGGGATGCCCTGGGGACGATGCAGGGGACCCCGGTTCTCTTCACGGCAAGTTCTAGTGCGTATAACCCCTCAGCTGACCCCGGAGGGCCCGCCGGCCGCCGTTGGGGCGATTACTCCTTCACGAGCGTCGACCCGAACGACGATATGACGATGTGGACAATCCAGCAATACTGCGACGCCACCAATTCCTGGGGGGTGCGGGCCGTGAAGCTCATCGCGCCGCCTCCTGCGGCGCCATCGAGCGCTTCCCCCTCGAGCGTGGCTGCCGGGTCGAGCAACGTCAATGTCACGATAACGGGAACCTCATCGGGCGGCTCAGGATTCTTCGATCCGGGCGCATCTTTCCCGAACCGGATCTCCGCTTCGGTCAATGGCGGGGGTATCACGGTCAATAGCGTCACATACACGGATCCGACGCACGTGACGCTTAATATCACCCTTTCCCCGTCAGCCTTGAATGGTGCTCGGACCGTCACGGTGACAGATCCTGATAATCAATCTGCCACGAGCGCATCCGGAATACTTACGGTGACGGGGTCCACATGTCCGTCCATCACTCTTTCCCCTTCGACGCTGCCGGGCGGCTCGGCCGGAATTCCCTACAACCAGACTATCGCCGCGAGCGGCGGTGTATCCCCCTACACGTTCACACTCACAAGCGGCGCGCTTCCCGTGGGCCTCACCCTCAGCTCCGGGGGAGCGCTTTCCGGAAGCCAGCCTCATGGCGGCGTTTTCAATTTTACGGTGCAGGCCACCGATCACAATGGCTGCACGGGGACGCTCGCCTATGCTCTCACGATCACGTGCCCGACGATAACTCTTTCACCTCCCACGCTTCCCGGGGGCACGGTGGGCTCGGCCTACGACCAGACCGTTTCGGCATCGGGCGGCACCGGGCCTTACGCATTCTCCGTCACCTCCGGATCTCTGCCGGCCGGGCTGAGCCTCTCGGCAGGAGGCATCCTCTCCGGAACGCCGACGACGAGTCTTACCTATAACTTCACAGTCTCGGCCCGGGATGCGGACAGCTGTTCTGGAAGCTTGGGCTATTCCGTGACGATACAACCCGCTCCGCCTCCCACGGTCTCGCTGATCGATCTTGGATTGGCGTACGCGCAGGATTTCAACTCTCTCGGCAATTCGGGCACACCCGGTATGAGCACGCTCCCCCGGGGGTGGGTCCTCAGTGAGTCGGGCGCGAATGCCGACACCACCTACGGCACCGGGACCGGCTCGTCGACGACGGGGAATACGTACAGCTTCGGCTCGGCCGCCAGCACCGAAAGAGCTTTCGGCGGCCTCCAGAGCGGGAACCTCGTCCCGACGATCGGCGCAGCGTTCACGAATAATACCGGATCGACTGTTACCGCGCTTTCACTCTCGTACACGGGTGAACAGTGGAGGCTCGGCACGGCCGGAAGACACGATTCGCTCCTCTTCCAGCTCAGCCTCGATGCTACGAGTCTGACGACAGGCACATGGACGAGCTATCCGCCCCTGAACTTCGCGGGGCCGGTCTCAACAGGCTCGACCGGCGCTCTCGATGGAAACTCTTCCGCCAACAGGACGGCGATCTCCTCGACTATCACCGGTCTCTCCATTCCCAACGGGTCAGTGTTCTATATCCGTTGGAACGATTTTAATGCGACAGGCGGCGATGACGGCCTCGCCGTCGACGATTTTTCGATCACTCCCTTTGCCGCGCCGCCTCCCACCAATCCCACGGCATCCGGACAGGCAAGGCCTGACAGCGTCATATCGGGCGAACCCACGCTTCTCACGGTCAGCGTAACGCCGGGAGCGAACCCCGCGAGCAGCGGGATAGCGGTGACGGTGAACCTGAGCTCCGTCGGAGGTTCCGCCGCGCAGAATTTCTTCGACGACGGATCGCACGGCGACTCGGCCGCCGGAGATAACAGATTTTCCTTCCGTGATACCGTCATTGCCGCCCCGGGTCTAAAATCGCTGTCGGTGAGCGCGGCAGATTCGCAGGGGCGCAACGCCTCCGCGTCAATTACTCTGGTGGTGAAGCCGACGCCGACCAATCCGACCGCGAGCGGAAATGCGCATCCGTCGACCGTCGCCCCAGGCGTTCCGACGCTGCTGAGAGTGGCCGTGACGCCCGGGACCAATCCGGCCAGCACGGGCATCACGGTGTCCGGAAACCTGAGCGCCATCGGCGGATCGGCGAGTCAAACCTTTTTTGACGACGGCTCGCACGGCGATTCGGCATCGGGGGACAATGTGTTTTCCTTTCGCGATACCGTCGACCTATCCACGCCTGCGGGTGGAAAGCTGCTTCCCGTCGCCGTGTCCGATGCCCAGGGAAGGAGCGGGTCCGATTCGATCGCTCTCACCGTGACGGGCCCGTGCCCGGCGATCTCACTCGGCCCCGACACATTGCCGAGGGGTCTGGCGACGGTTGCGTATGACCAGGCGATCACTGCAAGCGGGGGAACGGGTCCTTACTCGTTCGAGATCGCCGCGGGGACGCTTCCCCAGGGCCTCTCCCTTTCTGCTTCCGGCGTCCTGGCAGGAATCCCTGCAGTGCCTGAAACTGCCTCGTTCACAGTCCGGGCAACCGACGATGTCGGCTGCAAAGGGTCAAGGCTGGATACGCTCATCATCGGGCCAAGCCCGACAATCACAGCGAAAATCCCGGTCGCCTCGAGGTGGAATCTTGTGTCAAATCCGGTGACGGTGACGAACGATTCCGTCTCCGCTCTGTTTCCGTCACGTGCGAGCAGCGCCTTCGGCTATAGTTTGGGAAGCTATCAGATCGCGACAAAATTCCGACACGGGTTCGGGTACTGGCTGAAATTCGGAGCTCCTGAGACGGCGATGATCACGGGGAACACGAGGATCTCCGATACGGCGGACGTCCAAACCGGGTGGAATATCCTCGGATCGATCTCGCAGAAAATCCCGGTCGCGTCGATCTCCGGCATTGGAACCAGTCTCAGGTCGCGGCTCTTCGGCTACGCCGGAGGTTATGTGCAGGCGGATACGATTCTTCCCGGATTCGGCTACTGGGCAAAATTTGATTCGTCGGGGAAATGCGTCATCAGAACCGGTCCGTCACAATCCATATCCACGAAGCCTTCCGGCGCCGACGAATCCTCGCTCACCCGGCTGACAGTCACGGACGCCGGAGGATATAGCCAGACTCTCTTCATCGGGGTTTCGGAAAAGGACGATGATCTGCAAATTTTCGAGCTGCCCCCGACTCCGCCTCCGGGGATCCCCGATGTCCGTTTCGCCACGGAGCGCTCCGTTGATCTTTTGCCGAATGATTTTACGGGGAACGCGCGCCTGCTGATGAATTCGCTCGCGTACCCGGTGGAACTCCGCTGGGCCTCCGTCGAGATCCCGGATATCCAGTATACCGTAAGGGGCCCGAGCTTGCTCCGGAAGGTTTTGGCCGGCGAGGGGAGTCTCGTGATCGGAGATCGCTCGGTCACGTCGCTTATCCTCGAGGCGCGGGATCGCTCCCGTCTCCCCAAAAACTTTGAATTGTATCAGAACTACCCTAACCCCTTCAATCCGACGACGACGATCAGATTCGATGTTCCGCGAAAATCGGCGGTTTCTCTGATCGTGTATAATACGCTCGGGGAAAAAGTCGCGACGCTCCTTGAAAACGTTACCGTGGACGAGGGGGAGCAGTCCGTAAAGCTGAATTCAGAAAAACTTTCATCGGGAGTATATTTTTACCGGCTCACCGCGGGGGAATTCACCCGGGTCCGGAAGATGCTCCTGATTCATTAGTCTGTCGGCTGCTCCCGGGCCTTCCGGTCGCCGGCGTAACGAGTGGGAAGATGCGGGAGCTTTCGTGAAGTGACCTCACGAGCCCGGATGTCACGTGCGCATCCCTGTTGTCTGATTTTCCCCCAACCCCTTAGGATTTGACAGTTATCAGCATTCTCCTTATGTTCCCCGTAGTTTCCCCCACATTATCAGGGAGTTTTTCCCCATGAGGTACCTGCTCGCATCGTGTGCTCTCCTTATTCTCCCCGTTCACGCGGGGGTAGCGGCTGACGCTCAGGATTCCAAGAAATCCGATAACACGATGTCATCGGACATTTTTTCGGGAATTCAACTCAGATCAATCGGACCCGCTCTGACGTCGGGGAGGATATCCTCGATCGCCGTCAATCCCGCGGACCATAGCACGTGGTATATCGCCGCCGCTTCGGGTGGGGTATGGAAAACAACGAATTGCGGCACATCCTGGACCCCGCTCTTCGACCACGAGGGATCGTATTCGATCGGGACCGTGGCGGTGGACCCCGCCAATCCCTCCGTCGTATGGGTTGGCAGCGGGGAGAACAACAGCCAGAGGAGCGTGTCGTACGGCGACGGTGTCTACCGGTCTGAGGACGGCGGGAAGTCATGGAAAAATATGGGGCTCAAGCGGTCGGAGCATATTGCGAGAATCCTGATTGACCCACGGAACACAAATGTCGTTTATGTCGCCTCTCAGGGCCCCCTCTGGGGACCCGGGGGGGACCGGGGTCTCTATAAGTCGACCGACGGCGGAAAAAACTGGAACGCGATTCTCACCATCAGCGAGAATACGGGCGTGACCGACCTCGTGATGGATCCGAAGAATCCTGATGTCCTGATCGCGGCGGCGTACCAGAGGAGGAGGCATGTCTGGACCTTGATCGACGGCGGCCCGGAATCGGCGATCGAGAAAACGACCGACGGCGGCAAGACCTGGACAAAACTATCTTCCGGCATTCCAGCTGTGGATCTGGGGAGGATAGGACTGGCGATATCGCCGTCAGATTCCCGCGTGGTCTATGCCCTCATTGAAGCCGCGAACAAAAAGGGGGGAATATTCCGGTCGACGGATGCGGGATCAAGCTGGGAGAAGCGGAACGATTTCGACGCGTCCGCCATGTATTACGGTACGATAGTCGCCGATCCGAAGAATGTGGATCGCCTCTACGTCATGAATACGATTCTTCAGGTGTCGGACGATGGGGGAAAAACCGTCCGCGCCCTGGGCGAGAAATCGAAACATGTCGACAACCATGCCATGTGGGTCGAGCCGGAGAACTCGAACCATTACCTGGTCGGATGCGACGGCGGTCTCTACGAGAGCTACGACCGCGGTCAGAACTGGGATTTTAAACGCAATCTTCCGATAACGCAGTTCTACGACGTTGACGTCGACAATGAATCGCCGTTTTACAATGTGTATGGAGGGACGCAGGACAATTTCTCGCTCTGCGGTCCCTCGAGGACCCGCAGCGCCTCAGGGATCGTCAATGCGGATTGGATCGTCACGACCGGCGGCGACGGCTTCCAGTCCCGTATCGACCCGGAGGATCCCGCAATCGTCTACGCGGAGAGCCAGTACGGGGGACTGGTGCGTTTCGACAGAAGAACAGGGGAACAGATCGGCCTCCAGCCGCAGCCCGCAGCGGGGGAGGAGCCCTTGCGGTGGAACTGGGACTCCCCCATGATCATCAGCCCGCACCTTCATACGCGTCTTTACTTTGCCGCGAACAGACTGTTCCGCAGCGACGACCGTGGAGATACCTGGAAGGCGATCAGCGGCGACCTCACGAGGCGCATCGACCGTAATTCTCTCCCGGTGATGGGGAAGGTTTGGGGGGTTGACGCCGTGGCGAAGAATGCCTCAACCTCCTTTTACGGCAACTGTACAGCGCTCTCCGAATCTCCGTTGAAAGAAGGACTGCTCTATGTCGGAACGGACGACGGCCTGATTCATGTCACGGAGGATGGCGGCGCCACATGGCGGAAGATAGAAACATTCCCCGGCATCCCCGAGAAAACATACGTCAGCCGGATCCTTGCGTCACGAAATGCCGAACAGACGGTGTATGCCGCCTTCGATCACCACAAGGGCGAAGATTTTGCCCCCTATGTCCTGAAAAGCACAGACGCCGGTCGTTCGTGGGTCTCGATCAAGGGAGATCTTCCTTCGAACGGCCCGGTCCTGGCCCTCGCGGAGGATTCCCCGGACCTCCTGTTTGCGGGCACGGAGTTCGGCCTTTTCTTCACGCCGAACGGGGGGGAGAAATGGATTCAGCTCAAAGGGGGTCTCCCCACGGTGGCGGTCCGGGATCTCGCGATCCAGCGACGGGAGAACGATCTTGTCCTCGCCACGTTCGGGCGGGGCTTTTATGTGCTCGACGATTTCACTCCCCTCAGGCATGCAAAGCCGGAGACTCTCCGCCAGGAGGCATCGATCTTCCCGGTCAAAGATGCCCTGATGTATATCCAGTCCCAGCCCCTGGGAGGGACGAAGAAAGCGTTCCAGGGAGAGTCGTATTTCTCCGTGCCCAATCCTCCCTTCGGAGCGACCTTCACCTTCTACCTGAAAGACGCTGTCAAGACGAAGAAGGAAAAGCGGCAGGAGGAGCAGAAGGATCTTGAGAAGAAGAACGCCCCGGTGCCGTACCCGACGCTCGATCAGTTGCGGGCGGAGGACGAGGAGGAATCCCCGGCAGTGTTCCTCACCGTGAGCGACACGACCGGCAGAGTGATCAGGCAGCTCTCGGGTCCCCTCGCGAAGGGTATCGCAAGAGTTTCCTGGGATCTTCGTTATCCAGCCCCCGTTCTCTCCCCGCCTCCGGCCGAGGGCGCGGATGAGCCCGATGGAGGCCCGCTCGTCATGCCCGGAACTTATCAGGTCAGCCTCTCCCGGCGACTTAACGGCGAGACGAAGCGACTCGCCGGTCCGCAAAGATTTGCCGTAGTAGTGGAGGGAAACCGCTCCATCAAGCCCGAGAATCGCCAGGCCCTTGCGGAATTTCAGCAGAAAGTATCGAAGCTCCATCGTGCAGTCAACGGAGCGGTCCAGACGGCCAATGAATTGAGAACCCGCCTCGGCCTCATCCGCCGGGCGCTGAAGGAGACCGCCGGGCCCGTGGAAGGGCTGATGACTGACGCGAGAACGATAGAATTGAAGACCAACGAAATCCTGAGAACTCTTTCAGGAGACGCAACGCTCCGCTCGCGAAACGAGATTTCTTCCCCGTCGATCAATGACCGCGTATCCAGTATCGAGGACGATGAGAGACTGTCGACCTCCCTTCCCACTGAAACTCACCGTGCGGCCTATAAGATCGCGGGGGATGAGTTCTCCCGGGTGCTGGAGAAACTGCATGCCCTTGTTACGGGAGACCTCGTCAAGCTGGAACAGGCCATGGAGGCCGCCGGGGCTCCCTGGACGACCGGGCGTGTGGTAGAATGGAAGGGCGAATAAAGGAGAGTTTTATGGAAGAGCAAAAACAGGACGGGCCGATCATAGACGAGTATAAGGGGAATAAGATCCTGCTTCTGAACCCCGGGTCGCGGTTTCCCTTCTCGTTCGGCGTCGCGAAGGCTAAACTCATACTCCAGCACATCGATGACATCCGGAAATTTGTCCTGGAGTACGACAAAAAACCCCCCGCGTGATTCCGGCTGATCAGGAAAGACGCACGGCGGGGCGTTCCCGGGTATGACGGGCCCTGACCACATTGCCGAATCATACGTGAAGCTGGTCCTCGCCGTCGGAAACCACGACGCGGACTATGTCGATGCGTATTACGGCCCGCCGGAGTTCAAGAACGAGCCGAAGATGTCCCTGCCGGCCATCGCCGAATCGGCAAACGGCCTCATCCGGGAACTCAGGTCCGTCGGCACTGACCGTCTCCCCGAACTCGAGCTTCTGCGTCACCGCTACCTTCTCAAGCAACTGGAGTCCCTTGCCGCCCGTGTCCGGCAACTCGGGGGGGAAAAAAAGACGTTCGACGAGGAGGCGGCGGCGCTCTATGACGCCGAGCCACCGAGCTTTCCGGAGGATCATTTCAAATCGGTTCTGAACGAACTGAGCGCGCTCCTTCCGCCCGGAAGGGCGGGTGAAACGGTGAGCACCCGCTTCGAGAGTTTTAAACGGGACTTCATCATTCCGAAGGAAAAGCTGGACGCCGTTTTCCAGACTGCAATTTCGGAGTGCCGCGAGCGGACGAAGAAGCATATCGAGCTGGCTCCGAACGAGAATTTTATCGTCGAGTATGTCACCAACAAATCGTGGAGCGGATACAACTGGTACAAGGGAAACAATTTCAGCCTGATCCAGGTCAATACGGATCTTCCCATTTATATCGACAGAGCCGTCGATCTCGCCGCCCACGAAGGCTATCCCGGCCACCATGTTTACAACTCTCTCTTAGAGTCCCACATGTACAGGAAGAGAGGGTGGGTGGAGTTCTCCGTTTATGCCCTGTTCAGCCCCCAGTCGCTGATCGCCGAAGGCACGGCCAATTACGGCATCGAGGTTGCTTTCCCGGGAAAGGACAGAATCGCGTTCGAATCGGAGGTCCTCTTCCCTGCAGCAGGGATGAACGCTTCTAAGGCGGATCTTTATTACAGGATACACGATCTGTTTGGGAAGCTGGCCTACGCAGGAAATGAATCGGCCAGGAAATATCTGAATGGAACGATATCCAGGTCGCAGGCGGCCGAGTGGCTCGTCACCTATGCCCTCATGTCGCCGGAACGGGCTGAACAGAGGACCCGGTTTTTCGATTCCTACAGAAGTTACGTGATCAATTACAATCTCGGCCAGGACCTCGTGAGGAATTACATCGTCCGCCGGGGGGGGACTCCCGACCGGCCCGGAAAGAGATGGGAAGAGTTCAAGCTTCTTATCTCCTCGCCGCGGTTGCCGTCAGGGCTCCGCTAGAAACTCATCGGCGAGCGCCCAGGCTCCGCCTCTCTACCCGCTGTCCCTCAACCGCGGGAGCCGACGTTGATCTCTCGTCCCCGAACTTCCGCCGCCCTTCCGGTTTTTCCGGAGCTGGTGGATTCGTCCCCCCGAGGGGTGCGGGGATTACAGTAACCGGGGCCGCGGGCGGGCAGACGGGCTGCGCGGGGAGGAGGATAGGCGCGGGGCTTGCGGTAACGGGGGAGGGTTCCTGCCAAGCCGGCTGGTCCTTGCTGAGGATCGGCCGCTCGTACAGACGCTCGTGATAAACCAGCCCCTCGATCGCATTATCTGCCATCCGCCGCAGCCATGCCCCGTCGGTGCTTCCGTCGTCAAACACGAGGGTGACGTTATCTCCGTCGATCCTGTAGAGTCCGGCAGTTTCCTGAGAATCATCGGATGCCAGGCTGAACCGGCGGTCGCCGTCGAAGGTCAGCGTGGCACGAGGGCCCGTTTCCCCGCCCACAAGAAAGTCTCCCTCCAAAACTCTTTCATTGGGGCCCGGGCCTGATTGAGTGTAAATGAGCTCGCCATCCGGATAGGTGACGACCAGGCGGTTGTTGGCGATCCGCGCGAAGAGGGTATCGCTTTCTCTCCCGATGGCTATATTTTCCCCCGAGGCCATATACGTTGACGGGTTATTGTCCACCAAAACCTCCCGGTCTGAAACGAACTCAAGGATTGACCGTTCATCGAAGGTACGAAACTCCCACGAGCCGCGTAAAAGGGCGAGCATCCGGTCGCGGGTTTCCGCACGGAGAGTGATCGCCGTGAAGAGAAGGATGATGATGGAGAGCTTTCTTTTCATAAAACTGTGTGCCTTTCATCCGTACCAGCGCAAAAAAAGTGCCAGATCAAGAATCCATACCAAGCGGAAGCAGAAGGGCTTTCGGGCCTTGCTCCCCCGGTGTATCTGTGCCAAAAAGGCGACAATCCTGCACTCTTGATGGCTCCATTTTGAAACAGATGATTTGAAAAAGGCGCCGGATTTTGTATCTTAAAGAAAAATTAGTGGGGTATGAACTCTTCTGAGATCCGCTCGGCCAAGTCAAAATGGGCCGAAAAACTTTCGAAAACCCTTCCCTTGAAATTTACGACGGTCTCCGGGAAGCCGATCGAAATCCTCTACACCCCGGACGACATCGCCCACATCAATTACCTTGCCGACATCGGTTTTCCGGGGGAGTTTCCCTACACCCGAGGGATTCACCATACGATGTACCGCGGAAAACTCTGGACGATGCGGCAGTTTGCGGGGTTCGGGACTCCGGAGGATACGAATGAGCGGTACCACTATCTTCTCAGCCACGGGCAGACAGGGCTCTCCGTGGCGTTCGACCTTCCCACCCTCATGGGGCGGGATGCGGATGACCCCCTCTCCGAGGGGGAGGTGGGTATCTGCGGCGTCTCGGTGAGCTCTCTCGCCGATATGGAGGTCCTTTTCAAAGGGATAAGACTGTCCGATATTTCCACCTCGATGACGATCAACGCCCCTGCCGCTATGCTCATGGCGCTCTATATCGTCGTGGCCCAGAACCAGGGCGCGAAGCCCGAGCAGCTCCGGGGGACGATCCAGGCCGATATTCTCAAAGAATACATCGCGCAGAAGGAATGGATCTATCCCCCCCATCCATCGATGAGGATCATCACCGATATGTTCGAATATTGTACACGGGAGATGCCTCAGTGGAATCCGATATCGGTGAGCGGCTACCACATTCGCGAAGCGGGCTCGACGGCCGTTCAGGAGCTGGCTTTCACCCTCGCGGACGGTTTCGCCTATATCGAGGCGGGGGTAGGCAAGGGTCTGAACATCGACGATTTCGCACCCCGGCTCTCATTTTTCTTCAACTCGCATCTCGACTTTTTCGAAGAGATCGCAAAATTCCGGGCCGCCCGCCGGATCTATGCCCGAAGGGTGCGGGACAAATACGGGGCGAAGAATCCGCGATCCTGGATGCTTCGATTCCACACGCAGACGGCGGGTTGTACTCTGACCGCTCAGCAGCCGGAAAACAATATCATCCGCACCGCCTTCCAGGCACTTGCCGGGGTTCTGGGCGGGACTCAATCCCTCCACACGAATTCGATGGACGAAACTCTTGCCCTTCCCTCGGAACGTGCTGTGAAAATCGCCCTGCGGACACAGCAGATAATCGCGCATGAAATCGGCGTGACGAACACGATCGATCCGCTGGCCGGAAGTTTTTTCCTGGAATCTCTCACCGATTCGATGGAGAAGGAGGCCGAAGCCTACTTCGCAAAGATCGACGCCCTCGGAGGGGTCATCCCTGCCATAGAAGCCGGCTTCTTCCAGCGGGAAATCGCCGAGGCCGCCTACCGCTACCAGCAGGAACTGGACCGCAAGGAGAAGATCATCGTCGGGGTGAACGATTACGTCGAGGAGGAGGAGCGGATAGAGATCCCCATCCTGCTCATTTCCCCCGAGGTGGAAAGGACTCAGAAAAAACGCACTGCGGAGGTTCGCTCGTCCCGGGACCAGATGAAGTCGAACGAAGCGCTCGATGCGCTTCGCCGCGCCGCCGAAGACGGCTCCAATCTCATGCCCCGCCTTATCGACTGCACGCGCGCATACGCTACCCTCGGCGAAATGTGCAATGCCCTCGCAGAGGTGTTCGGCGTGTATGAGGAACCGGCGGTTTTCTAGGCATTGGACACCATCAGGCACATCCTGGCCTCGATGAGGCCTCAGCAGTGGATCAAGAATTTTTTTCTCTTCGCAGCGCTCGTTTTTTCCGGCCACCTCTTTCACACCCCCGATATCCTTCTGACCGTGGCGGGATTTTTCTTCTTTTCCATCGCCGCGAGCAGCGTCTACCTCCTGAATGACGTCATCGACCTCGAGAGGGATAAACTCCACCCGACGAAGTCGCTGAGGCCGCTCCCGGCCGGGAAGCTTTCCCCCCGAACGGCGCTCGCCGCATCGGGATTGCTCGCCGCGCTGGGGCTCGCGGGAGCATTCTCCCTGAGGACCGAGTTCGGCGGAATCCTCACCTGCTACGTGGTTCTCAATGTCCTCTATTCCCTCAGGCTCAAGGATGTCGTCATCCTGGACGTCATGACGATCGCCGCGGGCTTTGTCCTGAGGGTTCTGGCGGGAGCCGTGCTTATCTCCGTCCCCACCTCAGAGTGGCTCATCATCTGCACCGTCCTTCTGTCTCTTTTTCTCGGGTTCAGCAAAAGGCGCCACGAGATCACAGTCCTTGAAGTCCAGGCGAATACTCACCGGACCGTGCTCCAGCATTACAGCCCGTACTTTCTCGATCAGATGATCGGGATCGTGACGGCCTCGACGGTCATGTCGTACGCTCTCTATACGATCAGCGAGGAGACCGTGAGGAAGTTCAACACCCATGACCTCATCTACACAGTCCCGTTTGTTCTTTATGGGATTTTTCGCTACCTATATCTTATCCACAAAAGAGATGAAGGCGGCAGCCCGACGCGGATAGCAATGACCGATTGGCCGCTCATCATCAACATCATGGCGTGGATCGGCGCAACATCGTTTATCATCTATAGGAAGTAGGAAGCGTGAAATCGAAAGTAGCCGTCCTTAAGACTCAGCCCGACTCCGTGCTCGATGATATCCAGAGGCTCATGTCTCTGGCCGGGTGTGAATCGGAGCTCCGGAAAGGGGCGACGACGATTCTGAAGGATAATATCTCGTGGCATTTCCCCTTCCCGGCTGCGAACACGACCCCCTGGCAGATGGAAGGCACCATCCTCGCCCTCCGGAACGCCGGGTTCGATGATCTCGTCTGCGTCCAGAATAAGACCGTCGTCACGAACGCCTTCAAAGGGGAGGATCTCAACAACTATGTCCCCATATTCCGGCGTTACGGGGTTCCCGTGCTCTATAATTTCCGGGAGTCGGATATCCGGTGGGTCGATTACCGGCCCCGCGCCCCGATGCATGTCCTAGACAAGATCTATCCGGAGGGGATTTCCATCCCCGATTATTTCCAGGGGAAGAATATCGTTCACCTTCCCACCGTCAAGTGCCATATCTATACGACGACCACAGGGGCGATGAAGAATGCCTTCGGCGGCCTCCTCAATACGAAGCGCCATTACACGCACTCCTGGATACATAAGACGCTCGTCGACCTGCTTGCGATTCAGCGCGAGATTCACCCCGGCATCTTTGCCGTCATGGACGGGACCACGGCGGGAAACGGCCCGGGTCCGCGGACCATGTTTCCGGTCGTGAAAGACTATATCCTGGCGAGCGCCGATCAGGTGGCCATCGATGCCGTCGCGGCGAAGATGATGGGATTCGACCCGCTCTCGATCGAGTACATCAGCCTTGCCCACAGGGATCGCCTGGGAACGGGCGACGTCCGGGACATCGAGATCGTGGGCGCCGATGTGTCACGGGAGTCCTGGGGTTTCACGGTCGGGAACAACGGCGTGAGTCTATTCGGGAACCTCGCCTGGTTCGGTCCTCTGCGGGGCATGCAAAAGCTGTTCTTCCACACCCCGATGGTGCACGCGTTTATCTTCGGTTCCGAGGCGTACCACGATTATTACCGCTGGCCGCTGAAGGACAGGAAGACTTTCGAGAGGTGGAGGGAACAGACTCACTGGGGCCAGCTCTTCCGCCAGTATGAGACCGGCGAAGTGTGGCAGGAAATCGCCTAGGATTGTCCGCACAGCGCCGAGCGGAGGCGTTCCTCCTGGCTATCACCGTCGTCTGGGGGAGCACATTCGTGGTTACAAAATCTCTCCTTGCCCACGAATCACCACTGTTTTATAGCGCGCTCCGGTTCCTGGTCGCCGCGCTGATCCTTCCCGCCTTTTCATTCAAAAGATTTCTCAGCATCCCCCGTTCAACCTGGCTCAAGGGTTCGATTCTCGGAGTCCTCCTCTACGCAGGATTTGTGCTGCAGACTGTCGGACTGCTCTCGACGACTTCGTCCAAATCGGCGTTCTTCACGGGGATGCTCGTCGTTCTTACCCCCATCGTTCACTATGCCCTGCAGGGAGCCCTCAGGCTTTCCCGCCGGCCGTTGAGGATCGGCAATCTGGTCGGGGTCGCCTGCGGTGCGGCAGGCCTCTATCTCCTTACCTCGCCGGGTGAATCAGGACTGAGCACCGGCGATATGCTGACGCTTGGCTGCGCCCTTCTGTTCGCTCTCTACATCGTTTTTCTCGATTCGGCGTCGTCCGAGCCGGATAAGCTTCAGCTGACCTTCGTGCAGTTCGTGCTGTGCGGGGTTGTGGGAATGCTCGTTGCCCTCCCCTCGGAGGATGTGAAAATCGGGGTCGCTGCTCCCGATATCATCTCATTCCTCTATCTAACCATCTTTGCGACTATCATCGCCATGTGGGTGCAAAACAGGTTTCAGGGAGATACGACGCCGACCCGGGCTGCCGTTATCTTCACGCTCGAACCGGTCGTTGCGGCGTTTTTCGGCTATTTTGTGCGCGGCGAGATGCTTGGGCCCGCGGGGATCGCCGGGGCTGTTACGATTGTGGGTGGATTGATTCTCTCGGAGTTTTCCGAAGAGATCCCGGGGCTTCGGTACTCGGTCGGAATGGCGAACCCTTAAACTGGCCCCGGATCTTTCAGGTTGTTGCGGGCGAACTGCTCGTTTTGCGAGACAAGGCGGCGGCGAAAACTGGCAGGAGGAGGGCGGGACTTGCTAAAAATATTCAGCTTCGGATACCGGTTTCCTTACACACGCGGTCGCGGGCTGGGCCGCGGGAGATGTCCGATCTGCTTTTCTATTCCGTTAAGAATTCTTCTGAGAGAACCGATTTTTGATTCGCTTGCTCCCAGGCTTCGGTCGTGTTCCATAGAGTAAATGAGGTGGTTCAGATTAGCGCGGGATCGGAGCAGATAGGTGATGCGGGCGGTTTTCGGCGTGGCGGTGTCTTGCTTCATAATTGATTCTCCCTTTAAGCTGGGTGCCTTTCCTCCCATCGTCATGCGCCATCAGCATGAATCCTCATGAATGTAACCAATATTATTCGTTAACCGCAAGCGGGCGACAGATTAAAAAAAATTCATCCCGTGAGATTCCTACATGTCATCGACAAGCGATTTCCCGGCGGCGGTCTTGCGCGCTCTGACTACATGGAGATATCATGGACCGATACTTTTGAGTTTCTTTTCAACTCCTTGCCTGATAATGCATTGCCATTGTCATTTCGAGCGGATCCTTTGTAGTAGCGGCTGGAGTGAAAGCGTCTTCCGGGCTAAGACCATGAGCCTGGGGATATCTTGAAGCAGGGATGAAGATACTCCGCGCCCCGCGACGGGAGATCGAATACCCTCTCCGGAAAAACCAGGTCTGAGCGCTCCCCCTCAAATTCTCTCTGCAGGGTCACCGGTTTCAATGATATGCCTCCGGGAAACGGCGACGGGAGCACTGTTTGACTTTCAACGCTTTTCATCGTATTTTCTCAGGGCAGTTGAAGCTATCATGGAAGTTGGGGCTCAGATTATTGTTTCCGGTCTGGTGCAGGGGGTTGGGTTTCGATACTTTGTGTTCGGTCATGCCACCAAGCTTGGTCTGAGGGGTTTTGTGGCGAACCGGTATGATGGGAGCGTCGAAATCAATGCGGTGGGAGAGCGGTCCATCATCGAGGAACTCATCGGCCGGGTCAAAGTCGGCCCGCGGTCCTCTTCCGTTCGCAATGTGAGCATCTCCTGGAAGGAGCCGGACGAGCGATATCACCTGTTCGAAATACGCTAATTTTTCCGTAAATGGACATTCGTTTCGGTTTCGGGTATGACGTCCACCGGATGGTCACTAACCGAAAGCTCGTCCTGGGAGGGGTCGAAATACCGTTTGTCAAGGGTCTGCTGGGGCACTCGGATGCGGATGTACTCTGTCACGCACTCGCGGATGCGCTTCTGGGGGCCGCCGCCGTCGGAGACATCGGCAAACACTTTCCCGATACCGATCCGCGATTCAAAGATATCTCCAGCCTCGTTCTTCTGAAGCACGTCGGCGGATTGATCCGGTCCAATAATTTTGAGATCATCAACGTGGACTCGACAATCCTTCTCCAGCAGCCAAAGCTTGCCGCCTACACGAAGCGGATGAGAGAAAACATCTCATCGTCCCTCGGCCTGCAATTGAACCAGGTTTCCGTCAAAGCCACAACCAACGAAGAGCTCGGCTTCATCGGCATGGGAGAGGGGGCCGCGGCCTATGCCGTCGCCTCCATTCGCGCAATCGCGTTCACCTACGGCTGAGTCCGTTGGGCGAAATCCTCGAGCGCATCTCGACGTTCGATCCCCTCTGGATCTCCATAACGATTTTCCTCATCGCCTTTTTGGAAAATATCTTTCCTCCCGCGCCGAGCGATGCCATCGTCCTTCTGGGAGGTGCCCTTGCAGGCATGGAGCAGGTGAGCTTCATCGCTCCTCTGGCTGCGGGAACGGCGGGAAGCACGCTGGGATTCATGACGATGTACGGGGTAGGCCGGTGGTTCGGCCAGAGGATCCTCGAGAGGGGGAAAATCTCCTGGGTCAACCTGGATGCCCTTCATAAATTTGAAAAATGGTTCGCCAGGTACGGGTTCTGGCTCATCCTTGGTAACCGGTTCCTCCCCGGGACGAGGGCCGTCATCTCATTCTTCGCCGGAGTTTCACGGACCGATTTCAGGACCACGTCGATTCTCTCGTCGCTGGGATCGCTGGCCTGGTACGGGATTCTGGTCTACGGGGGTTATACCCTCGGCGCCCAGTGGCAGAAGGCGGGGGAGTATCTGAAAACGTACGGAGTGGCGGTGACGATCATCGTCTCGCTGGCCCTGACGTCCGTCATCCTGCGAAAAATTCTCAGGTCGCATGATTGAAATTGCACAAAAAATCGACAGGGACCTCTTCATCCTGATCAATCAGACGTGGGCCAACCCCTTTTTCGATCTCGTCATGCCACCGCTCACTGATTGGAATAAGCACTGGGCCGGTCTCTCCCTGGCGGGTTTTTTGTGGATCCTTCTTTTCTGGAAGGGGGGGAGGAGGGGGAGGGTTCTTGCCCTGCTTCTTATCCCCCTCATCACGATGACGGACCAGATGACGAGCGCAATCGTCAAGCCCTTCTTCCACCGTCCGCGCCCCTGCCACGAGAACGGGACGTTCATTGAGCAGCTGAGGCTCCTCGTCCCGTGCGGGAGCGGTTATTCGTTTCCGTCGTCCCATGCCGTCAATAATTTCGCCCTTGCCACGTTTCTGGGATACTACTACCGGCGCTGGGCATGGGCCTATCTTCTCTACGCCTCCCTCATGGGCTTTTCGAGAATTGTCGTTGGGGTGCATTACCCGCTGGATGTAGCAGCGGGAGCATTTTTCGGAATTGCGTGTGCCCTTCTCCTTATCGGCGCATGGGTGAAAGTCTCGGCGCAATTTCCCATCCTGCGGATCGACGATGCCACGATACCGTAGCCTTTTCGCAATCCTCGCCGGCATCCTCCTCGGTCTCTCGTTCCCCCCGTTTTCAAGTGGGGCGTTGGCCATGGTCGCTTTTGTTCCCCTGTTTTTTGCACTGAGGGAAGAAAATTTCCGCAGCGGTTTGCGCTATTCCTATGTGTGCTTTCTCGTTTTTAATCTCATTACCCTCTACTGGACCGGCGGATTCACGCATGGGAAAGACTTATACCTGATGGCGGCCGGGTCGCTTCTCATTCTCGCTCATCCCTTCTTCTTCCTGATTCCGATTGCCGCCTGGATCTACTTTCGCCGCCACTTCGGGATGAACCGCTCCCTGGTCGCATTCCCTTTTTTTTGGGTGACTTTTGAATACGTCCATTCGAGAACTCAGCTGAGCTTTCCCTGGATTTCACTGGGAAATACGCAGACTTATGACCTTTCGCTCATACAGTTTATCTCATGTACCGGCGCATCCGGACTCTCATTCCTGATCCTTTGTCTGAATGTGCTTGTCTATTTCTGGATTCATCAGATCGCACACCGTGGCTGGAAGCCTCTTTCGGCAAAGAGCGTTCTTCTGCTCGGTCTTATCGCCGCACTGTACATCCTCCCGAAATGGTATGGGGAATCGGTGATTGCGGAGAAAATTCCCCCCTCGACGACGACGGTCCGCGTCGGGGTCGTCCAGCCCAATATCGATCCTTTTGAAAAGTGGCAGGGTAATGCCGAGCGGCAGCTTTCCGAGATCCAGCAGATCACTGACCGGCTCGGCGGGACGGATCTTATCCTCTGGCCGGAAACGGCCGTCCCAGGTTATGTGCTCCATCCCTCGAACGCGGGAGTTTTTGAAAGAATAAGGAGGCAGGTCGACTCACTCTCCATAAATCTGCTCACCGGGATTCCCGACCTGGTTTATTACACCGGGAAATATCCGGAAAGCAGCAAGAAGGCCCCTAACGGGGACCGATACGACACTTTTAATAGTTCGATGCTTCTCCGCCCGAATTCCCCGCAAATTCAAAAGTATGCCAAAATTGTCCTCGTCCCGTTTGCGGAGAGGGTGCCCTTTGCAGAAGAGTTCAGCTTTCTGAATGCGGCGAGGTGGAACTTCGGTCTGGGGGGGTGGGCGCCCGGTACCGATACCGCGTTGCTTCATTTCACAACCGGAAAAGGTTTGCAGGTAAGGTTTTCCACGATGATCTGTTATGAGTCGGTTTATCCTGAGCTGGTGGCCTCGTTCGTTCGGAAGGGAGCGGAGTTTCTTACCGTCATAACAAACGACAGCTGGTGGGGAAACACCTCGGGAGCGTATCAGCACAAACAGTTTTCCGTTCTTCGTGCGGTTGAGAACCGCCGGTGGATGGTCCAGTGCGCAAACGGCGGCATATCCTGCGTGGTGGATCCGCTCGGGATTATCAGGGATGAAACCAAAATGTTCACGCAAGCCTCGCTGATCGCCGGGGTGGAGCCGAGGCACGACCTGACATATTATACCCTTCATGGCGACTGGCTTGGAGAACTCTGCGGGGTGATCGCATCATTCCTCCTTGCTTCCGCGGTCGGGATGAGCGTTTTTCGCCGCATGCGGACGTGATTTTGATTTATGCATTAACGAGTAATATATTGAAAACTCAGGACATTAAGCTATCCGATATGAAGTTCATCGATCTGCGAAGCGACACTGTCACGAAGCCTTCGGCGGCCATGATGCGGGCTATCCTCAGCGCGGAGGTGGGGGACGACGTTTTCGGCGAGGACCCGACAGTCAACTCCCTCCAGGAGAGGGTTGCTGACCTGTTTGGTAAGGAGTCGGCCCTCTTCGTCCCGAGCGGAACCATGGGTAACGAAATATGCATAAAAGCGCATACGGAGCCGGGGAACGAGATCATCGTGGAGCAGGAATCTCACATATTCGTCTACGAGACGGCTGCTCCCTCTCTTCTCTCCGGAGTGCAGATGAACCCTGTAAGAGGGGTGCGTGGAGTAATGCCGCTTGATGCACTCAAGAATGCCATACGGCCGAAAGCCTATTACATGCCCCGGACGACCCTGATCTGCATCGAAAATACACACGGTCTTTCCGCCGGCTCCGTGTACCCCCTGGAAAGAATCAGGGAGACCCGTCAGCTGGCCCTTTCGGGGGGGATCAAGATGCATCTCGACGGAGCCCGGATCTGGAATGCCTCGATCGCCTCCGGTGTTGCGCTGACGGACTATGCCCGGAATTTCGATTCCCTTTCGGTGTGCTTCTCAAAGGGGCTCGGTGCTCCGGTTGGATCCATTGTCATCGGGGATTCAGAGTTCATCGCCCGGGCGAGGAAGTTCAGAAAGATTTTTGGCGGGGGAATGCGCCAGGCGGGCTTGCTTGCGGCCGCCGCTCATTACGCCCTCGATCATAACATTGAGAGATTGAGGGAGGACCATGAGAAGGCAAAATACTTCGCCAACGAACTCCGGACGCTGAACGATATGGGGATCAATCCGGAGGAGGTTCAGACGAACATGGTCTTTGCGGACATCACACGGTCAGGAAAATCTCAGGAGGAAGTACTCAACCTGCTGAAATCAAGGGGAATACTGCTGACTCCTGAACGGAATACCTCGATCCGCGCGGTCATGCACCTGGACGTTTCCATGGCGGACGTCAAAGAAGCGGCAAAAACGTTCAAAACCCTCTTCAGCTGAGCCAGGTGGACCGGTCCAAGTTCAAATTCTCTTCCCAAATCAGGGTTCGCAATTATGAAGTGGACTGGCAGGGGATCGTCCATAACGCTACCTATCTCCTGTACTTTGAGGTGGGACGCATTGAGTATTTGAAGAATATCAAGCTGCTCGATGTCGATTCGATAGCCGGGCGGGACTCGTACGTCTTGCTCGCCCGCAACGAAATCGATTACCGCCAGCCGGCCCGCTTTGACGAAGTGCTGACAGTGCATACGCGCATTTCATATATCAGGAACACCAGCTTCGCCTTTGAAGGATTCATCGAGTCGTCCTCAGGGAGCATCAAGGCCGAAAACGTGGCAATTCATGTCTGGGTCGACAGAAAAACGGGTACTGCCATCCGCGCGGGGGACAATTTCAGGCGAATTGTGGGCGAATTTGAAGGGAAGGACATAGTTCTCCTCGAGAGCGACCCGTAGCCCGATTTGCAATTCACCCAAACTCTTTTTATATTGCCAGTGCCCCGATTTAAAGTCCCACCCTCGATGGGACTTTTTTCGTTTCAGAATCCGGCTTTTATCCCGGGTACCATATGGCAAGCGTCGATCAAATCCAGAATATCGTTTCCCCGATTGTCGAATCCAGGGGCGCATTCGTCGTGGAAATCAATATCCGGGGCACACAGAACGGAAAAGTTGTCGAGATTTTCGTCGACACGGACCGCGGGATTACGACGGGGGAATGCGCCGATTTGAGCAACGAGATCTCCCCGACGCTCGACAGGGCGAGTCTCTTCGCTCACCGGTACCATCTTGTGGTCTCCTCCCCCGGCGTCGAGCGGCCCCTGAAGTTTGCGCGACAGTATCCCCGGAACGTCGGGAGGGCGATGATCATATCCTACCGGGACGATGGGATCGAGGGAAAAATACAGGGGACCCTGATCGAGGCGACTCCCTCGGAGCTGTCTCTCCGCACGGAGAAGGGAGAACTTAAAAAAATCCCCGTGGACCAGGTGCTTGAGGCTCGGGTCAAGGCCGCCTGGTGAAATATCTAATTTTTGAGAGGTTAGGATGAATTACGAGATTGTTGAATCCTTCTCCCAGATGGTCCGGGAAAAGAGAATTGATAAGGATATGCTCGCCGGCATCATCGAGGATGTGTTCTCGATGATGGTGAGGAAGAAATACGGCATGGAGTCCCGTTTCGATGTCGTGGTGAACATGGATAAGGGAGACATTGAGATTTACCTGGAAAAGCAGATCGTCGAACAGGTCACCGATCCCAGCACACAGATCGACCTCGAAACGGTCCGCAAGAAAACGGACGAGCCGCTTGCCATCGGGGATGATTTCGTTGAAGTGGTCGACCTCCAGAGTTTCGGCAGGCGTCTTGTTGTGAGCGCCAAGCAGAATCTCAACCAGCGGATCAAAGAGGTCGAAAAGGAGATCATCTACAACGAGTACAGCAACTCCGTCGGGGAGATCATCGTCGGGGAGATTTATCAGATCCGGAAAGGGGAGATCCTCATCAACCACAACCGGAACGAGCTCATTCTCCCGAAAAACGAGCAAATCGCCCGCGAACGATACCGCAAAGGGGATACGATCAGAGCCCTTCTGAAAGAAGTGCGCAAGAACGCCTCATCGCCCATGGTGATCATCTCCCGTTCGGATCCCAAATTCTTGTCAAAACTATTCGAGATCGAGATTCCGGAGATTTATGACGGCGTCATCGAGATCAAGGCCGTGGCCCGCGAGGCGGGCGAACGATCGAAGGTCGCCGTGGAGTCGCATGATGACCGGATCGATGCCGTCGGAGCGTGCGTCGGGATGAAGGGCGTGAGGATACACGCCATCGTCCGCGAGCTCAATAACGAGAACATCGACGTCATCAACTTTTCCGACAACAGCACCGTTTTCATCCAGCGTGCCCTCTCGCCGGCCAAGCTCAAGAGCCTGCAGCTGGATGAGGCCACCAAGACGGCGACCGCCCTGGTCGACAAGGATCAGGTTTCGCTCGCGATCGGCCGGAACGGGCAGAACATCCGCCTCGCCTCAAAGCTGACCGGCTACGAGATCAATATCGTGAAGGAAGGAGCCGAGGAAGAGTATGACATGGACCTCGAGGAATTCCGCGAAGAGCTCGGCGAGCCTCTCTACGAACGATTGATGGATGAGGGGTACGAAACGGCCCGGGCGGTGATCGATGCTCACATGGACGATCTCCTTGCGATCGAAGGCCTTGACGAGGAGAAGATCAAGTCGATCAAGGAGATGATGAAACGGGAGATCGAGGAAGCGGAAGTTGAGGAGGAAGAAGTGCCAGCAGTCCCGGCGGCCGAGAAGGGAAATACGCCTGCCCCGGCGCCGCCGCCGGCAGAAGTCGATGGCAACGTTGCAGAAGCCCCGCAGGATAAAGAACCGGAGGAGACCGAACCGGCGCCATGACCGAAAAGACACAGTCCAGGAAAAAGATCTATCAGATCGCGAAGGAGATCAACATCTCCCACGAGACTCTGATGGACTATCTAAAAAAGAAGGGACACGAGGTCAAGAGCCACATGTCCGTGGTGGATGACGCGATGATGCACGATATCCTTTCCCATTTCAAGAAGGACAAGGAGGTCGCTGAAAAGCACCAGCGCAAGATCCAGACCATGCGCGAAACCCGGAAGAAGGTGGAATCGAAGGCAGCCGCGGTCGCCGAGACGTCGAAAGCCAAGGTCGTGAAGAAGGAGAAGCCCGAGGAGATGGCAGAGGGGGCGCCGCCGCTACCGCATCCTCCGCCGGCCGTCGTTGAGACGGAGGTGAAGCGGGCCGAGGAGATTCCTCAGCCCGTAGCTCCCGCGGCTGAAAATGTTCCCTCCGTCGGCGAGATCGGCGAGCCCGAGGTTGTTGAGGCGGAAGTTGAAGCGAGCGCAAAGACCGAGCAGAAGCCGGAAATCCTCGCCCGCCGCACTCCCAAGATGGGGCTGAAGATCAAGGGGAAGATCGACCTGGAGGAGGTCAACCGTTCAAACGCTGTTCACGAGGGTCTCACCGAGCCGGCGGAAGGCGCCGCGGCGAAGGAGGACGAACAGAAGAAGAAAAAGAAGAAGAAAAAGAGAATCCGCACCGAGGTTCCCTCGGTGCCGGTGGTCGAGGAGACCGACGAGCTACAGCGAAAATCGAAAAAGAAGAAGAAGCTCAAGTACCGGGAGGTCGATAAGGTGGAAGTCGAAGAGGCGATCAAGCGCACTCTGGCGGAGATGGATGAAGGGGGGGCAGTCGTCCAGCGCGCCAATTTCAAGAAGAAACGGAAGGAAAAGCGCCTCATGGAGGAACAGCGCCACCTCGAAGAGATGGAAAGGGAGAAATCCATCCTTCGCGTGACGGAATTCGTCTCCGTGCACGAATTGGCCAACCTCATGGGCGTCAATGTTGCCGATGTCATCAAGAAGTGCATCGAACTGGGGCTGATGGTGTCGATCAACCAGCGGCTCGACAAGGACACGATCACCCTTGTGGCCGACGAATTCGGGCTCGAGGTCCGCTTCTTCTCTGAGCTCGACGAGGAGCTCGCGGAGGAGGAGCCGGCTGACGAGGCCGCGCTCGCGATGCGTCCCCCGGTCGTCACCATCATGGGACACGTCGACCACGGCAAGACGTCTCTCCTTGACTACATCCGGCGCAGCAATGTCGTCGCCGGCGAGGCCGGGGGTATAACCCAGCATATCGGCGCCTACATGGTGACCCTCGACAACGGGAAGAACATCACCTTTCTTGATACTCCGGGCCATGAGGCGTTCACGGCCATGCGCGCCCGCGGGGCGCAGCTCACCGACATCGTGGTCCTTGTGGTCGCGGCGGACGATAACGTGATGCCGCAGACCGTCGAGGCCATAAGCCACGCCCAGGCCGCCAACGTTCCGATCGTCATTGCGATCAACAAGACCGATAAGCCCGAGGCGAACGCCGACCGGATCCGCCAGCAGCTTTCGGAGAAAAACGTGCTCGTCGAAGAGTGGGGGGGAAAATACCAGAGCGTCGAGCTCTCGGCTCGCACCGGAAAAAACGTCGGCCTCCTGCTCGAAAAAATTCTCCTCGAGGCGGAGGTTCTGGATCTGAAGGCGAGCCCCGATGGCTTCGCCCGGGGCGCCGTCGTGGAAGCGCAGGTGGACAAGGGGAAGGGAACCGTCGCGACGGTCCTCGTCCAGAGGGGGAGGATGATGGTCGGCGATTCCTTCATTGCCGGGATCCAGAGCGGGAAGGTGAGGGCGATGCTCGACGAGCGGGGACGTCGCCTTGAATCAGTCGGACCTTCGATGCCGGTTCAGATCCTCGGATTCGACGGCGTGCCGCAGGCCGGGGACGGGTTCGCCGTGGTCGAAAGCGAGCGGGAGGCGCGCGATATCAGCCTCCGGCGCCAGCAGATGAAACGCGAACAGGATTTCCGGCTCATCCGGAGCGTCACGCTCGACGATATTTCAAAGAAAATTCAGGAAGGCCAGATCAAGGAGCTCAAGGTGATCGTGAAGGGCGACGTGGACGGCTCGGTCGGCGCTCTGTCCGATTCGCTCATGAAGATCACGCACGAAGAAGTCCGTGTCCACGTTATCCATCATGCCGTCGGCGGGATATCCGAGTCCGATGTCCTCCTCGCCGCCGCATCCGATGCCATCATCATCGGATTTCATGTGCGTCCGAACCTGAACGCACGGCGCCTTGCCGAACAGGAATCGATCGATATCCGGCTCTACAACATCATCTACGACGCCATCGAAGATGTGAAGAAAGCGCTCGAGGGCCTTTTGACTCCCGAGAAGAACGAGGAGATAACGGCCACCGTGGAGGTCCGGGAAATATTCAAGGTGCCGCGGATCGGAACCGTTGCCGGGTGTTCCGTCCAGGACGGAAAGATCGCCCGCGGAAACAAGGTGCGCCTCATCCGGGACGGGATCGTCGTCTTCGAGGGGGGCATCGCCTCTCTCCGCCGGTTCAAGGACGACGTCCGTGAGGTGGAAGCCGGCTTCGAGTGCGGCATCGGGCTCGAAGGCTTTAACGATATCAAGGTGGGGGATACGATCGAGGCCTACAAGATTGTCGAAACGATGAGAAAGCTGGTGTGACGTCATGTCGTTACGAACGGAACGAGTTGCGTCCCTCATCAAAGAGGAAGTGGGGATGTTTTTCACCCGCGAGTACAGGGATCCCGCCTACGGATTCATCACCGTCACCGACGTGCATGTCTCGCCGGACCTGCGTACCGCAAAGATCTACGTGAGCATCATGGGTTCGCCGGAGAAGCGGGAAGCGACGATGAACATGCTCGAAAACCACAAAGGCGAGATCCGTTCGTTCATCGGATCGCACATCCGGCTCAAATTCACCCCGGCCGTGCACTTTTATGTCGATGAGACTCTCGACCGGGTTGAAAAGATCGACCGGCTGATCAAGCAGATCCACAAGGATGAACGGCCGTCCAGCACGCCCTGATTTTTTTCGATGATCACCGGCACCGCATCCCGTCCGCTCGGATTTAACGCAAACTCGGTCGTGACCGTCGGGACGTTCGACGGAGTGCATCTCGGCCACCGCTCGATCCTGAGGGAGCTCATGCGGCGATCGGCGGCCCTCTCGGCGCGGAGCATCGTCATCACGTTCGACCGGCATCCGCGCGAGGTTTTGGGAAAAGGGCCCGTCGACTTGCTCACGCCTCTTGAGGACCGGCTCGCGCTGATCGAGGCTGCCGGCGCCGATGCGGCGCTCGTCCTTGAATTTACTTACGAGTTCTCGCGGCAGACCCCCCGCGATTTCTTCGAAAAAACAGTTATCAGGGGGACGGGCGCGAGCGAAGTCATCGTCGGATATGATCACATGTTTGGCCGCGACCGGGAAGCCGGGATCCGCGAACTGCGCGCTCTCGGGGATGAATACAGGTTCGGCGTGACCGTGGTCGACCCCGTCACCGTCGGCGGGGAGCTCGTCAAAAGCTCCAGGATCCGGGAACTCCTCCTCCGGGGGGATGCAGCGCACGCCGAAAAACTTCTCGGCCGTCCCTACGGATTCCGGGGGATGGTCATCGCCGGCGATCGGCGCGGCGCTTCGCTGGGATTTCCGACGGCCAATATCGCGGCCGGAGACAGCCGCCAGCTTGTTCCTGCCGGGGGGGTCTATTGCGTCCAGGTCTCTTTCGACGGTCGCCGGACGGGCGGAATGCTCAATATCGGCGTCCGTCCGACCTTTGCCGATTCAGGGACGCGCACGATCGAGGTGAACATCTTCGATTTTTCAGGAGATCTCTACGGGAAGACGATCACAGTGGAATTTTTGAAACGCATACGGGACGAGAAGAGATTCTCATCCGCGAAACTACTCATTGAACAATTGCGGCGGGACCGGGACGAGTGCCTTCAGTACCTCGCTTCCTCCGTGATGGCGAACTCAGGAAAGGAGTTTTAATGCCGATAACAAAGGAACAGAAACGCGAGATTGTGGCGAAGTACGGGAAGGGGGAGAAGGATACCGGATCCCCGGAAGTCCAGATCGCCCTCCTCACGACGCGCATCAACGAGCTCTCGGGTCATTTCGTGCGGAATGTGAAGGATAACCATTCACGCCGGGGACTGCTGAAGATGGTCGGAAAACGGAGACGGCTCCTGGAATATCTTCAGGAAAAAAATGTCGACCGGTACCGCAAGATAATCCAGGAATTGGATCTCAGAAAGTAAGACACGCTGCGCGAAAAGCAGGTGGTTCATGAATCAGTTGAAAGTATATCATGGTAACGAACAAATCTATTGACATCGGTGGACGGACCATGTCCATCGAAACCGGGCGGCTCGCAAAGCAGGCTGATGGTTCAGTCATGGTCCGCTACGGCGATACGATGGTGCTCGCGACGGTCGTCGCCAGCCGGGAAGTCGTCGAGGGGAAGGATTACTTTCCCCTCCAGGTCGAGTACCGGGAAAAAACCGCGGCCGCCGGAAAAATTCCCGGCGGTTTTCTCAAACGCGAGGGCCGGCCCTCGGAAAAGGAGGTCCTCTCCTCGCGGCTGATCGACCGGCCGATCAGGCCCATGTTCCCCGAAGCCTTCAGGCAGGAAACGCAGTTGATGCTGACGGTGTTTTCCTCCGACCAGGAGAATGACGGAGACATCCTCGGCGCGATCGGCGCCTCCGCGGCGCTGATGATCTCCGATATCCCGTTCGACGGCCCGATCTCCGAGGTGAGAGTCGGGCGCCTCGACGGCCAATTCGTCATCAACCCGACCTTCGCCCAGCTCGTAACGAGCGATATGGACATCACCGTCGCCGGCACCCGGACGTCGATCGTGATGGTGGAAGGGGAATCGAAGGAGATTTCGGAAAATGATATGCTCGAGGCGCTGAAATTCGCGCACGCGCATATCGTGAAGCTCTGCGACATTCAGATCGAACTGCGCAATGAATGCGGACGGCCGAAACGGGAGTTTTCCCACAATCCGCTGAAGGCGGCGCTCCTGAGGCCGGTGGCCGAGATCGCCCGTAACCCTGTCCGCGACGTGACGGAAAAAGTCCTTCTGAAAGATGAAAGGAGCGCGGCGAACGCCCAGATTCAGGAAAAAACGATGGCCGCTCTCCTGGAAAAGGGGCCGTCGCTTCTTCCGTTAATCAAGGAGGCCCTCGGAGCTGCGTCCGCGGATCCGGCTGAATTCCTCGCGGAGCATAAGGGCCTCGTCTCAGAAATTCTCCATGACCTCGAGTACGAGGAAATGCGTAAAATGATTCTCGAGAAGGGGAAGCGTCTCGATGGGCGCGGCACGCGGGAGATCCGGCCCATCACGTGCGAGGTCGGCCTACTACCGCGCACCCACGGCTCCGCCCTCTTCCAACGGGGCGAAACTCAGAGCCTCACCACCGTCACGCTCGGCACCAAGATGGATGAGCAATTGATCGACGGGCTTCTGCCTGAATCGTCGAAGAGGTTCATGCTCCATTATAATTTTCCTCCCTTTTCGGTCGGGGAGGTGGGAAGGCTCGGATTCACCGGGCGACGGGAGATCGGCCACGGGAATCTGGCCGAACGGTCGTTGAAAAATATGGTCCCGGGCGAATCGGAATTCCCCTACACGGTCAGGATCGTCTCCGATATCCTCGAGTCGAACGGCTCATCCTCCATGGCGACGGTCTGCGCCGGCACGCTCTCCCTCATGGACGCCGGGGTTCCCCTCAAGCGGCCCGTCGCCGGCATCGCCATGGGACTCATCAAGGAAGGGGAGAAGATCGCCATCCTCAGCGATATCCTCGGGAACGAGGACCATCTCGGCGACATGGATTTCAAGGTCGCCGGCACGACCGAGGGGATCACGGGCTTCCAGATGGATATAAAGATTCAGGGCATCTCCTTCGAAATCTTTTCCCGCGCCCTCGAACAGGCGAAGGAGGGACGCCTGCACATCCTCTCCATCATGGGCAGCACGATCTCCCAGCCGAGATCGGACCTTTCCCGGTATGCGCCACGGCTGACCACGATGAAGATTCCTACCGATATGATCGGGACGGTCATCGGCCCCGGAGGGAAGATGATCCGCCAGATTGTCAAGGACACCGGTGCGGAAATCAACATCGAGGACGATGGAACGATCGTCATCGCCTCCGTCTCCGCCGAGGGGAGCGAAAAGGCCTACGGGATCATCAGCAAGCTCGTCGAGCAGCCCGAGGTGGGAAAGGTTTATAAGGGAAAGGTGACGAGGCTGATGGACTTCGGTGCGTTCGTGGAGTTCCTCCCGGGCCGGGAGGGACTCGTCCACATCTCTCACCTTGACATGAACCGGGTCAATAAGGTCTCCGATATCGTCAAGGTAGGGGATGAGTTCGAGGTCAAGCTTATCAAGATTGACGAGGAAGGGAGGAATAACCTGAGCCGCAAGGCCCTGATGGCCGGCTACGATCCGGAGAAGGAAGCGCAGCGGGAGGCCGAGCGGAGAGAAAAACGCGGGGAACGCAGGGATGGGCGTCGCGAGGGAGGGGGTCACTCCCACCATCATCGCGGCGGAGGGGGACATCACCGGCCGGGATGAGACTGATCGCCCGGATGTACGTTTCGTGACGAGGGCCGCCCCCCCGGGGTGATCTCCCGGGAGCGGTCTCGGGGGGGAGGAGTTAGACCCTGATGACCTGGTGCTTGAAGCGACCGATCTGGATCTCGGTCCTGAGCCAGCGAACAAATTCCAGACCGTGCTTATTCATGAAATGAATGGCGTTGAGCTCGCGCTCCTGGAAATTCTTGTTCGGATAGAGGGTATTCGACACTTTCTGAATCTGCCTCAGCGCCGCCTCGTGCTTCCGGGACTGCGCAGCGGTCACCTTCTCCTTCAGGGCCTGCATGTTGCCTTCCATCTTTGAGCGGGTCGTCTCCAGCGCTCCGAGCAGCGTCGAGTCGATGTAATTGATCCCGAATTTCAGCTCGTTGCATTGATCGTTGAGCCGGCTGATGGCGGAGTCGAACATCTCGTCGATTTTTATGCCTGAAACCATGTCGATGACCTTGCGGTCGGCCTGGTCGGGCGCCCGCAGGAATCCGAGCGCATCCATCTCATATTTTTCCAAAATCCTTTCGAGCCTCTCCTCCACGATCGTCGCCGTCGCGCGTGGATAGATCCGCGGCATCGACAGATCGAAGTGCTTGTAAACGTTCCTCAGCTGCGCGTAGTAGGCGATCTCCGCAGGCCCGGCCACATAGGCGACCGTGGGCAGCAGCATGTCCTGACAGATCGGACGGAGAGCCACGTTGGGGCTGAGGAGCTCGGGTTGCTCGGAAGCGATCCGCAGCATCTCGTCCTTCGGGATGAAGTGACGCGTCCCCTTGAGGCTGAAGTCATTCTCCCGCGGCTCGACGACGTACCGACCGCCTTTGTGAAAGTAAAACAGATTAAGCGCCTTCGTCTTGATCTGCGCATGGTAATTGCCTTCAAGCTTGGCGCTTTGTTCGATGATCAGCTGCGAGACCCGCGGATACTCCCTGATTTCCCTCTCGAAGATGGGGGACACGATCCGCTTGAGCCGTGGGTCGCTCGAGGAGATGAAGACGAGCCCGTCATCCTGAAACAATGTTCCCATGAGGGAGGCGAACGCGGCATTGAACGTCGCGTCCGGCCTGTAGGACGATTTCATCAGGTCGATCACCGGCTGCTTGAACTCGGAATTCCCCAAAATCTTCTGAAGGTCCTCGTAAAACTTCGTCAGCGCGCCGTTGAGGCTTATCTCGCCGACCGACGACCCGGCCTTCCTTCCCTCCGGAATATATTCGATGAACGTGGGGACATTCTCATAATTGAGGACCCCCACCCGGCTCACTTCCTCGAAATCGTGATCCTCTCCTTCCAGCCAGAATACGGGGACGAACCGGAATTCGGGAAACTGAGACCCGAGCTGCTCGGCGAGCTTCAGGGCCGTGACGGTCTTGTAAACCGTGTAGAGCGGCCCGCCGAGCAATCCCACCTGCTGTCCGGTGACGACGGCGAATGTCCGCTCCTCTCCGAGCAACCGGATATTGTCGAGGGTTTTTGGCGTCGCGCCGAACGAGGTGTTTTGCTCCAGCAGGACCTCGACAAGCTGCCCCCGGTGTGGGATCGCGCGCGGACGGAGATTATCGAAGGACCGGTAATCGGCCTCGTAAAACTGCTGGACTTTCTTAAAATCCGTAACGTAATCGGAGTAGAGACGGGAGAAGGCACCCTCTCCTGTTCCGTGGAGGCGCGGCAGATCGCCGATCTCGATCCATTCCGATGGGTTCATTGCGTGGGAGTGAATTTTGCCAAATATAACGCCTGGCCGTCAGATATGCAAACGACGATGCCCGGCTGAGCGCCGGCCGCTCGACGACCCGCGCGATGAATTGTTTGACACGCATCCTTTTTTTTGCTATATTTTTGCGCATCAGGACTTTGTTCTTTTTTTTCGAATAATGGAGACACCAAGCGACAGCACGGTAGCACCGAAAGAGCCTGTGAAGACATCAGTTCCTGCCGACGGCGCAGGCTCAAAGGCTTCTCCATCTCCTCCTCTAGCAGCGAAAGTCCCCGGTCCCAAGAAACCGAAGCAAGACCGCCCCCCCGAGCAGGATCCCGGCATCTGGCGCATCAGCCGGCGCAACCTCTTTTCTGTGGCAGGATGGGCCGCATTCTTTGTTTTCCTCGCCACCTCGACCATAGGCACTCTCAGGATGATGTTCCCCCGGATCCTCTATGAGCCTCCATCGGCGTTCAAGGCCGGGTTTCCGGACGACTACATCATCGGAGAGGTGAGCGAGAAGTATAAGGACGACTTCCGGGTCTGGATCATCCGGGAGTCGGAGGGTTTTTACGCGCTTTCGGCGATTTGCACACACCTTGGATGCACTCCCCGCTGGCTCTCGGCGGAAAACAAATTCAAATGCCCCTGTCACGGGAGCGGCTTCCGCCGGACGGGCATCAATTTCGAAGGCCCCGCGCCGAGACCCCTCGAGAGGCTGAAGATCGCCTTCGCCGATGATGGCCAGATCATAGTCGACCGCAATATCAAGTTTTTGTTTGAAAAGGGAGAATGGATTAATCCCGACGCATTCCTGAGGTACAGCTGAGATGATCAAGATCCGGGAAAAACTGCAGCAGTCGGAAGTCTGGAAATCGATCTTCCGCCACAATTATCAGGACACGAACAGGAATCGGGCCCTTCAAATCGTCGACAACGTGTTCCTTCACCTCCACCCGGTCCGCATTCCGCGCCATGCGACGAATATGGGATTTACGTGGGGAATGGGAGGAATCACCTTCCTCCTTTTCATCGTCCTGACGATCACCGGCGTCATACTCATGTTCTACTACCGGCCCGCCGCCGAGTATGCATACGAAGACATGAAGTATCTCATGAACGACGTCGCGTTCGGACCTCTCATCAGGAATATGCACCGGTGGGCCGCTCACGCCATGGTGATTACGGTGATGCTTCACATGTTCAGGGTGTTCCTGACCGGATCCTACAAGCCGCCCCGACAGTTCAACTGGGTCGTCGGCGTGCTTCTCCTCGTGCTTACTCTCCTTTTGAGCTTCACCGGTTATCTGCTGCCGTGGGACCAGCTTGCGATCTGGGCGGTCACCGTGGGGACGAATATGGCCCGCGCGACCCCGCTCCTCGGACACCAGGGCCCGTTCGGGCCGGAACTGGGCATGCGCATCGATAACGACGTCCGGTTCGTCCTCCTGGGCGGCACGCAGGTGGGCCCCCCGACGCTGCTGAGGTTCTACGTCGGACACTGCATCTTTCTTCCCCTCATCGCCACGATCTTCATGGTCGTCCATTTCTGGAGGATACGTAAAGACGGCGGGATCTCGGGCCCGGAATCAAAAGAATAGACCATGCAGCATGTCTGGGAATTAGTTCGGAAGCCGGATAATATCCCGATCGTCGGGCTGCTGGTGCTGGTTATCCTCTACACCTGGTGGGGGTTCTCCCGCGCCCTTAAGAACGACAGACAGGGATTCCTCGACGAAAGCACGCTGAGCGAGAAGATCCAGGTCTGGCCGAATCTGGTCCGCGTCGAATTCCTGGCAACGCTCTTCGTGATGGTCGTCCTCGTTTTCTGGTCGTTCCTTATCGACGCGCCGCTCGAGGAGCCCGCAAATCCGACCCTCACCCCGAATCCCTCCAAGGCCCCCTGGTATTTTCTCGGTCTGCAGGAGATGCTCGTCTACTTCGATCCCTGGATCGCGGGGGTGGTCATGCCGTCCCTGATCATCGTCGGCCTCATGGTGATTCCCTACATCGATGTCAACGAGAAGGGAAGCGGATACTACACGCTCAAGGAGCGCAAGTTCTCGATCCTCACCTTCTGCTTCGGATTCCTGATCTTGTGGGTCTCTCTCATCGTGCTCGGAACCTTCTGGCGGGGCCCCGGGTGGTATTTCTTCTTCCCGTGGCAGGAATGGGATACCCACCGCGTGGTCGCCCTCACCAATGTCGACCTGTCCGAATTTTTCGGGATCCACACGCGCCGCGCCGATAACAGCCTCAATCCGTCGGCGGTAGTTTTCGGCTCCGCGGTGATCCTCTTCTATTACTCCCTGATCGGGCTCTACTGGTTCCGCAAGAAAAACACGGAGATCATGAAAAAACTGGGGTTCGTGAAATATAACATCGTCGCCTTCCTCTTCATGACCATGACCGCCCTTCCGATAAAGATGATCCTCCGGATCGGGTTTAACATCAAATACATCCTCGTCACCCCCTGGTTTAATATCTGACCTATGCGACTCCTGTCGTTCTTCGTCACTCGTGCGAAGACCCCCATCGAGACACGCGATTACGGGCGGATCTATCTGGTGCTTTCAGGCCTGCTTTTCCTTGGCACGATGTGGGCCGTCGTCGACGAGATCTCCACCCGCCGTCCCTGGAAGGAGATGCAGGAGGCCTACTACAATCTCAGCATCCAGCGCTGGGGAGACAAGCTCAAGGAATCGCAGGCGTCCCTTGACTCCGCGGCTTATGCCGGAGTGCGTAAGGACCTGTCCGATGCGGAAGCCAGGCTGAATTCCCCCGAAGCCCTGCAGGCTCAGAAGGAGATCACACAGCTCGAGGAGGATCTCCTCGATGTCAACAGGGACTACACCTTCGCCAAAAGCCGCGGAGATGAAGCCTACTATTTCTGGAAGAAATCGGTCCACGAGGGGAAAGAAGATGTTGCCTATAAGAAGGAGCTGAAGGAGCTGGAGGGAAAGATGGCGGAGGCCAATGCGAAGATCGAGCGCCTCACCTCCCGTCATGACTCCCTCGCCGCGACCATCAACCAGTACAAATCGGCCGTCAAAGCCGCGAGATCCAAGGTCAAGGAGCTCTACGCGCCGATCGAACTTGCCACCTCCAAGATCGAGAAGGCGAAGACCAGCGCCATCCAGATCAAGCAGGTGATGTTAAACGATTTCGACAAGTCCAATTTCGGGATCCCCAAGGCGCGCATCGACCGGTGCCAGACCTGCCATATGGGCTGGAAGGAAGATCTGATGGAGGATGTCCCCCAGCCCTATACAAAACATCCTTTCCCTGAGCTTCTCAAAATCCATAACCCGGAAGGCTACGGCTGCACGACCTGCCACCGCGGCC
>JACXTT010001728.1_pt1 | contig 35884 bp, 34 predicted proteins | sample 9270951 | NCBI WGS metagenome assembly JACXTT01 (sample SAMN15532306, study PRJNA645909) | rock metagenome | isolation source: weathered quartz diorite | place: Puerto Rico | collected 2017-06-21 | reverse complement strand
GGTAGAATTGGCGGTTTTGACCGCCGCGCTGGATCACTTGCAGTTTGGTGAAATAAGCCATACGCGTACACTAGCCATATAGCTAGTTACATGCAAGGCATTTTTTTCACAGCTTCTCAGTGGTGCCGGGCCAGAGACGTGCAGATGCTAACAGACTGCCTGCCCCGGCATCCACTGAAGCACGCTCGTTAGATGAGGGATAAAATGGCTTTTGCTGGTTCACGGATCGTACATAGGCGCGCTCGGTCTGAGTGCACAAACACCCGAACGTCTTCGAGGCTGTTGAAGCTCTCAAGGAAGGGCATTGCAACGCGGGAGACGACTTGCAATATCTGGGGAAGCGAGTTCGCATGCGAAATGGTGGGATCGGTGAAATCGCAAACGCGCTCAAAATCCGCTCGGTTGTCAACCAAACGCTGGAGTCGGACCGAAACCGCACAATCTTCAATTTGCGGATGCGTCGCTCGGCAGCGAAGAGGCCGAACCATGTCCCAGACTGTTGGATCTTGCACCCCGTCCAATGCGCGGAGCGCGATACCCAAACGGAACCAAACCTTGTTCCGGCTCACAGTTGGTGCGAGCTCCAAAACCCGGATGAGCTCACGGGAATGGGAGTACCATGTCATATCACGCCGCTGGTAGCCTTTCTCGCTGAGCATTTGCCGTAACGAATCGAAGAGCATTCGGATGTCCTCGGTTCTGAATCGTGATCGGTGCGGAAGCATACCATCTAACGTTCGTGCTGAGGCAGGGCCGGCCAAGGACGTACAGCATGGCGCAAAGAGGCAATCCGGCCCTGGCCTCCGGCACGCTCGTTAGACCATCGGCATCTCACTGCGGCCTCTTTACCAAGTGGGCTAATTTCTCATCGGGAGTGCCATCAATCAGAATTGCCGTCGGCCTCTGCTCCGGGATTTCAGGCGAATCTGGAAGCGACCGTGTAGCTGCCGCATCCCCGCCCCAACGGACAAAAAGAGCCGCGAGACAGCCCAAAAGGGCCGAGTAAATGACGGCGCCGATGAGCGACCCCGTGAGTAACAGAGGAATGAGATTACCGTCGTTTCCGCGAAAGCGGGGCTCGAGCAAATTGATCACTGGCTCATAGATGATCATCCAACGCCCTCCAAAAAAAATCAGGAGAACTTGTAGAATCAGCGAAAGTACAAATACCATTGCGAACCAATAGAGCATATAGCACTTCAGCCCGGCGGCTGTCTCACGGAGAAAGCTCATCATCGAGGCGGGTGTTGTCAAGCGGCCAGCCGCATTTCCCGGGCGGGAAGGAGGTTCTCATTCCGGTCTAACGCACAGTGCAGCCGCGCCGGGCCAAATGCGACAGAAAACAAGTGTGACGGCCGCCCGGCGTCGGCTGCCACGAATCGTTAGCCTCCATCCGCTCAATCATAAATCATGATTCCCATGTGCTCGACAACTCTACCATCTCTGACAATCGCGAAGCCGCTCTCGCCGCCACGACGGTCTGCCGTTGCATATGTCCGATAATCCCATATTTCATCCCCTGTGCGCGATCGACCTAAAAACGAATCGAACTTGGAACCGAGCCGCTGCCGCCGCTGCGACAAAATCGCCAACTCAAGTCGGGCGTCCTCGTTACTGGCGGAATGCATCTGTGCCGCATGCATGGCTCGATCAATGTGGTCGAAGAGGATGTGCCGCGCTTCGTCGGGTGTAATCCGCCTCTCTAGCGCATTCGCAACGCGAACGGTTTCGTCGTGCGAATCGTGCTGCGACTTACATCCGACGAGCAGAACTGCGCATATGATGGCGAAGCAAAGGCGCATGGAGCTAGAGGCTAGACCTTATGGCTGACGGTGGCACGTCGGCCGTGGGTTGGCGAAGGGTTGAAAAAGGCGGTGTGGTTGCCGTTCATTGTTACGCGGGTTGCCGGGTGGGCAGAGCCGCAAGAACGTCCTCTCACGCGGCGGGGTATGCGTTCTGATTCATCATGTGAATGCGAACTGACAACCACACCATGAAACCTATTACACTCTATCTCGGTCTCGATGTCCACAAGGAGTCCATCACCATCGCCGTCGCCCAGGGCGAACCCAAAGGCGAGATCCGCCTCTTCGGCACCATCACCAACTCGATCCACGCTTTGGAGCGCGCCTTGCTCCGCATCCGCAAAGCTCACGGCGGCGCCCCCGTGCAGGTCGCCTACGAGGCCGGCCCCTGCGGCTTTGGCATCGCCCGCCGCCTCCAACAACTGGCGGTGCCCTGCTTGGTGGCCGCCCCTTCCCTCATCCCCAAACAAGCCGCCGTCAAGCAGGCCGCAGCGCGGGCTGGCATTCCGAAGCGGGTTTCGCCGCACACTTTCAGGCACACCTTCGCAAGTCACTTGCTCCTTGCGAACTACGACCTCCAAACCATCCAGCGGCTGCTGGGGCACGGCGATATCAAGACGACCATGATCTACCTGCAAACCGTTCCAAGCATCACTTTGAAGGAGGCCGAAAGCCCCCTGGACTGTCTGTGACCCCTCCCCCTTCCAGCCTGATACGGCCTCCAGAGTCATTGGGTATTCGGCGAGGAGCCTCCCGCCCAGCACCCACTTCATTTCACCTTTCTCCTCTCAGCCTTTAGCATTTCACCCTTTCCCCCGTCACGCCGCCGCCTTCGCCGGAACCGCCACAATCCTCGACCCTGCCAGCAGCGGCACCGCCGACTCAGCTCTCGTCTTCTCCTGCGTGCGCTCCTTGGCCGCCTCGGCCTCTCGCCGCGCCGACGCGTCCCGCCGGGCAAGCGTCAGTCCTCACCCTTTCAACATTGGTGCTACTTTGCAACCCCGGTCCGGTGCGCCATTGCTCTTGACACTACGCGGCGTGTTAGCCGCCGTCGCACTTGCCGCGCATACAACGTCCCGCGCTGAGCCGGAAATCGTTGGCCATAAGTTGTTGAAAAAGTAAGGAAACGTGCTCTGTCAACTTGATCCACGTCAGGAAAAGTCACAGGCTGCTGACCTCATGACCAGCAATGCCAAGACTGTGGCGGAATATCTCCGCGCGCTGCCCGAGGAGCGCCGCCAGGCGATCGGCGCCGTACGGAATGTGATTCTGGCGAACCTGCCCGAAGGCTATGCCGAGTGCATCCAGTATGGCATGATCGGCTACGTCGTTCCCCACAGCCTTTATCCTGCCGGATACCACTGCAAGCCGAGCGAGCCGCTGCCCTTCGCCGCGCTTGGCTCGCAGAAAAACCATATGGCCCTTTATCTCATGTGCGCTTACGGCGATCCGAAAACGAACGAGTGGTTCCGCAAGGCCTATGCGGCGACCGGCAAGAAGCTCGACATGGGCAAGAGCTGCGTCCGATTCAAGAAGCTGGAGGACCTGCCGCTCGACGTGATCGGGCAGGTCATCGCCCGCGTCCCGGTCAAGAACTACATCGAGCGAGTGGAGAAAGTCCTGGCGCAGCCGCGCCCAAAGCGCAAAAAGTGATCGGTTCGCGATCGACCCTCACGACATCTTTTTCTTCGCCGCTTCGGGGATCTCTACCTTGGTCTTGCCGACGTCTTTGATTTCAATCGTGGTTGTGCCGTCAATGTCCCGGTCATTTCCATTGAAGGTGATGGTGCCAAATCGTACAAACAGAAAGGCCGGGTTTTATCCCGGCCTCTCCGACACATTCTACAATGAGAACTAAATTTTTTCCGATGGCACACGAACCACCGTCAACACGTGTGTAAGATACCTGATGCGCGCTTTCCGGCCAGTCACCAGTACTGGTGACAGATAGCCTCGGGATTATATATTTGACACACCCACTTTGTTTTAGGCAGTTTCCTATGAACGACTCAAACCGAACTGGCGAAAGGTTACCTGTGACTATTGCGATTGGAATGCTCTGCAAGGATTCAATCCATTTGGTCAGCGACAGTCAAACAACACACGGCAATGTCAAATCAATGACGGCCAATAAGGTGAGCACAATAAAAATGGCTGATGCGGAAGTTCTGATAGCGCAAGCAGGCCATGTTGATCACGCGAGCAAGGCATTGCAGGCTCTTGAACGGGTGGCTACCGGAAAACAACTTACAGATTTTCAAACATTCGCTGCATTCATGCAGGACGCTTTACTGGAGGTAAGGATCGAGATCAGGCGGCAGCGTTTTAATTGCAGTGCGGAAGATTTACAGGATTATTTCTGGAAAGCAGAAGCCGATTGCGAACTAATTGCCGCTCATTACTTCAATGGAGTACCTTATATTTACCAAGCGTCTCTTAGCAACGGCGTTGCCGCTAAAGTGGCAGGCGGAAACGGGTCTGCGTATTACACAGCAGCGGGAACAGGGGCAGACCTCGCATTTTATTTATTGGAAGAATTCGCCCGCCCCGATATGAGTTTCAACTCCTGCCTAGCGACACTTATTTACACCGTGGGGGAGATAAAGAAGCATGATACGTATTGTGCGGGCCAAACGCGATTTGGGTGGATCGGCAACGACAACAATGGGGGACTCTTGAGGCAGGAAATTGTTGATGACATCGCCTCTAAGATTGAAAAGTATAACGACCATGCGCGTGAGGGACGCAACAAGCAGATTACAGAGATGCTTGAATCCGTGGCGTCTGAATGGGCAAACAGGTACAAACAGAAAATCAAAAGCGAATAACCTTATGAAAAACATACTTCTCTTGCTGCTTTTTGCCTCGGCTATTTGTGGCTGCGGCACAACTTCTGCAACGCTCTCGCGGCTCTCCGTTGGAATGTCCAAAGAAGAAGTGATCCGAATCATGGGTCAGCCGCACACCACAGCGGCAAAGGGACAAGAGGAGTATCTAAGCTACAACCTGGATGTGGAAAACCTAGGCGGAAAAAGGGAGTATTTCGTTAAGTTAGTGAGCGGCAGGGTTGAGTCATTCGGACAAAAAGGCGATTTCGATACGACCATCGGAACCAAGAAACGAGAAGAAATTACGATTAAGCACGAATAGAAATCTCCTGTAAAAGTGAACAAATTCAGCCGAAGCGATCTTGCAAAAGCGACTCAATCAGTCCTTGAGCGCATGATGAAAGCTGGTTGGATTTCCGGCATTGCTCACAACGAAAGGGGGCTGATCATAGAGTGGACCGAGCCGGGCGGCGGTGCGACTAAGCAGTTCAGGACTATTTTCGATCAGCTTGGCGATCCAATGTCCGCTATCGAACTGGCTGCTTTTCTCAGCATTCTTGACACGATGTCTCCTGGTGGCACCAGCGAGGCGGAGTCTGCAAGAATCAAATAATTCCTCGAAATAGCACATGTAGCGAACAGTAATCATCTGCTTTACGTTTTAGTTCCTCTTTTGCGCTGTGGCGGTGTATTCAGCATCCTCCGCACCGCATCCTCAAATTTCACGCCAGAAAGATTTAGCGGCTTGACTCGCAGCTTAACTTTGTGGTTCGGTCTTTTTTGCACGGTATCGCTTTCGTCCGATGCGACACCGTAAGACTCCTTCCTTAACCAGTCAATCAGATTGCGAAAACAGTTTGGAGATTCAGGCCGCTTGCCGATAAGTGAGCCTCCGTCCTTCTACTGCTTTAATCGCAGCAACGGTGCGCTCGCCATCGCTCACTTTCCTGTTGTTCCACCTGAACGCGAATTCATCCACGTATTTCGGCAAGTGCTCCCGGCTGACATGGTGCCAGGAACCAACAACGCCGCGCTTTAGCAGGCTGAAAAAACTTTCGCAGGTGTTGACGTGCGCGACTGCGCCATCGGCCATTTTCAAAGCGTATTCCTTGGCACTGTGGTTGACAACATGGTGCGCTTTGTAAGCCTTCAAGGTGCCGCGTAACGCGCCAGAATCGTCAGTGTTCACAACTGCGCCCTTGTCCACGTAATCGGCTATGCAGCGGCCAAGATTCTTTTGAGAAACATTAGCTACAACCTGCGTGCGGACCTCGCCCTGCCTTTCAACAAGTGCCACAACCGGCGTTTTGCGTTTGCTCCGCGTCTGCATCTCGCCCTTGCCGCCGACAAAAGTTTCGTCAACTTCAACAACTCCCTTCAGGCGTTTCCCGCCTGACATTCTCGGCCCCATAGCGTATCGAATACGATGAGCCATGAACCACGCTGTTTTGTAAGTAATGCCAAGCATGCGGTGCAATTGGTGGGCGCTCACGGCTTTCTTGCTTGAGCACATAATAAAGAGCGCCATCAGCCATTTGCTGATTGAGATATGGCTGTCCTCGAATATGGTGCCGACTGTAACGGTGAACTGCTGTCGGCAGGCCGCGCACTTGTAAAGCCCTCTGCGCGTGCTGCTGCCCGGCTTGGGAACGATTTTGTACACGTCCCGGCACTCGCTCTTGGCTCTCTTACAGTGTGGGCATTCCGGCCCATTCGGCCAGCGCAATGACTCAAGTAATTCTCGCGCTTTGTCGGGCTCCGAGTATTCTTGAGCCAGCGTAATGAGATTGATTTCTTCGGCATCAAATTCCCCCGGCTTGTTTTTCATGTCGGAAGCCTACCACGTAGCCTTGGGTTTGTAAAATATATAATCCCGGATAGCCTCTCGCCACCTGAAGGCACACCGCGCCAAGTGCGACAGCTCGCAAGTGACTTATGGTCAAGTGCTTGCGACAGTACTTGAGGCGGCTTTTTTTCTCGAAAACGTGTGCGTCGCATGCCCATAGAACACCTCCGCCGCCTCCATGAGGGTTTCAGATAGGGTGGGATGCGGATGCACAGTCAGGGCCAGATCCTTGGCGGTTGCTCCCATCTCAACTGCCAGCACGCCTTCGGAAATCAGCTCGCCCGCGCCGTGCCCCACGATTCCCACACCAAGAATACGTTCGGTTTCGGGATCAATGACGAGCTTGGTGAGGCCCTCGGTCCGATCGAAGGTCAACGCCCGGCCGGAGGCGGCCCACGGGAACTTCGCGACCTGCACCTCGACGCCCTTTTGTTTGGCTTCAGCCTCGGTCAGACCGCACCAGGCGACCTCCGGATCCGTAAACACGACGGCTGGGATAATCACGTCCTGCGAAGTGCTCTCCTCGCCGGCTATAACCTCGACGGCGATCCGCCCTTCTTTGCTGGCTTTGTGGGCCAACAAAATGCCGCCAGCGATGTCCCCAATTGCATAAATCGCCGGGTCGGTGGTTTGTTGTTTTTCGTTCACCCGAATGAAACCTTTGTCGTCCAAAGTCACCCTCGTGTTTTCCAGTCCGAGGTTTTCCGAATTGGGCGCGCGCCCCACCGCAACGAGCACCCGGTCATAGAGTTCGGCTTTCTTCTGCCCATCCGACTCAAACTCAACCTGGATCTGCTTTCCGCTGGTGGCCATTTTGCTGACCTTGGTCTTGAGACGGACTTCGGCGAATGCCTTTTTGGCGTAATTCATCACCGGTCTGACGAGATCCGGGTCGGCTCCGGTGAGAATGGTCTCGAGCGCTTCGGCCAGGACGACCTTGCTCCCCAGCGTGGCATAGACGGTTCCCAACTCCATGCCGATGTAACCGCCCCCTACGACCAGGAGGTTCTGCGGGATCTCCTCGACCTCGAGCGCTTCGCGCGACGTCATTACGCGCGGGTTCCCCAAATCGAACGCTTTGGGCATGGCCGATCTCGAGCCCACGGCGACGATCGCATGCTCGTAGTTAACGAGTTGCTGTCCCTGCTCGGTCTCGATGCGCAGCGTCCTGGAGTCCTCAAAATAGCCGCGCCCGTGCAGCACCTGGACACCGCGCATTTTTGCCAGTTGTGCCACGCCGCCGGAGAGCCGCGCCAGGATGGATTCCTTCCAGTTTCGAAGCTTGTTGACGTCAATGCTTGGAGAAGTGAAGACGATGCCGCGATGTTCTGATTCACGAGCGGAAGTCACCGCATGCACGGCGTGTAGTAGCGCCTTGGAGGGAATGCAGCCGCGATTAAGGCAAACCCCGCCCAGGCGCGCCTCGCGTTCGACCAGAATTGCCTTGATACCCAGGTCAGCAGCGTAGAACGCCGCGGCGTATCCGCCGGGGCCGGCGCCAACGACAACGAGATCGGTAGTGAGGGGTTGCATAATCAGCGTTTCCTCACCGTCCTCGTTTTCGTCCTCGTCCTCGTCCTCGTTCTCGTCTCGTCCTGGACTGCAGACGATCAGCTTGCCGGATCCGATAAACGACGGGGTCTTCGTGAAACCGATCGCTGGCTTCGTCAAACCGATCGATTAGCTTGCAGAGAATAGAGACAACCCGAACCAAGAGCGCTTTCCCATCAAGAACCCTCTCGGCAGCGACAATCCCCTTGGCCACCACCGCGTCGAGACATCCTGCACACTCCGTGGCAGAACCTCGGGCATCGTCGAAAAATTTTGCTCGTATCTGGCGCTGGCGTTTTCCGTTGCCCTCAGCAGTATTGAGCACCGCCGAAATGCTGGCTCGATCAAGCTGGTCGCAAACCTCGCGAGGCCTGCCATTGGCGCATCTCATCGCCTCCTCGATTAGAGGCGTGACCCACTTTATGAAATCCAGTTGAAGCTTGTACACCTCCAGGCGTTCGTGGTCGAAGAGGGGTGATTTCGGGTGCGGACGGTTCGCGGGAGTCTCCGGGAAGTTGCAGTTTTGGATGTTCATAGGAGGAAGAGGCAGAGGCAGAGAAAGATCATATCTTAATCATGTCTTCACTAAAATTCTCAAACGCCTTTGACAGGTCAACGATAAACCTCGCGGCGACGGCACCGTCAATGACGCGATGGTCGTAGGAAAGAGCCATCGGCAGCATTAGCCGCGACTCGATCTTGTCCCCGCGAACGACGGCCTGCATCGCTCCGCGGCCCAGCCCCAGAATGGCGACTTCGGGCTGGTTCACAATCGGGGTGAAGTGCGCGCCGCCGATACCGCCCTGGTTGGAAATCGTGAACGTCCCGCCCTTGAGTTCCTCGGCGGAAACCTTCCGGTCGCGCGCTTTCTTCGCCAGCTCCTCCAGCTCCTTCGACAATTCCAGGAGGTTCTTCTTGTTCACGTCTCGAATTACCGGAACAATCAAACCCGCCTCGGTGTCCACCGCCACACCGATGTGAAAATATTGCTTGGTCACAAGCTCGCCGCGGCCCGCATCCAGGCTGGAATTGAGGACCGGATGTTTTTTGAGCGTGTCCACGACCGCTTTCAGCGCGAATGAAGTCAAGGTTAGCCGCACTCCCTGTCGCTCGTAGGCCGACGAATAATTTTTCCTTAATGCCATCAGCGCCGTAATGTCTGCATCGTCGAACTGCGTGACGCGCGGCACGCTGGTCCAGCTTTCGGCCATTCGGCGAACAATGACCTGGCGCAAGGGTGAGAGTGGCTTTGCAGTGATCGGCCCCCATTTGGCGAAATCGATCCGCTCCAGCTTTGGAGTGGGTTCAGCGCCCGACTTGGGCACTGCGTCCTTCGTGGCAGCTCCGGCCGGCTGGGATTGAAGGGCCTGAATGTAAGCGCGCAAATCTGCCGCCTCGATCCGGCCGCCGTTGCCGCTGCCGCGCACTCGGGTCAAATCGATCCCCATCTCGCGCGCTAATTTCCGAATAGCGGGGGACGCAGCGGGCGCGACACCGGGCCCAGGCGCGGCTGCCGATTCTTTTGGTCTGGGCTCCTCTGCTGTCTCTGGGGCGGCGTTCACCGCCACTTGCGCTGGCTGTTTCAACCTGGGTGACACTTCACCTTGCGCGCTCGACTCGGAAGCAACTCCGCCCGAATCACTCAGCGCAAGGATGCGCTGGCCGACGCTGATCTTGTCTCCCACCTTAACGAAGACCCGAGCTATTTCGCCCGCGGCCGGCGATGGGATCGTGGCGACGGCCTTTTCATTTTCCAGTTCGAGAATGGGCTGGTCTTTGGTTATTCGGTCACCTTGTCTGACAAAGAGGCTGACGATCGTTCCGGAGTCTGCCCCTTCCCCGAGATTGGGCAATGTAATATCCATTTCAGACAACGTGCGGGTGCAGTTTTTCCGGGTCCACGTCCAATTCCTTGATGGCCTTCTGGACGACATTTCGCTCGAGGTGACCTTTCTCCGCCAGTGCCGCGAGCGTGGCAATCGTCGTGCATTCCGCGTCCACCTCGAAGAACCGGCGCAAGCGTTCCCGGGTGTCGCTACGACCGAACCCGTCCGTGCCCAAGGTCGTCAGACCGCCGGGAACCCACGGCGCGACCTGGTCCGGCACAATTTTCATGTGGTCGGAGACGGCAACGAAGACGCCATCTTCCTTTTCCAATGTCGTCTCCAGATACGATTTCCTGGGCGGCTCCAACGGATGCAACCGGTTCCACCGCGCGGCGCGCAACGCGTCATTGCGCAGCAGTTTGTAGCTCGTCGCGCTCCAGACGTCGGCCGAGACCGCGAATTCTTCAGCCAGGATTTGCTGCGCGCGCAAGGCCTCGCGCAGGATCGGTCCGCTGCCAAAAATGTGCGCCCGGCTCTTGCCTTGTCTGGGCCCGGCCTTGAATTTGTACAGGCCTCTAAGAATACCTCCTTCCGCGCCCGGCGGCATCGGAGGCATGGAGTAATTTTCGTTGTAGAGCGTCAGGTAATAAAAAACGTCTTCTTGCTCAACGTACATGCGCCTCAGGCCGTCGGCCAGGATGACGGCCAGTTCATAGGTGAACGCCGGATCATAGGTCAGCAGCGTCGGCAGGGCACTCGAAAGAATCAGGCTGTGTCCGTCCTGATGCTGAAGCCCCTCACCATTCAAGGTCGTGCGGCCGGCCGTCGCGCCGAGCAAGAAGCCCTTCGCCTGAATATCGCCCGCCAGCCACATCAAATCGCCGATGCGCTGGAACCCGAACATCGAGTAATAGATATAGAACGGAATCATGAATCGCCCGTGGGTGGCGTATGATGTGCCCGCAGCGATGAATGAAGCCATCGAGCCGGCTTCCGTGATTCCTTCCTCCAGGATTTGGCCGTCCTTGGTCTCGTTGTAGTACAACAACGACTTCTTATCGACCGGCTCGTAAAGCTGGCCTTTGGACGAATAGATCCCAATCTCGCGGAAGAGCGCGTCCAGTCCGAACGTGCGCGCTTCGTCAGGAATAATGGGCACGATGTGACGTCCAACCGCTTTGTTCCGAGTCAGCAACCGCAACAGCCTCACGAAAGCCATCGTGGTCGATACCTCGAATTCTCCGGAGCCTTGGAAGAACTCCGTGAAAAACTCGCGTTTCGGGACTTCGAGCAATGGAGCGGTCACTCGACGCTGCGGCAGAAAACCGCCAAGCTGCCGGCGCCGCTCCAATAGGTATTGGGTTTCAGCGCTTTCGGGCGCGGGCCGGAAGAACGGGCTTTCGGCTATTTCTTCGTCGCTGATCGGGATGCCGAACCGAGCGCGGAATTCGCGCAATTCCTTTTCGTTGAGCTTCTTTTGCTGGTGCGTGACGTTTCTGCCCTCGCCGGCTTCGCCCAGGCCATAGCCTTTGACAGTCTTCGCCAGAATCACGCTGGGCTGGCCGGGGTGCTCGACTGCGGCTTTGTAGGCGGTATAGACCTTGCGGCTGTCGTGGCCGCCGCGCAGCAGTTTGTGAATCTGCTCGTCGGTTAAGTGACTGACCAGCTCCAGCAGTTCCGGATATTTGCCGAAGAAATGTTTGCGCGTGTAACTACCGGGCTCGACGGAGTATTTCTGGTAATCTCCGTCCACCGCTTCTTCCATCCGCTTGAACAGCAGGCCGGTCGTGTCCGCTGCCAGCAAGGAATCCCAGTCCGAGCCCCAGATCAGCTTGATGACGTTCCAGCCCGCGCCCTGGAAGACCGCCTCCAATTCCTGGATGATTTTTCCATTGCCTCGCACCGGGCCGTCGAGCCTCTGCAAGTTGCAGTTGATGACCCAAAGCAGGTTGTCCAGGTTCTCACGCGCCGCCAGCGTCAACGAGCCGAGCGTTTCCGGTTCGTCGGTCTCGCCGTCGCCAATGAACGCCCACACCTTCGGCTCTTCGCCCGGCATCAAACCGCGCGCGCGCAAGTAACGATTGAAGCGCGCCTGGTAAATCGAAAGCAGCGGCCCCAGCCCCATCGAGACCGTCGGGAATTGCCAGAAGTCTGGCATGAGATACGGGTGCGGATAGGAAGCCAGCCCGCCGCCCTCGGCCAGCTCCTGGCGGAAATTGTGCAATTGCTGCTCGCTGATTCTTCCCTCGAGAAAGGCCCGCGCGTAAATCCCGGGCACCGCGTGACCCTGGAAGTACACCAGGTCGCCAATGAAATCGTCCGTGCGGGCACGCAGAAAATGATTGAAAGCGACTTCGTACAAAGTCGCAGCCGAGGCATAGGTCGAGATATGGCCGCCCAAGCCGCTGTGTTTGCGGTTGGCGTTGACCACCATGGCCATGGCATTCCAGCGCACGTAGCTCTTGATGCGCCTCTCCATCTCCCAGTTGCCTGGAAATGGCGCCTGCGCTTCGGCTGGAATGGTGTTGACGTACGGAGTATTGACCACGCGGGGCGTTTCAACACCATGCGCTCGCAGCCGGTCGGTCAGGTTATTCAGGAAGCGAGTCGCCTTTTGCGGTCCCTGGTTCCTCAGGGCAAACTCCAGCACCGACTCGAGCGACTCAAGCCACTTCAATTCGTCGTTAGCCACGGGCTGGGGCAGCACGCGCAGCTCCGGTGGCGAGCCTCTCGGTTCTTTCTTCGGCAATTTCACTTTGCCAATCACGATTCGTTACAGAGGATGGGAAGTCAACTCTTAGAGCTGTTTTGTAAGGCCTCAGAAAAAAAGGCGGAGCGCGGAATTTATTCCGCAGCCGCGCAGCATCTCCACAGTTGCTGCGGAATAAATTCCGCTCTCCGTCTCTTGGGACTACTTTGGCTGAGGCAGTACGCTGTTTGAAAGTTCCGTCCTTACAAAACCACGATTCAAGTATAGGCTGAACACCCGGTGAACTTCTGCGATCTGACCTTGCCGTCGCCGGAAGAGAATCTTGCCTGCGACGAGGCTCTGCTTGAACTGGCGGAGGATGGCCAGGGAGGCGAGGTGCTTCGCGTGTGGGAACCACGGCAATATTTTGTCGTTGTTGGTTACAGCAACAAAGCGGCGGTGGAGGTCAATCTTCCTTTTTGCCAACTCAACACGATCCCGGTTTTGCGCCGTTGCAGCGGCGGCGGCACGGTCTTGCAAGGTCCAGGTTGCCTGAATTATTCGCTCGTTCTCCGCCTCGCCGACTCGGCCCCGCTGCTCAACATTCCCACTACGAATGCTTTCGTCCTGAAACAGCACCAGGCGGTCCTCTCGGTCTTGTTGCGGGCGCCGGTCGAAATGCGGGGCCAGACCGATCTCGCCATCGGCGGGCTGAAGTTCTCGGGCAACGCCCAGCGGCGCAAGAAACATTTCCTGCTGTTCCACGGCAGCTTTCTGCTGCACCTGGACATGTCCATGGTTGAAGGTGCGCTGCACCTGCCCTCCAGGCAACCTGATTACCGCCTCAATCGTTCACATTCGGATTTTCTGATGAACCTCAGAGTTCCTCCGGCCAGGATGAAAGAGGCCCTGGCCAAATGTTGGAGCGCCAACGAGCCGCTCACCGACCTTCCCTTCGAGCAAGTCGCGATGCTCGTTCGGGAGAAATACGCGCAGGAACAATGGAACTTCAGATGTTAGATGTCTTCTTCGGACCTGCGAGTGGGCGGCTGCGTCGGACAACCCAGGCCGGTTCGACTTCGGTCACGCATCCGGCCAAGTGCGGCCGCTCTCGCTCTCCTCGGAGCGCCGGGTTACAAACCGGCTGGAGTTTTATAGATGCGAATCCGGGGGCGATGATCGATAGGTTGACAGCGCATAAACGTGTTGCTACCCATGCTGCGTGGGTCGTCGTTGGAACTACGCGGCAGTCTGAATTTGACCATGAGAATCAATTCATCGCTCGCTGTTCTGACTGCTTTGGCGTTGCTGAGCATCGGCTCACACGGCTTGCGCGCCGGCAACGAGGAGGGGGTCGCGCTGGCCATCGTTTATGACACTTCGGGTAGTATGAAGGATGCTGTCCTCGACAAAGATGGCAAGGCCGCGCCAAAGTATCTTATCGCCAACCGCGCCCTCGCTGCCATAGTGAGGCAAATCCAGACTTTTTCGACCAATTCCGCTTCCGGCGCTCCCCGCAGTATTGAGGCGGGCCTGTTCGTCTTCAACAGCCCCGGCGCTCGCGAAGCAGTCAAATTTGGGCCGTTCGACGCCGCGGCCATGGAGAATTGGGCCAGGAGATTTGCCAGCCCCAGCGGCAATACGCCCCTGGGCAACGCGCTCGATGCCGCGGCGCGCGCTGTGCTCAAGTCGCCGCTCCCGCGCAAACACGTGCTGGTGATTACCGACGGCATGAACACTGCCGGTCCTCCGCCCGCCGACGTGCTGCCTCGGCTCAAACTGCGGGCCGAACGAGAGCATTACTCGCTTTCGGTCCACTTCGTCGCTTTCGACGTCGATGCGAAAGTCTTTGACGCGGTCAAGAAACTCGGCGCGACGGTCGTCGGCGCGGCTGACGAAAAGCAACTCGACAGCCAGCTTGACTTCATCCTGCAGAAAAAGATCCTGCTGGAGGAGGAAGAGCCGGCGAAGAAATAGTCATCGGAAAACACAGCAGCAGAAAGGCAACCTATGTTTAGAGCGATCAAACGGCTGTTCATCTGGTTGGGATTGATGGCTGAGCAAGCCACCGAAACCGACGCGATTAATCAGGCGGTAGTGGAGCGAGGCATTCGCGACGCCAAAGCCAAGGCCGACAAGGCACATTACGCCAACGGCCAGTTGGCAGGCCAGATTGCGCTGCTCAAAGATCAGACTAAACGACAGGAGCGGCAGCGCGACGAACTGCAAAGCCTGTTGCAGGCAGCCGCGGCCGCCAACGACGAAGCCAACGGTGCCCATTACGCCGATGAACTCGCCACGCTGGAACAGGACCTGTCCGACAACAAAAGCCAGGCCGATAATCTGGAGCAACTCTACAAGCAGAACACGGAGATTATCGCGGAAAGTCTGCGCGAGATTCAGAAGTTCCAGCGCGAATTTGAGGCCGTCAAGGCGAAGGTGGCGATCGGGCGTTCGCTGGAGAGCCTGTCAGGCATGATGAAAAGCTCGATTACGGAACTCCAGGGAATGATGGGTGGCGAGATGGGCCAGTCGATGCAGCAATTGCGGCAATCCGCCGCCGCCGGCGAGGGCCACATGCGCGCGACTTTGGATTTGGCCAAAGAGATGGGCTCAGGCATTGCGCGGCAGCAGGAGGCGCGCAAGCTGCGCGGCGCCGCGCTCTTTCAGGAGTACAAGAAGAAAATGGGCATGGTCCAACCGGAAGTCGCCGCCGCGGCGCAACCGGCGGCCGCCCAGCCGGATCGGCAGAAGATTGCGGAGAAGTAGTGAAGGGATTGATGGATTAATGGATAACTGGATTAGTGGAAAGGGGACTGGAAAGTACGCGGATATGGAATACACGAAACGACGCAATTTGAACCGGGGATACATGAAGCTGGACGTCTGGCAGCGGGGAATGGACCTGTTTGAGCTGGCAGTCCGGCTGGCAAACCAAGTATCTGATTTTAAACTCAAGTCGCAGTTCATGGGTGCAGCCCAATCCGTTTCGGCGAATGTCGCCGAGGGCTACGGACGGCGGACGCTTCCCGAGTACATCCAATTCCTATACATTTCTAAAGGTTCGCTGGCCGAAACCCTGACGCGCGGCGCGGGGTTGTGGCGAGTGAGCATGATCAAAGATGCCCAGTTTGAAGAGTTCGATGTGCTGCATTACGAGGTCGAAAACAAGCTTCTGGGATTGATCGAATCCGTAGAAGCCAAGCGGGGCACTCAGCAGTGGTCGGAGTCAATCCCCATCAATCCATTAATCCATCAATCCATCAATCCATCTTTATGACGACTCGAGGAAAGATCGTACTAACAATCGTACTGCTGGGCGTCGTTGGCTTCGGCGTGTATCGCTGGTGGGACAAGATCGCTCCCCAAAGCCGACCGCAAAATCAATCCATCGATGTCGCCAAGGTCAAACAAGACATCGAAAAAGCCAAGGCCACGCCGACTGACATTCCCCTCCTGATTGGCACCAATGTAGCCTCGCTGGTGGAGCGCTCCGGCATCCCGGCCGTGACCGGCGTCAGCGATTACGTCAAAGACAGCAAGGACGGCAAATTGGTCGTGCAGTTTCCCATCAATGTCTGGCCGGGCTGGGCGCCCATCATCCTCGCCAATGCCGGCATGGAGCCGAATGATCAGAGCGTTTTTGTCAAAAAGTACGGCTTCTACGTGCGGCTGAGTATCGTGGATGATCCAGTCAAAGCCCGCGATTTGTTCGCCAGCGGCCAGAGCCATATCCTGTGGGGCACGCTCGATATGATCGCCTTGTTCGCTCCCGAGCTGGTCAAGGACTCGCGCACCGTGCCGGTGGTTTGCCAGCAAATCGATTTTTCGGGCGGCGGCGACGGCGTTGTCGCGCGAGGGGAGATTCGCAGCGTGAACGATCTGCGCAGCCACGGCGGCAAACGCAAAAAGGTCGTCCTCGCCCAGAACTCGCCGAGCCATTATTTGATCATGGCGTTGTTGATCGACGCGGGTATCGATCCCGGCGAAATTGATTTCAAATGGGCTGCAGATGCGCCTTCGGCAGCCAAGATTTTCGTGCAGGACAATTCCTATGATGCATTCGTGGGCTGGTCGCCGGACATCTACAACATCACCGATAAGCTGAAGGGCAGCACGCGCCTGGTGGTCACCACTGGCACCGCAAACCATCTCATCGCTGACGTGTGGGCAGTGCGAAATGATTTCTATCGCGATCATCCGGAGATCGTATCCGGCCTGGTGCGCGGCATCTTCGAAGGCATGGACATGGAGCGCAAGGACCCAGGCAATGCCGCGCGCGCACTCCACACCGCGTTCAATCTGCCCGAGGAGGATTGCAAGGCGATGGTTGGCAAGGATGGCGGCATCGCGGAAGGCGACGCTCATATCACCAACTATCGAGAGAACGCGAAGTTTTTCCTCGACCCATTCAACCCGGCCAATTTTGAGGTGGTCTGGAACAGCGCCTCGACGATCTACAAATCGTTGGGGACCATCAGCACCACAGTGCCAGCCGCCAAGATCAAAGCTCACACGGTTCTGGCGGCGCTGTCCGAGGAATATCGAGACGTAAAGGATCTGTCCCAGCCGACATTCAAGCCGGACGCGCTGCTCAAGATGTCGCCCGAAGCAGGTGCGGGCCAGATTCTCACCAAGGCCGTGATGATCTCGTTCGAACCAAACAAATCCGCGCTGAATCCAGAATACGACAACACAATTCCTGGGACTTTGGAGGAAATCGGCAAGCTGGGCGCGCGGTTCGGCAACGCCTACATCGTCATCGAGGGCAACACGGACGCCAGCAAGAAAGGCATCGTGCCCAGCGACCTGGTCCGTCAGCTTTCGTACGACCGCGCCGATGCAGTGCGCCGCGCGATCATGGACAAATACAAATTCGATCCCAACAAGTTCAAAGTCGTAGGTAACGGTTGGGACAATCCGCTTGCCGGCAGCACCGACCCGAGCAACCCCGAACACAACAAACGAAACCGGCGAGTGGAAGTGAAGGTTTTCCCCCTGGAGTCCAATTGATTCGAAAGCCTGCTTTGCATGATCGGGTACCCGCTTCCGCCTCACCCCAACCCTCTCCCTTGGGGAGAGGGTTGGGGTGAGGGGGAAAAATGCGCTCGTTCAGCGCCTGCCGGCGAAATACTGATCGCTTGGAAAGAAAATAGAGGACGGTATCGCTCCAGAATCCCGCGGATCCTCGCATGAGCACCGACGAGCAAAGGCTCCTGGGCTTTCCGATCTTTGCTCTGGTTTTTGCAGCGCTGTTGACACTGGGCGTGCGCCTGGCCCGGCTGCGCGTCCGCGGCCGGCTGGCGTACTCCAGAGGCATCGGTTTGACCGCGCTCTTTGTGGGCTTTTTGTTGCTGATCTGGTGGGTGCTCACTCGCGGCAACGTGGGAGAGCGCATCGTTCAACCGTTGATACTGCCCAGCCCTCTGGAGGTGCTGCAGGCCTTCGGTCCGCTGCACTTCGAGCAAGGCCTGGTGCGGAGCGCGCTGACCTCCTGGCTGCGGGTCACTTCGGGGTTTGTGCTGGCAACACTCATCGCAGTGCCGCTCGGGGTCTACATGGCGACTTTTCCCTCTGTCGCGGCATTCTTCCGGCCACTTGCGCTCGCCGGCGCTTACGTTCCTATCGTTGTCTTTATTCCGCTGAGCATGATGTGGTTCGGGACGGATGAAGCGCAAAAAGTCGGTTTTCTCTTTATCGGCTGCTTCGTGGCCCTGCTGCCACTGGTAATCAAAGACATCGCCGATGTGCCCGATGCTTTTCTTGACGTCGCTGTCACCAAAGGCGCCTCGCAATGGCAGCTTGTGCGGCACGTGCTGTTTCCTGTCGCAAAAGCAAATATCTGGGATCATCTGCGCGGCGTGTACGGAGTCGGCTGGGGCTGGATTATCATGGCCGAGGTCTTTGTGCGTCCCAAATACGGGCTCGGCGCTCTCATTGAGGTTTCCGGTCGCCGCAGCCATACCGACGCCATCTTTGGCGTTATCATTGTAATCGTCCTGATCGCCGTGGCCTGTGATCAGTTGTGGCGACTGGGTGGCGACTTGCTGTTTCCTTACCGTCGAAGCGAGTAGCGATGAAGCAGCAGGATCCCAGCTCGATGCCGATTCCCGAGAAAATCGGCGAGACCTCCAAGCCACAACGACAGTTGAGTGACTCACATCAGCCTTCTGCATTGCTGAGTGAAACCACGCCCAGCCTGGCCGCGGGCGCAAAGCCTGACGTGGTCGTCTTCAAGAATGTCACCAAGGTATTTGGACACGGCCCGGAGTCCAAGGTTGCCATCCAGGATATTTCGTTTGTGGTGGAAGATCTCCCGAACGTCGGCGAACTGGTTACAATTGTCGGCCCGTCCGGCTGCGGCAAATCGACACTCCTACGAACGATAGCCAGCCTCAAGCCGCACTTCCCGCCTACCCGCGGCGAAGTGCTCGTATTCGGCAAGGCGGCGGAACAACCGGGCCCGGATCGAGGCCTGGTGGACCAGCGCTACTCACTGCTGCCGCACCTCAATGTTATCGAAAACGTCGGGTTCGGCCTCAAGCTGCGCGGCGTTTCGCGCTCCGAACGCCGGGATCGCGCGCAGGACTGGGTGAAAAAGGTCGGGCTGGAAGGGTGTGAAAACAAATTTCCCTCTGAGCTCTCCGGCGGTATGCAACAACGCGTTGCGCTGGCCGCAACCCTCATCCTCAGTCCCCCTATCCTCCTGATGGATGAACCCTTCGGAGCACTCGATCCGGGCATCCGCCTCCGCATGCAGGAGCTATTGCTCGAGCTCTGGAAGGAGCAGGAGGCGACCGTTTTTCTCGTCACGCACTCGGTCGAGGAAGCCATTTACCTCGGCGATCGCGTGTTCCTGATGGCGGCACAACCGGGGCGCCTCGTCGAAGTCCTCAAAGTGCCGAGGCCGACCGAGCCTCCGGAAGAAAGCCGGCGCAAGCCGTGGTTTATCAACCTTTGCCAGACGTTGCTGCGGCGGCTGGAAGAAGAATCGCCGGCACATGCGACTAAACTTTGAAAAATGACGAATGAGGAAAGAATGCCGAAATCTGAATGACGAACAACCGCCACCCGTTGCAAGGCGGCTCTTTGGGAATTGGTCATCGCGATTTCTTTCGACGTTAGTCATTCGTCATTCGTCATTCACCCCCGGCGGTCATCGTGTTAACCTAGACCGGCACTAGTCTATGGACGAATCGCCGCCAAATTATCACCGCGAATTTCTAAAAAGCCCCCAGCATGCGGCGCTCGGGGTGTTCACGTTGGGGGCCGGATTCATGAGCGGAATGCTGCTGCCGCTTATCGCCGGCGCCACGCTCTACACCCTCGGCTGGATTTACTTTCCCGACCTGCCGTTCTTCCGCCGCTGGGTGGATCGCCGTCGCGAGGCGGCCAAACGCGCAGCCGACGCGCAACAGCTCGCCCAGTTCGTCCAACGCCGTCAAACGTTGCTTGCCTCGCTCTCACCCGAGCGCTGCGGGCGCTATACCAGCCTGGCGCAAGTCTGTCGCGACATCGAGACCGCCAGCGCCGATAGTCCGCTCGCTTCAAGCGATCCTGGCACCGACCCGCGGTTGCGCAAATTGGATGAGCTGATGTGGACCTTCCTCCGCCTGCTCGGCATCGAGCAATCATTGGACAATTTCCTGGCGACGGAGCAGGACGAAAATGTTCCGCGCCTGGTGAAAGACGCGGAGGCAGAGACAACTAAGCTGCAGGCCGAAGCGGACGCGCTGAAAGCCAAGGGCAATGCGGAAGCGCTGGACGCGCGTCAGCGATACCTGGACTCGCGCCGTGAGCGCCTGGGAGTCCTCCAAAAACGCCAGCAGCGCATCGAACAAGCCGAACAAAATTTGCAACTGGTCGTCTCCGAACAGGAGCGCCTGGAACAGCAAGTCAAGCTCATCCGCGCCGACGCTGTCGCTACCAAGAACGCGGAAAATCTAACTGCCCGCATTGACGCCACAGTCGAGCACCTGGACCAAACCAATAAGTGGCTCTCGGAGTTGGACGAATTCAAAGACCTGGTCGGCGACATGCCGAGCACTGATTTACGTGTCGGTTACGAGCCTCAGGCTGGCGTTGCCGCCCCCGCGGCTCCACCGGTAATCCAGGAATCGTCGCCCCGAAAGCGCGAAGCAGGCAGGCAAAGATAATGAATGACGAATAACGAATGCCAAATGACGAAGGAAATCCCAATGACGAATGATGCAAGGGCGAGCATCGCGATCGGCATTTCGGAATTCGAGCTTTGTCATTCTTTCGTCATTTGTCATTCGTCATTCGTCATTCTATGATCTTGCGCGATGAAAACTGACGCACCACCGCGCCCAGCCGCCCCGCCTGAACCCGCAGCCACGTCCCAACCGCGCCTTCCCTTGCGCGACTGGGCGCTGGAACTGGCCCGCCGCTGGAATGGTGGTACTTACTCGCTCTTCGTCGTCCACGGAAACATTTTCGATCTGTTCCCCGTCCAGGAAAATTCCAGCATTAACTATGTCCCGCTCAAGACCTTCCTGGTGCGCCGGCTTTTTCCCGAACGCGCCTGCCTCCTGTTCTACGACATCAGCGACGGCTTGACCTTCGGCTCGGCCGACATGCAGAAGCGCTTTTTTGAATGGCTGGAGGTTTATGACAGCACTGAAAACACCAACTTCCACGCCGCCGGTCTGCCGCGGGATTTTGTGCGCCTGGCTCCGCTGCTCCGCCGTTTTTTCCTGCGAGTCGCGGAGGAAAAAGAGAAATGGCGAGGCATCACTCTGATCATCGACTTTCCCGAAAAGCTGATCCCGGCCAGCGAGGAGGCCAATGCCAGCACCGATGAACGGATGAACCTGGTGACGTTTCTCAAATGGGCCGCGGCGCCCGAGATGGCGCGACTGGACATTGGAGTTATCCTCGTCACCGAGTCTGCCACCGAACTCAATGCTCGCCTCCTGCAGAACCCGTACGTGGCGCAAGTGCGCATCGAACTGCCCGATGCCGAAGAGCGACTCCGGTTCCTTCAATCCGGCTGGGCCGAGGCTATGGCTGAGGGTAAAGCGGTTTCCGATTGGAGCGATTTCTCTGCTCAGGACCTGGCCGCCCGCTCGGCCGGCCTGAACCTGTTGCGCATCCGCCATTTCCTGGCCGAAGCCATCCGCAACTGCACACGGGTGAATTCGGACGTGGTAACGGCCAACAAGAAGCGGCTGATCGAGGAATTTTGCCAGGGGTTGGTCCGGTTCAAAGATCCCAAACCCGGCGTCAGCCTCGACTGCGTTGCCACCCATGTCGCGGCCAAGCAAAAACTTCGGGAACTGGCGTGGCTCATCAAAAACGCTAAGACCGACGTGCTCGAACGAGGTCTCCTAGTGCCCGGACGGGTGGGCGTTGGCAAATCGTTCTTGATCGACTGCTTCGCCAGCGAATGTGGGTTGCCGGTGATGGAAATGGGCGAGTTCCGCTCCAAATGGGTCGGCGATACCGAGCGCCAACAGATGCGTATTCTAATGACCATCCGCGCGCTCGGCCCAGTCATCGTCGTCGTGGACGAAGCCGACGCGGTGTTCGGCTCGCGCGAGGCGGACGGCGACAGCGGTGTCTCGGGGCGCGTGTTCGCTGCCTTCGCAGCGCACATCGGTGACTCGACGCTGCGTGGTCGCGAGCTGTGGGTGGCCATGACCTCGCGACCGGACCTGCTCTCGATCGACATGAAGCGCCAGGGCCGATTCGGACTGTGCATCCCGCTTTTTCCGGCGCAAGGGCCGGACGATGTGATCGAATTGTTCAAGACCGTCGCGCAAGTAAAGAAGATCGCCTTGAACGATCAAATTTTGTCCTACATCCGCGAGAACCTGGGCGCCCGGCCGCTGACGGGCAGCGACGTGGAATCGATCCTGATTCGTGCCAAAGAACGAGCGGTACTGGCCAAACGTGACACCGAGGTGCAGCGGCAAGACCTGGAGGAAGCGGTCAGCTCGTTCATTGACCCGCTCGATCGGAACCTGCTGCGGCTCCAGGAATTGGCCGCCGTGCTGGCCTGCTCGGACAAGCGTTACCTCCCTGAGAGTTATCGCAACGCCGACCGCGGCTCGCTCCTCGAAGAATTCGCGCGGCTTAAGCTACGCTCCGGTCGGACCGAGCTTTGATGCCAACGATCACGCTCACGACCGATTTCGGTCTTTCCGATTGGTTCGTTGGTACGATGAAAGGAGTGATCCTGAGCATCTGCCCGCGCGCCACGATCTTGGACATCAGTCATCAGATCCCACCCGGTGACATCCGTTCAGCCGCGTTCGCTCTGGCCGCCAGTTACCGATTCTTCCCGGCAGGAACGGTTCACGTTGCCGTTGTGGATCCCGGGGTCGGCACCTCGCGCAAAGCCATCGCCGTTCGAACGGCAAAATATCTATTCGTCGGTCCCGATAATGGAACACTCTCCTGGGCGCTCAGGAAGGAAAAGATCAAAGCCATCCACGCACTTGAAAATGAAAAGTATTGGCGGCGCCCACTCAGTCATACCTTTCACGGCCGTGACGTGTTTGCTCCCGTGGCTGCGCACCTAACGCGCGGCTTGCCGGTCGGAAAGTTGGGACCGGCGCTGAAGAATTTCATTCGTCTTCCCTGGCCTGAGCCAATCCACCGCGGCAACCGCATCCAAGGCGAAGTCATCTACATTGATCGCTTTGGCAATGCTATAACTAACATCAATAACGAGATTGTACCCCGAAAATCGGTCAGTTCGTGTGAGATCCGAGTGGGAACACGGCGTTACCTTTGCCCGCTGAAGATGTCTTACCAGGCGTTGCCCGCAAATGCGCTCCTTGCCATTCCAGGTTCCTGTGGGCTGTTGGAAATCGCCATCAACGGTGATTCGGCCGAAAAACAATTGGGTCTGCGCGTAGGCACGAGGATTACTCTTTAGGCGCGAATCCTCTCTTGCGTCGTCTTCTCTTCGCGACTACATATTGCTTCCGGGCTGTGGCGGAAAACCAGCCTGGACAAATAAAAACCGCATGAGTCTTGATTCCAACTTCAGCAACTTCACTGCCCGGCTGCGGGAATTCATGGATTTCTCCCTCGCCGGGGCTGACTCTGACCAGGAGTTCGAGTTTGAGCGCCTCGCCTTGGAGCTTTTCGCACTCCAGTTCGAGCGCAACTCGCATTATCGAAGGTTCTGCGAGTCCCAGAATGTTTCCACCTTGACAATCGAGCGTTGGGAGGAAATCCAGGTAATGCCGACGACGGCCTTCAAGGAGCTCGACCTTTCGTGCCTGCCGAGTCGGGAACGCACTTCTGTTTTCCATTCGAGTGGCACGACCGGACAGCGGCCCAGTCGGCATTTTCACAATGCGCAATCGCTGAGCATTTATGAGACTTCGTTGTTGTCGTGGTTCTTTCGAGCGGCTTTCCCGGGCGGACGGCCGCCCATTGCTAACTCCCAAGGTAAGAATTCGGACACGAGCGACTGGCGCCTGGTGATACTGACACCACCACCGGCTCAAGCCCAGCATTCCTCACTCGTTCACATGTTTGATACGCTAAGGCGTGCCTTTGGTGTCGGCGACACGGTGTTCTTGGGACGAACCGGACCGAAGGGCGGCTGGAGCCTGGATTTGGAAAGGACTGTTGCAGTCTTGAACGAATGCAGCAAGGACGGCCTGCGTGTTCTGGCTCTTGGGACAGCTTTCTCTTTCGTGCACGTGCTCGACTACCTGGCCGCACAAAGACTCGTCGTCGAGCTTCCGCCCGGATCGCTCGTGTTGGAAACCGGCGGTTACAAGGGGCTTTCGCGTTCATTGCCGAAAGCGGAACTTCACTCGCTGATAACCGAGCGCCTCGGCGTTCCACCCTCGGATATTATTTGCGAATACGGCATGAGCGAGCTCAGCTCACAAGCTTACGATCGGTCCCCGGGCCTCGGTTCACAAACAAGATCAGAGGTTGCCAGCCAACATCCATTTCATTTCCCTCCCTGGGCGAAAGTGCAAGTCGTGTCGCCCGAGACCGGAGGCGAAGTTGGCGAGGGCGAAATCGGTTTGCTCAGAATCTTTGACCTCGCCAATGTTTATTCCGTGATGGCCATTCAAACCGAAGACCTGGGAATTCGCAGGAAGGAAGGTTTCGAGCTGCTGGGGCGTGCGGAGGCCGCCGAACTGCGCGGATGCTCGCTCATGGCTGTTTAAGTCAGGTCGCGACGGTATGCCAGGGGAGAAAAGTCACAGAACCAGAACGCTTTGGTTGACGGGCACACTTCACGCCTTCACCCACCTGTACCAGGTTGCATTGCTGCCATTGTACCTGCGCATTGAGGCGGACCTGAAATTGAACAGCGTCGAGCGGGCCACACTGCTGGTGACGATCATGGGACTTGCCTATTTCCTTCCCAGTTACCCCCTGGGCACGCTCGCCGATCGGTTGAGCCGCAAGAAACTGCTGGCAGTGGGTCTGGCGATCAACGGCCTTGGATTTGTTGGACTCTCGCTGGCGCAAAACTACGCCTGGGCGTTGGGGAGTGCAGTCGTCGCGGGCTTTGGGGGCAGCTTCTACCATCCGGCCGCCACCGCCCTGGTGGCGCGGCTCTTTCCGGAGGCCAAAGGCCGCGCGCTGGGCCTGGTGGGTGTCGGCGCCAGCGTTGGGTTTTGCTTCGGCCCGATGTACACCGGGTGGCGTGCCGTGGTCTCAGGAAGTTGGCGCGCGCCGGTGGCCGAGCTTGGCGCACTGGGTTTGCTTGCGGCGGCGCTCTTTGCCTGGCTGGCGGACGAGGAACGCCGCACCCACGTCCAGCCCGAGCGTCCTGTCGCCTATCCGCTGAACGGCTTTGCCGCCATTCGATTGTTCCCGTCCTCTGCCCTGTGGGCTTTTTTCCTGGGAGCGAGCTTCGCCTTGAGCATGCGCGACTTTGCTGGCAGCGCCCTGAGCACTTCTGCTTCGCTTTTCCTACAGAATGCCCACGGGTTTAGTCCAAAATCCGCCGGCCTCGCACTCGGGGGAATTTTTCTGGCATCGGCGATAAGCAACCCGATCTTCGGGAGTTTGAGCGATAATGGCCGAATGAGGTGGGGGAGCATTCTGTTGCTCACAGCCGCAGTGTTGGTGAGTGTGTTTCCGCGCGTGCCGGTGGCCTGGATGGCACCGGTGCTGCTGGCCTACGGCTTTTTTTTCCTGGCCACTTATCCCATCACCGAAGCGGCGTTGATGGATGCCGTGCCCGACGCGGTGCGAAGTCGCATTTTCGGCTTGTTTATTATGGTTGCTGGGTTGTTGGGTAACCTGGCGCATTGGCTCGTGGGCAGGTGGATCGAGCACCTCGGTCCCGGCGATTCTGTTGCGGAAAGTTACTTGCCCCTCTATGGCGTGCTTTCATTCATGATCGTGCTCTCGGTGATCGGTTTGCCGCTACTGCACGCCCTCCGCAAACGCGAGCATTTGCCGGCCACCCCGCCTGGAGTCGCGCCCTTGTCGGCATTGCACACACCGGACGCGCAATGAATCTGCCGAATTACTTTCTCGCCGATCTGCCGCCTGAGGCCATCGTGAGCACCGCCATGCTCGCCGAGGCCTGCCAGACGCTTAAGCGTAACCGGCAGACGTATCTCGCCAACCGCTCGACACAAAGCCTGATTGACCTCCTGAGCCAAACCGCGAGCCGTTGGCTCGACCCGGCCTTTCCCTTTCGCAAGCTCGCCCTCGAACGGGGACCGGCGGCAACGGGTTTTTCCAGCGCCACTCTGGCCAACGGCCTCGACTCTTTTTTCGGACAGTTGACCACGGACAATTTTGAGGCGCTGCTCGAGCAGGACTTGGGTCATGGGCAGCGCCTCGACGACATGACTGCCAGCGCGCCGGAGCAGAAGACCAGCCGCGCATCCGTGGCGAACGCGCCCGAATTCCTGGCGCATCTCGCCGCGGGCAACCTGCCCATTCCGGCGCTGCAGAGCATCGTGCTCGGTGTGCTATTGCGCTCTGCGCAATTGGTGAAATGTGCCACCGGCGCTTCACTATTGCCGCGGTTATTCGCGCATTCACTTTATGACGCCGACAGGAAACTGGGCGCCTGCCTGGAAATCGCCGAATGGCGCGGTGGCAATGCCGATTTGGAAAAGATCATGTTCGATGCCGCTGATTGTGTGACGGCCACCGGAAGCGATGAGGCAATCGCCGCCATTCGTAAAGTGATACCGGAGCGCGCGCGGTTCGTCGCCTATGCGCATCGCCTGAGCTTCGCTTACATCAGCAGCGGAGTCTTGGGCCGGCCGGATTCCGGCCGAGTGGCCGGCCGCGCCGCGGCGGATGTGACCGCGTGGAATCAACTGGGCTGTTTGTCGCCGCATGTCGTTTATGTAGAAGCGGGCGGGCAGATATCGCCCGACCAATTTGCGGAGCTATTGGCCGAAGAACTGGCGAGGAGGGAGGAATCCGAACCCCGGGGGGAGCTGCCGCTCGAAGCCGCCGCCGCCATCGCGTCGCGCCGTTCCTTCTATGACGTGCGCGCCGCCCATTCCCCGGACACACGTCAATGGTGCAGCAAAAACTCGACCGCCTGGACGGTAGTTTTCGAAGCCGATCCCCGGTTCCAAGTCTCGTGCCTTAACCGGTTCATTTACGTCAAGAGCGTAACGAATTTGAGCGAGGCCTTGCAGAGCGCGGATAGTGTGCGGGGCAAAGTCTCCACCGTCGGTATTGCCGCTCCGGAGGACAGAGCGCAGGCGCTGGCCACCGCACTGGCGCGCTGGGGCGTGATGCGTGTTTGCCCGCTCGGCCAAATGCAAAATCCATCGCTGCCCTGGCGACATGATGGCCGCTCAGCTCTCGGGGAATTGATCACCTGGACGGATTGGGAAAGATGAAGCGTGATGGAACTAAGAAAAACTTTTCAGTTTGAAGCGGCCCACCTTTTGCCGCATTTGCCGCGCACGCACAAGTGCCGGCGCCTGCACGGCCACAGCTTCAAAGTCGAGATTGTGGTGGCAGGCGAATGCGATCGAAAATTGGGCTGGGTAATGGATTATGCCGACATCTCAAAGGCCTTCAAACCCATATGCGAAATGCTCGATCATTTTTACCTCAACGAAATCCCCGGCCTGCAAAATCCGACGAGCGAGAATATCGCGGTCTGGATCTGGAACAAAATGAAACCGAGGCTGCCATTGATGACCGAGGTTGTTGTTGCTGAGACGTGCACCGCCAGGTGCGTCTATCGAGGCTCGTAGCCGCCGACGTCAGTCGGCGCGTTTCTTCATCGAAGGACCGAGCAGCGCCGACTGACGTCGGCGGCTACGAGGCGAGACGAGACGCTGCCTTGCTTATTTTCCCACAATGTTCTTCAAGGCTCATAAGGCACCGTTCCATTTTCATCCACCGTGTAGCCCCATTTCCGGATGTAATCCCCTGCGGGCAGGAACTCGTCATGCGCGTCCGCCAGTTTTTTCCTGAGCGTGGCGTCCAGCTCTTTCTGCAACGGGGCGGCGCCCGGCGAACCAACAAGGTTCTCGAGCTGGCCCGGGTCCTTCTCATTATCAAACAGCAGCCAGGGGCCGTTGAGGTCGCGGACATACGTGTAGCGAAGGGTTCGGATGCCGCGATATTCCCTGCCGCCCATTTTGCGCGTCCATTGCCCAAACGGCGCGACGCAACTAATCAGAGTCGCTCCGTCCGACGGATCCCTGCCGCCGCGGATGTAGCTGCTATAATCGAGCCCTTCGACTGATTTTGGGATTGGGACACGGCAAAGTGCAAGAATAGTCGGCATGATGTCCTCCGAGTTAATAAGGGCATCCAGCTTGCGCGCCTGCACGTCGCCTGAACCCAAGTGAAGGAGCAACGGCACGCGGATAGACTCATCGTACGGCTGTTGTTTGTTCCAACCGCCGTGAGCGCCGAGCAGATCTCCATGGTCCGAAGTGAAGATTAGCAGAGTGTTCCGATCGCTGCCGATTTCCTTGAGCACGGCTCGCAACTCACCCACGCAATTGTCCAGCGCTGAGCAATGGGCGTAGTAGCCCGCCATGCGGGCGCGGCCGCTTTCGCGAAGTTTTTCCGGAACGTTTGCCGGCAGCTTGAGTCCCTCCGCCGAATGCAACGAGCGGTATTTCTCCGGCGCCGTCTGGTAAGGATCATGCGGCGGACCCCAGGCCAGTACCAGGAAAAATGGCTTCTTCGATTGGGCATGATCTCGAAGATAACGCGCCGCGTCCTGCGTCTGTGCGATGGCGTCGTATCCTTGCCAGAGCAACTTCTCAGGTCCGTCGGCGTAATAATAGGAATGGTTGTAATCGTGCGTGCATTCCAATGCCTTCCAGTAGTCGAACCCTTGCCGTCTCTCAGGCGGGATGGAGCCGGAACGACCGTCGCCGTTAAGATGCCATTTGCCGATATACCCGGTGTCGTAACCCGCTGTGCTCAACACCCTCGCCAGCGTGACGGAATCCGCTGCCAGTGGCACATCGTTCAGGAACACTCCGGTCGTCAGCGGGCGCCGTCCTGTGAGCAGAGATGCGCGCGTGGGGCAACAGAGCGGCAGGCCGGCAACGGCGTTAAAGAAGTTGCAGCTTTCTTGCGCCAGGCGGTCGAGGTGAGGTGTCCGCGCGTTGGGATCGCCGGCAAACCCAAATGCCTGTGCTCGCCATTGATCGGCGATAACCAGGAGTACGTTGGGTTTTGATCCCGGTGGCTGCTTCGTCGCCGACAAAGTCAACCCATCAGCCGCGAGAATTGCCCACTGCATCCCGCCGGCCGCCAGACCAAATACGAGCGGCAGCCGGCAGAAGCAGTCTAACCGCACAGTATTTATAGCGCTGTCCTGCCTGCTGCTTTGACCTTCTTCCAGCGCGCTCGAGCGATCGCCGCAAGCCTTGCTCTAGCGGCGGCGCTCATTTTCCTTCGCGGCTTCCGTGCCGAAGCTTTGGCCGCGCCCTTTGCTCTCAACTTCGCCCATCTGGCTCGAGCCGCGGCGGCAATTCTCGCCCGCCCAGCCGCGCTGATTTTCCTTTTTCCCCGGACCGGACCATCGGCTGCCGGGGCAGCACCGTCGAGGAGTCCAGCGAGTTGTCTCTGAAGATTGTCGATCTTCTCCTTAAGGTTAGCAGCCTGTCTAAGTTGACCTGGAGTAATGTTAGCAAGTGAGTTCATGGCGCGTAATAGAAACGGCGTCTCTGGAAATGTCAAGGACCGCTTGAAATCTCTTTCTGTGAATCCTTGCCACCCAACCTACTTCAATCCTTGGGCGCAGTGAATCACGCCTTCAACTATTGTTCTACCAAGTGTCTCTCCGTAGAAACTCATGCTGGCTTCGTAACCGCCCTTGTGGTACTCCTCTGCCGGCAAAATGTAGCTCACCCATTCGTCGGCAAGGCCGCCGATCGTTACGGCGCCGGCGCCTGTAAGCTCTTGCGCCTTCGATTTGATCTTAATCCCCAACTCGGCGGCCATTTCGCCGGGCACTCCTAGAATCTCAAGGTCCCCGAGCCGCAGGCAGGTGCTGTGCGTTTGCGTCGGGTTTAGTTGGTCCACGAACCCTTGCATCTTCGCGTCGTCCAGTCCGTATTCAGCGCCGCCGGTTTTCATGAAGTCAGGATGCCACTGCCTCTTGGGTAGCGCGATAGTTTCTGTGTGATACCCGAACGCTTTCACTTCACGCGGCTGGATCTTTTCCCAAGCTCGCCAAGCGACGATGCCCATATCCCTGCCGTAGCGCTCGGCCCGTTCCCAATGACTGGAGCAACTCGGCGGCGGCACAGGCGATTGATCGCCCTCCGCGCCATTGTAATAGAGCACCGTCACGCCCTGGCCGATCAGCGCTTCGAGCGTGCGTTGCAGGTGGCCCGGCCAGTCACCCGAGAACATCATGTCGTTTTCATCCATGAAAGTCGGATGTGCCGTCCAGTTGACCAGCACAGCGAGAGGCTTTCCCTCCGCCGTTTCAATTCGAGTCACTATCAGGGCGGTGTCATGGAGCGTCAGACCATGGCGACGGTTGCGATTGTGATCGGGCACGGTAACAGTCGTCGAGCCGGCCAGAACAGGCACCATGTTTTTCCCGGCGGCGCGGACCGCTTGCGCCAATCTCTCAGCGGTATGTTCGTAGAGTTCCTTGTGAAAGAGGCCCACTTTTTTGTTTTCGAACACGTTGCCCGGGTGCAGCGCCATCATGTCGAGGCTGGTATGAGAGTGGCTGGGGAGAAGTAGGATTTGATTGGCGTTCCAACCGTCCCCCGACAATCGCTGCACGACCGCAGCCTTGAACTGGGCAGGAAATGCCAGCGTGTCGGCCGTGACAACCACGAACTTTTTCTCTCCTTGCGCCAGCATCAATGCCTTGACCCAAACGGCATCATGAATCCCAGTCGCAGGTTTGCTATCGCGGTCGCCGTATCCGCCTAAAGCGGCTTTCATCGACAACGGAGGCGTCAAGTCCACCCTGCTCACGCTGGCCAGCAGCGTGGAGGAATCCCCCGCGATGGCCGCCGAACTGACTGAAATCAACACAGCCGCGAGCCAGGGCCGAACCAGGTTTGAGATTAATTGCTTCATCATTTGGCTATTGGTGCCGAGAAGTGTTGATTCGGTCAAGAGTCTTAGAGCGCGTTTGGAAAATCGGTTTGCATTGTAGGAGCCGAGGTAACGAGGCGAAGGCGGCATACAGAATTGTCTGGAATTCCGCCGCGTTACGGGAGTGTTGCCCAAATCGCTCGAGGGTGGGGCGCGCTGTCCCCAGCGCGCCGCGACAGGGTCCCAACCTACGATTTTGCTCAGGTTCTGGCGAGTTTGGTGACGCGCTGGATACATACATCCGAAAATCTGTCATTTTCGCGTAGATTTTCCGGTGTGGAATCTGCAAATGAGGCATACCAGCAACGGGATCCGCCACGTGCTTCGCGAAGCGTTTGGAGTGCGTCCGGCTGGCCAGCGCTTTCGACCGTCGGGGACCGCCCCAAAGCGGGAGCAAGCTCCGCGCACTCCAAGCGCTTCGCGCGGTTCGGTCACGGTTGGCCCCCTTAATGACGCCGCGCCCTACCTTCTTTGGTTCCGGCTCCGCAGGCCTGAGAACAGTGCGCCCTACCTTGCGGCGTTCGCGCCCCTTCGGCAACACGCCCTTACCTCGGCAGCTACGATTACTCACAGGACCTCAAACCTTCGCAGCCACCGTTTTCATTTTGGCGAGGCCGGTCTTCGCCACATCCAATGCGTCCTCTGTCCAATACTTTCGGTTGAACACCTCCAGCGACAGCACTTTTTGGCCTCCGGTAGTTCGCAGGAATCGCAGGATCTCGACGAGCGGTGCCGTGCCGTCTCCGGGATAAACCCGGTAACTGTCGTCGATCTTTTCCCGCGGCGGGTCACTCGGATAATCATTCATGTGCAGTACTTGCAATGCGTCGCCGCCAAGTAGCTTCATGCCTTCAATATTGGATCCGCCTTTATACAGGTGAAATACATCCGCCAGCACACAGGCATTCCGGTGACCGGTTTCCATCGCTACGCCGATGCATTCGCCCAGCCGGCCCAGGTTCTTGGAAAAGCCCCATAGCTCAAGCTGTGGCACCACGCCGATCCGCTCGCCGGCCTCCAGCAAGACGCGATATCGTTCCGCGGCTCTCATTAAGTCCAGCCTGGGCAGATCAGTCGCTCCCGCCGGTGGACAGGCGAACCGCTTTCCACCCAACTGCGCTACCACGTCCATCTCGCGTTTCGCTCGCTCCAGTCCTTTGGCGCGGCGATCATCGTCTTCGACAAGCCATTCGGGAAAACCGATCGCACTCTCCACCATCAGTCCGGAATCGTCGATCCACTTTCTCAACTCCGTCAATTTGCCGCCATTCTGGACATAATCCTGAATGTCACGGACCCATGGCTCGATGGCATCATAGCCCGCGCGGGCCACCAGCTCGATTTCCTTGAGCAACCCAAGTTTCTGGCCGCGAATTGTGGAGGTGTTCAGGCAATATCGAAACGGCCTGCCCTCCTTCTGCGTCGCCGGGCTTGCGGATTCGGCGGTGACCCCGACCTCTTCGCCCACAACAGCCGCACCAAGCAATACTCCGGCTTGAGCCATAGCCTGCCGTCGTGACAATTTTTCCGAGTTCATTTCCCCACCATTAGACAAAAACCGCCCGCGTCCGCTCCAGGACGCTGGTTCGTCATTGGCGTTCTCAACCTTAAGGCTCGTGGCAGGCTTCGGTCAAATTGAGAAAACCTCTGCTTAACCGATCGGCATCTAGTAATCACTGGGCAGTAATTGGCCGCAAAAGGTCGGTGGCGAGTGGCGTGTGCTGACCACCCAGGGTGCCCCGCTTTCTCGGGGTTCAGCGCGGAGAGCTGTTTCGGTGCTGATAACGCGACTCGACAACGCTTGTGTACGATCGATGAGGTGCAGCCCACGCGGCCTGGTTGAGCCGGCACTATCCGTACAACTCCCGAGCCGAAAAAAGACTTGCCACAGGAGGCTGAGTGTCTAGAATTAGATTGTCCCGATGTCGGGATGGGGACGGTTCGGTTGGCCGTTCTCCGTCCTCCACGGGTCGACGAAAACCCATAACGAGTATCAACCATGAAAATTTTGCTGCAGCACGCGCGCACCCGGCTCTACGTTCGTGGATTGGGTGACTGGACCGCGAGTCCAGAGGAGGCTTTTGATTTTCAACATTCGCAGAAAGCCCTCGAATTTGCTCAGCACCACGCTCTTACTGGCGTTCAGATCGCGGTAAAATTTGTCGATAGCCAGTTTGATGAGATCTTTCCGCTCGCGGCGGTGGCGGCGATGGCGGCCCAGCAGCCGCGTCTCTGACCTTCTCCTGCGCCGCGTGGACGCGGAGCCGACATTCCACTTTTGAAGGAGGGCCGCGCGTTGACTATTGCAATGGCCCGCTGCTCAGTTCAACGATCAGACGCGAGACTTCGCCGGGCGGCAACCGAATCTCGTTGAGACTGACATTTCCGGATTCGACGCAGACCATTCGCTCGTATTCCTCATTGCCGAAATCAGGCATTTGCTGCGCTTTGGCGATCCACGGATTCCAGACCACTGTCGAAAGCGACGCCTGCTTTTCGACGCGAATCTTCCGGCCAATGCCCGGATCGACGATTTCAATCGGCGCGCTGGTGTTGACGTAAATCCGATCGACTTCGGAACTGATGCGGATGGAATCGCCCGTTTCCGATTTCTGCGCAAAATTTGCGACCTTGTCTAAATAGGCCGCTCCTCCCAGTCCGCGAATGGAAACTGTCCGGATGTCGCCCACCTCGAAATAAGTGTGCAGGCAATTCTCGAATAAAAACTCGTCTGTGGTGGAGTTGTTCGTAACTGCGAGCTCCAGTCTTAGCGTTTCGCTTACGGTCACGACGTAATCCGCCGTGAACGCGGGAAAGGCGGAAGCCTCTGGACAATCCGGCAGCCGGAAACGTACGCTGACGCTCCCGTTGGGCGCGGGCGCAAATTCCTTCAGTTCCCAGGTCTTGAGTCGCGCGAAACCATGCTGCCCCATTCCCTCGCGCGGACCGAACCACGGAAACACCACCGGCACACCTCCGCGAATCGGCTGGCCTTCGGCGAACCGGCTGCACTGGCTCAAAAACAGCAGGGGCAGTTCGTCTTTTTTCCGGAAATGCGTTACGTGCGCGCCCTGAAGATAAATCTCCGCCATGCTCCAGGCCGTGCTAATCTCGAGCATCGGCAATTCGCCGCGCCCGTCGAGAAAAACCACGCGACCCGGGACGCCGCTCTCGGATGGTTGCTCCTGTGTGCTCATCGCCCGAACATGCCCGATGTCCTTACATCATGCGGCGGCACGAAGCAACACGGTAAATTTTTCATTCCCAATCCCAGGCGGCACAGGTAAGTTCGCGCGATAACTATGGCAAAACAACTCCAATACAAATTCTGTTTCGGCCCGTGGAACCTGAGCGAAGGACAGGATCCCTATGGCCCGACGACGCGTCCCGCCCAATCATTTGATTGGAAGCTCGAGCAGCTCAAGAAGCTCGGCTTCGACGCGATGATGTTCCACGACGACGACGCGGTCCCGGATATCGACGGCAAAAGCGATGCGCAAATCCGGAAGGAAACCAAGGAACTCAAAAGGAAGCTTGACGACGCCGGCATCATCGCCGAAATGGCTGCGCCGCGGCTGTGGTTCAGCCCGATGACCATCGATGGGGCTTACACCAGCAACGACCCGAAATGCCGCCGGTACGCCATCGAACGCTCCCTCCGTTCGATCGACATCGCCCATTATCTAGGCTCGGACTTGCTGGTACTGTGGCTGGCGCGCGAAGGGACTTATCTGCGGGAATCCAAGAACGGCCGGCGCAGCGTCGAGCTGCTCGTCGAGGCTTTGGATAAAATGCTGGCGCATAGCAAGACTATTCGACTGGCCATTGAACCCAAACCGAATGAGCCGATGGACCAGGCGTACATTCCCACGATTGGTCATGCGCTGGCGATTGCGCAATTGACCAGAGATCCGAAACGAGTTGGTTGCTTGATCGAGTCAGCGCACGCAATACTCGCCGGCTTGGACCCGGCGGACGAAATCGATTTTGCCATGGCCTTTGGCAAGCTCTGGTCGCTCCATCTTAACGATCAAAACGGTCTGAAATTCGATCAGGATAAACCCTTCGGCAGCTCAAATCTCCGCGTCGCCTTCAACCAGGTCCGTGCCCTGGAGCGCAATGGCTACGGCCGAAAAGGTGAGTGCGTATGTTTCGATGTCCATCCGTTCCGCACCACCAAGGTTGAGCATTGGCTGGCTCATTTGGACAACAGCCGCCGCACCTTCCTCCGGCTGGTTGAGAAGTCCCGCACCTGGAACGAGAGCAGGGCGCAAGAGCTCATCGTCGATCGCAACTATGCCGCACTCGACCAGATGGCGCTCGAGCATTTGATGGGGAAATGATCTACCCGGCTGTAGTGCTTAGTGCGTGCCTTGAAATTGTAGGAGCCGAGGTGACGAGGCTCTTATCTCTTGCAAAGCCGTCGATGTCCAAAGGAAATTTGAGCCTCGTTACTTCGGCTCCTACAATGCTAACCGATTTCCCAAAGGCGCTCTTAGCAGGTTGCTGAAAAACCCCGCTGAACTTTGAATTTCTCTGGACTTGGGGAATCTGAGCTGCCTGCGCGGATACATCAAATCCCTACCTTAGTCCTTGACGTTCACCAATCCAGAACACCGTGGTCCCGCCAGACACCCGCTGTGACGACCAAAGGACCCTTTTATAATTATGCGTAAAAACCGTCGGATAAAAGCTGCCCTCGTCCAGTTCCCGGTCCAGAAACCAAAGCCACAAGAGATTATAGGCCAGTTGCTCGCAGAACAGCCGCTCGCTGCGCACAGAGTAAAGCGCCATCAGGATGCGGCTCT